>Ga0105046_10011960_pt1 | contig 13469 bp, 7 predicted proteins | sample MAT03_FD_78385 | JGI IMG/M metagenome (GOLD analysis project Ga0105046, IMG submission 78385) | Freshwater microbial communities from Lake Fryxell liftoff mats and glacier meltwater in Antarctica - MAT-03 (megahit assembly) | ecosystem: Environmental > Aquatic > Freshwater > Ice > Liftoff... | reverse complement strand
GCACCTTCGTTTCCATCTTGTTCTTGAACAGGACCTTCAGCAATTGCAGGTCCTTCACGATGGCGTTGATGTTAGGTCCGCAAATCACGCCTGCATCTTCCCCAACATCAACCCCACATACTCCTCTGCCTGCTCATTCTGGAAGTACACGTTCTTTTTATTGAACGAGGCGATAGTTGTGGTTCCGCGCCAATGACGGAGTTCGTCATACTTCGTGGGACTCACGATGAACGAGTGCAGGTCGATAGAGGGATCGTTCAACTCCTTCTCGATCTTGTCCTTTAGCAATTGGTGGAACTTCAGCTTTGGATGCTCCATACCAGCGACGTTCCGCAAGCCTTTGGGGTCAACAAAGGCAACATGCTGGATGTTGGTGGTGTCGTCGATCAGCCAGAGAATGAAGTCCGGGTAGAAGTTGTTGGCCTCGAAAAAGCCGATGCCCTTTCGGCTGCGGTTACGGAGCAAGAACAGACGTTTCCCCTCGAACTGGTCGATGTGCTTCGCATGATGCTTCCGCAAATGGTCCACAAAGCGCATTTCGCCTTCGTTCAGAGCCACAGGGGAAATAGTGATAAGATCCGCCTCAGTTTGAGGGCCAAGGTAGAGCAAGGGTTGATAGAGATGGAGGCTGGTATGTAGCGCCTTGAAGAAGGTGGTGAACTCGACGTCCTTGCTGAACGTGCCGTCCGACAGTGCATCACGGAGCTTGCCGAGCTTGGAAACGATCTCCACTTGCGAACGCTGCACCTCTACCCGGATCTGCTCTTGGAAGTTCGGATGGTCGGGTGTCAGTTCCACCACCTCCATGTACTTGCTCTCGAACGCGGCCTTCTCGATCTTGTAGAAGCGTTCGATGTAAGACTTGAGCAGAGCGGTGGTGATGGCCTGCCAAGTGGCTACCTGACCGAAGGCCCGTGGTTCAAGCTCCTGCGCTGGGATCAGCAGCTCATACCAATCGGCTTTCTCCATGACCTCCCATACCGCTTCGTACGGAAGGTTCAGGTTGTACCAAGCGCGTTCGTTCTTGAAGCGTTGCAACTCCAGATAGACCGCATCGCGGTCGATGTACTGTAGATGCACAGGACGCAGTGCGTGGGCTGCCGGGGCTTCGGCCACTACGCTGGTGTCCCGTGTGGGTCCTGCAATTGTTTGGATGCGTGGGAACCAATCCAGTTCGATCGGTGGTCGGCCTTTTTCCTTGCGATGGTGTAGCGTGATGCGCATGTCGCGCTTGAAGTCCACGTTCTCCTTCACCTGCACGATCTTCAGCTTGGCCTTGTCCAACTGCACCGTGGGCATCACGGGCAACAGGAATTCCTCCATCGCGCTATCGTTCCGTGGCAAGCCTTCTTCTTCGAGGAAGCGCTTGAACTCGGTCATATAGTCGGCGCGGATGCCGAATACGTTCAGCGTTTCGAGGGTCGGTACGTAGGCGGGCGTGGCTTGCACCGGGCGTTGGTCGGGGTCCAGTTCGCGACTACGCTTCAGACTACGGTCGTAGCCCCTCAATCGCACACCGCGCCCGAACAATTGGATCACCTGAGAGCCTTCGCTCCGGCCGATGTTCATCAAGCCCATGCAGCTTACGCGCCAACTGCTCCACCCTTCGGTGAACTTGCGTGCGCCGATGAGCAGGTTGATGGCGGAACCCTTGTCGTTGATGTCCCTGAACAATGAATTCGAGAAGTCCTTCTCAACGCCAGGGATCCTGTGCTCTTGGCATAGGTCGAAGAGCTTCTTCTCATCGCCCACGTTCACCACGCCGAAGTAGTCGGCGTTGCCCACGCGAAGACCCAACTCCCCATCTGTGCCTTTCAAGCGGTCCACATGCACCTGGGCACCAACGAGCGCATCGTTGAAGAAGCGCTTTAGCAGGTCGGCATAAAGTGCCCCATAGTCGGTAACCCGGCTTTGCAGATAGCCGAAGCGATTGCGGAAAATGTTCTGGTCGTTCGTGTCCTTCAGGCCGTCGAGACCGGTCAGCAGTTCGCGCAAATGGCGGGTGCTTTCGGTTGCCTCTCCGATGAACGTGGTGAAGAAACGTACGATGTCCAGCACGTCACTGGTCTCTCGGCCGCCTTCCTTGCGCACGGCGTTCACACTGCTGCCTACGAATACGAAGAGCGGCTTAGCGATGTTAAACTTGGCCGCATCGCCGCGGTGCTCTTCCCAGATCAGCGTTTGCTGGTAGAAGGTGAGCAAGCTGCCGGTGAGGTACTTCCGCGTGTAGGTGTCGTCCCGGTGCTCCGGCACGTTCAGGATGTAGTAGTCCTTGCCGTAACCATCGCGGTGGAACCAACGATAGCTGTAATCGAACAGGATACTCTTGGAATATTCCACCAAGAGCGTTTGCCTGCCAGCGCCGTGTGAGGCCGCTACAGCCTGACCGAAAGTGGCGGAATACTCCATCGCAAAGCCAGCCCGGCTTAACATGTCACGATACGTCTTCTGAGTCTTTGCCTCAGAACCGAGACCGCGATGACCTTCGTCGATGAGCACTAAGTTGTCCTGCTCAAAGGCATCCACGGCCACTGTCTTTTCTCCGTGGTCCTCCTTCAACTTGGTGATCTCGATCACATCGATCACCTCGCCTTTGAACGCTGAACCACCACTGCGGTCGAACCGCGTCGCATCGATGTCGCTGAGCGCGAACTCTTGCAGATGCTGGTTGGTGAGCCCATCGTTCAGTGTTACCAGGATCACCCGGTTCACCGGCTTGCGGTCGTGCTGTTTGGTCCAGTGCTTGTGCTGCAGGATGTTCACGTGCATCAGCAGCGTCTTGCCGCTGCCAGTGGCCATCCAGAAGGCGATCTTGTTCAGTTCACCCAAAGCGAATAAGGGCACCTGCACGTTGCTGTCGTTGCGCGCTTCACGATCCAGCGGGTCGTTCCAGCGTTCCGTGTAGGCGTTCAGGCTCTTGAGCAGCGCCGAAGCATCGCCGTAGTAGCGGTCCAGGTAGTGTTCGGTGAAGAGCAGCGCGAGGTACTGGAAGTACTTCCACTTCACTACTTCGCCGCGCTTCCCGGTTATGGCCAGTGTGTGGGCGGTGATGTTCCGGTCGTAGTCCAACAGTTGGCGCTCATTCACACCATCCGTATGCGTGAAGGCACGGGCCTTCAGGTGGTGGTAGTAGCGGCTCTCGTTGTTCTCATCCCAGCCTTCATACAGGCTGCCGGTCATGCCATCGGCGAGAGCCTCCAGACCATCCACACCGAATTGATGCAGCAACCAGCGGTTCAGAACAAGCGCTTTGCCCAAGGCGGCGCTACGCGGGGCAGCAGCGCCACTAGCAGGTCGACCTCTTTTAGCCATGGCTATCGGGGATCGGGCCGCGCGGGTGACATGCTGTCCAGGAAGGCCTGGGCATCTGTGAACAACGTTCGGGCCTTTTCACGCGTAGCTATTGTCTTCCACATTCTGATGTAAGCACGACAACAGGCAGCGTGTTGGGATACCGATTGCGCCGAGCTATCGATCACGCGCTTACAACTGGCCTTCATCGCTGCTCCAGTCCCCTTCGCGAGCATAAGTTCGTAAGTGATCCCGATCTTCACGATGGCCTCCGCCCGCGCACGGAAAAGCTCCCGGCGATAGTTGCGGTCATCCAGCTTGAAGAAGGCAATGGTGATACGTGCCCGTTTATAACCCATCGTGCCCTTCTTCTTCTTGGGCATTGGGACGATCCCGAAGAAGTCGATCAAGTCCTCCGGATCGTCATCCCATCTCCCTACAGGGCAGATCAAGTAGGGCTTCTCCTTCTTCAGCATAGCTACCGGGTCCACGCCTTTCAGATCGTGGGTTCCGGCAATGGGGAACATATTGCTCTTCAGATCACTGTTGCAGCGCGCGCAGGCCATGCTGTAGTTCAGCAGGTGATAGGGCAGCAGGTAGTAACCATACTTGCCCGTAGGGTCGGGCTTCACCTTAACTGGCTTAATGCCTTCCTTGTCAAGATCTGCAGGCACCGGCCAGTCCTTCAAGGCGCTCTTGGGCCTGAAGTGCTCGATGTCCATTTCCTTCTTCGCTTCCAAGGCGCGCTCACAATACGCGCACTTGTTAAATTGCAACGCGAAGTACACGGACTTCACTGGTGTCCAGTTACCCTTGGCCTCATTGTAGTATCCGGCTTTCTTGAACGCAGCGGTACGAGCAGCCGCATCAACCAGCCAAGGTGCTTTCCGTCGCGCCCGGCCACCCGGCTTTAAGGGCTTCTCCAATGCTGCGACAGCCGCCTGCAACTTGTCGTGATCGGTATCGTAGCGGATCATGCCTTCTTCTTTTCAAGTCCAGTGCTCCACTGCTTCACCAGCTTCTCGGCGGCTCTCCGATCGCCCATGCCAGCTTTGCGCGAGAGGTCCTTCAGTGCCGATTCCTGCACATCAACACGCGTGCTGCTCATGTCGAAGAAAGAGGTGACCAACACTTGGTCAGCATCCAAGCCATGCACGGCTTCGCGGATGCGGTGCGCCATGGTTACCTTATTGGGGCCCTGCTCCATTTTGATGATGTTCATCCACTCCAGTGAACCCACGATCAATGGGCTGTGGCTGGTAACGATGAACTGGATCTTCTTCAGCGCATTGGCCAGTTGGGGCAACACGGTCATTTGCCATTTTGGGTGTAGGTGCAGATCGATCTCGTCCACCATCACCACACCCTTGTTATCCGTCAGCTTGGTGTTATTGGGGCAGGTACGGCACACATGGTAAAGCAAGTCGCCGATCCACCCGAGGTAAGCGCGGTAGCCATCGCTCAGCGCGGGGAATGGAATGAATGCCTTGCCTTGGCGGAACCCGTACTCCCCCAGCTCCATCTTACCGGTAAACGTGTAGCCACTACCCTTCAGTAGCTGATTGATGATGGTGTAGACTTGCTTGCTCCGGCCAGCGTTCTCCTTTGGCAGCCAATAGCTGAGTGGCACCAACGAATAGGCTTCCTCGAACAAGCTGCGCACGCGTTGCGCACGTTCGAAGCTGGTGACCTGGCGCGCGCCGATATCCACGTTCTCTCTCCGTTCGGTGCGCCGTGTGGCACCGTAACCGACGAAGAAGAAGCTCTCACTTTCCGAACTATAGATCGGCTCCCATGGCCGCTCGTCCCTACCTACCCAATTCACACGTTCCACTTCGCCTCTGCGCACTACCACGGACCTGCTCTCAAGGCGCAATTCCTTGTACGCTCCGTGATGATCCTGCGGGTGCAATATGAACGTTGCCCGAATATTCGCCACCGCTGCCTTCGATTCGCCCGGCGGACCGCGCCTGATCAAGCGGTAGATCGGCAGGTTAGCATCCTGTACAGCAGGTCCCAGCGCAGCAATGGCAAGGGCCTTCAAAACCGTGGTCTTGCCGCTGCCGTTGTCGCCTAGCAGCAGATTCACGTTCGGCAGGTTGGGCTTGGGCATGTCCAACTTCTTGAAGTCGGTATCCGGGTGCAACAGCACCAGGTCCTCCTTGGCTTCCTTGAAGGTGCGCAGGTTCGTTATGCGGAGGCTGTCTATGTACATGGCCGTGGGCCTTAGGTGCTTGGGTTGGTTCGAAGTTAGACTCGCAGCGCGAACATGATCCTATCACATGACCAAGTCCACATGTACTAATGCTTGCTGGCAGGCTGCTGCTTAAGCACCTGATTGAAATAGGTGACATCAGTCAACGCGCGCGGCTGATTGCCGTCGCGCAGCTTGCCGCGCACCATAACATAGGTATCTTGCTCGTGATGGGCTTTCCAGGCTAGATCGTAATCATCTGGGCCAAGTGTCACTTTAGCTCGCACGGGCTCCTCCACGTCATGCAACTGCAGTTTCAGGATGACGTCTCCTTGCCTTCGGCCATCTGTCATCTCGCCCTTCAGGTCCTCCACCGTGCCGATATACTCCTCGTCCTTCAGCTTCGGCTTCGGTCTAAGCGCTGCATACAACTGCTGGATCCTGGGGAAATACTCCGGTCTCACGATCACACGGCTCTTGCGCAGGTCCTTTGGTGCAGGAAGCGAAACCGCCCATTGCACCTGTAGGTCCAAGCCATGCTTGCCGGCCGGATCTTCGAAATAGGTGAGGGCCTGTGCCAAGTTCGCTGAGACGATCGGTGCCTCCTCTTTGGAAATGCTATCCACGAAATCTGCTTCGCTATCCTCCTCGATCGCCTTTACAATGCTCTGCACACCGCGTAGCATAGCCATGGAGGTCTTACGCACCAGCGGTAGTTCCGCATCACCAAAGAGGGTGGGGTCACCTGCTTTATCCAGGCTGTTCAAAGGGCATGAAACATTCAGCACGAAACTGCCTTGTTCCGTGTGGTTGAACCGGGCCATGTCCAAGACCTGTTGGGCTTCCGCGATGCTCATGCGCGGATGGTAGGCCTTGGGTCTCACGGCAGTGGTAGCCGAGGATAGGATCACCAACTGGCTGCCTTTGATCGCCGAGAGCGCATAGCCGAAAGGAATGCCCGGATGTTCGGCGTGCTCTTCGAACAGGCGGAAACGGTATGTGTCCTCATGAACCCGCTGCACATCACCGGCCACTATCAAGGCCTCGCGCTCTTCGATCTCAGCAAGCCGTTGCAATGCGATGGCAATAGACTCCCAGTAACCGGGATCCATGCTGTCCATCGGAAAGACCAACTGGCGCGGCGCATAGGTCGGGTTGTTCAGGACGACCAAGCCATCCTGCACGGCTTCCTTCAACTGCACCCAGCCCGTCGCTGTGGCATAGTCGCGTAGGTTCAGCGGGGTGATATCCAGTTGCTCCGGCTTCATGGCGCTAAGTAGTCTATGGAGGCGTTCGTATGCGACAATCGTGCTGCTAAGTTCTGTAGTTCTACTGGGCTGAACACTTGAGCCTTGGGAAGATGTACCGTGACCCCGGTTGAATTCGTCGTGGCCGGTGCATTGCGTAAGCTCACCCAGTAGGCGCAGCGTTTCAGAACCAATTGGTCAACGCTGTGTAAGAGCCAATCCGTATCCGCCTTTGGCAGGAAGAGGACCACCAGAATACGATGCGGCGAAACCGTTGGCTTCCTTAGCTGTTCGTACCGGTGGATGCCTTTCAGGTCATAGCTGACATGGGTAGTGGTCTCAGTAGGTGTCTGCCAGGTTGCTTTCAACTGAATGTCCAGGGGGAGGTCGGTTATGGTCCCTCCACCGGTGAAAGGACCCCAAGCGCGAACCATGGCATCTACGCCGCGATTATCCTCATGCCTACCGGAAACGGTACAAGACATTCCCGCCTTGGCTGCCACCGCATGGAGGTAGGCGTAGCTCAACTCACTTTCGATATCCAGTAACGTCAGCCCACTCATGTCGTTTCGCTTAGATTCAGTTTCTCTTTTAAGTACAGCACTCACACATCCTTCCCCTCCCACATCCGCTTCAGGAACTCATCCTCGATCAGCCGCACCTTCCAGTGCTCGGGTTCGGTGCGCAGGTTCTCTAGGGTGTTGTCGCCGTTCACGTAGATCAGGTCGAACTCCGTGTCGCGTGGGTTGTATTGGCGCTTCTTGAAGAAAGCCTCCAACGCCGGGTTGTCCTGCTCGGTGGTCTTGCGCCAGATGATCAGCACCTTCTCGCCGCTCAGCAGTGCGCCGGTTACCACATGGAAGCCGCTCATCCATTGGCGGTGGTGTACCACCAGGCCGATCAGGTAGTTGAAGGTCTCGACCAGATCGATGCGCTCCTCTTGCACCTCGTTGTGGCGGGTGATGCGCAGGCGGTAGTTGAAGGGGTCGGCGAAGCTGCGCACGTTCAAGAGGCTTTCACGACTTTCCACATCCAGCGCGTAGTGCAGCAAGTGGTCTTCGGCAAAGCCGTCCCGTCCGTTGCCGAATAGCTCGGCGCTGGCTTTGTGGACTTGCAAATTGTTCAGCACATCCTCGTAGCTCTCCAGGCGGATGGTCTTGAAGCACTGGCTGATGCCCACGCGCCCCTCCGGCTTGCCCTTCTTCCATTTGCGGCTGTGTGACACTTTCTGCATGCGCGGCTTGGTCACGCTCTCGAAGTATTCGCCCATCTCCACAAGGATGTACTTGCGATGACCACCATCGTCCCTATTTAGTTCAACGACTGCATGACCTGTCGTGCCCGAACCAGCGAAAAAGTCCAACGTCGTCGCTTGTTTGGTCTGTTTTACCCCAGCCAACATTAGAACGTGATTTACGAATGCAATGGGCTTCTTTCCGTTCCGGAACTCCACACCACCTTCATCTGTGCTGCGATTGAAGTGCTTCTCAAAGTCCAATAAGTTGGCGTATGGCACCAGCTTCGTGTCTGCCCTGTTGGTTGGCACTCCTTGGAAGTAGTCCCCGTTTCGTCGACGTGAGCCCGCCTCCGGCAAAAGGAAGTGGCGATAGCCCAAACCGTCGCTACCCATGTCAGGAACTTGAAAGAGGTATCCCGCATACCGAACTGCCAATGGTTCAAGATGAGCCACATAGAACCGGCCGCTCGAATTCCCTTCGCGCAAAGTGCCTCGAATGTTTATTCGATTGAATGCTGCCGTGTCAGGGTCAACCTGCTCAACCTGATATTCGCCTGGAGCGAACGCCTTGACCTGCTTACCTCCTAGTACAAGTATTTCTGTGGCATTTGCGTTTGGAGCTACAGTCCACTCATACTCCTCGATTGAGGTGTTGTCCTCAAGACGTTTGGTTGGGACATGGTTAACCGAACGACGATAGGCCGGGAGGTACTCAACAACCTCATGAATTGCTTTGTCCCCCTTAAGTATGCGGTTCTCGTGTCGAACCTTCACGGAAAAGTTGCTGATGTACATGTCACTTCCGTACAACTCATCGAGCAAGTCCAAGAGGCGTGATAGTTCATCTTCGTTTATGCTGGCATACAAAGCGGAATCGGGTGCTTGCGTTGCGCGTGCAAGCGAAACGCGGTCGTGCATCATCGCCAACCAAGTAGAATGCTGGTAGTTGTCTTTGTATGGAAATCCGTCTTCACCGGTGTTGTATGGCGGATCGATGTAGATGCACTTGACCTGCTCTTCGTAGCGCGCTTGCAGCAGCTGTAACGCTTGAAAGTTCTCGCTGTGGACTAGCAGGCCCTCGGTTTGCTCATCGAGATTTTCGATGTTCGCAATGACGCGATTCCGCAGACTCTTGTCTTCCTCCTTTGCTACAGCGAAGTACTTGGTGTCCAGCACCAAGTATGGGTTCGCTTCCAGAAAAGGCACGGTTAGAGGCTCGCTATAGCCCGCGATGTCTTGGATGTGAAAGAGCTTCTTCCATTCCTCACGTTGAGCGGCGTTGGCAGCGATCTCAGCGTACAGTTCCTTGGGCACGCGGTCCAGCGTAATGCACCAATTGGTCTCCACCACGAACTTCTTCTTCAGCCACAGCTTCTTTTGGAAGTTCTCCAACTGCTCTAGGAATTCGATCACCGGTGTGGCGGCTGCCTTCAGAGCCTTTACGGTGCGCAGTTGGGCGGCGTACTTGTGCTCGTCGTCCAGGTGCAGATCGTCCAGCAGCAGCACTTCGTTCTTGATGAAGAAGTCCAACTCGCGCCGCAGGAAACCGCCGAGGTCCTTGTGGATGAAGTAGTCGAAGGTGTTGCGGGCGGTGTAGTCCTTCAGGCGTTTGTGCAGCAGGGTACGGTCCCTCTGCTTGTCCGTGGGCATGGGCCGCAGCAGCTCGGCTTGGTAGGCCGCTGGCAGGGCGGGCGCAAGGCGCTCAAAAGCTTCCTTCAGCAACTCGTCCTGCCCGGACTTCTTGTCCAACGCTTCGTAAACGAAGAAGATGCGGAGCGTGTCGCCATCCACGTGCAACGCGTCCTCTTCGCACAAGCGGAAGCGGCGCTCCTTGCCCGCAGCGGCCTTGTTGTTGGCCTGTTCGGTGCTGGCCTCCTTCATCTCGAAGTTCACCCATTTGCCACCCGGCACGGAGAAGCGGTACTGCTTGAAGTACTCGCCGGTCTTGATGTAATACTGGTCGTGGTTGGCCCAATGCAGCTTCACCTCCTCGCCCTCGTAGGGAATGGCGTACACGTCCTTCTTGTAGCGCCGCAGACTGATGAAGTCGCCCTGCTGGTAGTAGCGCTTGAAGAAGTTGGTGAGCAAGCTGAAGACCTCGTTCTCCATGGCCTCCAAACTGGCACCGGTGCCCAGTTGCTTGCGCAGGTCCAGCACCTTGGTGTTGGTGTCCGGGTCCACACCGGCACCGCGCAGGGTGGTTTCCAGTTGCTGCAATTCCCTGCGCAGGTCGTCGTGCCCACCGGTGGCGTTGCTCTGCAAAGCGGCACGCACCCGTTCGGGCATCTTGTTCTCCAAGAAGTCCTCCACCTGCGCACGGCGCTGGTTCAGGATGCGGTAGATGCCGAAGTCGAGGTCGGCTTGGTCCAACTGGAACAGTTCGCGCAGGGTAATCTGGAGACGCGTGTAAGTCTCGGTGTTGGCGGGGGCGAGTAAAGTGCTCATCGAAGGTTGTCAGTGACTTTCCCGGTCAGTGGATGGAAAAGCGGACGGTGAAAATAGGTTCCTCGGTAACGGTGCGTTTGGTGCGGCCTTCGATGTCGCGGATCATCTTGTCGCGCTCGTGGTCGATCTTGTCGTACACGCGGTCGATCTCCGCGCGCTGTTTGCGCAAGCGGCTTTCCAGTTCGCGCAACTTCTTCTGCATCCGCAGGTGATCGGTTGGCTCATTCACATTGGCGCTGTCACGGTTCAAGGCTTGGATCTTCTCCTTGGTGTCGCGCAAGTGGCGGTCGGCGGTGTTCTGGCGGTCCTGAGCCCAGCGGTTCAGCTTCAGCACTTCGGCGGTCACATGTTGTGTGTCCTTGGCTTTCAGTTCCAAGCCGAGGCCTTCCAGCAAGCGGTGGTGCTCCTTGGTCAAGGCATCGGGCGGTAGGTGCAGCGGTTCCGGAGCGGCCATGGCAGGTAGCTCCATCAGCTTGCGGCATTGTTCCTGTTTCAGTACCCGGCCGTCATCCGTTACGGCGGTGAATAGCAAGTGGTCCGTGGTCTCCAGGCTCATCATTTCCACACGGGTCAAGTTCATCAACCCCTTGGTGCCTTGCAATCCATCCAATGCGCCCACGCGGCCTTGGTTATTGCTCAGGTCGAAGCGAAGTTCCGTTGGTACCGTTTCCAATGCGCGCGCCTTCTTCAGCAGACCCTTGGTCAACGGGTGGTTGAGACGTAAGTGCGTGGCATCATCGTCATCGCGACGCAGACCGTACAGTCCTGTGCGGACCTCGTGATCGAAGGGTGATGCGGTCAGGTTGAAGCGCAATTGCTCGGCATCGAACTGCGCGTAGCCTTTCAGCAGCAATTGGCTCAATTGCCAGAGCCACTTCTCCACGCGTTGCAGGAACATGTGACTGTCGGCCTTGGTCATGCGCAATTTGGCGATCACATCCACATCGAAGTGCTCCAACAGGCTGTGGCGCGTCTTCTTCAGGTGTGCTTTGATCTCGGCATCCAAGGACTGTTGCAAGGCGTCGAACGCGTCGTTGATCTCGGTGGTGGTCCTGCACCTCTGGTAGATATCGGCAATACTACGCTCGATGTCCATGCCACTTTCCACGGCAGCCAGCACTTCATCGCTGACACCGAATACGCCGCTGAACAGGTTGAACTTCTCACCTAGCAATTGCAGCACGCGTTGGTCGGCGGCATTCTTCTGGTTCAGGAAATTCACCACCACCACATTGTGCTTCTGCCCATAGCGGTGGCACCGACCGATGCGCTGCTCCACACGTTGCGGGTTCCAAGGCAGGTCGTAGTTGATCACCAACGAACAGAACTGCAGGTTGATCCCTTCGGCACCGGCCTCCGTAGCGATCATGATCTGCGCTCGCTCGCGGAACTCCTCCACCAAGGCCGCGCGCATGTTGGCCTCGCGTTCCTGCCCGACCTGTCCGGTACCGGCGTGGCGCCGCGTCCAGCTTTCAAGGATCTCGCGGCTGTGCGGGTCCTTGTTGCTGCCGTTGAACAAGACCACGCGCCCCGCGAACGGACCGCCTTGCAGCTTCTTGAAAAGGTATTCCTGCGTGCGTGTGCTCTCGGTGAATATGATGGCCTTCTCACCAGCGCCCAAGCCGCGCAACTTCTTAAAGCCTTCGTCCAGCGCCGTCATCAACTTTTCGCCTTTGGCGTTCAGTTCTATGGCGATGGCCTTATCGCGCAAGCGTTTCAGTTCCGTGATCTCTTCGCCGACCTCCTTTAGTTGGTCCGGGGTAACGCTGATGTCCAGTGCGTGGATGTCAGCGCCGTATTCGTCCAGAAAGTCGTCGAGGTCGTCCAGTTCATCACCGAGGTCCGCACTCCACTCCTGTGGCAGGCTATTGCGCACGGCGCGATCCAGTGTGTTCACCAACGCGCTCAATGTGCGCCCGATGGCGAAGGTGGACGATGCCAACAGCTTCCGCAGGATGATCGTGATCAGGTGCCGCTGCTGTTGAGGCAGGCTATGGATCTGCGGGCGTTGTAGGAATGCCGACACGTCCGTGTACAGTTCGAACTCTTCCTGCGTAGGCTCGAAGGTGAGCGTCACCGGCACTCGTTCCGGAAAGCGGATGTACTCCTGCACCTGTTGCCGCAACGTGCGGTGCGTGAGTGGTGCGATGCGGTCGCGCAGGTCCTTCAGGTCGGCCGTGCTATCGCGCCGTGTGAATTGCGCGCGGAACGAATCCAAGTCGCCGAAGACATGCGGGTCAATGATGCTGACAAGTCCGAAGAGTTCGGTCAAGTTGTTCTGTAACGGCGTAGCGGTGAGCAGCAGCTTACGTCGGCCCACAGTAGCATCGCGCACGGCATGGGCGGTCTTCGCGCCGGGCTTCCACACATTGCGCAAGCGGTGCGCTTCGTCCATCACCACCAGGTCCCAAGCCGTTTGCTGCACATACTCCGCTCGCGCTGCCGCGAAGTTGTAGCTGCAGATCACCACGCGCTTCTGCTCGAACGGGTTCAACGCCCCTTCCCTGTGCTTCTCGTTGAAGCCTTTGCCACCGAGCACTAACGAAGGCAGGTGGAACTTTTCTTCAAGTTCGGTAGCCCACTGTTTCCGCAAATGCGCGGGTGAGATGATGAGCAAGCGGCGCTTGTCCGTGGCCCAAAGCTGCGAAAGCACCAAGCCCGCTTCGATGGTCTTGCCCAAACCAACTTCATCCGCCAGGATCGCCCCTTGGTTCAGCGGCGACCGGAACGCGAACAGCGCCGCATCCACTTGGTGTGGTTGCAGGTCCACCTTGGCATCGGCCAACACGGCGCCGTATTTCTCCAGCGAGTCGCTGGCGCTTCGCTTGGATAGTTCCAAGGCGAAATAGCGGGCTTGATGTGGGGTGAGGGACATCGAGGATCAATGGTGGAAACGTGATCCCGCATTTCGCGTGAGCGATTGCAGCGGTAGCCCCGCAAGCCCGATAATCCGGGCGCGGAGTTGCAGCGGAAAGCGCGACCTGCCTGCATTTGAGGCGGGGCACGCCCCAACGAACACCGCACTGGCCTTGCCGGGGAAGCCCGCGCCGGAGGG
>Ga0105046_10011957_pt1 | contig 13471 bp, 9 predicted proteins | sample MAT03_FD_78385 | JGI IMG/M metagenome (GOLD analysis project Ga0105046, IMG submission 78385) | Freshwater microbial communities from Lake Fryxell liftoff mats and glacier meltwater in Antarctica - MAT-03 (megahit assembly) | ecosystem: Environmental > Aquatic > Freshwater > Ice > Liftoff... | reverse complement strand
CAGGTTGGCGCCGTGGATGAATGCGCCGAACGGGCTGGCAAGGTACGCGACCATCGCTGCGATGTCCTCGGGCCGCCCCAAGTGGCCAACCGGGATTTTCATCATCTCACGTGCGGCGTTGCGCTCGATCGTTTCCATGTCACCGGGCCAGTTCTTTTTTCGGGCGACGCCCGTCAGGTAGGACCTGAGCTGTGGAGTCATGATCGCACCCGGACTGATCGCGTTGATCGTTACTCCGCATCCGCGCAGCCATTTTGACGTACTCACCGCCAAGCTGACCATCGCTGCCTTGGCCGCGCCGTAGTCGGGCTGGTTACCCATCGGTTGCAAGCCCGCGGCGCTGGCGATCAGAACGATTCGGCCATAGCCGCGCTCGCGCATCGCCGGGGCCAGCCGCTGGATCAGTCGGACCGAATAGCCAAGGTTGATCTGGAATGTTTCGCGATAGTTTTCGAGCGTTGATTCCTCCCAACCGACCGGGGCCAGCTTCGCGCGGCCGCCGGCGTTGCAGACAAGGATATCCACATGGCCAAGGGCCTTCAGCGCGGCATCGGCGAGCGCTTCGACCGCCGTCTCGTCCGACAGATCCGCGGTTAGGGCATGGGCGGTTCCGCCCGTATGGGCTATTTCTGTCGCGACTGCGTGAGTCCGCTTAAAATCGCGACCGTGTACGCCTACCCTGACCCCTTCTTGGGCGAGCAGACGCGCGGTCGCCGATCCGATCCCGCCGCTAGCGCCCGTTACCAATGCGGTTTTCCCCGCGATGTCCAAGTTCATATCCGCTCCCTGGGCTCAGGTCGCTGCTCTCACAACGGAGGGCCGATTCACTGAATGCGCCGTGGCGTCAAAAATACTTGGTACCGCCATCGTGGTTGATAATCGCGCCGGTCAAATATCCGGCGCGGGGTGAAAGCAGGAAGGCATAGAGTTCGGCGAGTTCGTGAGGGCTTCCGACGCGGCCCAGCGCCACGTCCATTTTCCACACTTCTTTCATGTGCCGATTCAGGGCCGCTTCGGCGGGTGGGCCGTAGGTCGCCAGAGCCTGAGACCGGGCCTCGTCAAGCGCTTCGGTAGCCACCGCGCCGGGCGCGACGCAGTTGACCCGGATGCGGTCCGCGCCAAACTCCATCGCCAGGCTTTTGGTCAACGAAGCGATCGCCGATTTCATCGCGACATAAGGCGCCAGGCGCGGCGATACGCTCCTTGTCGAATAGGCTGAGGTCAGCACCAGTGTCCCTCCGCGGTTCGACTGCAAGTGCGGAATTGCCGCTCGGGCAGAGCGCACGCTCACCATCAGCGTCGACTGGAAATAGTCCTCCCAGTCGGTGTCCGTGTAATCGAGGAACGGCCCGGTGCGATGCATGGGGCCAGCGGTGATCGCCAGCCCATCGAGCCCGCCGAGCCATTCAACCGCCGCGTCGAGCAGCGGTTGGGCCTGTCCAGCGATTGCCGCGTCACCTGCAAAGCCGCGTACCTGGCCTCCGGCATGGGCGAGCGCATCCGCTTTTTTTGCGGTTCGCTCCCGGTCCCGCCCGATAATCGCCACCCGCGCGCCACTTTCCGCAAGAATTCGTGCCGTTGCAAACCCGATACCGGCGGTTCCTCCTACGATCGCATAGCGCCCTCCGGTAAGTCTCAGGTCCATGTCTGTTACTCCCTTCGGTTGTCCGTCGGCCGATGGTGCCGCCTCGACCCACATCCCGCGACGTTTGAACATCGCTATCGGCCCGGGCGTTTGAAAGCGCAGTTTACCGGGTTGCCTTAAGTAGGCAACCTAGTTATATATCTGATAGAGCTGGTGGACAACAAAAAGTCTTCCGCTTGGGAGCAGGACTAACAAAAAACGTTCAGGGAGAGAAAGTATGCGCCTGATTCGAGGACTCACAGCGTTTTCGGCCCTACCGCTCCTGGCGCTCGCGTCCGCCCCAACTTGGGGTCAAAGCGCTCCCCAACCCGCTGCGCCCGCTGGTTCCGAAACGCCGACTAACGACGACGATGCCATCATCGTGACCGCCCGTCGCGTCGAGGAAAGCCTCCAGGACGTGCCGGCTTCGATCATCGCGTTTTCGCAGACCAGCCTTAACGAACGAGCGATTTCCAACCCGTTCGATCTTGCCAAGTCGGTGCCCGGGCTCGTCGCCAACGCCGATTCAGGCAACGCATCACTGCCCACCTTCTCGATCCGCGGACGCGGCCAGTTCTTCGGTGCAGCCTCGGGCAGCGTCGAGACCTATTTCGCCGACGTGCCGCTAAGTGCGCCGTTTCAGATCCCCACGCTTCCGCCCCAATTCTTCGATCTAGCCTCGGTGCAGGTTCTTAAGGGGCCGCAAGGCACTCTTTTCGGGCGCAACACCACCGGGGGCGCGGTGCTGTTCGTACCAAAGGCGCCTACGGATCAGTTCGAAGGCAGTGTTCGCGGCCAGCTCGGCACTTACAACAACCGCCAGCTCGAAGCGGCAATCAACGTCCCACTGGGCAATATCGGCGCGCTGCGCCTGGCCGGTTTCATATGGAAGCGCGAAGGTTATGCAAAGACGGTGGGGGGCCGCATCGATGGCCCCAACACCGTCAACGCAGGGGGAAGCTTCTTCAGCCCGGTCGGACCCAAGGTCATCCTCCCCTCATACGACGTCTACAACCAGGACGTGCTCGAAGCCCGTGCCTCGCTTCGCCTGACCCCCTTCGAGGGCTTCGAGAACACAACTATCGTTACCTGGCACGGCGACAAGAACCGGGCCACGATCCAACTCGACAAGCTTCGCCCTGGCGCGGCGCTGGCGAACGGGATCAGGGCCTTCTTTCCCAATGTGGTGCCCAACAAGCCGCGGATTGCCGACGTGGATGTAGACTTGCGCAAGCCGCGCTCTTCGACGTGGGCCTTTATCAACACCACGCTATGGGATTTGACTGACAATCTCCGGATAAAGAATATCATCAGCCACATCCGCGCCAGGGGCTGGGGCAACAACCCGTCGGACGTCGATGGTTCACCGTTCCCTGCAGTCGATCTCGAGCGGCCCGACCGCCCCCTCAAAAACTTCCAGACGGTGGAAGAGCTGCAGCTCCAGGGCAATCTGGGCAAGCTCGACTTCATCGTCGGCGGGCTAATCGATCGCACTCGGCAGCCCGGATCCAACAAATCGATCAACATCACCACCAATACGTTCGACGGACTGTTCGACATGCAGTTCCGCGAATCGCGGTACAACTCGGAAGCGGTGTTTGGCTCGCTTACCTATCACGTCACGGACGCGCTGACCGTAAACGCCGCGGTGCGTCACACGTGGGACGACATCAGCGATCGCTCGATCGGGGTGAACAATCTTCCCCGCGAAATCAGGGTCGCACCAAGCCTTACCGCCTTCCCGAGCTGCTCGGCGCCGGGCGTGACCTCAACGACCAGTTGCCTTGCCCTATTCAATGGCGAGAAAAAGTTCAAAGGACTGACCTACAGCGCCGGCGTGGACTTCCAATTATCCGAGGACATCCTGGTTTACGGCGGTTACCGCCACGGGTACAAACGCGGCGGCTTTAACGGACGTGGCGGGGCGCAACTTGGCTTTGGACCTGAGAAGGTCGACGACTACTTCGTCGGGATGAAAAGTAACTTCGACCTAGGAGGACGCAGTGCGACCTTCAACATCGAAGGCTTCTGGGATGATTACAAGGGAGCCCAGCGCGCTTACCTCGATCTTGCCGGTGGCGCACTTGTCACCACCATCCAGAACGTTCCGGGGGTTCGCTATCGCGGGTTCGATACCGACCTCGCGGTGAACCTGACCGACTGGTTCAAGCTGTCGGCCAACTACACCTATGTCGATGCCAATTTCACGGACTTTCCGGATGATACGGTGCCCCTGGCGGTCGCCATCCTGGGCTCGAACCCGGCGACGCCGCGGGCGTTCATCGATCAGTTTGTGGCGCGCAACGGCCCGCAGGCGCTCAGGGCCAATACGCCTGGCCAGTTCAACAAGCACAAGCTGAACGTCCAGGGGCGGTTCCATCACCGCTTCGAAGACGGTGTGGAAGTCGCGTTTCTCCCGTCGCTCAGCTACCAGAGCAAATACCACTTCAACGACACCAGCACAAAGCTCCAGGCGATCCAGGAAGTGCTGTTCAACGGCGGATTGCCGGTCAATGCAGCAGCGGATGGGGCAAATACTTCGCAGGGTTATTCGCTGGTCGATGCACGGCTCGAGTTCAACGACATTGCCGACAGGCTGGATATCTCGTTCAACGTCACAAACCTGACCAACAAGACATACGTCATTGGCGGTGCCGGGATTTACCAGTTCGGTGTGGACACCGTCTCCTACGCACCGCCGCGGCTGTACTTCGTGGAAGCGCGGTACCGCTTCTGAGCGTTGCAGGCGTGGTGCCGGTCAGCACTGCGCCTTCGTGCTTTTCGCTAAACGTGAGACGCCGATATCTACATTGGACTACGATCTCGAGTAGGCGTTCGCACCCGAAACGCGGCCGGTGCTCAAAGCCCGCGTTGCGAAAGAGCGGTTGCCCGGGCTGCTTGAGATGACCGGCTCATATCCCGCTACGCCAGCGGCTCGTTCCCGATCGGAATAATAGCCATGCCATTCAAAACTCGTATCACCGAGCTGCTCGGCATTGAGCATCCGATCGTCCAGGGTGGGATGCAGGGCGTTGGCGTGGCTGAGCTTGCAAGCGCGGTGTCCAATGCCGGCGGACTCGGGATCCTCACCGCGCTGACCCAGCCAAGCCCCGAGGCGCTGGGGGCAGAGATTGAGCGATGCCGGTCCATGACCAGCAAGCCATTCGGGGTGAATCTGACCGTGTTCCCGACGATCAATTCGCCCGATTACAAGGCTTATGCCCAGGCGATCATCAACGCCGGCGTGAAGATCGTCGAGACCGCCGGCACGCCGGCGGTCCGCGAGATTTGGGAGATGCTCAAGCCACACGGCATCTTGATCCTCCACAAGTGCACCGCAGTCCGTCACGCGCTTTCGGCTGAGCGCGCGGGGGTCGACGTCATCTCGATCGACGGCTTCGAATGCGCCGGTCACCCGGGCGAGGACGACATCCCGGGCCTGATCCTGATCCCCGCGGCGGCCGACAAGGTGAGAATCCCGATGCTCGCTTCTGGGGGCTTCGGCGACGGACGGGGGCTTGTCGCAGGCCTCGCACTAGGCGCTGACGGAATCAACATGGGCACCCGCTTTTGCGCAACACGCGAGGCGCAGATCCACCCCAACGTCAAACAAGCTTACATCGACAACGACGAGCGTGGGACGCACCTGATCTTCCGCAGCTTCAAGAACACCGCACGGGTAGGCAAGAGCGCGGTTTCTGATGAGGTCGTGCGCCGCCTCGCCACGCCGGGTTCGTCATTCAAGGATGTTCAAGAACTCGTCGCCGGAAGCGCCGGAAGCGAAATGCTCAAAACCGGCGACATGACCAAGGGCGTATTCTGGGCCGGCATGGTCCAGGGCCTGATACACGACATACCTACCGTGGCGGAATTGATGGGCCGCATTATCGGTGATGCCGAAGACATCGTCCGGTCACGGCTTGACGCGATGCTTGCTTGACCAAATTCCTGACTCGATTCAGATCGTCTGGCCCAGCCAGTAACGATCCTTGATGAGCCTTTTGTAGAGCTTGCCGTTGTCCAGCCGCGGCAGCGCGAGATCGAAATCGACAGAGCGTGGGCACTTAATTGGGGTCAGGTGCTCGTGGCAGAAGGCAATCAGCTGCTCGGCGAAAGCGGGTGTAGCGTCGGCGATGTCGAGCGGCTGAATGACTGCTTTCACCTCCTCGCCAAAGTCGGGGTTCGGCACCCCGATTACCGCGGCATCCGCAACCTGGGGGTGCGTGATCAGCAGGTTTTCGACTTCCTGCGGGTAGATGTTAACTCCGCCGGAAATGATCATGTAGCTCTTCCTGTCGGTCAGGAAGAGGTAGCCGTCGTTATCGACATATCCGATATCGCCCAGCGTCGACCACCTCGGGTGCATGGGATTGCGGCTGTCCCGCGTCTTGGCTGCGTCGCCGAGATACTGAAAGTCCCAACCGCCTTCGAAATAGACAGTCCCCTGCTCGCCCGGCGCGAGCTCGTCGCCCGCCTCGTTGCAGATGTGGAGGGTGCCCCAGGTCGCGCGGCCGACCGATCCCGGCTTGGTCAGCCATTCCGCCGCGGTAATCCCGGTCGAGCCGTTCCCCTCGGACCCCCCGTAGTATTCATAGATGATCGGGCCGAGCCACTCGATCATGGCCCGCTTGATCGGGACCGGGCACGGAGCGGCGGCGTGGATGACGTGGCGCAAAGATGAAACATCGTGTGTCCTGCGCGCTTCCTCGGCAAGCTTCAGCATTCGCACGAACATCGTCGGGACCATCTGGGTGATTGTCACGCGATGGCGCTCGATCGCGGCAAGCGCGGCTTCTGGCTCGAATTTGGGCATCTGAACCACGGTCGCGCCGGCGCGGTGGCACACGGTCGTGTAGACCAGGGGGGCGGTGTGGTAGAGCGGCGCGGGCGACAGGTACATGTCCTCGGCCGACAGCCCGTAGCGCTGCTGAATCTGCTGAAGGTTCTGGTTCGGCGCGGTCACTTCGCCTTCAGGAAGGGGCAGGCGGATGCCCTTGGGTCGCCCGGTCGTGCCGCTCGAGTAGACCATGTGGAAGCCTGGACTCTCGTCCGCGATCGGCTGGGCCGGGTGCCGTGCGATGGCTGTTTGCCACTCGGCGATGTCCAGCACCGTCACTTCGGAAGGCGCCACAAATTTCGCAGCGCCTGGTAATTGGGCCGCCATCACCAAGAGCCGGGCGCCTGAATTCTCGACGATATACCCGGCCTCGTCCGCAGTCAGCGCGCTGGCGATCGGGGTGATGTAGACACCGGCGCGCTGGCCTGCCCAATAGACTTCGAACACTTCCGGGTAGTTGGGCAGCCAGAAGGCAATAGTCTCGCCTCGCCCGATCCCGAGCGCGCGGATCAACTGGGCGCCCTGGTCGGCCCGGTGATCGAGCTCGCCATAAGTCAGGCCCGGCGACCCGTCGGACATAACTACTGCTAGCTTGCTTGGGTTCGACCGCGCATGAAGCCGTGGGTGGGTCACCGGATCGTATATCTCTTGGCTTTGTCCGCCATCAGCGCGGTCCGATCGACCTGGGGAATACCCACCGGATTGCCGATCTGGCAATACTTCAGGCCGTTGAGAAGCGCGACCGAGCGGGGGAGATCGAGGCTCTGCCAGATCGCCTTGATCGAACCTGCAGTGGCCGCGGGTGGTTTGGCGGCGATGATGGTGGCAAGTTCGGCCGCCCGACCCCACAGCGCGTCAAGTTCGACGACCTCACTTACGATGCCGATGCGCAGCGCGGTCTGGGCGCTTACCCGCTCATCGTTGCCAAGCAGGACCATCCGCAGCACGTCCTGCAAGGGCATCTTGTAGGTCATCCCGATTGGCTCAAGCGCCGAGGTCATCCCATACGTGACATGAGGATCGAAGAACGTGGCTTCGTCACTGCAGATCACGATGTCGCATTCGTTCAGCCAGTAGAATGCGCCGCCTGCTGCCATGCCGTGGACCGCGGCGATCACCGGTTTCCAGCAGTTCATGGATTTGGGGCCGAGGAACTTGCCCGGGTCTTCGCAGTGCCAGATATTGGCGAGATCGACCACGGCCTTGCCCGGCTCTTCTTTCTGCTTGACGTCGGCACCGGTGCAGAAAGCCCGCCCGGGTGCTGCGCGCAACACACACACGTGAATGTCGTCGTTCCAGGCGATCACCTTCCAAAGTGCCTCGAACTCATCAACCATCTTTCGGTTGAAGCTGTTCATTGCCTCCGGGCGGTTGATCGTAATCGTGGCAACGTGATTGGCAATTTCGAGCAGGATCGTTTCGTAGGCCACCCTTGACTCTCCCTTTGGGCAATGGAATGGGATATCTGACTAGGTTATATAACTGGCCAAGAAGATGACAAGTGCAATTCCCCTCGATTTGCGAGATGCGATAGAGCGCGAGGCGGGCGCTGTCATCATTGCCGAGCGGCCCCGCGGCGGTGGCGGAGCATCGCGCCAGGGGGCTGAGATCACCCTGCGCTATGTCGAAGGCCGCGAGCAGGAATGCTACCTCGCCTGGGATGCGCGCGCGGGGGACCCGGCGCGGAGGCCGTTCTTCCAACGTGAGACGGCGGCGCTCGCGGCATTGTCCGGTCCCTTTGCAGGTTCTGGAGTGCGCGTCGCGTCGCTCATTGCTTCGGATCCAGCGCACCTCGCCCTGTGCAGCGCGTTCGTGGCGGGCAGGGACCGCTTTCCCGACGCCCCCGACAAGGCCGCTCTGGCACGGAATTTCGTGGCACTACTCGCCCGTCTTCATGCGCTCGATGCTGCCGATCCGGCGTTCGCCGCGCTTGGCGACGCGGCAGTGCCGCCCTCTTCGGTCATCCGCATGCAAATCGCCAAACTCTCGACAGACAACCTGGCGAGTGGAGCCGATGCGATTCTCCAGCTCGCCCTCAAATGGTTGGCCGCCAACGTTCCCGTGGACAGCGGGCCCGCGGTCGTGCTCCATGGCGATGCAGGGCCCGGTAACTTCCTCTACGAAGGCGACCGGGTGACAGCATTGGTAGACTGGGAACTGACCCATCTCGGCGACCCGATGGAGGACCTCGCGCAGATCTGGGTGCGCAGCCTGATCCAGCCATTCGTGCCCATGCGAGAAGTATTCGCGGCCTACGAAGCGGCGAGCGGCACTCCGGTCGATCTCGCCCGGGTCAAGTTTCACCGGCTGTATTTCCAGCTTGGTTTCTCGGTCGCCGGCCATGCCGCGCAAGCTGCCAAGGGCGGCGCTCCTGGCGCCTCGACTGGTGTATCGATGCTGTATGGCACAATGCATCGGCGTATCATCGTCGAGTCGCTGGCTGAGTTGACTGGCACCAATCTCACCGACCCTTCGTTGCCAGACTGCCCGGTGAATTGGACCGATGCCGGGTTCGCCGTAGCACTCGACGACTTGCGCGACGAAATCGTTCCCGACCTTGCCAGCCAGCGCGCCGCCGCCAAGGCAAAGGCGCTCGCGCGGATGGTCAAGTTTTGGCGCATGCGGGATCGGTATGGCGCGGCTTTCGATGCGGCGGAGATCGCAGAAGTCGGAGGCCAGCTCGGCGAATCGTTGGCTGATCCGGTGGAGGCGCGCAGTGCGCTTGGCCGGGCTGTGGAGGACGGCCGCATTACCTTCTCCGATGCCCTCCGCCTGTGCCACAATCGCACCGTGCGTGAGACCTTTCTGATGGCCGATGCGATGGGTGCCTTGGCCACGACCCGCTACGAGGTTCTAGAATGACCACGCCTGCCCCCGACGACCAAACGTTCGGCCCCGCCGACGATTGCTATCACAAGCTTTCGGACGATCCTTATGAGACCGAGACCAACTGGTGGTCTTGGAACGTGCCCGAACGACGCATGGGCGGTTGGATCCACGCGCCCTATTATCCCAACCGCAAAACCGTAACCTGGCGAATCTTCGTGTGGGAGCCAGGCGCCTATGACCAGGCGCGCATGGCCTATTACCGCAAGGTCGAGGAAGCGGCGATGCAGGAAAGTCCGGACCTGCGCGACATCACATTTCCCGGTGACGGGTATTCGCTCAAGATGCTCGAGCCAGGCATGAAGTACCACCTCGCTTATACCGACGCGGCGCGCGACTTTGGGCTCGATTTCGTGTTCGAAGGGGCGCATCTGCCGCGCCGGTTCGAACCGGGCGAGGCGCCTTTCATCAAGACCCCGCACTACGACCAGCTCGGCCGCGTTATCGGAACGATGCGTCTACGTGGCGAGGACATCAAGCTCGACTGCTGGAGCGTGCGCGATCGCACCTGGGGCCCGCGTGGCGGGCCTTACGCCAAGAGCCGCAAGCAGAGCTACGCCAGCGACCGCGAGCGCGTGCTCAATCCGGGTGGCGCACACTGGCGCGAAATCGAGCGCGAGCGGGGGCGGGGACGAATCCAGTACATCTTTGGCCACGTCGACGGGCAGAGCGGATTCCTCGGCTTCATCCGCCCGCAAGATGGCGACGCGCAGGGCTGGAGCCCGATGAACGGGGGCTACCTGCTGCGCGACGGGTTGTATGGCTCGCTCGACAAGACGAAGAGCCGGATGCTCGCCTTTCGCAGCCCCGAGACCGGATGGTGCACACACATGCAGGTCGAACTCACCGACCTGGAGGGGCGGACCATGACCGCCGAGGGCATGGCGATGAGCCGGATGAGCGAGGCCGGCTATGGCACCAACCAGCTGATCCGGTGGGACTTCGACGGCAGGATCGGCTGGGGCGAGGACCAGGACGTTTGGGATGGCCGCCATTTCACGCGCATGCTCGATGCGCTGAAAGCCACGCGGTAAGGAAACGACGATGAATTTCGATCTCTCCGACGAGCAGAAGATACTGGCCGAGCAGGTGCGCGGCCTGCTCGCGGAACGCACCCCTTACGACCGGCTGCGCACGCTGATCGATGCGAACGCGGAGTGGGATGAGCCGCTATGGCGCGAACTTGCCGAGATGGGCTTTCTGGGCGTGAACCTGCCCGAGGCTCACGGCGGCCTGGGTCTGGGCGAGCTGCACTTGGGCGTGATTGTGCAGGAGTTGGGACGGGCTAACGCCGCCGTCCCATTCTTCTCCTCGATCGTGCTCGCCGCCGATGCGATCCGCCTTGCCGGCAGCGAGACGCAAAAGGCCGAATGGCTGCCGCGACTGGCGAGCGGAGAGGCAGTGGGCTGCTTCGCCAGCGCCGAGGGGCCGGGACCATTGCTGGGCCGTGGCGTCGCGCTATCGGACGGCAAACTCTCGGGAAGCAAGCGCCCCGTGGCCGATGCCGGTGTTGCCGCCATCGCCGTCGTGCAGGTTGGCGATGGTCTGGCGCTCATCCGTCTCGACCAGCCCGGCGTCACGCGCACCCGGCTCGAAAGTTTCGACCAACTTCGCCCGCACTACCGGCTCGATTTCGAGAACGCCGCTGCGGAGCTCTTGCCAGGGCGCAATATTCTGCAAACCCTACTCGATCGTGCTGCTGTGCAGGCAGCGTTCGAGGGGGTCGGCGGCGCCGAGGCGTGCCTCGAGATGGGCCGTGGCTACACTATGGAACGGCAAATATTCGGACGTCCGCTGGCCAGCTACCAAGCGATCAAGCACAAATTGGCGGATGTCGCGGTTGGGATCGAATTGGCCCGTTCCAATGCTTATTACGGCGGCTGGGCGGCGGAAGTTGCGCCCGACGACCTGCCAGCCGCGGCGGCGGCGGCCCGGCTCACTGCGATCCGCGCATTCGAGATGGCGGCTCGCGAAAATCTCCAGGTTCATGGCGGTATCGGCTACACCTTCGAAGCCAATTGCCACTTCTACTACCGCCGCGAGCGCCTGCTCGCCGTGAACCTGGGCAATCGTGTGGTCTGGGCCGACCGTCTGCTCGCGCAGCAGCCCGGCACCCAGGGGAAGGCCGCCTGAGATGGACTTCAATGATAGCCCCGATGAAGCCGCGTTTCGCACCGAAGCCCGTGCCTGGCTTTCCTCACACGCTCCGGCGAATGAACTCACCCCCGGCGAGACGATTCCGGATACCGAAGAGGCCCAGCGTGGCCGTGCCTGGCTGCGCCAATTGTACGAGGGCGGCTGGTCCGGACTGGCCTTTCCCACGGCGCTTGGCGGGCGTGGCCTGTCAGGAGGAGAAGCGGCGATATTTGCCGATGAAGAGGGCAAGTACCACCTGCCCAAGGGCCCGTTCACCTCAATCGGCACCGGCATGGCGCTGCCGGTGATCGCCCGCCACGGCAGCGACGATCAGCGCACCCGGTTCATCGAAGCGACGCTCAAGGGCGACCTCACCTGGTGCCAGCTGTTTTCCGAGCCCTCTGCCGGATCGGATCTCGCTGGCCTACGGTCCAAGGCGGTCCGGGCGGACGATGGTTCGGGCGACTGGATCGTCAACGGCCAGAAAGTCTGGTCGAGTTGGGCCCACCTGTCCGATTGGGGGATCCTTGTGGTCCGAACCGATCCGACCCTCCCCAAGCACAAAGGACTCACCTTCTTCGTGGTCGACATGAAGACCCCCGGAATCGAGACTCGCCCGATCCGTCAAATCTCCGGCGCCAGCGAGTTTAATGAAACTTTCCTCACCGACGTTCGCATTCCCGATTCTAATATGATCGGCGCAGTTGGCGAGGGCTGGGCCTGCTGCATGACCGTGCTGATGGGCGAGCGGCTGGGCTCTGGCGCGCACAAGAGCGGTGTGATCCCCCTGCTCAATTACGCCGCGGCAACGCCCGACGGGTGCGGCGGGTCGATGCTTGATAACGGCGCTGTGCGGCTGAGCCTGGCCGAGGCACTAGCGGAAGAGCAGGGCGAGCGCTGGTTCCAGGCGCGGCTGAGGACGATGGTCTCGAAGGGCGAGAACCCCGGCGCGCTTGCGGGTATGGTCAAGCTCGCTTACGCCTCGCGCTATCAGAAAACCAGCGGACTGGGGATGGAGCTTCGCGGGCTCGACGCTATTGCAGCGGATCCGGTCGACGCTGCCACCGCCGATCTCCAGTACGACTACATCTACTCGACCGTCATGCGCATCGCTGGCGGCGCCGACGAGGTCCTGCGTAACCAGATTGCCGAACGTGTGCTCGGTATGCCGGGCGAAGTGCGCGTGGACAAAGACGTGCCGTTCGAGCAGCTCAAAGGCTAGAGCATTGGGCCGCCCGCTCTGCGTCGGGATCGTCAGCGCCAATTGGGGAATGGCCGCGCACCAGCCGGCGTGGCGGGCGAACGGGGTCGAGGTAGCGGCGGTTTGCACCGCACACGAGGAGACCGCTCGCGCAGCTGCAGAACGACACGGGATAGAACGTGCGTACTTGGATTACCGCCAGGTCGTTTCCGATCCGTCGATCGACATCGTCGATGTGGGCACGCGCCCCGACTTGCGCCGCGACATGGTCTCGCCGCTCTCGCACACGGCAGGCACGTGTTTGCCGCCGCCAATTTCGCCGCCGATCTCGACGCTGCGGGCGCGATGCGCGACGCAGCACGCGCGGCCGGTACGGTGGTGATGCTCGACAGCACATTGGTCGCCATCCCATAGCCTGGCGCGGTGCTCGCCCCGGCGACGACCGGGTTGAGCGGCTGGGCACCGTTCAACAGCACCTCGTCGAACGCTTTGAGGCGGCGGCTGCTGTCGTTGAAAGAACTTGCTCCGGTACGACAGCGAAGGAATCAGCGCCAGCTCGACGCCCGGCGGGATCTCGGCGTGTGCCCGCGCCTGCAGATTGAGCTTGTGCCGAATGACCAGCGCAAAGCTGACGTTTTGTCAACTATCCTGCTGCGACTGTGGCCGTCAGGCCATTCGCGCGCGCTGGGCGGCGGCCTGTGTAAGCGGTCCAGCCAGCTCTTTCTTGAGGATCTTGCCGTTGGGGTTGAGCGGCAGTTGGTCGAGCACCAGCACGGTGCGCGGCACT
>Ga0105046_10011956_pt1 | contig 13472 bp, 5 predicted proteins | sample MAT03_FD_78385 | JGI IMG/M metagenome (GOLD analysis project Ga0105046, IMG submission 78385) | Freshwater microbial communities from Lake Fryxell liftoff mats and glacier meltwater in Antarctica - MAT-03 (megahit assembly) | ecosystem: Environmental > Aquatic > Freshwater > Ice > Liftoff... | reverse complement strand
TTTATTTTATTTTTTTTTTTTTTGGTTTTTTTTTTGTTGGTTTTTTTTACACAGTATGTTCGTTAATTTTTTTTTTTTTTTTTTTTTTTTTTATTCAGTTTAATCCAAAAATGTTTTTTTTTTTTTTTTTATTTTTATTAGGAAATATAGCTTTTCCTGGAACTTTAAATTTTATTTCAGAATTATTAATTTTATTAAGTGTAGTTGAAATTAATTTATATTTGTTAATTTTAGTTGGTTTGAGTTCTGTTTTTGTTTTAGGTTATAATTTATATTTATATTCAAAGTTATTTTTTTTTTTTGAAAATATACATTTTAGTGTTTTTCGTAATGATTTAGTTACACGTGAAATTATTATTAGTATAATTTTTTTATTTCCTATTTTTTTATGGGGTTTATTTCCTACTACTTTAATTTTATTTTTTAATAAAAATTTTATAATTTTAAATTTTCAAATTTATTATATGATTTAAGGTGTAGAATAATTTGGTTAGTTCATTGGTCTCATAAGCCTAAGGTATAAGTTCAATTCTTATCATCAACAGAATGTATTTCATGTAGCATAATAAGGTTATTGCAGTAATTTGCAAAATTATAGGTGCAGGTTCAAATCCTGTCATGACTTTTTCAGGCTCGTAGTATAAATGGTAATATTTTTGTTTTGCATATAAAAGTTAGGGGTTCAATTCTCCTCGAGTCCACTTTTTTTATATTCTAAATTCTAACACTTGGTGGAATTGGTAGACACGCTGGACTTAAAATTCAGTCTCTTTTTGAGGTGTCGGTTCAAGTCCGATAGTGCATAATAAGTTGATTTATAAAAGAGAGTACAAAGACAAATTTAACAAATGTTTGAAATTTTAGAAGTTTTTTTTACGTTGTTTACAATAATTGGTAACTTTATCGTTAATATATTCAGATACCCAAATATATTTATATTTAATTTAAAAAAATGGTTTAAACGTTGGTTTTTTTCTACAAATCACAAAGATATCGGAATGTTATATTTAATTTTTGGTGGCCTTGCTGGTTTAATCGGCACTTTTTTTAGTATGTTAATTCGAGTTGAATTAGCTGTACCTGGAACTACTATTATGTATGGAAATCATCAATGGTATAATGTAGTAATAACAGCGCATGCTTTTATAATGATTTTTTTTATGGTTATGCCTGTTTTAATTGGTGCTTATGGAAATATGTTTGTACCTTTAATGATAGGTGCACCAGATATGGCTTTTCCTAGACTTAATAATTTAAGTTTTTGGTTATTACCTTTTTCATTTATTTTATTAATTTTATCAACGTATGTTGAAATGGGTGTAGGTACAGGTTGGACTGTTTATCCACCTTTAAGTTCAATTCAATCTCATTCAGGACCTGCTGTTGATTTAGCAATTTTTAGTTTACATTTATCAGGTTTAGGTTCGATTTTAGGTGCTATTAATTTTATTAGTACTATTTGTCATATGCGTTTACCAGGTTTAACAATGGAAAAAGTTCCTTTATTTGTTTGGTCAATTTTAATAACTGCTTTTTTACTTGTGTTGTCATTACCTGTTTTTGCTAGTGCAATTACAATGTTATTAACTGATAGAAATTTTAATACAACTTTTTTTGATCCAGCTGGTGGTGGTGATCCAGTTTTATATCAACATTTATTTTGGTTTTTTGGACATCCCGAAGTATATATTCTAATTCTACCTGCATTTGGTATTATTAGTCAAGTTTTAGAAGGTAATTCAAATAAACGTATTTTTGGTCATAATGGTATGATTTATGCCATGGTTTCGATTGGTGTTTTAGGTTTTATTGTTTGGGCACATCACATGTATACTGTTGGAATGGATGTAGATACACGTGCTTATTTTACAGCAGCTACCATGATTATTGCTGTACCTACTGGAATTAAAGTATTTAGTTGGTTAGCAACTTTATTTGGAGGTAAAATTGAATATACAACTGATATGTTATTTGCTTTAGGTTTTATTATATTATTTACAATAGGTGGTTTAACAGGTGTTGTTTTAGCAAATGCTGGTATTGATATTGCATTTCATGATACTTATTATGTTGTTGCACATTTTCATTATGTTTTATCTATGGGTGCTGTTTTTGGTTTATTTGCTGGTTTTTATTATTGGTTTAGTCGTATGTTTACTTTCCAATATGATATTTCATTAAGTCGTTTACATTTTTGGTTAACTTTTATTGGTGTCAATATTACGTTTTTTCCTATGCATTTTTTAGGCTTACATGGTATGCCTAGAAGAATTCCTGATTATCCAGATATTTTTGCTTTTTGGAATTTTGTTATTAGTATTGGATCTTTTATTTCTTTAATTGGGGTTTTTGTATTTATATATATGTTAATAAAAGCTATTGTTGCTCAAACAAATTATCCACGGTTAAAATAAGAAAATTTAATATATTTTAATTAATTTTTGGTGTAGTTAAGATTGTTTTTTTTATATCTAAGATATATTTATATATATTTTAAAATGTAGTGAGTCTGGTTCCGGCTCAGAGTGAACACTAGCAATAAGCCTAACACATGCAAATTGAACGCATAATTTAAATTATGAGTAGTGTACGGGTGAGTAGTGAATAAGAAAATTTATAAAAATTTATTTTAAATATATTTTATATACTAAATAATAAATAAAAAATCAATAAAATTTATAGTGTTTTTATAATTGCTTATTTTAATTTTAGGTAGTTGGTAATTTAATAGTTTACCAAGCCGATAATGTTTAGTTGGCTTTAGCGAGTGATCAGCCACATTAGGATTGAAATAAGACCTAAACTTATTTTAAGGCAGCAGTGTGGAATATTGGACAATGGGCGAAAGCTTGATCCAGCTATATTGTGTAATATGAGGTAAGGTCTGTGTTGTAAAGTTGTGTAAGTTATAAGTAATAATGTTACTTAGTAAACAAAAGTCCCGGCTAATCTCGTGCCAGCAGCCGCGGTAATACGGGGGGGGCAAGTGTTATTCATCTTTACTGGGCGTAAAGGGTGTGTAGGTGGATATTTCAAGTTTTAAATAAAAAATTAGTATTTAATAATTATTTATCATACTGTTTATCTAGAGTTTAGTATAAGAATTTAGTACTCGTAAAGTAGAGGTGACATTCGGAGATATTACAGGGGACTATCAAAGATTAATGTAAAATTCTATTATTAAACTGACATTGAGGCACTACAGCATGGGTCTCGAATAGAATTAGATACTCTAGTAGTCCATGCTATCAACTATGAATGTTCATTATTGGTATTTTTTTATATCAGTTATTTAGTTAACGCGTTAAACATTCCGCCTGATTAGTACGGTCGCAAGACTGAAAATCAAAGGATTTGACTGAGATCTGTTCAAGCGGTGGAACATGTTGTTTAATGCGAAATAACGCGAAAAATCTTACCATTATTAGGATATAAATGTTTAATGTATAAAATTATTTTAATTTATATTTATTATAAATATATTTTATTTCTTTATATTTCAGATGCTGCATGGCTGTCGTCAGCTCGTGTTGTAAAATGTTTGGTTAATTCCTTTAACGAGCGTAACCCATTATTTTATAATTAAATTTATTATGATTGTCTATTAGCTATAGAAGGAAGGTATGGCAGATGTCAAGTCTGTATGGCTTTTATATAATGGGCTACAAACGTGTTACAATGGTTATTACAATGAGTTACAATAAAGCAATTTTGAGTTAAACTTTAAAAATAATCTAAGTTCGAATTGTTCTCTGTAACTTGGGAGCATGAAGTTGGAATCGCTAGTAATCGTAAATCAGCACGTTACGGTGAATTAGTTCTCAGATCTAGTACAGACCGCCCGTCACGCCATGAAAATTAATTTGAAATAAATTAATTTTTAATATTAAAAATATATTTTATAATTTTTTTTAATATTTAATAAATCTTAGATTAATAATTGAGGCGAAGTCGTAACAAGGTAGGGCTAGAGGAATCTGGTCCTGGATAAAATGTATGATGGGATAGCTCAATGGTTAGAGTATGAGCTTGAAAAGCTTGTGATAATGGTTCAATTCCATTTCCCTTTACGTTTCTATTTAATATTATTAAATGTCTTGTAGTTTAATAGGTAAAACAATGTACTTCGAATACATTAATCTATGTTCAACTCATAGCAAGTTTATTGTTTGGGATAATTTTTCTGTTATAATATATATATATTTTATTTTATTATGAATATAGGTTCTATTAATTTTTTATATTTTAATTTATCAGATTTACTTAATCAAAATGATTTAAATAATTTATACAAATTTGACATGTTAGAGGATTATGAGTATATGGATAAATTTGGGGGTTTTTTTTTTAATATATATAATATAACAAAGCATGAGCTTGAAAGTTTTTTATTATTTTTTGGAGCTGATGTAAGTATGCTCGAAAATAATATTTTTCTTAAAAATTTAAATTTTTTTTTTTCATTATTTTATAATCAAGCATTTTTAGTATATTTTATTAAACAAATAACAATTATTGAATTATATTTTATTTTTTCGTCAATTTTTTTATCAAAAAATAGTATTATTTTATTAATGAAATTTTTTTTTAAAAAAATTTTACTTGAAGTATCTCGTTTTTTTTTTAGTTTTAAAAAAAATTATAAATTTATTACTTTTAAAAAATTTAAATTATTAATATTTTCAAATACTTTTTTTTTTGATAGTAATAATTTATTATATCATTATTATTATTATATTGATTTTGAGCATACCGGTTATTTTCTTTATTATCAATATTATAATGATTTTTTAAATTCGGTTTTTATGCAACGTTTATCGTTTTTAAAAATTATGGAATATTTAAATGATTCATTAATTTATTCATTACATAAATTTTTAACTTATTTTGCAAATATTGGTTATTCTAAAAAAGAATTATTTTTAAATTTTACTTTTTTATCTTCGTTTAATGTTGTACAAGTAACAAAAAATAAATTATTAAAATATAATAATTTTCAATTTTTTTTAGTTGATTTAAATTTTTTTTTTACAATTCTTCATGATTTTATTGTTTTTTTTCGTTTTTATTTATATATATTTTATTTATTAAGTTTTAAAAATGTTTCTAAAAAGTTGTTATATAAATATTTTTATTTATTTAAAAGTCAATTTTTTAAATTAACACAATTTTATATTTTAATTTATCAAATTAAGTTTAAAGTAATTGAGACTTATATTTTTTTTTTATTTTTTGAATTTAAATTTTTTATTTATAATTTTTTTCTTTTAGGAAAAGGTTATAATTTACATTTTATTTTAAATACTTGTAATTTTTTAATCTTAAAATTATTTAATAAAATAAAATTTTTAGTTTTATATAAAAAATATTTATTTAATTTAAATAGTACATTTATTCGCTATAATTTGTTTTGTTTTAATAAATTAAATGTACTTGTTAATGGTATTAGTTTAAATAGTAATTTTGATTTTTTGTCTATATTATTTAATAATTATACATCGCTTATAGAATTTAAACCTAATATAAGTAACAGTATTTTAAAAAATTTAAAAAAAAATTTAAATTTTTCTTTTTTATTTAAAGAAAATTTTTTTTTTTTTTATTTAAATTTATATAATTTTTTAAAAATTATTAAAGTATTTAATTTTTGTAATTTTTTTTTTGGTTTACGTACTCAATATAATTATAATTTAATGTATTTTAGTGAAACTTTTTTTATTTTTAATACTTTAAAATTATTACGTCTTTCTTTTTTAAATATTGTTTTTAAATTATATATAATTATTTCAACAATTTCGTTATATAATATTTTATTAAATTTTTATTATTTAGTCGAACAATATTTATATATACCTAGTAATTTGCGTATTAGTAATAGCATAGAAGAATTTTTTTTTTTTTTAAATGAAGAAACGTTTACGGAAGATTTTACGTATTTTTTAGATGATATGGTTATTGATGAAAAAGAAGAATCTGATATTGATGATGCTGAAGATGATTCAGATTTTTTAGATACTTTTTTTGATGAAACTGAATTATATAATGTGTATATGTTTTTATTTATTGAAGATATTATTTCTATTAATTATTATACATATAATGTATATACTTATAAATATTTATCTATATCAGTTAATACATTAAAGCGGTTGTCTTTAAATTTTTCTGTAAAATTTGATTTTGATTATATTAAAATAATTTCGTATTTTAATAAAAATTTATATTTATTAAATAATGAAATTTATAAAAATGATATTAATGAACGTGTTTGGAATATATGGATTTCCTATGCTTTATTTTCAGATTTAAATTCTTTTGATTTAAATTATTATTTACGTATTCCTGAAGTTAAATTATTTTCTAATCGTTTTTTAAATTATGTAATTTATGGTAATTATGATAAATATGATCATTTAAATCCTTATATTGGCGCTGATTTCATAAATGATTTATCTTTTAAAACTGATGATTCTATTTTATCTGTTTATGGTATGTTTAATGAGAATATAAATAAATTAGTATTTCATACTTATGAAAATGTTAATGAAGATTTAGATGAAACATTTATACGTGATTTAGTTGTTTTAAATGATCAATGGGTTTGGTGGGATTATTTAAATAAATATACTAATGTAGTAAAAAAAAATAATAATTTTAAAGTTAATTCTTTGTCTCCTAAAAATACTTATGAAGTTATTTTTTTAAATACTTATATATTAAGTGGAATTCCAAGGTTATTTGATCTTTATTTTAGAAAGGAAAAATATGATGAACTAGAATATTTTAATAATTTTTCTCTTATAGTTAATGATTTATATAATTTAAATAGTATACCATTATTAAATAGTGATTTAAATATTCCAAATAAATTTAATCATTATTATCATTCTTGGTTTAATATTTATAGTAATTTTTTATTTTTACGTGATTATAGTTTTTTACTTGAAGATTTATATTTTTATAATATTATAATATTAAATATACCTTTTATTGATGATTTTTTTTTATCTTTACTTACTTATGAAAAATTTTTTTTTAGTTATTTAAATCAAATTTTTAAAACATTAATAATGTCTTTTTATTATGTAGATAAAAGTCAAAAATCATCTTTAATTTTATTTTGGGAACATTTTTATTTAATGTTGATCGAATTAACTTATAGTTTTGTTAATTTAAATTTTATAAATGATTATTTTACGCGTTTAAATGATTTATTTTATTATGATGAAAATATTGATAATGAACGAGCGACTTTATATAAATCAGTTGAATATTTATATTCAATTATTCAAGCATCTGATGATGATTTAACTGGTGATTATTTAAATTTATATTTATCTGAAATTAATAATCCTTATTTATTGTTATTTAATGGTTTAAATATAAATGTTTCGTTAGCAGAAATTATTTTTTTTGATTTATATGAATCTTATTTAGAAGTCTATTCGGATACTCAACAAGATGAATATGATTCTCAAACAGTTCAACTTTTTAAATTTTTTGATGCTGATGATGCGGAATTAAGGGAAAATGATGAAGAAGTTACAAGAAGTATTCAAATTGATCTTCAATATGAATATAATGATTTTGGATTTGAATATGCTGATGAACGTTTAAGTCATTTATCACTTCAATTTCCTAATTTTTTTATTAGTGAAAATTTTGATTTTTATTTAAAACGTTATTATTCAATTTATAATTATAATTTTTTTTTGTATGGCTTATTTAAAACATTTTTAATAAAAGTTTTTTCCTTTGAAGTTAATTTGTTTTCTTTTTCTATATTATCCAATAAAAATGATTTTAAAAAAATATATTTTTTTGATATTAATTTATATAAATTAGAATTAGTTTTTTATTATTTAATTAATTTATTTTTTGTTTTTTGTAAAAATAAGTATTTACATTTTAATTGGTTTATTTTTGTGTTATTTTATTATTATTTTATTTTTTTATTAAAATCTGCTATTTTTGTTTATAAATATAAAATTTTTTGTATTTTATTTTTTACAAGTTATTATATATATATCTTGTATAATTTTTTTTTTAAATTTTCGTTATCTCTAACAAAAGTACATTTATTAACTTTAGAGAGACTTTATTTTATTTTAAAAATTTTTTTAAAAAAAATTTTTAAAATATATAAATATTTTATTTTAATGTATAATTTTTTATATTTTCGTTCATTTTTTTTTAAAAAATATAAACAATTAATTTTTTTTTTTTTTAAAAATAAAATTTATTTATTATTATTTTTATTATTTTTTAAGAATAATAATCAAATTGTATCATTTTTTTTGTATAGTAATTCATATATTTTTGAAAAAAAAAATACAACATTTCGTTCAAATTTAGCTGCTTTATTACATTATAAATTTGGTTCAAAATTTAGTTTATATGAATCATTATCATCGGTTAGTGTATTTACTAATTTTAATAAATTTAATTCTTCTTTTTTAAATGTAGAAAAATCTAAATTATTAAGTAATGAAAATTTATCTAATAGTTATTTTGATAAATTAATATTACCTTCTTTAAATGCTAATATTTTTGATCTTACGGTATTAGATAATTATGATATTTTAAAAGATTCTGATATTTATGATTTTGAAGATTTATTAGATGATGAAGAAAATTTCACGGATGAATGGACTGCTGATTTTATTGTTGGTGATTTGACTGACGATTATGAAGAAGATATGGGTGAGGAGGAGGATAGTCTTGATTTAAGTAAAGAAGAATTAAATTTTGAACTTGATTTAGATTTAACTTTTAAACAATTAGTACATGAAGCTAATGGTGAATTATTAAATAATACTAAATATAGTGATAAAATTTTTTTATGGCAAGCACGTTATAAAAATTTTATTAATCAAATATTTTATATTAATTTGTTTTATATACGAAATTTTTTTTTAAATTTATTAAAATATTATAAATTGAAAGTTCCTTTATTAACTAGTGCTAATTTATTTTCGTCATTTAGATATTATAGACCGGGTGGTAAAGAAGAATTTATTATTAATTATAAACGTTTTTCATTTCCTAATGCTTTAGAATATAGAAATTCGCCTTATGTAAAATTAAAATCTATTAATAAATATAAAAATTTTAATTTTAATAAATTAATTAATAAAAATGAATTTTATTTACCTAAATATTTTTATACTTTTGATTTAATTGATATTTTAGATTATTTTGTAGATTTTAATAATATTGAAATTGCAGAATTTGATCAAACATATGATATTTATAATAGTAGTTTTGGTATAAATTTACATGATGATTCTTTTAAATTGTTAAATATATCGTTTATACAATTATTACGTTTTTTTCGATATATATATTTATATATATATATATATCAATATATTAGTAATCATTTTGGTTTAAAATTATTATTATATTCTTTTTTTTTTTTTGAACTTTTTATATTTTTTAAAAAATATATAACTTTAATTTTTAATTTAAATTCTAAATTTTTTTTAGTTTTAAATAAAAAATATTTTTTTAATAAAATTTATGAATTTTTAGTAAAAAATGTTATTGATTTATATGTAATTGAAAATAGTGTACAAAATTTAAAAAAAATTCAAGGAGTTAGTTCGTTTTTTATTTTTTTTAAATTTAATTATTTATTTTTTTTTAAAAAATTGGTAATATTAAAAGCTTATTATATTAATTATATGAGTTTTTTATCTTATTATTTATTAATTAAAGGTTTAGAGTATTTTTTGTGTTTTAATTTATCTAAAAAAAAATTTAATTTTTTTTTTAATAAAATTAAATTATTTTTAAAATTATATGAATTACTTATTTATACTAATGCTTATAAATTAGCACAAATCTATGAAAAATATGGTTTTAATGAATCTATTTTTTTTTTTGATAATTTAGTTGTAAATGAATTATTTAAAAATCAAAAAAATTATTTTAAATTTATGTTTAATTATATATATATATTAATATTTTTTTTTTAATTTTTTTTTTTTTTTATAGTTTGTTTTTTATTTTTTCTTTTTTTAATTCGTATTCCATTGAATATTTTTATGGGTTATTCGTTTTGGCCACAATTTCATCGTTCGCGTGAGGATGGTTATCATGTAATGATAATAAGTTATAGTCGTAATATTTTTGAAAATCAAATGTCATATTTACTTAATAAAACTTGGTTAGACTTGTGGGGGTTTTTTTAATTTGTATTTATAATTTAATTAATTAAACTTTTTTCTGTGTGTTGTTTATATTGTTAGTGTTTTGTACTTTTTATTTTTTTTTTTGAATTTTGAGTTTATTAATTTTTTTTATTTTATTTTATTTTGGTTAACTATAATAAGTGTTATTTTAGTTGTTAATACTTTCAATCCTGTACATTCTGTTTTTTTTTTAATATTGACGTTTTTAATTGGTGCTTTGTTTTTTTTTATATTGCGCAATGAATTTATATCAATTATTTTTGTTATTGTTTATATTGGTGCAATATCTGTATTATTTTTATTTGTGATTATGTTACTTGATGTTAAATTATTTGAATTAAAATCTACATCAATAAGTTATATTCCATTAAGTTTTATATTTATATTTATATTTTTTTTTCAATTTATTTATTTTTTTAAACTTGATAATATAATTTATTTTTTTTTCTTTAATTTTAGTTATATTAATTGGTTATCATTTTCAATTTTTAATTTGACAAATGTTCATATTATTGGTTTTTTTTTATATACATATTATTTTCTTGGTTTTTTTTTTTCTGCTATTTTATTATTTATAGCTACAATGGGTTCTATTTTATTAACTTTTGTTTCCTTTAAAAATACTTTATATATTTATAATAGTAAATATGAAGTAGTAACATATCAATATTTTATTAATTATAATAAAAGTATTAAAATTTAATTTTGTTTAATGTTTATTTATTTTAGTCCAAGTATTATTGGTTTTAAAGCTCCGGCAACTCCTATTATGGAAGGTATTATTGATTTACATAATTACATTTTTATTTATTTAATATTGGTTTTTATAGTTGTTTTGTGGATGTATTGTTATATTTTATTTAGTTTTTATATAATTCCTACTTTTTTATATGATCTTTCAGTAGCTGGAGATCATTATTTTCATAATAATTTTACTTTTTATTGTTATCGTGTTATGATACGTTTTTTAGTATATGTTTTTGTAAAAAAAGAAATTTTAATTGAATTAGATGCTGAACTTAATTCAGGCATAAATAAAAAAACATTAAAACCTTTTACATTTTTTGAATATTATGAAAAAGCTGCACTTAATTTAACGGCTCATAATAAAATTGAAAATGAATTATTAAAAGATCTACTTTCTGGTTTTTTTTTAAAAGCAAATTTACGACATGCAGATATTTTAGAAACTAGAAAAATTACGGAACATACTTTAATTGAAATTATTTGGACTATTATTCCAAGTATTATTTTAATTTTAATTGCAGTTCCTTCTTTTGCTTTATTATATGCTATGGATGAAATTATTGATCCTAAATTAACAGTTAAAGCTATTGGTTATCAATGGTTTTGGAGTTATGAATATGCTCATGCATATGATTATATTGATTTTAATTATAAGACTGATAATTTAGGCTATAATTTACGTGTATTTCGGGATGCTTTAATTTATGATAGTGTTATGTTAACAGAATCTGAATTAATTATTGGGTATCATCGCTTATTAGAAGTTGATCGTCAATTAATTTTACCAGTAAGAACGCATATACGTCTAATGATTACTGGTGCTGATGTTATTCATAGTTGGGCTGTACCTTCTTTTGGAATTAAAGTTGATGCTGTTCCAGGACGTATGAGTCAAATTGGTGTTTTTATAAAATATGAAGGTGTTTTTTATGGGCAATGTAGTGAATTATGTGGTGTTAATCATGGTTTTATGCCTATTGTTGTTAAAGTTATAGGTTATGATAAATTTTTAATGTGGTATAGAAATGTTGAAATTATTTGGAATGAATAATGTTTGAATTGGTTATTTTATTTTTAAATGATATTATTTATATAAGTTTATATTTTTATTTTTTTATTTTATTTTTATGGTTCTTATATATATATAGTAAAAACAGTGAGGTTTATAAATTTGAAGTGTTTATATATTTTAAAATTTATTTTTTTTTATTAATTGTAGGTTTAATTTATTTAGTTTATATTAATCCAATTAATATTTGGTATAGTTTTGATTTTATAATTTATTTTGATTATTTAAGTAGATTTATTATTTTATTTTTTCTTATAGCTTTTAGTTGTTTTTTATTTATTTTTATAAAATTAAAAATGGAATTTTTTTATTATTTTGAATATTTATTTATTTTAATGCTTTCAATTTTTATTGTTAATTTTTTATTTAAAGTTTTTGATTTAATGTTATTATTTATTTTATTAGAAGCTTTTAGTTTATGTTTATATATTTTAGTTTCTTCTAATTATACAACAATAAAAATTTCAGAAATTGGAATTAAATATTATGTAATTGCGGTTATTTCATCGTTATTTTTTTTATATGGTATTATTTTGTTGTATTTTAATTTTGGCACATTTAATATTATGAAAATTAAAATTTTAATGCTTCTTACTCCTAAATTTAATGAAAGTTTAATTTTAATATTATTATTTTTATTGGGTTCATTATTCTTTAAATTAGGAGTTGCTCCTTTTCATTTATGGGTTGTTGAAGTTTATGTGAATGTAAATTTAGTTACTTTTTTTTATTTATCGGTTTTTTCTAAATTTGTGTTTTTTATAATTTTTTTTAAATTAATTTTATATTTTTTAATGTATTATTATTCTTATTATTATTATTTATTTTTAATTATGGGTTTATTATCAATTATTATAGGCTCTATAGGTGCTTTAATATATGTAGATATAAAAAAAATTTTAGCTTATGGTTCAATTGTTCATTCTGGTTTTTTAATTTTATCTTTTATTAATATTTCTTATTATTCTTTTTATGCTTTTTTATTTTATTTATTAGTTTATGTTATTTTAATGTTAAATTTTTTTTTATTTTTTTTTTTATTTAAAACTAGTAATTTTTCTTTCTTAACTTTATATGATTTTATTTCATTAAAAATGTCGTCAAAATTTATTTGTTTTAATTTATTTTTTTTATTTTTATCTATGGCGGGTTTTCCTCCTTTTGTTGGTTTTTTTATTAAATTAAGTTTAATATATAGTTTATATAGTTCGTTTTATAATACATATTTTGTTATTTTATTTCTATTAATTTTAAATTTAATTTCTTTATATATTTATTTACGTTTTGGTATTTATCTATTTTTTTCAAAAGGTAATTTTAAATTTTTATGTATTAAAAAAATACGTAGTTTATATTACTTAACGTATTTTTTTTTTTTTTTTAATTTTTTTTTTTTTTTTTTTGTTTTTTTTTTTTTTTTTTTTTTTTTTTTTTTTTTTTTTTTTTTTTTTTTTTTTTTT
>Ga0105046_10011955_pt1 | contig 13472 bp, 9 predicted proteins | sample MAT03_FD_78385 | JGI IMG/M metagenome (GOLD analysis project Ga0105046, IMG submission 78385) | Freshwater microbial communities from Lake Fryxell liftoff mats and glacier meltwater in Antarctica - MAT-03 (megahit assembly) | ecosystem: Environmental > Aquatic > Freshwater > Ice > Liftoff... | reverse complement strand
GCCCCGATCGATTCAATGCACTTGTTCTCAAGGCCCTTCAGCGGGGCGAACTGTCGACCGGCCGCGCCGCGGAGTATCTCGGCATCAGCCGTCGTGAAGCGATGAAGCTCGAGGAGCTCGACGGAGCGCAAGATGCCGAAGTCGCGATTAGTCCTGCTTGACGCGAATGTCGTCATTGGCCTCTTCGAGCTGAAGCTCTGGGACGCCTTGATTGCGCGCTATGAGGTCCTGATCGCGGAGACCTGCGTCGGCGAAGCTCTCTGGTACGAGGATGGCGAGCACCGCATTGACATCGATCTCGCGCCGTACATCGCCGACAACCGCATCACGACGGTGTCCGCGGACTTGAGCGCGGTGCAGGCGTTCTCCAAGCGGTTCGAGCCGAACTACTTGGAGAAGCTCGATCCTGGCGAGCTTGAATCTCTGACGCACCTGCTGGCTACCGAGAATCCCGCAGCCCCAACATCCCCTTGCCAGATCTGCTCCGGTGACAGGATCGTCTATCGCGTGCTCGGCAACCTCGGCAAAGGCGAACTCGGCGTCTCGCTGGAGGAACTCATGGGCGGCATGGGCCGCACTATAAAGATGAGCTGGAGATTCACCAAAGCGTTCCGCGAGGAGGCGACGGACCAGGGCTTCAAGGAACGCATGCGGGGGCTGGGCGTCAAGGGGCCGAGTGCCGGACCGAAGAAGGGCTGGTGACGGAACCCGGCGGCCTACAAACCGGGCAGCTCGAGACTCTTATCGTTCTCGCAATGACAGCCGACCGGGACCTCAATCGCCGTATCACCGACATCATCAAGCCCCTCGTGCCCCCCGATGCCGAGGAGAAGGTGCAGCGTGCGTACCGCCAGTTCAACCAGATCATCCGCGAACACATCCGCAACGAAACCGGTCTACGGCTGACCGACGGTGACGGTCGGTCGGTCGGCCTCCCGATCAAGATCGTTGATGGCTTCCCGGCAGGCTTCGCCAAGCTGATCGACAGATACCAGGATCCGGTGCTCTGGCGACTCATCGTGGGCCAACCGAAGCTGGCACGGCTCATGGATGGGCTCAAGTTCGTGATCAGCGAATGGTCAGCCATCGAGGCGTGGGCCGGCTTACCTGAGCCGGCACGGGGGGCACGCCCGCATCTGGACCGCACATGGGAAGCGGGTGCCTCGCTCCAGAAGGCCGCGATCGTTGAGGACATCCGCAAACAACTGCGCGAGATCAATGAGGACATCCTCGGTGCGTACATCTATCCCCCGGGCCGCGCACCGTGGATCGAGCTGTACTGGATGCCCATAGCGATGACCGCGGGCATGCTCGAGGTCGAGATCGCCGACCTAGCGCTCGTGACGATGGCGCACGAGCTCGCGCACGGGTACACCCATCAGGGCCACGACATCGACGGCCAGACCTGGGACATCGCGACGTTCCGGGCCGCCGACCTGCGGATCAAGGAAGGGCTGGCCCAGTTCTACGCCCAGACCATCGCCGACAAGGTCGCGATTCGTGCGCCAGGCATGCGCAAGGCCTTTGACGAGATGCTCAAGCTCCAGAGCGGTCCCTACACCGTGCACACCCAATGGCTCAAGGACGACCCCGCGACACAAACGAAGCGGCAACCGTCGCAGCGTGGCGAGATCGTCCGGTTCACGATGATCGCGGCCCGCTCGACCAAGGGCCTCACCTACGACGCCTGGACTGCCATGCTCAACGCCACTCAAACGCGATTCAGTGCCAGCACCTCGGAAGATGAAGTCCTTTAACACTTGCCGGAGCGCGCCGGCATCGAGACCTGTACATGCAAGACTCAAACGAACCGCCTCCGTCACCGGACCCCGCTCCCGCTGCGACAACACCGAACTGGGCCGCCATCGGCCATCCGGTGCATCTTTTCATCGACACATCCGTGTTCGAAAGACTGCGATTTCCGTTTCAGTTGCCCCTCATGCAAGCGCTGGTCGCACGCGCCGAAGCTGGCGACATTCGTCTTGTAATGCCGGAAATCATCCTGCGTGAACTGCGAGAGCACGCAGCTTCAGCCGTTCAGGCCGCAAAGGACGCGCACGCCAGGTTCAGGAAGGACGCGGCGATCCTGAGGAATCTCCCCAAGCATGCGCTGGCGCCCGTCTTTGCTGACATCGACTGGGAGGCGATCGCCAAGACGATTGAAAAGGGCCTCGATCGATTCCTGAAGGCAGCCAAGACTAAAACTGTGACGATCGCCGCCGACGATGCTCCTGAAGTGTTCGATGACTACTTTGCTCGCAAGCCCCCGTTCGGAGCGGGCAAGAAAAAGAGCGAGTTCCCCGATGCGTTCGCGATCAAGGCGCTGCTGCGTTTCGCGGATGACGAAGATGTCAGCATCGCCGTTGTCAGCGGGGATGGTGACTGGGAAGCCGTGTGCAAGACCGACGACCGCCTGATCTGGTGCCCTTCCCTAGAAGCGGTCATTGATCACAGCCAGAAGGCTCAATCCGCACAGCACGAGCGGATTCGAGCAGCCCTGGCAGACCACCGACAGGAGCTCGAGGCTGCGATTGTGGAGTCGTTTGCAGATCGGGGCTTCTACTGGGACTCAGAGGATGGGTATGACGGCGACGTAGAGGAAACGTACGACGAGGAGGTCGAATCGCTGGAATGGTCAATCGTCGGCACGGAGGGGCGATGGGCCGATCTCGCTGCCGACGCTTCAATCACCTTCAAGGCATCCGCCACGTTCCCCGACCCGGACATGTCCTATCGCGACGACGAGACGAAGGACATCGTGTCGATGGGCAACAAGCACGTCGGGCTCTCGGCTACCGTGACGGTGCCGGTGACGGTTCGCGTAAACACCCGCACGCTGGAGAAAGGTGAACTGGAGTTCGACGATCTGACCGTCAATGGCAACGATGACATCTGGTTCGCCGAGGACAGCATCGAGGATCAAGGGGACGACTGGTCGGAATGACCGTTCGTCACCATGCACGGAGAACGATGGTCAACTTGGAGCAGTCCCGCTCTCGGGGAGGGATCGCTGCGCATCCATCAGGGAGCTGACGACCAAGCCTGAAGGAAGTTGAAACAGAGTGCGGTCCGCGTCATCGATGGCCACCCGGATATGCCGCTGTGGATATCGCGCATCGGCGATCTCCTCGAAATCCTGACGCGCCAACGCCAGCAGCACTGCACGGTGAAGTCCAATGAAGAAGAACGGCGAGGACGCCGCAGTCGCCGGCGACATGTCCTGCTCTCGCGGGGCCTTAGCAGAATACACGGAACGCCCATGAATCTGGTCATTCCTGCTGATCCGCACGGTCGCTGCAATAGCTGCTCCCAGCTCCCATTTCTCCAACCGCCAGTTGACAATGGGCTGACTGTCGTACTTCTGCCACTCAATCCCAGGCCGCTCGAGGTTACCGATCCGTTCCGAGAGCGCCGCCAGAAGGGACCCTCGGGGTTGGAAGGCGGACAACGCTCGCTGGTAGAAACGAAGCCGCTGCAAGAGTTTCGCCCGCTGCGGATCGCCATCAAAGGAGGGAATGGGTGGATCGCCGATCACCACTCGCGTGATTCCAGGTTGGCCGAGCGGAATGTCGGCGACGGTGCCGATGAGATATGTGGGAGCATCTGCGGGCAACGGCGTACTAGCTGGGCGGGCCGGAGCGATCCCTGCTCGGAATGCCGCCTTCTTTTCATCGATGTCCTTCCACGCCGCTTCTGCGTTCTTCGAGTCGGTCCGCCCCTTCGCTTCAACCTGCACGTAGGCCCGCCCTGTTGACGCACGGAAGCAACCGTCAAAATCAAGGGTCTTCCTTCCCTTGCCGCGCAGCTCGGGGATCCTCCGAAAGTACGAAGAATCGAGCGTGAGCAACCGATCGACGAGAGCGAGTCCCGTGCCGACGCCCAGGTACTCAACTACGCCTTCGCCCGGGTCGCCGGTGAGCACAAGCGGGCCGCCCGCCTCTGGCAGGTCTCGCGACACGAACGCGCGAAGCCCTGGGATGCGACCTGCGAGTTCCTGCCGCGTCCTCCGTCCATCGACATCGCCAAGCTCCTGACAAATGGCGTTGCCGAAGAGTTCGTCATCTGAAATGCTCATACCAGTCTTCAGCAGCGCATTCAGCGGGTCGGCGATCATTGCATAGATGTCGCGGCGATCCGCGAGCTTCTGGGCATCTTCGTCTCGCACCGCGATCTCAACCCGAAACGTCGGAGTTGCTACCTGAATCACCGTGCCAGGATCGGCCGTCATGATTCATCCTCCTCCTTGAACAACCCCGCCGCCGCATCGGCCTTGGGCTTCTTGGCCTTGGCGGGCTTGGGCTTGCCTTTGCCGTTGTCGTGAAGGCCGGCGGCGACTTCTTCGGCGTAGCGCTGGTGGTTGAGGGCGAGGAGGCGGGCGAGGATCTCAGCGCGGGCTTCGGGGTGGATGGTGAAGCGCTCGCCCTGCTTGGTGGTGTAGAAACCGTGCTGCAGCTTCTCGAACAGGTCCTCCCAGCCGTACGCTGCGACCACGGCGCGATCGAGGGCAGCTTGCGAATCGCGGAACCCGGCAACGCTTGAGTCGCGCTCTGACGAATCACTCACTAGATCGTACAAGCGCGTCAGACCAACCCCTCGCTTTGCCATGAGTGCCGAACGCTCGGCTTCGTACTTGATCGCGATGGGACGGATGCCTTCGAGGTTAGCTGGAAACGGAATGGTCTCAAAGGCGTCGGAGCCAGAGTATCGGAGATCGGTCTTCATGCTGCTGCATGCAGCTAAAGTCGGTTCGCGGTTGATAGTGCTCTGCACGAAGCCGAGCTGCGCCGGATCATCCAGCGCGAATACATACGTGGCGTGCGAGAACACGATGTCCGTGGGAGCCCACGCAAAACCAAGAGTTCGGCTCGTCCCCGCGACCGCAATGCACTTCCTGAGCGATCGCACCAGCGAGTAAAGTCCTGGGCGTTTTTCCGCGTAGATCCACCACAGCGTCGGAAGGGGCTCACGAAGCGTTAACCCGCCAGACTTATCCTTTCGCGTCCGCTCCGGCTTCACCTTCTCCTCGACGATCCGCAGGCAATCCGGAAAGTCTGCCGCGACGAGATCGGGGTAGTCCGCCGGGACGATGCCGACTCGCAGCCACGCCTTGCGCTGCCTCTCATCGGCGATGATCCACGACGTCGCCGCGCCGCCGGGCAGTGTGAGGGCCTCGCGCTTCAGCGGCCAATCGCGGAAATTGATCACCCAGCGGCTGGGCGACTGGTCCGGGCGGCTATTCAAATCCTCGCCGTTGAGGTACGGCATGAGCACCTCGGCGTTGCGGGCATCTCGCGCGATCAGCGCCCGCGCCTCCTCCGGCGTCATCACAAAGCCCATCCCCAGCACGATCGAACCCTGAAAACTCTTCCCCTCGTTGGCCTTGAGCCGGTAGGGCTTGCCACCCCCGCCCGCCCCCGCCCTGCCGGGGGCGGTCAGGAAGCTCGTCACGCCGCTCGCGGGCGCATCATCGATGAAGTACGCGCCGCTCCACCCTGATTGCCCATCGCGGACGCTCCGCCCGTAGACGTGGGCCACCTCCAGCGAGGCCCCGCCCGGCCACGGGCGGCTGGGCACCGCCCGCGTGAGCACGACGCGGTCCGGGTGCGGCCTGATCTCCCGCCCCCGCGGGTCCAACCCCGCCGCGGCGAGCGTCAACTGGTCCAGCCCCACCTCGCGCGTGTCGCCCTGGGCGATGGTGTTGGTGGCGATGAGTCCAAAGTGCCCGCCCGTCCGTAAGAGTGAAGCCATCCGCAGGAAGAAGTAGGCCACCAGATCGGCGCTGCCGCGCTGCCCGCGGCCCAGGTGCTTGACCAGATACTCGCGGTACTCATCGCCGAAGATGCCGGTGAGTTTCTGCCCGCCCTTGAACGGCGGGTTGCCGATGATGGCGGCGAAGCCCGCTGTGCCGGCCGAGTCGCCCGCGGCACCCGCGGCGTGGTTGAAGACCTCGGGGAACTCCAGGCACCAGTGGAAGGGGCGCTTGCCCCACAGGGCCGCCCGCGCGGTGTCGCGGAAGGCTGATAAATCCTCGCTGACGACGAACTGACCGGCCTGCACGGCGGCGTGCTGGCGGTGGCCCTCGCGGTCCAGATCGTCATCCTCGGGCGCGAGTTCGGCGGCGATGAGCAGATCCGCCGCGAGCTTGAGCCGCACCGTGCGGTTCTCGGCTTCCTGCAACAGGCGGCCCTGCGCGGTGACGTGGCCGATGGTGCTGGCGTCGAGGGCTTCGAGCTGCGTGCGGGCGGTGGAGGCGGTGGTGAGCAGTTCGGTGAGCGGCAGGCCGCTGAAGGTGAACTGCTGATAGCCGGTGGGGTTCAGCGTGAAGCGTTTCAACTGCTCGATGTCGTGGAGGCCCAGCAGCGAGTCGCCGCAGCGGACGGCGTGGTCGAGGAAGGTGAACGGACGGTCCTTGGCGACGGTGAGCAGCCAGAGGGAGAGCTTGGCCATCTCGCAGGCGAGCGGGTTGATATCGACGCCGAAGAGACACCGCTGGGCGATGACGCGGAGCGCGACGGCGAGACGCTCCTCGCGGCCCCTGGGCAACGGCCGCTCGCCGGGATCGCCCTTGGAGAGATCGCCCTCGGGCGTCACGATCACCTTGCCCGGGTTCGCGGCCTCGATGGCCTCCCACGATTCGACCAGCCGCTCGGAGAGATAGCGGGCGGCCTGCACCAAGAACGCGCCCGAGCCGCACGCCATGTCGCACACCTTGAGCGCGAGGATGTCGCGGGAGGGCTTGAGCACCCACTGCTCGCGCGGCAGCCCCTCGGCGGGGCCGGTGAAGACGAGGGGGTCGAGCGTGTGCTGCACGACCGGCTCGGTGAGCGAGCGCGGCGTGTACTCGGTGCCGGTGTCGGAGCGGTCCTGACCCTGGGTGACGAAGAAACTGCCGGTGTTCACGACGATCGGGTAGCCGATGTCGTCGGTGCGGATGAGGGCCGCGAACGGGCGGACGCGGGCGAGCAGCGCGGCATCGTTGTCGCACGCGGCGAGGAGGCGGGGGCTGTTCGCGGAGGTGAGGGGGGTGTCGCCCAGGAGCGAGTCTGCGGCGTCCAGGTCCTTGGTGATCGACTTGGCGGAGCGGCCGGTTTCCTCGGTGAGGAACTCGATGAGCTTGTCTTTCCCTGCTGCGAGTTTCGCTTCGAGCGTGGCGAGGGGGATCTCCGGCTCGTGCTCGCGCGTGCCCGTCAGACCCAGGACGGGGCCGCCGGCCTTCTTGGCGGTGTGGTCGAGGAGGCCTTCGTAGACGTGGCCGATCTGTTCGATGTCCAGCGCACGGAAGGAAAGCCGTCGGGGTTCTGCGGGGCCGCCCGCCATCTTGATCTGCAGGAACTGGAGGGCTTCCAGCAGGTGCAGCGCCGTGCGGTTGTTGATGGGGAGCGGGTTGGCGGTTTGGTTGCGCCAACTGCGACCGGGTTCACGGCGGCGACCCTCGAGGAAGGGGAAACGATCGGGGTCAAACAGGCCGCCGCCGTAGGGCATGAGGCGGAGGCGGTCGTGCTCGATGCCGCCGAAGACGGCGCGGAAGGTGGTTAGCAGGCGGCACCAGGCGTCGGTTCGGAACTCGAGAACTTCCTCGCCATGCTTGTCGGCGGTCTCGCGGAGCTGCGCGGCGAGCGTGGAGACGGCGTAGTGCTGGTCGTAGAGCGGCTCGCCCAGGAGCAACAGCTTGCGTTCCTCGGCGCAGAACAGGAACACGAGCCGCATCATGACCGTAAGCGCACCCTCGTACAACTCGGGCTCGGTCACGCCGCGGAGGAGTTCGCACTTGCGGTCCTTGTCGATGCGGTCGATGGCGTGCACAATCACCTCGACGGCGCGACGGACCTGATAGCCCAGTTGATCAGTGACTTCCTGCTGGTCTTGACGGCTCTCGGCCAGGAGCGCCGCGAGCGTGTCCTCCGGGCCAACGGCGAAGAACCGTCGCACGCTGAGCAGCGTTCGGAAGGACTGAAGCGTGATCTTCTCGTCGCGCCACAGAGAGGCATACCACGAAGCGAATCCGCTGGGATCGCCGACCTTGGCGTGCACGAGCATCCAGTGTTCGCCGTTGGTGACCAAGCCGAGTTCGCAGCCGGTCGCGTGCAGCAAATCCGCCATGCGGGTAGCGGGCGAGGCGATCCAGCGACCACCTGTGTTCACCGGAGATTCGAGTTTCTGATCCCGCCGATAGATGCTGATCAGAAGCCGTGGCCTAGCCCGGGCGGGCGGACCGCTGGGGTCGGCCACGTCGGCTGGATTGACGACGGCCATCTCAGGGCGGAATGACTCGCCGGTGGCGCTGTTGCGGACTTCGAGGCCGGGCGGGAGCGCCTGGCCCTCGGCGATCACCTCAGCAGGAAGCTCGAGGACGCGGCCGAGCACGAAGCGGATCCACTGCTGGTGACCCAGGATGTCATCGGCGGTGCCGGCAGCCTGTTCCCATTCATCGAGCTTGAGCTTCAGTTCGCGGAAGAGTTCGGGATCGTGCTTATTCAGTCCCTGTGGCAACCGCTTCACCAGGACGGATCGAGACAGGAAGGGGCCTGAGGGTTCGCAAAGTTGCAGCCACTCCGCGTGGTGCTTGCCGATCGTGCTCATGATCGCGCCCCCCCAGCCGCTCCCGATCCCCGCTGGCCCGAACCGGCATGCTTGGCATCGATGGCGGCGTTTGCCTCCCGACGAACGGCGTCGCGCCGGGCCATGTCGTCGGCAATCCGGCGGGGCACGAGGTATGTCACGCCGATGGGAAACACACGCGGTGTCGGGTTGGCGTAGCGGGCCCGGACGGCTGCGGACTCACGCTCGATCTCGCCGGGGATCTGGGCGAGACGCTCGCGCAGGCTGGCCATGTTCCGCTTGTACTGATCCTGCTCCGACTCGGTCCAGAGCGTGAGTTGTTCGTCGAGGGGTTTGGCGAGTTGAGCCCGGATTCCTCGCTCAAGCTGCCCGAGAATCGAGGCGATGTCCGCAACCTCGCGCTCTGCACGCTCCTGGAGGAACGACTCGACATTGCGGGTGCGTTCCCGCATGCGGGCTCCAAGGGCACCTTGGAGCGCAGACGAGTGTTGTGACCACTGTGCCGCGAGAGCCGTGCGGACAGCTTCGGGGGCGACTTCGTGCGTGGCAGCAGCGAGACCTGCCTTGGTCTCACCGACGTTGAGCCGGGCGAAGCGCGCACCATCCAGCGAGCCCGCTGCCTCGATCACTTCTTCGTTCAAACGGTGACCATCGCCCCCGATCACGACCAGTCGCCCGTGCGCAACGGCGACAATCGCCCCGAGGGCGTCGGTCGGGACGATCCGGGCGGTGACACGGTGAAGCCCTGTCGATGACTCGAGTGTCCACATCTCAGCTCGAAGCAGGCGCAGGCACATCTGAGCGAGGCGGTGGTTCAGATGGACAAGAACCACGTCATCCCGTCCTGCGGCAACGGCGTGGTCAAACGTGATCGGCCGAACGCGCTGGGTGTGCGGATGCGTGAGGCCTTCGGAACAGATTGACCACGTGCCGGAAAGCGCTGGCACCTGATAGACAGTGTGAGATGTGCCACGGAGTGGAAACGGCTTCAGTGCTGGCTGACGAGCCAACTCGAGGCCAACATCGACAACGGCTCGCAGGTTGTCGGGGCTGATTCGCAGTTCGGTCTTGCTCTCCTGCAGTTGCTCGCGAAGCCGTGCGATCTGGTCACGCACCTTGCGCTCGAGCCGGAGCATCTGCCGAACAGGCTCGTTCTGCTTCTCTGCGGTCTGCGTATCGAGCTTGGTGCGCTTGCCAAGCATGGCCTCTTCAACCTGTTGGGCGATAACGGGACCCACCTTGCCCAGGTCCTCGCGGATCGCGTTCACCTTGATCGCGGCACGCATGAGAAACTCCAGGTCGCCCTCGAGTTCGCCGGCCGGAACGCCCTGCAAATCCTTGTTCGTGTCGAACGTCGCGCTAACGAAGTGATAGAGATGGACAACCGGTGACTTCTGGCCGTGGCGGTGGACGCGTCCGTTGCGCTGTTCCATCCGATTGGGATTCCAAGGGATTTCGTAGTGAATGAGCCTGCAGCAGTGGTTCTGAAGGTTGATGCCTTCTGCGGCAGCGTCGGTCGCCAGCAGGATGCGGACAGGGGACTCATCGGGGCTGGCCTGGAACGCGGCCTTGATCTTCTCCCGGTCCTTCGGATCCATGCCACCGTAGAGCTCAAGCAGGCGTTCCTTTTCATTGAGGCCTTCGGCAGCAAGCTGGCCCTTGAGCCACTTGTGAGTGGCCCGATACTCCGTGAAGATGATGACGCGTTCACGTCCCCATGCACCGCCAGGCTTGATGTTGGTCTTGAGCCATTCGATGAGCGCCCGCGCCTTGGAATCGGGGCGACCGACGGCGTCATCTGCGAACGCGCGAAGCTCCTTCAGAAGGCCACGCTCTTGTTCGGCGAGCTTTGGGAAGAGACCGGTGGCGTCGCCCACAGCTTCGGCGATCGTCTCCTCGATCGCGTCGTCGTCCGCGGCGTCATCGTCGACTTCGTCCAACTGACGCTGGATCGCGCGGAGGGTTGCCTTGTTCGGGGCGACAGCGCCGGCCGCCTTCAGTGACTCGATATGCCGCTCGAGTGTTGATTGAAGGGCCGCGGGCGACGAGAACATCCGTTTCTTGAGGAGTTTGAGGACAAACTCGCACGCGAATCGTTCGGATGGAGTTCCCGCACTCTTCTGCCGCGCTCGGCTGTATTCCTGAAGTACCGTGTGGGCGCGGCGCTCCGCCGCCGAGTAGGACACCGGAAGCGCGGCAACGTCGGGGTCGGCGAAGCGACGACTGCCGTCCTCCCGCTCGGACAACTCGCTCTTCATCCTGCGGATCATTACCGCACCAAGCTGTTCCTTGGTCGGTGGCAGACCGACGGCGAATCGCTGATTGTCCAGAAGCTCAAGAAGTGCGGTGAAGCTCTCCTGGTAGCCGTTGTGCGGTGTCGCGGTCAGGAAGAGCTTGTGCTCGAAGTGCTGCACGAGCGTTCGAATGCAGGCGGTCCGCTGCGAATCGATAGCGTAGTTGCCTGTCGACGCGGGGGCGACGTTGTGCGCTTCATCCAACACAAGCAGGTCGTACCTACGGGGAAACACTGCCTCGCCGCCAGCGGGGAGCGTGTCGCGGAACAGTCGCATCGGACGTTCCCGCTTGATGAAGTCGATGGAGGTGATCAGACGGGGAAAGTGAGCCCACGGATTCACATGCAGCCCGCGCGAGCGCCGCAACTGACGCATGGCCTCGCTGTCGATGATCCGAAACTCCAGGCCGAACTTGTCGCGCATCTGCTCCTGCCATTGCACCTGAATGGAAGCGGGGCAGACGATCAGGACCGTTCGAGCCCGGTGGCGAAGGAGCATCTCAAACGTGACCAGCCCAGACTCAATCGTCTTGCCAAGGCCGACGTCATCGGCGACAAGCAGATTTACGCGCGGCATCTGGAGCGCACGAACGACTGGATCGAGTTGGTAATCCTCGATCTCGATGCCGCTACGAAATGGTGACTGGAGCGTGCGAATGTCGGCGGCTGACACCGCAGCCCATCGGACAGCATCGATGAAGGCGTCCATCCGACGAGGATCATCGAAGCCAGTCGGGGCGGGCAAAGTGCCCCCCTCAAAGGTGTGGGCATCGAGTTCCAGTTCCCAGACGACCTCGAGATCGTCAGTCCCCGACTCGTCGTCGACACTCTTCAGGGCCACGAGATGCTGGGCGGTGCCCAACTGCTGCCCAACCCCGCCTGAGACTTCAGACCGAACCACCCGTGCGACCACAAATCGCCGTTGGCGGACCTGAACGAGTTGACCGGGGTTTGGAAGCGTGACTGTGGCCATGGCGTGCGACTGGAATGTCGCTTCGGTTCGCCGGGCCGGCGGGTGATGGGTTCCCCGAAGCTTCGATCCCCAAGTGTAACAGGGTGAAGCTGGGTAGATTCCAAGCAACCACCAATTGTGGCAGACTGTCGCGAGGGCACCGGGGTTGCCGAGCGGTCGGACGGAGACCCCAAAGGCGAATGCGTATCTGTGTCCAGCCCATTCCCTCTCAGAGCATGATTTCAGGATCCGGCCGAAGAGAAAGCCGCGACTGGTGTCGCGGCTGGAAGCAAGGCGCGATGTGCGCCTCACTCGTGAAGGTTCGGCAGCGGGCCGTCGGTCGCTTCGTCCCATTCGAGGGCGTAGCGCTCGGCGATGTCCTCAAGGTCGTTCTCGGTCAGGTAGTCGGCCGTCTTGCGCTCTTGGCATGCGGCGACGGCCCGCGCCAGGTCCGTCCATTCCTCGATGGTGAGCATCCGGTCCTGCCGTGCGCCGAGCAGGTACAGGGCGGCCTGCAGCACGGTTTTGAGTTGGGCTTGCGTGGGCGTGGGATGGGTGGCGGACATGGCTCAGGCTCCTTTCCCCGCGACGAACACGCCGCGCTCGTGCTTCTTGAACCGCGCCGCAGTGCCCTTGGCGGCGATCTCGCGGATGATCGCGGCGTAGAGCGTGGCCTCAGGCGTCTTGCCGCCGGGGCTGGTCCACAGACCCTTCGCCTCCATCGCGGCGATCATCTCCTTGGCGCGCATCGGCACCTCGCTCGCGGCGAGCACCTGCACCGCCGCGTCGAGGGCGCTGACGCGCTTGGGCTTCTTCTCCTTGGCGAGCTTCTGGGCCTTCGGCGTCTTGGGGGCCTTCTGGTCCTTCGCCTTGGCGGGGTTGGCCTCGCTGGCGGTGCCGTCGAGCCGGTCATTGATCTCGGCGAGCGCAGCCTTGCGGAGGCGGTCTGTCTTGGCGGCTCCCTCGGCGCGGGCGGCACTCTTGGACATCTTGGGGGTGCGGGGTTTGCGGGGGGTGCCGGACTTCTTCGTCTTTGTGCTCATGGTCATCTCCGAACTGGGGGTTGGAACTCCCGTCGCACATCGCGGCGGGGAAGCGTGGCCGTCGCGGTTCCCCGCGACGCCGCGTGGGCGGGGTGGGGGTCAGCAGCCCGCGACGCGCTCCATCTCGTTGAGCACATCGTGGACCATCGAGTTGGTGGCGGCGGCCCGGCCGCGGCGGTCGGTCCCGTAGACCACCTTGGCGACCTCGGTCGCCTTCGCGTAGCGGGCATCGCGGTTGTCGTCGCGGGCGATGTGGGCGATGTGGGCGATGCAGATGTCCTGCCTGCCCGCGCGGCGGGTGAACTGCTCGATGGTCACTTCTGCGCCGCGCTCGGTGCGGCGGATGGTGATGTCTTGTTCGACGCCCTCGATCACGATCGTCTTGATGTTCATGAGTCTGCTCCTTTGGGGTGGTGCGTGCGCCGCGTGCGGTTACTCGGCGTCGTTCAGGAAGGCCTCGACGTGCTCGGGGTCCATGTTGCTCATGAACCCGACCAGGTTGATCAGGTCGCTGCGGATCTTCCCGAGGTTGCCGGTGATGCCCCAGTTCTTCGGGTCGGCCTTGGCCTGCTCGTCGTGCTTGTCGAGTTCCATCTGCAGCACGTCCATCAGGCGGGCGATGTCG
>Ga0105046_10011954_pt1 | contig 13473 bp, 17 predicted proteins | sample MAT03_FD_78385 | JGI IMG/M metagenome (GOLD analysis project Ga0105046, IMG submission 78385) | Freshwater microbial communities from Lake Fryxell liftoff mats and glacier meltwater in Antarctica - MAT-03 (megahit assembly) | ecosystem: Environmental > Aquatic > Freshwater > Ice > Liftoff... | reverse complement strand
GCGCTGGCCGACCGCGACAATCCGAAGCACATCGTTTTCTTCGTGCATGGCTTCAACAACGCGCTGGAAGATGTGGTCCTGCGTTGCGACCTGCTGGCCAAGACCTACGGCGTCGAGGTGGTGGCATTCTCATGGCCGGCGAACGGTGGTGGTATTCGCGGCGTGGCCAGCTATCTCGACGACAAGCGTGACGCGCAGGCCTCGGTGGTGGCCTTTGACCGGGCCATGGACAAGGGCGCGAACGTCAACAACGCCATGCATGCCGAATGGATCGATCGCCTGCATCCGCGCAGCCGGCTCTATGTCACCATCAACGAAGATGATGGCGCGCTGCGCGCGTAGCGCCTCAAGGGCGGCGACGAGCAGCTGGCGCGCCTGGGCCACTGGACCAACCGCCTCGATTCAACCCAGGCCACCTATGTGGACTTCACCAAGGTGAAACGGGTGGGGTCCTCGCATGCCTATTTCGAGGGCGAGCCACTGGAGAATCCGGCGGTGAAGAAGTTTTTCAAGGCGGTGTTGCGCGGGCTGCGGGCCGAAGAGGAAGTGGCGCTCACCTACGATGGCGCGAAGAATCTGCACCGGATTGCGTAGGTGTTACGGCACTGCCGGGCTGTGCCGCGCCACAAAATCGTCCAGCAACGCCGCAAAGCCGGCCGGGTTGTCCTGCGAGAGGCGATGATCCGCCGCCGGCAGCAGCGCACGCTCATGATTGGGCAGCAGGGCGCACACCCGATCGACAATCGAAGCCGGCAGCACGCTGGCCGCAGCGCCGCCGAATACCAGCACCGGTCGCGCGCTGCGGATCGCTTCGCTGTGGTCGTGCACCAGGTCGGCCTCGCATTCGGCCACGCCTGCCGCGTGGTAGCGCCAGCGCAGCGCCGTGTCCGCCGCGCCGGCCTTGAACTCTTCGAGCGCATGGTCGAGATAGTGTTCAACGATCGCCGGCGTCCAGCGCGATGAAAAGGGCAGCGCGCTGCGCGCCGCCGCGCGGCTGGCAAGCACGGCATGGGCGCGCACCTGCGATTGCACCAGGTTGTTGATTGCCGGTGGAATCGCCAGCGCCGGGTTGGCGGCGACCACCGCGCGCACCAGGTCCGGACGGGTATGGGCGATCATCAGTGCCAGCATGGCGCCGGTGGCCTGGCCGACGACGAACATCGGGCCGGCGCCGATGGTCTCGATGAAATCGATCAGGTCGTCGCGGTGATCGGCGAGACGATAGCCGGCAGGCGGATAGTCGGAGAGGCCGTGGCCACGCAGGCCGGGTGCGAGGAATCGATGCGGCAAGCGGCTGGCCGCGATCACATGATCCCAGACGCGATTGATGGTGCGGTTTGGGTGGATCAGCAGCACCGGTGGTTCGTGGCCCCGCCAGTCCTGCGTGTGCAGGGCTACGCCGCGCGACAGGGCGAGTTTGTATTCAGTAAATGTTCGCATCGGAAAAGTGTAACGCCAAGGAGGCCATGCCGCGCGGCGGTGGTGCGCGCAGCGCGATGCACCCCGGCATCGTCTTCCCGGAATCTCCCCGCACCGCGAGTTTTCGACCAACGGCGGGCTGATGTCGTACGGCCCCAACCGAAGCTTGTTTTTCGAGCCATTGGGATCCTACATTGCCAGGATTGTCAAAGGGGCTCGGGTGGGTGAGCTTCCGGTTGAACAGCCTACCCGTTTCGAATTCATCGTCAATTTGAAGGCGGCGAAGACGCTGGGCATCAAGTTTCCGATCGGTGTGTTGACGCGGGCCGAAGAGGTGATCGAATTACAGGCCTGCCTGTGGCGGCTTCTGCGCATCGCGCGGCGGGTGGACATCGATTTCAACCTGCGGCCGCGATGATCGAGCAACGCCTGCCGCATAAAAAAGCTCGGCTCTGGCGCAGCTGTCATGTCTGTATTGCAGGACGCGAGAGGTTTGCTCTGCCATGACGCTGATGGTTCGACGTGGTCCGGGTATCGAGGATCGCTTCAACCAACTTGTGCGCGAGCCGCGGCGCACAAAGTCCGGGGTTCTCACCCCCCCCCCTGTTGACGCGTCATCTCGAACGGGGCGAACCCAAATCGGGGTACCGCCTGGCCCCGCGGGGCGGTGTTTTCACATCCCGGAATTGGGCGCCGGCAAGCGGGCGCAGCCGTTTAAGCGCGTTCGGCGAGGCCTTTGACGCTGGATCGCTGCGAATTGACGGCCTGAAAGGGCCCGCGATCAGGATCGGATGCGGGCTATCAAGTTAGCGCACAGCCCGCAATTCGCCGATTGCAACGGCGGACTGCGGACGTGGCAGGCGCCTTTAGCGCGTTTGACGCGCGAGTGCCGACTTGTGGATCCGGCGACGCGTGCCGAGCAGCAGCAATGCGCTGGCAATCAGCAGCAAGCTGCCCGGCTCAGGTACCGTCACAGCCAGTTGTGCGCCCAGAATCGCGTGCCCCGCAGTGGTTGGATGGACGCTATCCCAGAAGAGCCAGGTGTTCGAGTTCGGGTCACAACGACCATTGGCAATATTGAGCACACACTGCTCCGTCACATTCGTAAGTCCATTCGCGGCCGGATTCTGGATCAGGCTGTTCAAGGCGCCGAACGTATCGAACTGGATGATCTCGGCCGCCAGCCCCTGATCGAGCGTCGTCAAGGCGCCCGCGAGTACCGCGTTAAAGCCAATTGTCAGGCCGGTCAGCGACGCGTTAGCAGGAAAGGCGGGGGTCGCGCCCAGGTTAGGCATGTTGGGGATGAGGAAATGCATCGCCCCCTCTGCTGCCAGGGTCTGTATCGCGCTTACGATATTGCTTACGCCTTGAGCAATGAGATCGGGCGGCGCAAGCCCGAACAGCGCGTTCGAGAACACGTCATTGGGAAACGCCCAGACCACGAAGAGGGACGTTGCCGGGTCGAAGCATCCCGTACACCCGCCCGAAAACTGCGCCACCTGATTGGCGACACCGCCCTGGGTGCCGAAATACGGCTGCAATGACGGAGGCACGCTCGGATTGATCAAATTGAACGAGAACCCGCCGGTTGTGGCGCCGCCCAAAGCGTAATTGGTGCCGCCAAAATTTGATGGTTTGAACGTCGTGTCGCCCGGGTTGTAGGCCTGCCACAGGTACTCGACCGCAGTGGGGCCGTTGGAATACCGCGTGCCGGCATAGGGCGGTGGTGGGAATGTACCCGGCCCTCCTGGCCCGTTGTAGTTGCCGCCGTCCGACAGTGAATCGCCGAACACGAAAAGCTTGCTCAGTGTCACAAGGCTCGCGTTTGCCGACAGCGGTAAAAGCAGCGTCAGGGCGCAGGTAAAAAGTATTTTTTGAAGCGCGTGTTTCATGAAGTCTCCGAAGTTATCGAAATTTTTTCCAGCGTCAACTTATAGCAAATTTCAAGCCATAATTTTTATCAACAATTAATCAACGTGTTACGAGAACGACGAGCCACGCGGCAGCAACTTCTGCGCGCAACTGTAAAAAATATCGACGGACCTTTTGCCGCATTCGAAGCAACTTTTGCTCGCTCCCTGATTTTGTCGATTCGAATTTCTTGTCTGCCTCCCAAATTGGCATGACGCTGGTTTCATGTCGGCATGTCGTCGGCATGCAGCCTGGCCGATCAACTCGTGCGCGCTCGACCAACGCCGCTGACACCGTTTTCGCGTCGAACGCCTGCAGGATGGGAGTTCAGGACCGACCGCCACCGCAACCGCCAGGTCGCCTTCGGCTTCGGCCCGCATGTGTGCTGCGGCATGGCCTTGTCGCGTCTGGAATTGACGGTTGGTCAGGCGAAATGTTGACGCGCCTGGAATCGCTCGAAATAGTCGGCCCCGCGCGCCTTCTCGAATCCAATTTCCTCGGGGACTACAAGTCGATTTGCATCAGCCTCTGAGTGAATGTCGACATTCCGTTGCAAGGGAAATATCCAAGGATGACATCCCACCTGCTCTGGGCGTACCCGATTGGCGCTTGACAGCTAACTGGGAAGCTGGGAAACTGGCTTTATGAAAACCACCCTCGAACTCCCGGATGAACTTGTCCGGGAGGCCAAGCTGCGGGCCGTCACCCAGGGGCGTCCTCTGAAAGACTTGATCGCTGAATTTATCCGCCAGGGCCTTGGTATGTCCTATGCCGAAGCAATCCGCCCGCCGGCGCAGGGGTCCATGGTGCAGCTCGGGCACAACGGGTTGCCTGTGATCCGTTGCCGCGCTGACGCCGCCGCAACCCGTGCCAGCCTGCAACACCTGCTGCAATTGGAGCAGCAAACGCAATTCGAGGAGGACGTCCTAAATGCCCGGGTGGCTGATTGACACCAATGTGTGGTTGGCAACAGTTTTCACCACTCACCCACTGCACCAAGTCGCTCGCGACGCTTTGCAACAGGCCTCGGAAGCCGAGCCAGCAATTTTTTGCCGAGCCACACAGCTAAGTTTTCTGCGCCTGGCCTCGACCCCCACACTTTTGAGAGCCTACGGTGCCGAAGGCCTGACCAATCGCGACGCGCTGGTGGCGCTGACCGCCTTGCAGGCATTGCGTCAAGTCAGCGTGCGCGACGAACCCAGGGGGACGCTCGCGCTGTGGCACATGATGTCGGCATTGGACAGCGCATCGCCCAAAGTCTGGATGGATGCCTATCTGGCAGCCTTCGCCATAACCGGCGGACTGCGTATGCTGACGCTGGACCAGGATTTCCGGAACTTTGAACCGCAGGGGCTGGACCTGACGTTGCTGCGGCAACACTGAAGCCCGATCCGTTGGCGAGCAGCGGAGCGGCGCCATTGGCCCGCCGCCTGGAGCCGGCCACTGGAACCTGATTTCGGCGCGAACTGTCCAACGACCCGTGGTGCGGTTGTTGGAATAGCGGCATCGTTTTTCAGACTGTTTTAGCGACGTATTCGACGCCGGGCAGATTCGCGAAATGTTTATCCATAGTCAACAGCTTGGCGTCGTGCGCGAGCGCTGTGGCGTAGATGATTGCATCTGCGGTGGCCAAACGGTATTGCCTGGCAATATCGGCCGCGTGAAGGGCCAGTGGCTCGGTAAGCGCCACCACATGGCCAAGGCGGGTACCCGCAATTACACGGTCAATCTCATCTTCGGCGATTTCGCGCAACGCCCATTTGCGCAGTTCCAGCTGCACCATGGTCGGTACCAGCAATTGCGCGGTATTGCGCAATACAGGACCAAAGCGTCGACCACTTGCGGTCGCGCCAAGCCATTCGACCCAGACGCAGGTGTCCGCGAGAATCATTTGCTTTTGCGCCTTTTCATCTCGGCCTGCGTTGGCAGGCGGCTGTCGCGGTCATCACGATCACGATAGTTTTCCGTGTTGGCGCCCTTGGCGATGCCGAACAGATCGTCGATGCTCGGCTGCGGAACAAGCTTCAACGTCTTGCCAATCTGGATGAAGGTCAGGCGTTGACCCGCTTTGAGCTTCATCGATTCGCGAATTTCTTTCGGGATGGAAATTTGAAACTTGGCCGACAGGGTGGCTACACTCATCTTACCCTCCATTGATCGATCGACTAAACGTAAGAATCATACCAGACCATGAAAAGGGCTCGATGCGCACCGCGGCATCGACCGAAAAGTCGCCGCCTTGTTCCCGGGCGGCCATGGCCTGTGCGTCTTCCGGTGCCGGTAGTCCGCGCCGCTCGCGCGCCTGCAGCACTCGCCCGCGCACGGCGGCCCGGACCTCGCCGATTGCCGGCGTATCCAGCGCGCTGGCCGGGTGAAAGCTGACGCCTCCGGCGGCATCGGCATCGAACGCAGCATCGACAATGACGCAGTGAAAGTGGAGATGGGTGTTGAGCAGTGCGCCAAAGCGATGGATGAAGACCGCGACGCCGAGGTAGGACGCTGCACCGGCACCTGAGCTGTGCTGCTGTAGAACCCGTTCAATGGGCCAGGGCTTGGTCGTCGATCGCACCCACAAGCATCTCTCGCCGAGCGACATCGGCAGCGTGACTGGCAAGGCGGTTTGACGAAGCGTTTTACGGGCGCGCTGGTTGAGCAGGATCGCTTCAGCCCAGTCGGTACAGGCCCAGGTCGTCCTGAAACGGCCGATCGTCGAAGACATGGCGCAACACGCCACGCTGCATCAACAGGCGCGCCCACTGCGCCGCGATCGAGCGCGGTGTACGGTAGGTGGCGGCGATCCAGTCGACCAAGCCCCGGCCGGTTGTGCAGGCGCGGTGACGCACCAGGCCGCGGCAATGATCCTGCATGCGTGGGCCGCCTGCCCCACGCATCGCCAACAGCATGTCATCGATCGCCGGAGACGACTGCGCGGCTACTTCGCCGGACTGGGGCAGCAGACGGTAGAAGAGTTCGGCATCTTCGAAATCGTGTTCGTCGAGCACATGGCCGATCCATCCATACGCGGCCAGGCGCCGGCCAAGGCGAAGCGCCGCCGGGCGTTCGATGCGCTGTTCGCGCACCAGCCAATCCACCGCTTCACGGCCAACAAAGCAGCGTTGATACGGCCGCAGCCTGTATAGACGGTCGCGAATGTCGAGGCCGCCGCTCGATCCCATGCGATCCCATAACTCGCGCAAGCCCGTATCCCGCGGCGTTTCGGCGCGCGCGGGCATGGGCGGGTGCTCCACCGCGCTGCTCGCGCGCGGGCCCGGCCGCTCCGCCAACCAGAGTCCGAATGCGCTGATCGACAACGGGCGGGCGAACAAATAGCCTTGCGCGCTTTGCACGCCGCGCGCGCGCAGATAGTCCCACTGCGCGCGTGTTTCGACGCCTTCGGCGATCAGACCGGTGCCGAGTTCATGGCCCAGCGTGATGATCGTATCGAGCACCGGTCGGCTGAGCGTGGCTTCATCGATCGTGCTGACAAACGCGCGATCGATCTTGATGCGGTCGATCGGCAGCTCTTCGATCGACGCCAGACTGCTTTGACCGGTCCCGAAGTCGTCGATCGCGATGCGCCAGCCGGCGGCGCGCAAGTCCAGCAACCGGCTCTTGGCCAAAGGGTCGACGAACTCGCGTTCGGTGATTTCGAGCAATACCTGCCCGCGCGGCAACGTGTCGGAGCGGAACAGCTCGGCCAGGCGCTGCGCGAAACCGGGATGGCACAACTGGGTCGGCGTCACGTTGAAAGAAAAGTAGAGTTCCGGGCGCGCCTGCGCGATGGGCGCCAGCCGATGCGCAGCGCGCGCCATCAGCAGATCGGACATGCCGACGATCAGGCCGGTGCGCTCGGCTTCCTCGACAAACTCGCCCGGGCCTACGATGCCGCGTTGCGGATGGTTCCAGCGCATCAACACCTCGCCGCCGATGCAACGGCCGTCTTCCAGAGCGACGATGGGTTGCACGAACGGTTCGAACTGGCGCTTGCGCAATGCGTATTCGAGACGATGATAGAGGCGCGCACGCAACACCACGCGCCGCCATACCCAGGCCGCCAGCATCAGCGTGGCCAGGAGCGCGGTCGCCAGGGCACCCGGCAAGCGTTGCATCGTCGCACCGGTTAAGGCGTCGCCGTCGACATCGCCCGCAATGGCGATCCGGTAGCGTTCGGAGCGCGCCATCGCATGCAGGGAAGGGACCGGCGGTGCCATGCCGGAGGCCGGATTGATCCCCAGCAATGGCTGCCCTTCCGCGGTCTTCAAGACGACCTGAATCCCTTCCGAAGCCATCCAGGCAAGCGTTCCATCGCGCATGGGAGCGAATATGCGCGGGTCGAGCATGCCGACCATCCGGGCGCCGTTTGCGTGGCGTCGTACAAACATCAGGTTGGCGCCGAACTCGTGCCGCGGCGTCACGGCAAGGGCCGGCATCGAACCCGGCGGCAGGTCGATCGCCGGCCCCTGGCCTTGCGGACCGCAGGTGAAATCGCCGCGAATAGATGTCACATGGAATCTGCGTACCTGCGGCGAGGTGATGCTGGCGCGCACCAGGGCAGCGGTGAGCGCCGCCGGGCAGGAGTCAAGCGGCGCTGTGACGCCGGAATCGTCGGCCAGGCGCGCCATTTCCCCCTCTACCTCTGCCAGCCGGGCATCGACGAACGCAAGGGCAGCCGTCGCGGTCTGGATGGTTGCGCTTCGATATGACCAATGCGCGGCCATATGGCTGGCCAAAAGCGCCACGCAAGACAATACTGCCGCTACGGCGCAGAGACGGCCGATATCGAGGGTCAGCGGCCGGACGCGGCCCAGGTTGTCGTTGAACGCACTCGCTTCGGACTTGCCGAAAATGGCGCTGAACCTATCGAAGTAGGCGGCAACTCGCGGCAGAATACTTGGCGCGGTTGCGGACATGTGCGAATCGGAGGTCATCCATCAATATCGTCCGCCGGTACCGATACTTGAATCCCGGCTTCAGCCGATCAATGGCCTGCGGCGGCTTTCAGGCGTGGTGAGGGTTGCACGGCGGGTTGCACGGCGGGTTGCACGACGGAGGGCACGGCGGAGTGCACGGCGCCATGCGGCAACGATTAGCGCACCCGGATGGCGATTGTCACCACAAAGGGCGACATTTGTGAGCGTAAGCTAGTCATTCAATTACCTGGGAAGGACACATCATGAAAATCGCAATCATCGGCGCCGGCGTGGTTGGCGTGGCGCTTGGGCGCGGCTGGGTTCGCAAGAGCCACGACATCACCTTCGGCGCGCGCGACCCCGCCAGCCCCAAGGTCACCGGCGCTTTGTCTGCCGTCACGGGCGCCAAAACCGCGTCCATCGCCGCTGCGGTGAGGTGGTGCGACGTTGCCGTACTGGCCACGCCTTGGGGCGGTACCGACGCGGCGCTCAAGGCGGCCGGCAGCATCGGCGGCAAGGTACTGCTCGACGCCACCAATCCGCTCACGCCGACCTACGGCTTGGCGCTCGGCCACACCACCTCGGGTGGCGAGCAGGTTCAGGCATGGGCCCCCGACGCCCGGGTAGTGAAGATTTTCAATTCCACCGGTTACGACAACATGGCCGACGCCACCTACGCGCAAGGCAAGCCGGCGATGATCCATTGCGGCGACGATGGCGCGGCCAAGAACACCGCGGCGGGCCTGGCATTCGACCTGGGTTTCGAGCCGATCGATCTCGGCAAGCTGGACCAGGCGCGCTATCTGGAGCCCTACGCGATGGTGTGGATCAAGCTCGCGCTGGCGCAGGGCCTGGGACGCAACATCGCGTTTCAGTTGATGCGCCGCTAAAGGGCGATGCAGATTCTCGCCCTGTCGCGTCGCCTGCCCGGCGTGTCCGACGCGCAACTGACGCCGCTGGCCACGGCCGCAGCGGCGGCAGCCTTCGCCCTCTACGCGGAAGGCAGCTTCCGCAGCATGCATTTGCTGCCCGATCGTCCTGGCGCAATGGTAGTACTGGAATGCGCGGACCTCGATCAAGCGCGCCAAGTGATGGCCGGCCTGCCGATGGTCAAGGCCGGGCTGATCGACTTCGACTACTCGCGCATGCTGCCTTACACTGAGGTGGCGTCGCTGTTTCGCGACGAGTTCAAGGCCTGACCATGCGACAGCCGACGCGCGAACCGGTCATCGTTAACGCGCCGCCGCGCAAGGCTTCGACAGCGCGTCCATGAGCCAGGAGGCGGTGGCGCAAATGGTGCGCGCCGAGCACGCCAAATGGGGCGCGATCGTCAAGCGCTCGGGCGCGAAAGTCGATTGAGGAGCAGGATGAAATACCTTTGCGCGCCCTGGACGCGGGCGGCGCTCCAGCAACAGTGATCGCGGGCGCGATGCGTAGCGCGCCGCGGAAGAAGTTATGGATCAAAGCCTTGCGTCCAACGCGTCGGCTTGGCGTTCGAAATCGTACGGTCGGCGCTTTTGAAACATCTGAAGGTTTGCAAGCTTCCAGCGCAACGCCGGCAGTTCCGAAGCATGGGCACATTGAAGCAACGACCAGTCAGGCCGGGCGCGCGCGAGCCCGCTGAGGAACTGACGTTGCCGGTCGGTCAGTCGCTGGTGCAACGCCGCGCGAAGGCGCGTGCGCGCCTCCAGAAGCGTGTCGAGGTTCACCGGCTCGGTCGTCATCCCCGCGAAATTGTTCCGATATTGGGCATCGATGCTTTTCTCGGGGCCGAACAACACTTCGTGTGTCGGCCGGTTGTGCCCTGCAAGGTCGGTCACGAAACATTCCACCGTGGCGTCGGAAAGGCCGTCTGCCTCGAACATTTGCCACACGTCGAACAAGTCGCGCGGGTGCTGACGATCCATAGCTGCCACCAGCTTGCTGCCGTAGAGTTCAGCCGGCGCCAACACGGGAAGTTCCAGTTCGGTGCTGAACATCGTGGCCGTCTTCGGGGTCAAGGCCCTGCGCTCGGGCGGCAGCACAGTGCCGCGGAACACAGTGTTGATTTCCACCTTGATCTGGTTCTCGGCGCTTTCAATCAGCAGCTTCGTGTCCTCCCGGTCCTTGTTCGGCACCCGTCGCGCACGTAGTCCGAGACTTGTAACGCGCGCGCAAATCGCCTCCAGTTCGTTTGCAATCTCCGCGAGGGCCTGCTCCCGAGGTGCCTGCCACGGCGTATAGACGACGTCGATATCCACAGACAGCCGCGGCATGTCGCGTATGAAGAGGTTGATGGCAGTGCCGCCTTTGAGCGCGAATGAACTGTTGTCGAAAACATCGGGTGCAACTTGCAGCAGCAAGCGCACCGTATCGGCGTACACCTTATCCATGCCGCTTCAACGTCATCAGCGTGCCATCCTTGAGGCGCGACATCCAGCGCATCTCGCTGCCTACCGGAAGGGCGGAGCGTCGCAGCATGGCATCGACGTCCACCGCCTTGGTTTCACGGGCCCAAGTGAGGAACAAGCGCACCGCCTTGACGCTGGTGCAACATGTGAGCAGCTTTACCAGTGTGCCCATGCGCAGGTTGCGCAGACCGTCGAAGATGTTGCGCGCCTCTTCGAGGCCCTCACGTGTGCCCACGTCGTACAGCATCTCAAGGACCGCGCGTTCAGGAACGGCGACGCGCAGCCCGGTGATCGCTCCCGGAGGGTTCGTCAGGGTTTGAGTGGGCAATGATCGGTCCGGCCATGCGAACAGCCGGGCGCCGACATAGCGAGCGGGAAATCGCGACGTGAACCACTGCGGAAGCGAAAAACGCACGTCTCCCCAAAGCACCAGTTGTTCGCGCGTTCCCAAATTGTGACGCACGCCTTGCAGGGCAAGCGCACTCTTGCCGGCGAGATGCAAGCCCGGTACTCGGCTTTGCAATAGATTGACGGCGCGGTGCGGCTCCAGCGTATCGCCGGGAAAGGCATATATGCCCTGCCCCAGGCGCTCCAGCCAACCGACGCCGGCATAGTAGGCGGCCAGTTTGGAGGACACGCCGAGCCGTCCGAGCGCGGCGAGGTCGAACGGCGTCGCCCGAGGTAATTCGGTCTGTACTCGCTTGATTAAGGATCGCTCTGAGGTTCGCATGAACGTGAAAAATAGCACAATGTCGAATCAAAATCATTCAATACGATTGAAAAATGAGATGAAATTACCATTGAATAGGAAGTTTACTATAATATTCAATCAAAACCGTATCGACGCTTATGGCCCTGCCCGCTTGGGTTAGGTCAATCGCTATTGCCGGTAAGGGATATCAGCGCAGCCCTGTGGCGTCACACCAGCCAAGGGCGCATGCTCCCGCCTGCGACACCAAGCGTGGTGGTTCAAGCGCCGGCATCGGTCGGCGCGCGCCACCAACCGGAGACGCGGCCGGCGCCGCGCCTGAGCGAACACAGCGCGAACATCCTTGCCGAAGCAGGGCTGTCCGCAGCGTAAACGCATGCACCGCTGGCCCCGCGCGCGATACGCCAGGCCGAATGAATTTCGACTTGTCGCCGGCCGAAGAGGTGTTTGGCGGCGAAGTGCGCGAGTTCATCGCACGCGTGCTTCCACATGACATTCGCGCGGCACCGAGGCGCAAAAGAGCACCTTTTTGCCGCGCTTTCTCTACAGCACCGAGTGGTGGTGCCAAGGCTATTCCGACCGGCTGGGTCACCCATCAGCACAACCCCGTTCTCAAGGCGATGGAGGTACCGAAGTGAGGCAGACGCCGTCGCGCGGCTACTTCCCCGGCAGCGCCACCTGACCCAGCGGCACCGCCGTCACGCTGTTCTGCGGCGAGCCGTCGATCAGCCTGTCCGAGTAGGTGAGGTACACCAGCACGTTGCGCTTGCGGTCGACCATTCGAACCACGCGCAATTTTTTGAAGAGCAACGACATGCGCTCGTTGAACATCTCTTCCTGCGGCTCGGGGGCCTTGCCAATGAAGGAGATCGGGCCGACCTGGCGACAGGCGATCGACGCCTCGGCACGGTCTTCAGCCAGGCCCAGCGTACCCTTCACGCCGCCGGTTTTGGCGCGCGAGACGTAACAGGTCACGCCATTGACCTTGGGATCGTCGTAAGCCTCGACCACCACCTTGTGGTTGGCGCCGATCAGGACAAACGCGGTGGACACCTGACCCACCTCTTCGGCGCCTGCGCAGGCGGCGTGGGCTACGCACAGCAGAACGGCAAAACGTATTCTCATGATGACCTCAAAAGCGCTCGACCCAGGGCCGCACTTCGATCTCCCAGGTCCAGGCGTCGCGCGGCTGCCGGATCAGGTGCATGTAGGTCTCGGCGATCGCCTCGGGGGTGAGCAGGCTGTCCGGGTTTTGCGTTGGTACGGGCCGTGCGGACGAGGCGATGCCGCCATCGATCACCACATGTGCGACGTGAATGCCCTGCGGCGCCAGTTCGCGCGCCATGCTTTGGGCCAACCCGCGCAGGGCGAACTTGCCCATTGCGAAGGTTGCCGACAGCGCATAACCCTTCACGCTGGCGGAGGCGCCGGTGAATACGATGGTGCCGCCCCCGGCCGCGAGCATGCGCCGGGTCGCCGCCTGCGCGACCAGGAAGCCGCCAAAGGCGGTAATGGCAATCGCATCGCGTACCTCGACGGGGTCGAGATCGACCAACGGTCCGCGCTGTCGCGCGCTAGGGTTGTACACGACCACCGAGGGCGGATTCGCATCGAGTGCGGTGAACATGCTCTCGACATCCTGCGGACTGGATACGTCGCAGCGGACCGCGGTGGCGCCGGTTTCACGACACAGGTCGGCGAGCTTTTCGGTGTTGCGCGCCGCCAGGACACAGCGGTAGCCATCCTTGGCTAAGGTGCGTGCGAGCGCTGCGCTCAGGCCGCTGCCGGCGCCGACGATCAATGCATTCTTGTTCATGGGGGTTCTCGGGGAATGTGGCACTGGTTGGAAGGAACTGCGATTCGCCTGGCCGGCCGACTGCCTGCTGGCGCGGGCAAGTGCGCATGGTACCGAACCGCCGAGGTCTGTGGGTGGCCCGATTGATCGCGCACCTGCTTCTGGACGTGGGCCTCCCCGGTGCGATGTCCCATCAGACCGGGGATTGTCGTTGGCGCGCAGCGACGCTATCCTTGCGGATTCGACCTCTTTGGAAGACAGCGATGCCAGCAAATCTTGAACAACCGGCGGCGTCCTTGCGGACTGCGGAGTAGCAACGCAAGCCGATCGCGCCGTTCT
>Ga0105046_10011951_pt1 | contig 13474 bp, 14 predicted proteins | sample MAT03_FD_78385 | JGI IMG/M metagenome (GOLD analysis project Ga0105046, IMG submission 78385) | Freshwater microbial communities from Lake Fryxell liftoff mats and glacier meltwater in Antarctica - MAT-03 (megahit assembly) | ecosystem: Environmental > Aquatic > Freshwater > Ice > Liftoff... | reverse complement strand
CTTCCTTTGGTCACGGAAGATTTGTATTTCAGCTCAGCATTTTCGACCGTGCGTGCGTGGACTTCGCCCAGCGAGGAGATGCGATTGGGTGTTAGTTTGATCTTCATTAGAAATCAGTACCATCCCCAGGAACGATTGATTTCAAAAAAGCACCGCAACCGAGCTGACGCGATCCTACCGTGCTGCGTCAACTCGTCGGACTCATTCCACCCGATCTCGGGCCGCAGCTCGCACACACGCGCGGCCTCAACACCGTGAACGCCCAGTCCCGCACCTTCAGCCCGTGGAGCCACGTGGCCGCGATGATTTATGCGCAGATCAGCCATACGTACGGGCTCAACCAAGTCGGCGACGCCCGACGCCTCCACGTGACGGCGCTCCTCGGCCTGCGCTCCGCCTCCCGCCCACCTGCCATGGGCTATGGGACAGTACTGGATTTGTTTTTGAAATATAGGCAGGGCGGATCCATCGGGATGAATCGGGTAGCGGCCGTTGCCCTCAACGGCCATGTTGAATATATTTCCGATCGCTTGGCGGTTGCGGGCAACCGCCCCCACCTGCCATGTCGGCAAATAAAAAAACACCGTTGGTGCGACTAATCTTTCGAGATCACGCCCTTGTCCTGCAGCTTCTTCACCTTTGGCCGGATCACCATCCGGCAATAGCCCTGCCCAGAATTTTCGTTGAAATAATTCTGGTGATAGCCCTCTGCCGGATAAAACACCGGCAGCGCCGTAATTTCCGTCACGATCGGGCTAGCCCAATTCGTCTTCGCATCGAGCTTCGCCTGCTCGGCGACTTTCTTCTGCTCCTCGTTGAGATAAAATATTGCTGAACGGTACTGGGTGCCATGGTCGCCTCCCTGCGAGTTCATGGTTGTGGGATCATGGGCCTCGAAGAACACCTCCAATAATTTCGCGTAGCCCAACACCGCCGGATCAAATTCAATTTTCGCCACCTCGGCGTGCCCCGTGTCCCCGCCGCAAACTTCCTTATAGGTAGGGTTTTTCACGTGGCCACCGGTGTAGCCGCTCACGACCTTGGTTACACCGGGCAACCGCTGAAACACCGCCTCGATACACCAAAAACAACCGCCACCGAGGACCGCAGTTTCAGTTTTCACGGCAGGAGCGGCGGGCGTCGCCGCGGAGAGAGATTGAGTGCTCATAAGGATGATAGCCGCACAGGCAGCGAGAAGAGTAAATGTTCGATTCATATTACCTCATACGAGTGAGCCCGAGCCTTGGATATTCCCGAGATCATAATTTTTCGTGTCCTCATTAAATTTCCTGTAGGTTCTAACCTCTCAACTCGCAGCACTCAGCTCCCCTCCCCTCACTTCGCTTTCGATTGGATCAACTCCACCTCGTACCCTTCGGGCGCATCGATGAAGGCGATCAACGAACCGCTGCTCGTCGTGGTGGGACCGTCGCTGAGTGGGAAGCCTTTCTTCTTCAACTCGGCGGCGAAGGCCATGAGGTCGGCCACTTCGAAGGCGAGATGCATCAGGTCGGGCTGCACCTGGACGGGCGTCGCACCGGGCGGCATCTGGCAGAGCTCGATTTCCTCGTCACTGTTCGGCGTGGTGAGGAAAACCAACTGCGCTCCGCGCGGCGAAGTGTGCGAACGCGAGGCCTTCAGCCCGAGCGCTTGTTCATAAAACTGCACACTGCGGGCGATATCGTTCACCCGCAGGCGGGTATGGAGTAGCTTTTTGACTGACATGCGCGGAACCTAATCCGGTCTTTCCCGTTTGCAACCTGTGTTCATCGCACCCGCCGCACCGATCCGTTCCGTGGCAGTAAGCTCAGACATGAATGGCGCTAAGATAATAAGCGGCATGATCGTCGCCTGCCTGACGTTTCGTCTACGATGATTTGCTGCGGAATTTCGTCGGGCCGCCCCTGGTGCGCGAGGCGTTTCCGGTGCGCACTCCGGCACGGCCACAAGGGCCGGCCCTACATGCCTCATACAAAATAGTTGGCCTGATCACGTATGGTAGCATGACGACCAACCGCCTTAACTAAGCGCCATTCAGCTCAGACATCTAAACCCAGCCCGTGCAGAAAATGTGGTAAGGAAATAAGATGAGCCCTCCAGCAGGAGCGAGTTGATCACAAGGCGCTCGGGTTAGCCCGCGAATCACGCCAATCAGCGCGAATAAATATCCGGGCCCAAGTGCCGGGGCTTTACCTGGAGACCGTTCAGAGCAAGGCATTCATTCGTGTCAATTCGTGTGATTCGTGGGCCTATCCTCCGGGAGAAAACCCAGCCTTTCCCCTCTAACTTCAGCCGTCGCCCCAGCGCTTTGGCTCGGCCAGCACGAAATTTCACGAAGGGAAACAAGACCAGCACTCGGGACCACGCGGGGTGAAATCACGTCAGGCGCCGCGCTCTCCGGCCATACAACAGGCTCAGGCCGTCCTGAGCGAAGTCGAACGGACGCGTCCTCCGCTTTAATTTTATTTTATCCCGATTCGCGGCGCAGTTTAGCTCACCCCTATTCTTCGGGATCAAGATGTCTGAAGCTGCTTTTCAACCGCGATTCACGTACAGCACATCGACCACATTGCGCACGAACTGTTCGTCCGCCACCGGCTCATTCATCTCCGGCGGCACCGCCGCGAGTGTGCGGAAATACGCCGCCAACTCCGCAAACAGCTTCACCCGTTCCTCCGCATCAAACTCGTCGCGGCGCGCCAACGCGGACCACGCGGCCCGCGCTTCACTCGGCGACACCGCCTGCCGCAAGCGCGCCACCGCCGGTCCGTGGCTCCGCAAAGAATTATATTTCTCCCCGCGTAGCGCCGCAAAATCCGGCACAGATTCCGCCGGCTCCCAGACCACCAAGGTATCCGCCGCGAGATCGCCCAATCGTTGGGCGCGATTGTTCAGCAGCGTCGTCACTCCGCCCACGAGATAAAACAGCGGCAGTCCATCCACAAAGCGCAGCAAATTCCGCAGCGCGATCTGCGCAAAAGTCAGCCGCAACCCGCGCGCATCGACGACCCGAAGCCGCAACACCCGCTTGCCTAGCGACTGGCCGCGCCACATCCATTCGATCGCGATGTTATAGCCTTGGGAAAACAAAAAATAGCCAAGCGCGATGACCAGGCCGGCAATGTCCTCGCTGAATAATTTCAACAGACTCAGCACCACCGCGATTACCGACCACGCGATTGAGACCACCGCGAGATCGATCATGAGCGCCGCCGCACGCAAGACCGGACTCGCCAGCCGAAAAGTGAAGGCCACTCCTTCCGGAGTGCGCACGCGCCACAGATGAGTTCGATCCGTGTTCATGATATTTTTGCGGCACCGCTTGCCGGTTTCCCGCCCGCCAAACCGGAGCGAAACAAATACCACGTCAGCGCCACCAATTCCATGAGCCCAAAGGAAATCTTCAGCGCATACGGCAACACCGGCTCGTGATATTGCGAGAAAAACGCTTCCACCAAACCTGCCCACACCAGCATGAGCGCCGCGCCCAGACAAAGCGTCACCACGTCAGGGGCAGCCGCCCGCAACCGAGCCGCGAGCCGCACACGCTGACCGCGCCCCAGCAACGCGCCGGCGAGGACAAACCCGGCCTGCCCTCCGACTAAAATCGCCGGAATTTCCACGACGCCGTGCGGCAGCAACCAGCCGAATAAAAACGTCGCCTGCCCATCGAGCAGATAATCCACCACCACTGCTCCCAGCATGACGCCGTTGGAGAAAATAATCACCAGCGTCCCGATCCCCCACGACATTCCCAGGGCCATCGCGGTGAGCGTCACCTGCGTATTGTGCGTCATTAACATTCCGGAAAACCGTGCCTTCCGGTCCGACAATTCCTTGCCGCGATTTTCTTGTTCGCGGGCGACCCGTTCCGACGGACCGCCGCGCAGGTGATCAAAGGGCATCAGCACTTCCTTCGCCTCCGGATCGAGCGCCACGGCACCGGCACCAAAAATCGCCCCCACCACCGTCAGCGCGAGAGCCAGCCAAAATGCCTGCGCCTGACGCCGGAACGTCTGGGGGAACGTCTGCAGCAACCACGCGCCGAGACGAAATCCCGCCCCGGCCCCGCGCGCCCCGTGAATTTCCGCGTGCCCGCGCCCCACGAGATTTTCCAAATACTGCCGCGCCTCCGGCTCCGCAGCGTAACTCGAGAGCCGGGCGAGATCCGCCGCCACCCGTTGATAGAGCGACTCCAACTCCCGCGCCTCGACCAGCGAGAGTTTGCTCCACGGATCCTCGGCCAGTTTACGCAGCCTCGCATCCAACCGCTCCCACCGCGGGCGTTCTTCGGCGACAAATTTCTCCAGATTGACGATCACAGCAACTGCCTCCGTTTGACCTGCATGTAATGATCGACGAGTTGCGCCACCATCATTTCGTTTTCGAGCATCACCGCACTGACTCCCAGCGGCTTTAATTTTTGCGCCAACAAATGACTCTCTGCCCAGCGAGTGTGGCCGGCGAGCCGTCGATAAAGATCCTCGTTCGTCGCCACCTCCGCCCCCGAAAACAACGGAGCCACTTCCGGTGCCCGCACCTGGCCCGCCAGCAACAAATGCTGCCGGGCCAGCAAAGGCGCATGCTTGGAAAAATCCTCCGCCAACACCGGATCGGTCAGATCGGTCAGGAAAAACACCAAAGCTCGGCGCCGAATCTGCGCGCGAAGATGCCGCACGATTTCCGCCATGTCAGGCGTCGCCTCACTCGGCCGCAACGTCAGCACCGCTTCGCGACAGGCCGCGTAATGGGCGGCCCCGCTGCCGGCCCGCACAAAAATCCGCACCCGATCATCGTGCGCCACGAGCCCGAATTTGTCGCCCTGCCGTTCCGCCGCGATGAGCAGTACGAGCGCCGCCGTGACGTAGCGCTCCAGCACCGATTGCTCCACGCCACCATGCACCACCGGCCGCGCACTCAAACGCGAGGCGTCGATAACCACATAAATTTCCTGCGTCCGTTCGGCTTGGAATACTTTCGTGACCGGCCGCCCGCGCTTGGCCGTGGCCTTCCAATGAATCTCATCATAACCGTCGCCCGGCAGATACTCGCGCAGTTTATCAAACTCCCGGCCACGGCCCAGCGTGCGATGCACGCGCGCTCCCGGCCCGCCCCGGGCGAGAAACAGCGCGGATACATTCTTCCGCTCCGCGAGCAAATTGGGATGCACGCGCAATTCTCCCGATACCGTCGAGCGCGCGCGCACCTGCCACAGACCGAGCGTCGAACCATTTTCCACGCAAGCCAGCACATTCGCAAAGCGCCCGCGTTGTCGTGGCGTACAACGCCACTCGACCCGCGCCCGCTCCGCTCCCTCGGGCAGATCGAGCAACAGATCCTCCACCGCCGAGGAAAACCCCGCCGGTAGCCCGAGGGCAAAGCGCACGCGCGTGGCGCGCCGGCTCGGATTCGCGAAGGTCACCGCCACCGTGCCTTCGCGGTCGCGCATGAAGCGCATGATCGCCGGCACACTCACCGTGGGTGGTTGCGCGCGGGAGAGCGACAACGCCACGTCCGCCAACGCCGCCAGCAACGTCGCGCCTAGCGTGAGCAGCCAGATCCCTTGCAACTCCGGCAGCGGTCCCGCCGCCACCCCGATCAGGGCGACATAGAAAACCAACCACAGCAAACGTTGCGCCGGGACAAAGCTCATGGATGAAACGGAGGTACCGAACTGGAGCCGCGCCGCCCTCGGCGCGGAACAACCCTCGCCACGCGGCGAAGGCACCGCGTCTCCATGCAACGCGCATTCAGAGGGCAACCCGGAGTATTGGTGCAATTTGTCATGGGAATTTTCACGGTCACCATTCACTCAACGCGGCACCGCCACTTGCTCGAGCACGCGGGCCACGACCTCGTCGATCGTCAGTCCTTCAATTTCAAATTCCGGCCGCAACACCAGTCGGTGCCCGAGCACGGCTCCGGCCAATCCGCGCACATCGTCCGGCGTCACAAAATCGCGGCCTTCCAGCGCCGCCCGCGCCCGCCCGCCCAGCAACAGCGCCTGTGTCGCCCGTGGTCCCGCGCCCACGAGCACGCTCTCGTGCGCGCGCGTCGCCCGCACCAAATCCACCGTGTACGCCGCCAATTCTTCCCGCATCGTCACCGTGGTCAGCGCCTCGCGCGCCGCCGCCAGTTCGCCGGGCCCGAGCACCGCCTGCAATGCACCCGAGCCGAGCACCGTCTCCGGTGATTCCGCCCCAAGCATCCGGCGCGCCAGCGTCAACTCGTCGTCGCGCCCCGGCGCTTCCATTTTTATTTTCACCATGAAACGGTCCTTCTGCGCTTCCGGCAACGGATACGTGCCCTCACTATCGGCCGGATTTTGCGTGGCGAACACCGTGAAGTTTTCGTCGAGCGCATGCGTGTCACGGTCGATGCTCACCGCCCGCTCTTGCATCGCCTGGAGGAGCGCCGCCTGCGTCTTCGCCGGAGCGCGGTTGATTTCATCCGCGAGCAAAAACGCCGTGAACACCGGCCCGCGAATCAGCGTAAACTGATTGGTTTGCAAATTAAACACGTTCGTCCCGGTGATGTCGGCCGGCATCAGATCGGGCGTGAATTGCACGCGATTGCTCGGCACGCCGAGCACCTGACCCAGCGTGCGCACGAGCAGCGTCTTCGCGACCCCGGGCACGCCCTCGATCAAGGCGTGATGCCGCGTGAGCAAGGTGATGAGAGCGAGCTCGACCGCCTGCTCTTGTCCGATGAGGACCTTGGCCACCTCGGCCCGCGCGGCGCCGAGGATGGTATTCAGTTTTTCAATGGCTGGATTCATAGTGATAAAAAGTTAACGGCGCTGGAGCGCCCGGGTGAGCAGATTGTAGCGGGCGACGGCGGAAGCCTGCGGCGGCGCTGCGGCCAGCGCCACGGCGAGCCGCGCGGCCTCTGCGGCGCGCGCCGTGCGTTGCCATTCGGCGACCCCGACCGGCACAAGTTCATCCTCCGGCACCGCCCGGCGCAGCAACGCCTCAAGCCCGGCAGCGGGATGATAGGCCAAGATAATTTCCGGGGTGTCTTCCGGCGGCGGCACGAACAGCGCCATCCTCCGCCAGACGAACAAGGCCGCCAGCAACAGCAGAGTGAAAAACGCTCCCCCCATGCCATAGCGTCGCGCGAGCGCCGCAATTCCCGGATCAGCCACGACCCCGAGATGGCTCTCATCAAACAGCACGCGGGAGTGCGACCCGATGATCCAAACCAACAGCGCAGTGGGCCGGTCGCGTTGCAAAGCCTCGTTGCTGAGAAAATACGAATCGGCCGCGAGCACGATTGAACCCAGCCCGAGTGACCGCTCCACCAGCACCGGCTCGCCGCCGCGACGATACAGCACCCGCCAGGCCGCCGTTGCTCCCGGTTTAAAATACAAATCACTCCGCCAACCCACCTGCGCCGGCAATCCATCCGCCGGTTCGACGGCGAGTTTCGCGCCAGCCTTGGGGTCCAACAATTCCCGGCTCAGCAACTCCACGCCCCACCGCTTGGCCAGATCGGCATAAACAATCTTCGCTTTGAGTTTCTCCGCCAACGGATCGGTTTCCTTTTTCTCCGGATCAGTCTTTTCTTTTTTTGGCTCAGATTTTTCCACCGGCTCCTTGAGCGCTTTCTTCACCGGCACCTCATCAGCATCCTCCTCGGCCTGATCTTTTTGCTTGGCGGTTTTTGCGTGCAACGCGATCACGAGCCGGCTGCCGGCCTTCACGGCGGCATTGAGGGCGTCAAACTCGGCGCTCGTGATGTGCGTCCATTTTTTCTCGGCCAGACCTGCGAGCAAGATCGTTTGCGGCGGCGTGGTTTCGAGCGACGCCAATAATTTCATCCGGCGTTCAACCCGCAACCCGGGCAGTTGCTGCAAGCTGTCGTGCAAGGCAAGGGTGCCCAAGGGATCGGCCCGCAACGACGAGTAGACGGGAAACAAATCGCCCTGCCCCAGGCGCAAGCGAAAGAGCAACACCAAGCCCGCGACGAACAACGCCAAGACAAGGCCGAGCGCGATGCCTGGTCCCCGCCGGTTCATCGGACGACCGGCCGCTCCAATTCGGTCAGCCAATCATTTATCTCCGCCGCCCCCGGTTCGACGCGGCCATACCACACCGATTCAAACTCGCGCCGACGCGTGACGAAACGCCCGACCAGCTCGGTGCGCGACAACGCTCGCCGCCGCAATTCCCGCTCGTAATCAAGGTTCGTTTTGAACGCCGCAAGCGTGATCAGACTTTCCGCCGCGAGCTGCGCCAACGTCGCAAGATAAAGCGCCCGCAAGGCCAGCCGCCACTCGCCGCGGGCCGCCTGCTCCCGGGCCAAGGCCAGCCAGCCGTCCACTGGCAACAGCGCAGCCTGCACATTTTCATCGCGCAAATCCGGCACCGTCGCCGCCACCGCCCGCGCCTTCAGCACCGGAAGCGCATTGCGCCGCGCCTGCCGCCAGACGAGCCAGACCAGCCATACAATCAGCACCACCGCCACACCGATAAAAATATACAGCAGCCCCCGCAACAAAACCTGCGAGAGACCGCTCGCGCCCGCAGGTTTCGCCGTATCCTCCCGAACATGACTGGAGAAATGTCGGTCGTACCAATCGGTCAGCATCCGCCAAAATCGCGTAACGTAACGCCACAGGTCGCGAAGTTTTTCGACCGCCAGTCGAAAAAACGCCCGGATCGGGCCATCCGCTTCCTTCGCCACTTCCGCCGCTGGCGGGCGCAGTCGCCAACGAAAATTCGACCCGGACAAAACGTCATCAATCGCCCGGTCGAGCTGCGCGGACTGAACGACGGCCGGAACCGCGACCGGTTCCACCGCCCGCAGCGATCCGACTGGCACGAAGGCCAGCAACCAGACGAGCGTCGCCATCGCCCGGAGCGCCCCCGCCCCTCGCGTCCGCTGCAATTCCACCCGCACATCCTCGCCCGTCCGGCGCGAGCGCCCATGAAAAACGCGCAGCGTATAAAACGCCTTGATCAACGGATCGATCGCCAGCCACGTCAGCGCCGTCACCGAGGCCAGAAACGTGGTGTTCAGAAACCACCAGCCGGAAAAACCAAAAATATTTTCAATCCCGAGCAGGCGATTGGCCAGCCACGGCACGAGATAAAACGCCGTGGCCAGATTCAGCCACGTGCAAAACGCGAGCACGGACAGCACGAGCAAGCCCAGATGATTTTGCGCCGGCCAGAGTTTCGCCTGAGCCACCGCAGCGGCCGGCAGATGCTCTCCCTCCCCGATCACCGTCGCACTTTGACCGTAAGCCCACACCCAGCCAAACGGCACGGACAGCAACATCGCTGGCGGCAGCGCCAGCAACACCCAAGGCTGAAGGCGCGCTTGCGCCAGCACGAGCCGACCGAAGCGGGCCCACGACCACGCGGCCGGCGCTGCGCCCAACCGCAAGCGCAGCAATCCTGCACAAAATTCCGCCTGCGCCGCCTTCATCGCCGCAAACAACCCGACCAACCCAAACGCACCCCACGCCACCACCGCACCCGGCGGACGAAACCAAGTCGTGTACGCCCAGAAAAACAACAGCCCGAGCACAAACGGCACCGCCCCGGCATAGTAGGACAAAAGCAGAGCGGCGGGCGCGCGACGCAGCAGATGCACCGACTCCTCGATCAGCGCGATCACGGTGGGTTCGGTGGTGCGGCGGGAAAGTTTCATGGCGTGGTCGATATCCCGAGCTTATTCCACACCGTGCCGTCGTGAAATTCCGGCGGAATTTTCAACAGCAGCACGCCGAGTCCATAAAGCGCCAGCCACAACACCAACCCACCCGCCGCCGCCCCGGCCCAACGACGCACGCCGACCAACCGCTCGTGCCGCCGCTCGACGACCGTCGTTACCTTCGCGAGGCAGGGCGCGCATAATAATTTGCCCGCATGCTCCACCACACATTCGCGGCAGAAAAATTCGCCGCACGCCGGACACCGTGCCGCCGCTTCCCGGGAAACATGGCGCGCACATCGCCGCTTGTGCAGACCAGTTACTCCAGCAGGTGCGGCTAAAACGGGCGGCGGATTCATGGCCTAGGGAGCGCTGGCGTCAGGTCGGGTTTCAGGCATCGCGCCGGAATTCTCCGGGTTGGCCACCGGCTCCGCGACCACCGGCTCCGCTGCTTCCGGCAGAGACTCGCGGGCAAAAGGAGGTGGCGGAGCGGCTGTGATCACCGGCGGTGTCGCGAGTATATCGGCCTGGGCGGCGTCGATGAGCGGTTGCAAACGACCGAGCGCGCGGCGTGCTTTTCTTCGCCGCACCAAGGAGGGCAACGATACCGTCTGCACACCCGTGACCACATACACCCGGCAACTCGAACCGAGCGCCTCGTTCCAAATAAACATCACCAAACCAAGTCCGAAAAAAATTGCGGACGCGATGGGTGTATCGTCGTTATTATACGTCACCGCCGCGATAATCCCGTTCACCAAGGTCAGTGCTCCCCAACCTAGGCTCCACCACAAACGCCGGTCAGTCTTCACGACGAAGAACGCCTGGATGTCGCGCAAGAGCAGTCGGGAATAATTTTCCGTGTAGCCGGTGGACGTGACGATCATCAGATGATCAGCGGCAAGCCACAAGCTGCTGTAGCTGCCAAGACCAGAAGCATTCCGCGTAAGCCGGGTATAAAATTTTTCTTTTTTGGCCATGGCGTTGCTCAGCGTTTCAGCGCGAGGTAGGTGAAACCGGCCACCCAGGCCCCGATTTCCAGCACCGCAATAACGGCGGCCAATACTAAACGCACCCGACTGCGGCCCCGGACGAGACTGCAGGGTTTTTTCCAACCGAAGATGACGAAGCCCAACGCCACGGGCGCGGTGATCAACGTGAATGGCCACATCAGCAGGGGAAGTAGCGCGAGCGCCAGAGCGATGCCATCAAACAGCGTGCGATCCCGCACCGTGTGCGAAGTATCGGAGGATTTCGTGCCAGCGATACAGGACGGACAAAGTTTTTGTCCCGTGAATTTCACTGTACAAACCGGACACAGCAACCGGCCACAACCTTCACAGATTGCCTCGGCCCGATTCTCCACATGAAAAAAGCAAACCGAGTCCGCCGCCAGTTCCGCTGCCTGCGGAGTGCTAATGGACCGTGTAGCGCTCAGGGCGGGAAACGGAAAAAACTCAAACTCAGTCTCGCAGCGCCGACATGAACCACTGCTCGCATCGTGCCACGAATACGATTCGAGCACGCGTTTGCACTTCGGACAAGGTAGCGCAGGCCCAACGATCATTTCGACTTGATCACCCGGGTGTCACAGATGCGGTCGTGCAGCGCCCGACGCTCGGCATCGGAGGCCGCCATGATGTAACCGATCAGGAGGATCATCGCGCTGAGCCATTCCGCAAAATGCCGACCGATGATCCGCCCCACTCCCAGTTGAGACCCATCGGGCCGGACCAGTTTCAAACCAAGGGCCATCTTGCCTGGAGTCGCGGAATACTTTCGGATGAAAAACACCGCGTAAGCCAAACCGAGAAGCAAACCGAGCAAGCTGGAAATCACCTGAAACAGGATCGCCGTCGTAGTCCCGGCGGCACGTTGCGCTCCGGTGAAATAATTCGCCGTACCCAGCATGATCACGCCGAGCACCACATTGATCACCACCCCGGACATCCCGAGAATCATCCCATCGATAAACTTCGCGCAGAATCGCGGCCAAAAATTCCCGTAGGTAAACTGGCCCGGCTGTGCCACTCCTTCGCGGATGCGTTGAAAGAAAGCGTCCCGATGCTCGGCGCTGATCCACTGGCCTTCATACTGGATCATTTCCCGTTTCGGAAAGCGCTTGCCGCTCACCGCACAGGCCGCCGTGTCATCGGCGTCATTCGCCGCTGGGTCACCCGACCGGCTCTTCGCCAACGACACCCAGTCCGCCATGCCTTCACGCCAGACAAGTGAGTCACTTTTGATCACTCCGTCGGCAATCAGTTTATCAAACTCTGCCTGGGTAACCGGACCCTAGCGTTGACCATTAAGCGTGTAGAACCATTGCATAAGGATGGAGGGGTAGAAGGGAAACCAACGCTGTCCTTGAAATCCACCCGCTCAATCCGAGGCAACGAAATTTGTGCGATCAGTTCAGAAAGCAACCGGATCGTCACGCAATGTCTTTCATGATTTAGCGGTTTGTGGCCGCGTTTGAGCCCATGGCGAAAACGCGGTCAGTGGCAGCGAAAGCGAAGACGAACTCGACAGGCACCGAGGCCTGTCGCTACTGCTGCCTGAAACGGGACCTCCACGCAGCTCCAGCAATCCGCACACCGATAAAAATGGATCAGCCGTAAGTTTTGACTCGTTTCGCACGCCTTCCGGGCATTCCCTCACCTGTCTTCAGGCCAACGCCATGTCCCTCACTCTCGCCGACATCACCGCCGCTCACGCGCGCATCCGCCAGTACATCGTCCGCACTCCCCTGCTGACGAATCAGGGTTTTGATATCCATCGCGGCCGCCAGTTATTTTTCAAATGCGAGAACCTCCAGGAAGCGGGGGCCTTCAAAACCCGCGGCGCGTGCAATGCGGTTTTCTCCCTCAGCGACGAGGATGCCGCTCGCGGCGTCGCCACGCATTCCTCGGGCAACCATGCGGCCGCACTCGCCCGCGCTGCCCAACTGCGCGGCATCCCGGCGCACATCGTGATGCCGATCAATGCGCCCAAATCCAAAGTCCACAACGTCGGCAACTTTGGCGGCTGGATCACGTTCTGCGAAGCCAATCTCGAGGCCCGCGAAGCCGCCTGCGCCAAAATCATCGCCGAGAAAGGCGCCACCCTCGTCCATCCCTTCGACGATTATCTCGTGATGGCCGGAGCCGGTACCGTCGCTGTGGAAATGCTGGATGATGAACCCGATCTCGACGCCATCCTTTGCCCCGTCGGCGGCGGCGGCTTGCTCTGCGGCACAGCCGTCGCCGCGAAAGCGTTGAAGCCCGGCCTGAAAGTTTATGGCGTCGAACCCGCCCTCGCCGACGATGTCGCCCAATCCCTCCGCGCCGGCAAACGCATCTCGATTCCCTCGCCGAAAACCATCGCCGATGGCCTGCGCACGAACTGCACCGGAGAAAAAAACTTCCCGATCATTCAAGAGCTCGTCGCCGGGATCCTGACCGTCTCCGAAGATTCCATCCGCACCGCGATGCGCCGCTTGAAGGATATTCTCCACTTGGAAGTCGAGCCCTCCGCCGCCGTCGTGTACGCCGCGATCCTCGAGGAGAAACTCCCCAGCGCCCACCGCCGCATCGGCCTGATCCTCACCGGCGGCAACGTCGACCACGGCACGAATTCGTAGGTCAGGACGAACCGCACCATCAGGCGGAGTGTTTACCCTTCGCAACACCTCCGCGCTTGCACCCAGGCCGAGGCTGAAGTTGATTTCGCTGTCTCCCGAGTGCTCATCAAAGTCTGTAAGAACAATCTGTCCAATTCCGACCGGCCATGTTGACCAAAATTATAATCACTAATTTTAAGCGTCTGGCGAACG
>Ga0105046_10011950_pt1 | contig 13475 bp, 12 predicted proteins | sample MAT03_FD_78385 | JGI IMG/M metagenome (GOLD analysis project Ga0105046, IMG submission 78385) | Freshwater microbial communities from Lake Fryxell liftoff mats and glacier meltwater in Antarctica - MAT-03 (megahit assembly) | ecosystem: Environmental > Aquatic > Freshwater > Ice > Liftoff... | reverse complement strand
CCGCGCAGGATCAGCGCGTCGAGCATGCGTTGGCGAAGTGGCGTCATGTCCATCTCCTGGATCGATGCGCGGGCATATGCCCGCATCGATCAAGGTAGGACGTTCAGGCGCGCCTGTCTTCCTGTTTTCGAGTTCCAACCACCGCGTCAGCGGTTTAGTTCAACGTAATATAGGCCAACCGCAACCGCCCCGGCAGGTTGGCCTAAGACGACAATCTGCCGGAGTTTCATTGCTTTAGGCTGTCTAAAAAACCCGGCCCGCCAGGCGCCCCCCAACTGGCCGGCATCATAGGCCCACCTTTCAGTCGAAGGCTCTGATCGAGTTGGCGCGGCGTGACAGCACGACATCGAGCGTCTTGCGGCCGTCGCTGAGAATCACGCTCCAGCCTAGGCTGTTGAAGTAGGCCATGCCCTTGTAGGGGCAGGTTCCGGCGGTGTTCTCGCTGGAGCGCAGCGGGCAGCCACAGCCGACACAGCCGGCGCTCGACTGTGATCTACCATCAGCGCGATGACGGCCACGGCAATGACAAGCGCCGCAAGAAGCCCGACAGGTTCTGTTCTTCAAGGTTGCCCTTGTGAGTGGCCAGCCATGCTGATCAGGCTTGGGCTTGGCGTCCAGGTCATAACCCAAGTCTGTGGTCAGTGTCTCGCCGTTGGGATATCGGCTCGTAGGCATGCCGTGCAGTTCCATGATCTTGGTGAGCCGGTCCGCGTTCTTCCACACGAAGACGAGATCGAACTCGGTGCTCTCGCGCGCCTTGTTGCGGTCGCGGATCGTGTCATACAAAACCTTTCACCGCGTAAAACTTCTCAGCCATCTTTGATGCGTCCTCTGACCGCTTCTTGAATGGGCTCTCGCCCATGAGTTGGTACACGTCACCCAGATCAAAGCCGGTGCCTTCGACCTTGACAGCAGCGTCCTTGAACATTTCCGTCAGCGCGCCGACGTCCCATTCGCCCTGGGCCAACGTGTTGTTCAGCAGGATGTTCAGTGCTTCTTCGCGGGACTCGTCGACGTCGATCTTCGCAACAGGGAGCTTGTAGTTCTTGCTCCCCATGAGGCTGTCCATGATCGCCAGGCGTTGATGCCGACCAACGATGAAGCGTTGCCGGGTCGTTGGTCAGCATGCCTGGGCGCACGATGATCCATTGCGGATCGCTGAGGCGCAGCAGCCAGGTTGGTGCGGCCCGCGCACTGGCCTGGTCGAACGCTGGGCCCAGCGCGCGGTCTGGGCCATCGACGGCCACAGGCTAAGAGGGTATGTCGAAACGGCGCGTAAAACGGTGCGCTGCCGCGCGGATCAGCTGTGGGCCGCCTTCGGCGGCGGCAGATGAAGCGGCAGCCAGGCCTGGCTGAAAGTGAAGTCTTTTCGACACAAAAAATACACGCTGCCGTCATCTGCACTGGTCATTCTTTAAGGCCGATCCAACCACCCACAAGCACCATGGCCAAAGATTACAGCCTGATGGAGGACAGCAATCGCTCCTCCAACCCCAGCATCCACGAGGTGTCCGACCCCGGGCGCCGCACACTTGTCCAGGGCGGCCTGGCCGCTGCTGCGGCAGGCCTGCTGGCGCCACTGGCCGGTTGCGCCACCGGCGGTGCCGTGGGCGGCGGAGGGCCGCTGCTGACCTTCAAGAGCGTGCCGGTGTCCACAGCCGACACCGTCACCGTGCCCGAGGGCTACAGCTCGCAGGTGTTGGCGCCCTGGGGTGAGCCGGTGGGCCTGTCGGGCGAGAACCCGGCCTTCAAGTTCGACGGCGCCAACAGCGCCGCCGAGCAGGAAGCCCAGGTCGGCATGCACCACGACGGCATCCACTTTTTCAAGCACCCGCTGATGCCCAACAGCAGCAACGCCGGGCTGCTGGTCATGAATCACGAGTATGCCGACGACGGCCTGCTGCACCCCGACGGCATGGCTGCCTGGAGCGCAGCCAAGGTGCGCAAGGCGCAGGCCGCGCATGGTGTGAGCGTGATCGAGGTCGAGAACCAGGGCGGCCGCTGGGCGCTGGTGCGCCCCAGCCCCTGGGCGCGCCGCATCACCGCCAGCACGCCTATGGCCTTTGGCGGCCCCGCCGCCGGCCACCCGCTGCTGCGCACCGCCGCCGACCCGCGCGGCTCGCGACCTCTGGGCACGCTGAACAACTGTGGCAGCGGCATCACGCCCTGGGGCACCTACCTGACCTGCGAAGAGAACTTCATCTTCTACTTCAACGGCGGCGACTCCCCCAGCGAGCACGAGCGCCGCTGGGGTCTGCGCAAGGGCGGGGTCGGCTACCGCTGGCACGAGCACGACGAACGCTTCGACGCCACCAAGCACCCCAACGAGCCGCACCGCTTCGGCTGGGTGGTCGAAATCGACCCTGCCAACCCCAGCAGCACGCCCGTCAAGCGCACCGCGCTCGGCCGCGCTGCGCACGAGGGCGCCACGGTGGCCACCACGCGCACCGGCCGTGCCGTGGTTTACAGCGGCGAAGACGCGCGCTTCGAATACATCTACAAGTTCGTCAGCCGCGACCGCATCAGGCCCGGCGGCGCGGCAGCCAACGCTGAGCTGCTGGATCACGGCACGCTGCATGTGGCGCGCTTCGACGCCGACGGCCGCGGCCGCTGGCTGCCGCTGACCCACGGCAGCGGCCCGCTCACGGTGGCGGCCGGCTTCGCCGACCAGGGCGAGGTGCTGATCAAGAGTCGCCAGGCCAGCGATCTGCTCGGCGCCACAAAGATGGACCGCCCGGAGTGGATCGACATCGACAAGGCTGGATGGGTGTACTGCACGCTCACCAACAACAGCAACCGCGGCGGCGACAAGCAGCCCGGCGTCGATGCATCGAACCCGCGCTCCAACAACACCATGGGCAACGTGATCCGCTGGAAGGAAGACGGCGACTTCGACGGCACCGCTTTCCAGTGGAACCACTTTGTGCTCGCTGGCGACCCCACGCTCGAGCGCGCCGAAGCCAAGGGCAATGTCAACGGCGACGCCTTTGCCTGCCCCGATGGCCTGTGGACCGACATGCGTGGCGTGCTATGGATCCAGACCGACATGTCCACCAGCGCCATGGGCCGCGGTGACCTGAAGAACCTGGGCAACAACGCGATGCTGGCCGCCGACCCGCGCACCGGCGACATCCGCCGCTTCCTGGTCGGCCCTGTGGGCTGCGAGATCACCGGCGCCACCGCCACGCCCGACGGGCGCACGATGTTCATCAACATCCAGCACCCGGGCGAAAGCCCCAGCGAGCGCAGCGACCCGGCCAACCCGCGCCGCATCAGCAACTGGCCCGACCAGCGCGCCGACGGCCGTCCACGCAGCGCGACGGTGGTGATCCGCAAGAACGACGGCGGGCCAATCGGCACCTGAGGCGCCTGAGGCACCTGAGGCACCTCAGGCGCCGGGGCGGTCACCCAGTGCGCGCCGGAATGCGGTTTCTGCGGCGCGCCCGGTCAGTCACGTCGGCCAACTGCACCTGAATGGCGACTGCAATCGCGCGGGTGCGGCTACTGCGCGCCGGCCCGCCCGGCATCGACGGAGTGTCCGGGACCGACGGCCTGGAAGTGACCTCGCGCCCGCTGGGACCGGCGCTGCCAGCCAGTGCGCTGGTGGTGCAGGACGGCTTCAAGCGTCTGCCGGCGGGCCTGCAGAACTTGATTCAACAAGCGCACGGAGCGGCAGAGGACCCGATGGATTGGCTTGGCTCTCGTCCTCAACCCCTCAACCCCTCAGCGACTCAAACTTGGCCGATGATCAATCGATCAACCGACCTTCGGCGTCGAAGAAAGGGAAGGGTCCAGCGAAGTCACCGATGGGGACCAAGTGTGTCACTAGGTTCGACCCGGTCCACCAATGCAGCATGAAGCCCGGAGGCTCCATGCGAAAGGCGCTCGGCGCGTTGGCATCGATGTCCAGCGCCACCTGATGCGCCGGACTTGGACAGGTCAGCGCGGCTCGGCCGCCAACGGTGGTGTGAATGCTGCGGTGCAGATGGCCGCAGACGATCAGAGCCACCTGTGGGTGCCTCTGCACGATGCCTGAAAACACGTCGCTACCCACCAGGCCGATGTCATCCATATGCCCGATGCCGGTTCGAAAGGGTGGGTGGTGCATCATGATCAATGTTGGCGCATCGGGTCGCCTCGACAGCGACTCGTCGAGCCAGCGCAAGCGGCTGGCGCAGAGCTCCCCGCCACCTTGGCCTGGAACCACCGTATCGAGCCCGATCAATCGCAACGGGTAGTCGTCAACCGCGAACTGCAGGAACTCACCGGGCGGTAGGTAGGCGCCTCCGGCGAAGGCCACACGCATGGCATGGCGCTCGTCGTGATTTCCGGGGATGACGATGATGCGTTGGTGCAGCGGCGCAAGAATGGACTTGAGGTGCGCATATTCTTCTGCGCGACCGAGGTCCACCAGGTCACCTGTCATCACGATCAGATCTGGTTGCTGCTTCAGTGACTGGATCGCGTCAACACAGGCGCGCAACATGGCCGCCGTGTCGACTTTGCGATAGGCCAGCTTGCCTGGAAGTTTGATGTGGGTATCGGTGATCTGTGCAATCAGCATGGGGTGGCCTGAGCTCAGGATCAGAAGGGCTTACAAGACCAGCAGGCCGTTGACGTCGATCGCCAGGCCAAGCTGTTCGCCGAGTTCGAAGCTTCGCCTGGCTGGGGATTCCACGACCAGGGGTTGAGCCTCGCCGACCTCGATGAACAGGCGCGTGCGGTCGCCGAGGAAAAACGCCGCAGCCACGCGGCCACTCAAAGTAGAGGGCTCATCAGCTCCGGCAAGCCGGATGTCCTCAGGACGAAAGAGCAGCTCCGTGGCACCCGCCGGCAACTGCGGCCAGCTGATCGTGCCTGCGCTGCAGGTGAAGACGCCTGCCGACGCATGGCCGCTGACCTTGTTCATGGTGCCGATGAATTCTGCGACGAAACGGTTCGCCGGGCGCTGATAGATCTCGCGCGGCGTCCCGACATGCGCCACGCGCCCCTGGTCCATGACCACGATGCGGTCCCCCAGAGCCATGGCCTCGGCCTGGTCATGGGTCACGTAGACCGTGGTGATGGCCAGTGAGCGCAGCAAGGTATCGATCTCCAGACGCAGGGTGTCGCGCAACTTTGCATCCAGCGCCGTCAGGGGCTCGTCCAGCAGCAGCGCCCTGGGGCGCACGGCCAGCGCGCGGGCCAGTGCCACGCGCTGGCGCTGTCCGCCCGAGAGCTGGTCAACGCGCCGGTCGGCCAGGGCTTCGATGCGCATCATCTCCAGCATTTCCGAAACGCGCGCGTTGATCGCCTTGGCGTTGTGCTTCTTGATCCTCAAGCCGTAGCCAATGTTCTGCGCCACGCTCATGTTGGGGAAAAGGGCATAGGACTGGAAGACCATGCCGACGTTGCGTCGCTCGATCGGCAGAGCCGTGACGTTCTCGCTGTCGAAGAACACCTGGCCACCGACGTCCGGGCTTTCCAGGCCGGCGATGATGCGCAAAGTGGTTGTCTTGCCGCAGCCGGAGGGCCCGAGAAAGACCAAGGTCTCACCCGCTTCTATGTCGAGTTCGAGCGTCTCGAGCGCTCTGGTGCCGTCGGGAAACGTCTTTGAACAGCCTTTGAGCTGGATGGAAAACGGCCGGCCAGCCGCGCTCATGAGACGTCCTTGACCGAGAACTTCTTCGACCTGGGTGTAGCGAAGAACTGCAGTGCAAGCAACAACGGCATGATCATGACGAAAAAGATCAGCGTGTAGGCACTGCCGACTTCCAGCCGCAATGAAGCGTAAGCGTCGGCCAGCCCCACCGGCAGGGTCTTCGTAAATGGCGTGTGCAGCAGCCAGGTCATGTTGAATTCGCCCATCGACAGCGTGACCACCATCAGCGATCCAGCCAGGATGCCGCTGCGGCAATTCGGCAGCACGATATCCCGGAAGCGCTGCCCGAAACTTGCACCGAGCGATGCAGCGCCTTCTTCAAGCGTTTTGAGGTCGATCGCCATCAAGACGGCCAGCACTGCGCGCACCATGAAAGGCAGCGTGAAGAGTACGTGGCCAACCAGGATAAAGCTCCACGAGGTGCGGAATCCACCCGCTGTGCCGTAGGTGACGATCAGCGCCAGCGCCGTGGCCAGCCCTGGCACGGCCACCGGCATGACCAGCAGTTCTTCGATCGCGCGGGTGAACCTGTTCTGTCGCCTGGCCAGGGCGTAAGCGGCGGGCACACCCAGCACGAGCGTGATCGCCAGGCAAGCCAGCGACAGTCCGATCGAGGCGAAGATGGTCTCGCGATAGCCGTCCCAGACCTCGACCACCCAACGCAGAGTCAGGCCGCTCTCAATGCCGACGAGGTAGTTGACGGTCAATCCGGCAAGCATCGACAGAATGACCGGGACGATGAGAAATGCGCAGATCAACAGCGTGAAGGCCAGTTGCAGCATGAACAGCCAGCGGCGCTTGTGCATCAGCTTGTGCGTCAGCTGGCGCGTCAGCTGGTACATCAACTGGTGCATCACTATCCCGCAGCCGCCACGGTGGATCCAGCCGCAGACCTTGCCAGTGCCAGCACGACCCAGGTGATGGCGCCCAGCACGAAACTCAAGGCTGCAGCCATGGCGATGTTGGCCGAGAGCGTGAACTCGGTGTAGATGACCATCGGCAGCACGTTGATCCGGGTGGCCAGCGTGAACGCTGTGCCGAAAGCGCCCACCGCAGTAGCAAAGCAGATCGCCCCAGAAGAGATGAAGGCGGGCTTGAGCCCCGGCAGGATCACATCGCGCACCACTTGCCAGGGTGAGGCGCCCAGTGAACGCGCAGCCTCTTCCAGTTTTGGGTCGAGTTTCTCGGTCGCCGCCATCACTGTCAGGATGGTGCGCGGTATTGAGAAGTACACATAGCCCATGAAGAGGCCAGCCATCGAGTAGGCGAAGACAAGTCTCTCTCCACTGATCGCCTCCGTCACGGTTCCGATCAAACCCTGGCGACCAGCGAGCATGATGACCATGAAGCCGATGACGACGCCGGGGAAAGCCAGCGGCAGAGTCAGCATGGCCACCAGCACGGCATTGCCTGGGAACCGGTGGCGCTGCAGGAAGACGCCGGCAATGCCGCTGATCACCAGCGTGACGAGCGTTGTAGCCGTGGCCACGGCCAGCGTCGACAGCAGCGATCCGAAGTAGAGCCTGTCGGTGACGATCGCGGCATAGGCCGCCCAACCCAGCGTGCCGCTGCCGCCGATGAAGAACAGCCGCCCCATCGGCAGCAAAAAAAAGGCCGCAAAGAAGACGCCGGCCGGCAACATCAGCACCAGCAGTCGTCGGTTTTCGCTTTGCATGCGTTCAGTGCGTGGCTCACAACGGGCAGCAAAGACGCCGCCCAACCCGTGTCAAGCCAAGGTTGTCAGTTGACTTCAGCGCGGTAACGCTCGACGATGCTTTTCTGCGCAGCGGCAAGCTTCTTCAAATCGATTGGCTTGGCCCGCGCGTACTCGGTTTCGGGCAGGAACTTGGCCTTGGCCTCGGCCGACAACTGGTCGGCGAAAACCGGGCGCAGAAAGGCATTGCCCCACATCGCCTGGCTCTCGTTGGAGAGCACAAAGTCCAGCACTTTTTTGCCGTTCTCCGGATTGGGCCCCTTGTTCGTCAGGGCCATCACATAAGGGAAGATCACCGTGCCTTCCTTGGGGATCACGAATTGCACTGGCGCCTTGTCTGTGTACTGACCGCGGTAGGCATTGAAGTCGTAGTCGATCAGGATCGGGATCTCGCCGGAGATCACGCGTGCATACGAGGTCTGCTTCGGCACGATGGGCTGGTTCTTTTGCAGTTCCTTGAAGAACTTGATGCCTGGATCGAGGTTCTCATAGGTGCCGCCCAGCGCCAGGTTGATGGCCATCACGCCGAGCTGACCGACGGCTGCCGAGGTCGGGTCAAGGTAGCCCACCAGCCCTTTGTACTCGGGCTTGAGCAGATCGGCCCAACTCTGTGGAACCGGCCTGTTGCCCAATGCCGCCTTGTTGACGAACAGGCCCAGGGTTCCTGAGTGGATCGCGAACCAGTAGCCCTCAGGGTCTTTCAAGCCAGCGGGGATCCTGTCCCAGCCCTTGGGCTTGTAAGGTGTGAGCACACCCATGTCCTTGGCCGGATCGGCGGCGATGCCGCCAAGATAAGTCACGTCGGCTACGGGGTTTGCCTTTTCGGCAATCAAGGCCGCTACGGCCTGGCCAGAATTCTTGTTGTCCGGTGGCACCTCGATGCCCAGCCGAGTCTGGATCGCTTTCAACTGGCTGCCCCAATCGGCCCATTGCGGTGGGCAGTTGTAGCAAATTGCACGTTGTTGTGCCTGCGCTGCCGGCAGGGCGCCGACGGTAGAAAGCAAGATGGTCAAGGCAAGTGCGGTGGACTTCATCATCACAGGACTCTCCGGGGCTGCATCGCAGACAAACGGGCTTCCGTGCCGACCGAGTTGTCGACACGATTTCGGCAGTATCACAGCGGTATGTGACAAGAGTCACCGTTCGAGCTCTGGCCGTGCAGCGGTCGGAGTGGAGTTGAACCAACCGCCCGCAGACTGTTCAACCACCCGATCATGTTCTAGTGGTAAACCCTGATCTGTGTTACGGTGCGCAATCCAGGAGATTCCATGATGATCGCAGTTTCAGATCCTTATCGCCCTCCCGGGGGTGTCACTTGGCCGGTGCTGGGGGATACCTCGGTTTACGCCGGGTACCGCCCGTTGTTGACCCTGCCCTTCGACACCCTGCGCTGGGGCTACGCCGTGGGGGTGCAGGGCGGCGTGATACCCCGCTCGCTGCTGGCATCGAACAAGTTCGACAAGGCCTTGGTGGCGGCGGAGCAGATGACGCTGGGGCCCTGGGCGCGTCGGCGCTGAAGCAGTGTGAAGAGGGAGATTGAGGGTACGGCGACCTCACTTGATTCTGCCCACAAAGGGCTCTGCCTCCAGCAGCCTAGTCGTTCGAGCTTGACCGGCAAGCAGCCGATATTGGGGTCGAGCGGGAACCAGCAAGTTGCCGACTTTGGCGGCGCGTGGCTGTGGGGCGGATACTCTCAGCCTCTCAGCCTCTCAGTCCCGACGGGTCGCTCAGCTACGGGCCATCAGGTCGCTGCCCGCACCCAGGACGGCATCCTGCTGCTGGTGGCAGGCATAACTGCGACCGCGGAAGCGACCTCCAATTCCCGAAGTCGCCGCTGCCAAGTCCTTCAACTGGTGGCAGGTTGCAGAATGGTTTCGGGCAGTTCGGCCGCTGCGGGCGGTCCGACGCTGGCGCGCTGGCCCCAGTCGAGGATCTCCAGTCGCCCATCGTCGTGCTCGACCAGGGCCGTCAGGCTCTCGACCCAGTCGCCGTCATTGCAGTACAGCACGCCGTCGATGGTCCGCATCTCGGCGTAGTGGATGTGTCCGCAAACGACGCCGTGCACGCCGCGCTGGCGCGCCCCGCGGGCCACGGCGGCCTCGAAGTCGCCGACGTAGCTGGCGGCGCGCTTGACTTTGAGCTTGAGGTACTTCGACAGGCTCCAGTACGGCAGCCCCAGGCGTGCGCGCAGTGAATTGAAGTGGCGGTTGAGGCGCAGTGTCAGCTCGTAGGCCCAGTCGCCCACGTAGGCCAACCATTTGGCGCACTGGATGACGCCGTCGAAGAGGTCGCCGTGTGTGACCCAGAGCTGGCGGCCATCGGCAGTGGTGTGGATGTAGTCCTCGACAACATCGACGCCGCCAAAATTGTGACCCAGGTACTTGCGCGCGAACTCGTCGTGATTGCCCGGCACGAAGATCACCCGCGTGCCTTTGCGCGCTTTGCGCAGCAACTTCTGCACCACGTCGTTGTGGGCCTGCGGCCAGTACCACTGCCTTTTCAACTGCCAGCCGTCGATGATGTCGCCCACCAGGAAGAGGGTGTCGCACTCGACATGACGCAGGAAGTCGAGCAGGGCCACGGCCTGGCAGCCGGGCGTGCCCAGGTGCAGGTCGCTGATCCACACCGTGCGCAGGCGCAACGGGTGAAGCGGCGCCCGCTCATCGGGATCGGCGGAATTGATCGGCAGCGGGGGGAGATCGTCGCGTCGCATGGCGTCACCGATTTTCAAGGCGCGGCGCGACGCTGTCGTGACATGGCGGCGTCAGGCCGGTGACGGCAGCGTCGATGCCACAGTGGCCCGGGGCGCGTGCATTTGCAGGATGCCCTGCAGGATCTGCGGCAGCTCGAACACCGCTTCATTGCACACCCGGCGCACGCGCTCGCGCGCCTGCGGCAGGTCGGCAAGCAATTCGTCCACCGCAGTGGCTACCTCGCCAAAGCTGCGCTTGACGATGCCCAGGCCTTGGCTGCGCACCCATTCGGTGTTCCAGCGCTCCTGCGGCATCGTCCAGGCGTTGCGCGTGACGATCACCGGCAGGCCCTGCTGCACCGCTTCGCTCAGCGAGCCGGGGCCGGGCTTGCCGATGAAGAAGTCGGCCAACTGCATCCAGCGTGCGACTTCGGGCGTGTAGCCCACCACCACGCGCGCTGCCGGCGCCGCCTGCGCACGCAGCGCCTCGGCCAGGGCCGCGTTGCGTCCGCACATCAGCACCAGCGGCGTGTGGGGCAATGCAGCCGCGATGCGTTTCATCACCCGCGAGCCGGTGCCGCCGAACAGCACCAGACCTGTGGGCGTGTGCGCGTCAAGCCCGGCCCGCAAACGCGCCGCGACGCGGTCAGACAACGGCGGCAGGTGGAACTCCGGCCTCAGCACCATGCCGCTGCTGCGGTGCACACGCGCTGGCAGCACGCCGGCGGCCAATGCCTGCTGCACCGCGTGGCCGTTGCCGCAGACCACATGCTGCGCCAGGCCAGGCTCGATCCAGAATGCGGGCGGGTGGTCGGCCATGTCGGTGAGTACGGTGACGAAGGGCACGCCGGGCCGCGCCAGTGCCAGGCTGTCGTGCAGCGCACGGTTGAAGTTGGGAATGAGCGACACCACCATGTCGGGCTGCGTGGCCGCCCAGTGGCGCGCCAGCCGCTGCACCAGCGCCTTGTGCGACAGCCGGATCAAGGCCTGCAGCAGCTTCAGCTCCTGCGTCAGCCCCAGCGTGAAGCCGCTGGCCAATCGTTTGTTGTAGAGGTCTTCGGGCTCGAAGCCGAAGCTGCGCCGGAACAGTGCGCTGGGGTCGAGCACCTCGGTCAGGTTGACCTTGCGCACCTGCCACGGCAGGCCCTGCGTCACGATGGATTCCGCCAGCGCCTGCGCTGCGGCGCGGTGCCCGCCGCCGGCGTTGAACCAGACCAGATCGACCTTCGTCATGACCAGCATGCTTGCGACGCTGCGTGACTCTGGCGTGTCATCCCGCATCGCCTCAGCGCGGCGCCGGCATCGTCATCAGCGCCTGCCCCATGCAGATGCGCCGGCCCGTCTCGATGACCGGCGCCAGCGCCAGGCCCGGCGGCGCGAACACGATGATGGTCGAGCCGTGCTCGAACCAGCCCAGCTCCTGTCCCTTGGCCACCGCGTGGTCGCAGGGCATCTCGTGCGGGCCGTTCCAGCGCAGGTGCAGCAGCACGTCGAGCCAGTGCAGCCGCACGCTGGCCACCAGGATGGCGGCCACCGGCACCAGCGCCAGCGGCGTGCCGTCGGCCAGCCGCATACGGATCACCGCGCGCTCGTTGCGGCAGAACAGCCGCTGCACGCGCGCCAGCGCGATCGGGTTGACGTTCCAGGTGTCGCCGCTGAGGTAGCTGACATGCTCGATGCGCGCGTCGTGCGGGGCATGGAAGCGGTGGTACATGCTGGAGGTCAGTCGCAGCGTGACGTAGGTACCCCCTTCGAAGGGCACGGCGCGGGCGGCCTGGCCGAACAGGTCGGCGATGCGGTAGGGCGAGCCCTTGGCTTGCAGCACCATGCCGCGCTCGACACGCCCGCACGCGCCGACGATGGCGTCGCAAGGGCTGGCCAGCACTTCGGGGGCCATGTCCACCGTGCGCGCGCCGGGCTTGAGTTCGCGTGTGAAACAGTCATGCAGGCTGGCGAAGTGCTGCTGCTTGGCCTCGGCCAGGTCGAGCTCGGTGAACAGCCGCCACACCGCGATCGAAGCCCGGCACACCCAGGGGTTGCGTATCTTGCTGAACCAGCCCATGAAGCGTGTCAGCGCAATGCGCGGCACGCGATTGGTGAGCAGGAAGTTGAGGTCTTCCTGCAGCAGCAGACGGTCGCGAATCTGTGCCAGGTTCATGGTTCTCATGCAGCCAGGGCCTGCAGCGGCATGGGCACATGGGTGGTCCGCGGCGCGGCCTCGGCGCGGCCGATGCCCAGGTGTTCGAACCCCAGCTGCTTCATCATGGCCGGGTCGTACAGATTGCGGCCGTCGAGCAGCAGCGGCGTCTTCATCGTATTGCGCAAGGCGATGAAGTCGGGGCTGCGAAACTCGCGCCACTCGGTCACGACGAGCAACGCCGAAGCACCTGCTGCAGCAGCCAGTGGGCTGCTCACCAGTTCCAGTCCTGGCCGGCCCGGCCAACGGGCGGCGAGACCGGGCATGGCCACCGGATCGAAGGCGCGCACGACGGCGCCGCGTTGCAGCAGCTCGTCGATGACGACCAGACTGGGCGCCTCGCGCAGGTCGTCGGTGCCAGGCTTGAACGCCAGCCCCCAGACTGCGATCGTGTGGCCGGCGAGCGATTCGCCCAGGCGTGCCACGAGTCGTTCGCACAGGAGGTGTCGCTGGCGATCATTGATGTCCTGCACGGCGTTCATCAATCCCAGCTCGACACCGACCTCATCACCCATGCGGCGAAGCGCCTTCACGTCCTTCGGCAGGCATGACCCACCCCAGCCGCAACCGGCGTACAGGAAGTGGCTGCCGATGCGCGGGTCGCTGCCGATGCCCAGCCTGACCTGCTCGATGTCGGCGCCCAGCCGCTCGGCCAGTGCAGCCATTTCGTTCATGAAACTGATGCGCGCAGCCAGCATCGCGTTGGCCACGTACTTCGTGAGCTCGGCGCTGCGCACGTCCGTCAGCAGCAGCCGGTCCCGGTTGCGCAAGAAAGGCGCATAGAGGGCGCGCATCAGCAGCCCCGCCTGCTCGTCATCGGCACCGACGATGACGCGGTCGGGACGCATGAAATCCTCGATGGCGTCGCCTTCCCTCAGGAACTCGGGGTTGGAGACCACGGCATAAGGCAACAGCACCGACCGGCGGCGCAGCTCGACGCCGATGGCTGCGCGCACTTTGTCGGCGGTGCCTACCGGCACGGTGCTCTTGCCCACGATGACCTTGTAGTCGTACATGTGCTGGCCGATCGTGGCCGCGGCCGCCAGCACGTAGGCCAGTTCGGCAGATCCGTCCTCGTTTGACGGCGTGCCCACGGCGATGAAGATGATGGTGCCGTGCGCCACTGCGCTGACCGCATCGGTGGTGAACTGCAGGCGACCTGCTGCAGCGTTGCGCTTCACCATGTCGCCCAAGCCCGGCTCGTGGATCGGGATCTGACCGCGCTGCAGCT
>Ga0105046_10011949_pt1 | contig 13475 bp, 13 predicted proteins | sample MAT03_FD_78385 | JGI IMG/M metagenome (GOLD analysis project Ga0105046, IMG submission 78385) | Freshwater microbial communities from Lake Fryxell liftoff mats and glacier meltwater in Antarctica - MAT-03 (megahit assembly) | ecosystem: Environmental > Aquatic > Freshwater > Ice > Liftoff... | reverse complement strand
GCGTGCTGGAATCGCATCCCGGCGCCCTACACGATCTACCCGGGCCAGCGCCTGCGGTTGGCCCAGGCGCGCACCGCGGCCGTGCCCCGCAACACCTCGCGCGGCTCGGTCGCCGGCATGCGGGCGACCACGCCGCTGGCGCGACCCGGCGCCTCGCCGGTGGCGTCGCACGGCAGCGGGCCGGCTCCGGTGACGGCGCTGCCGCCGGAAACACGCCCCGCGAATGCCGCGCCGCTGGCGCCGGCGCCGGCCAACCCGGTGCCTGTGCCGTCCACGCCGACAATCGCCGCGTCCGGCACCACCGGGACGCCGGTGGTGGTGCCCAGTGCGCCGGTCGTGCCGGCGGTGGTGAGCGCCGGCGGCTGGCGCTGGCCGACCCAGGGCCCGCTGATCAGCCGCTTCCTGGCGGGCGATCCCAAGCGCCAGGGCATCGGTATCGCCGGCACCGCCGGGCAGGCCGTGGTCGCGGCCGCCGATGGCGTGGTGGTGTACTCGGGTGCGGGCCTGGTGGGCTACGGCGAGCTGATCATCGTCAAGCACAGCGACGAATGGCTGTCGGCCTATGCACACAGCCGCAAGCGGCTGGTTGCCGAAGGCACCGCGGTGCGCGCCGGCCAGCCGATCGCCGAGCTGGGCCGCAGCGGCACCAGCCGGGACATGCTGCATTTCGAGGTTCGCCGCAACGGCAAGCCCGTGGACCCGCTGCTGGTCCTGCCGCCGCCCTGAGCGGCGCGTTCAGCCCGGCAGCAGGAAGGCCGCGACGACCCTGCGGCCTTCGGTGGCCAGCACGTTGAAAGTGCGCGCGGCCGCGCCGCTGTCCATCACTTCGATGCCGATGCCGCGCGTGAGCAGGGCGGCCATGGCCGCGGCCGGCGGGAACACCTGCCGCGCCCCGGTGCCCAGCAGCACCAGCGCCGGCTCGAGCGGCAGCAGGGCCAGCATGTCCTCGGGCAGCAGGTCGGCGGCCGAGGCCGGACGCCAGTCCTGGACGATGGCGTTGGGAGCGAGCAGGAAGCTGCGCGCGATGGTTTCCTGGTTCACCAGCACGCCAGCCTCGCTGATGCCGCGCAGCACGTAGATGAAATCGGGATTTTCCTGCGCCAGCTGCATGCGGGGACGACCTCAGGCCTTGGGCAGCACGATCAGCGGGTTGTCCTGGCTGCGGCGGTAGAGCACCGCGATGTTGCCGATGCGGGCCACCAGGGAGGCTTCGGCTCGCTCGCACAGCCCGTTGATCCACTCGTCGCGCAGCCCGCGGTCGCCGGCAACCACGCGCACCTTGATCAGCTCGTGGCGCTCGATGGCCAGGCCGGTTTCGGCCACCACGTTATCGGAAACGCCCTTGGCGCCGACCATGATCACCGGCTTGAGGTCATGGGCCAGGCCGCGCAGGTAGCGCTTCTGGGGGTTGCTGAGGGCGGCGGGCATGGAGTTCCGGGCGGGGCGGGAGGGGCCGTAGGGTATCATGGAGGCCACTTCCGCCTTCATGGCCCCCGCCCCCCATGGCCCGCAGCAAGAGCAGCCCCAGCTGGCTCAAGGAACACTTCGACGACCCCTTCGTGAAGAGGGCCCAGGCGGAGGGAATGCGCTCGCGCGCGGCCTATAAGCTGGAGGAACTGATCGAGAAGGACCGGCTGCTCAAGCCCGGCATGGTGGTGGTGGACCTGGGAGCGGCCCCGGGCGGCTGGTCGCAGGTGTTGCGCCGGGACATGGGCGACCACGGCCGGGTGGTGGCCCTGGACATCCTGGAGATGCCGCCGATCGCGGGGGTGGAGTTCATTCACGGCGATTTCAGAGAGGACGGGCCATTGTCGCAGTTGGAATCCCTGCTGGCCGGCAAACCGGTGGACCTTGTCCTTTCCGACATGGCCCCCAATATGACTGGCGTGGATACCGTGGACCAGGCCAGGGCGATGTACCTGTCCGAGCTGGCCCGCGATTTCGCTGAAAACCACTTGAGGGTGGGCGGCAACTTCCTGATCAAACTGTTCCATGGCGAAGGCTTCGACGCCTACGTCAAGGACCTCAGGACCCGCTACGACAAGCTGGTGATCCGCAAGCCGGCGGCATCGCGCCGCCGGTCCAACGAAGTCTATGCGCTGGCATTGGGCAAGCGCCGAGGAAAGAACTGATGAACGACCTGGGAAAGACCCTCCTGCTCTGGCTGATCGGCGCCGTGGTGTTGATGGCGCTTTTCAAGAGTTTCTCGGCACCGGTCGGCGCGCCCACCGGCGAGCTGACCTATAACGATTTCATCCAGGAGGTGAAATCCGACCGCGTGGCCAAGGTCACCATCGACGCCAACAACATCAGCATCGCCGGCGAGCGCAAGGACGGCAGCAAGTTCACCACCGCCAACCCCAGCGACACCCGCCTGGTGGACACGCTGTTCGCCAACGAAGTGGTCACCGTCCAGGCCAAGCCCGAGGGCCGCTCGCTGCTGGCCGCGATCCTGTTCAACTTCCTGCCCGTACTGCTGATCATCGGCTTCTTCTTCTACATGACCCGGCAGATGCAGCAGGGCGGCGGCAAGGGCGCCATGAGTTTCGGCAAGTCCCGCGCCAAGCTGCAGGGCGAAAACGAGGTCAAGGTCACCCTGGCCGACGTCGCCGGCTGCGAGGAAGCCAAGGAAGAAGTGGGCGAACTGGTCGAGTTCCTGCGCGACCCGGGCCGCTTCCAGAAGCTGGGCGGCAAGATCCCGCGCGGCGTGCTGATGGTGGGCCCGCCCGGCACCGGCAAGACCCTGCTGGCGCGCGCCATCGCCGGCGAGGCCAAGGTGCCGTTCTTCTCGATCTCCGGTTCGGACTTCGTCGAGATGTTCGTCGGCGTCGGCGCCAGCCGCGTGCGCGACATGTTCGACCAGGCCAAGAAGCAGTCGCCCTGCATCATCTTCATTGACGAGATTGACGCCGTCGGCCGCCATCGCGGTGCCGGCCTGGGCGGCGGCCACGACGAGCGCGAGCAGACGCTCAACCAACTGCTGGTGGAGATGGACGGCTTCGAGGGAGGCGAGGGCGTGATCGTCATCGCCGCCACCAACCGTCCCGACGTGCTCGACCCGGCGCTGCTGCGCCCGGGCCGCTTCGACCGCCAGGTCACCGTTGGCCTGCCCGACGTGCGCGGCCGCGAACAGATCCTCAAGGTGCACATGCGCAAGGTGCCGCTGGACCTCGACGTGGAGCCGATGACCATCGCCCGCGGCACGCCCGGTTTCTCCGGCGCCGACCTGGCCAACCTGGTGAACGAGGCGGCGCTGTTCGCCGCCCGCGAGAACGCCAAGGCCGTGCGCATGGAGCACTTCGACCGCGCCCGCGACAAGATCCTGATGGGCACCGAGCGCCGCTCGCTGATCATGAGCGAGGACGAGAAGAAGCTCACCGCCTACCACGAGGCCGGCCACGCCATCGTCGGCCGCGCCGTGCCCGAGCACGACCCGGTGTACAAGGTCACCATCATCCCGCGGGGCCGCGCGCTGGGCGTCACCATGTACCTGCCCGAGGGTGACAAGTACAGCTACAACCGCGTGCACATCGAATCGATGCTGTGTTCGCTGTACGGTGGCCGCGTGGCCGAAGAGCTGATCTTCGGCGCCGACAAGGTCACCACCGGTGCCTCCAACGACATCGAACGCGCCACCAAGATGGCCCGCAACATGGCCACCAAGTGGGGCCTGTCGGACGAGTTGGGCCCGATCGCCTACGGCGAGGACGAGGACGAGATCTTCCTCGGCCGCTCGGTCACCCAGCACAAGAGCGTTTCCGACGACACGGCTCGAAAGATCGACGAAGTGGTGCGCAGCATCCTTGACCGCGCCTACGCGCGCACCAAGGAAATCCTCACCGCCAACATCGACAAGCTGCACATCATGGCCGAGGCGCTGCTGACCTACGAAACCATCGACGCGATCCAGATCGACGCCATCATGGAAGGCCGCCGCCCGGGCCCGCCGTCGGACTGGGCCAAGTCGGGCCGCATCTCCAAGGACGACCCGGGTACCGGCCCGGCCACCGGTCCCATCGGCGGCCCGATGCCGCAGACCTGATCCAGGCTTGCCGCGAAAACACGAAGAGGCCAGAGTCCGCTCTGGCCTTTTCCTTTTCCGGGTATGCCCATGTTCGACCTTGCGCCGCAGCTTGACTGCGCCGGCCGCCTGCTCAAGCTTGATCGCCCGCAGGTGATGGGCATTGTCAACGTCACGCCCGATTCCTTCTCCGACGGTGGCCACCACGACACGGTCGAAGCCGCCATCGCCCACGGACTGCGGCTGGCGGCCGAAGGCGCCGACTTGCTTGACGTGGGCGGCGAGTCCACCCGTCCGGGCGCCGACAGCGTGTCGGTGGAGGACGAGTTGGCACGCGTGCTTCCGGTGATCGAGCGGCTTTCGCGCGAAACCGCGCTCCCGATCTCGGTGGACACCTCCAAGCCCGAGGTGATGCGCGCCGCCGTGGCCGCGGGCGCCGGCATGATCAACGACGTGCATGCGCTGCGCCGCGAAGGCGCGCTGGACGCCGCCGCCGCGCTGGGCGTGCCGGTGGTGCTGATGCACATGCTGGGTGAACCGCGCGGCATGCAGGACGCCCCGCGCTACGACGACGTGGTGGCCGACGTGCACCGCTTCCTGGCCGAGCGGCTGTTCGCCTGCGAAATGGCCGGCATCCCGAAGAAGAACCTCGTGGTCGACCCCGGCTTCGGATTCGGCAAGACGCTGGCGCACAACCTGCTGCTGCTGCGCCAGCTCGCGCGCCTGGGTGACCTGGGCGTGCCCGTGCTGGCCGGCTTTTCGCGCAAGCGCAGCCTGGGCGAGCTGACCGGCCGCGCGGTGGACGAGCGCGTGTACGCCTCGGTGGCCGCGGCGGTGCTGGCGGCCGAATACGGCGCCCGCCTGATCCGCGTGCACGACGTCGCCGCCACCGTGGACGCGCTCAAGGTATGGGTGGCCGTGGCTGCACTTCCGGGGCCCGTGGCCAAGCCCGGCAAACCCGCCGCACCGAAATGGCCCGACGACGATTGACCCACGGGCTTTCCCCATCGGATGTGCACGGGCGCTGTGGACGGCCGGGGCGCGGGTGCCTGATCGGGATAAGCTTGCCGGGCCCCCGCCAACCCGCGAGCCGCCATGAGCCAGTTTTCGCCGCTGCACACCACGTTCGCGGTCTACATCCTGGGCATGGTGGGCATTGGTTTCGCGGCATGGCACTACACCCGCAGCTTCGACGACTACATCCTGGGCGGACGGTCGCTGGGCAGCTTCGTCACCGCGCTTTCGGCCGGCGCCTCCGACATGAGCGGCTGGCTGCTGCTGGGCTTGCCCGGCGCGCTGTACCTGGGCGGCGTGTCTGAAAGCTGGATAGCCATCGGCCTGGTGGCAGGCGCCTGGTGCAACTGGAAGTACGTGGCGGCGCCGCTGCGGCTTTACACCGAGCGCAGCAACAACGCGCTCACCCTGCCTGACTACTTCACCCACCGCTTCGAGGACCGCAGCAAGCTGCTGCGCATCTTCTCGGCGCTGGTGATCCTGGTGTTCTTCGCGGTGTACTGCGCCTCGGGCATCGTCGCGGGCGCGCGCCTGTTCGAGGTTGTGTTCGGCATCCCCTACGCGCAGGCCATGTGGTACGGCGCGGCGGCCACCGTGGTCTACACCTTCGTCGGCGGCTTCCTGGCCGTGAGCTGGACCGATACGGTGCAGGCCAGCCTGATGATCTTCGCGCTGATCCTCACGCCGGTGTTCGTGGTCCTTGGCACCGGCGGCCCGGCGCAAAGCCTGGCCCTGGTGGAGCAGGTGAACCCGGCGAACCTGGACTTCTTCAAGGGCGCCAGCGCGGTGGGCATCGTGTCGCTGCTCGCCTGGGGCCTGGGCTACGTCGGGCAGCCGCATATCCTGGCGCGCTTCATGGCCGCCCGGGACGTGCGCACGCTGCGCAGCGCGCGGCGCATCGGCATGACCTGGATGGTGCTGTGCCTGCTGGGCGCGATGGCCACCGGGTTCTTCGGCATCGCCTACTTCGCCGCCAACCCGGGCCAGGCCGGCGCAGTGGCCGCCAATCCCGAGCGCGTGTTCATTGAACTGTCCACGCTGCTGTTCAACCCCTGGGTCGCCGGCATCGTGCTGTCGGCCATCCTGGCGGCGGTGATGAGCACGCTGAGCTGCCAGCTGCTGGTGTGCTCGAGCGCGATCACCGAGGACTTCTACAGGGGTTTCCTGCGGCCCAAAGCCGGGCAGGGCGAGCTGGTGTGGGTGGGTCGCCTGGCCGTGCTGGCGGTGGCCGCGCTCGCCATCTGGCTGGCGGCCGACCCCGACAGCCGCGTGCTGGGCCTGGTGAGCTACGCCTGGGCCGGCTTCGGCGCCGCGTTCGGGCCGGTGGTGGTGCTGTCGCTGTTCTGGAAGCGCATGACCCGCGACGGGGCGCTGGCCGGCATGGTGGTGGGTGCGGTGACCGTGATTGCCTGGGAAGTCTGGTTCTCGGCCGCGACGGGCCTGTATTCGATGGTGCCCGGCGTGGCCCTGGCCACGCTTGCGACCGTGGCGGTGACGCGCCTGGGCAAGCCGCCGTCGCCGGCGATGGAAGGCCTGTTCGATTCGGTGCGGGGCGAACTGCGCCGCAGCGGCGCCTGAACCCGTGCGCGACGCGCGCCCGCTCGCCATCGCCCTGATGGGCCCCACAGCGTCGGGCAAGACCGCGCTGGCGGTGGAGTGGGCGCAGCAGCTCCAGACCGAGGTGATCAGCGTGGATTCGGCGCTGGTCTACCGCGGCCTGGACATCGGCGCCGCCAAACCCGACGCCGCCGCCCTTGCGCTGGCGCCGCACCACCTGGTGGACGTGCGCGATCCGCACCAGGTGTTTTCCGCCGCCGACTTCGCCCGCGAGGCGCTGGGGCCGATGCAGGCGCTGGCCGCGCGCGGCAGGGTGCCGCTGCTGGTGGGCGGCACCGGCCTGTACTTCACGGCGCTGCTGCGCGGCCTGTCGGACATGCCCGAGGCGGACCCGGCGCTGCGTGCGGGCATCGCAGCGCAGGCCGCCCAGCGCGGCTGGCCGGCCCTGCACGCCGAACTGGCCGAAGTGGACCCGGAGGCCGGCCTGCGCATCAAACCGCAGGATGCGCAGCGCATCACCCGCGCGCTGGAGGTTTACCGGACCACCGGCCGCCCCATCAGCGTGTGGCAGCGCGAGGGCGTGCACCGCACGTTCCCGTTCCGCGTGCTGCGCCTGGTGCTGGCGCCGGCCGACCGCGCCGTGCTGCATGAGCGCATCGCGCGGCGCTTTGACCAGATGCTGGCCGACGGTTTCCTGGACGAAATGCACCGGCTGCGCGCCGACCCGCGGCTGCACGCCGACCTGCCGTCCATGCGCGCGGTCGGCTACCGCCAAGCCTGGCGTTTCCTGGACGGCGACGCCGACGTGGCCACGTTCCGCGCCCACGCCATCGCCGCCACCCGGCAGTTGGCCAAGCGCCAGATCACGTGGCTGCGGGCCCAACCCGACGCCCGCTGGTTCGACCCGGCCACCGATCAAACCGGGCTGGCGCAGGCGCTGCGGCTGTTCGTGACCCAACGGTAACGGCCGGTGCTGGTAGACTTCAGGCATTCGCGGCCTCGGACCCTTTTGGCCGCAAATCGCGCCAGCTGGCGCGCCACAAGAAGAAAAACGGAGTCCCCATGTCCAAAGGCCAAACCCTCCAGGATCCCTTCCTGAATGCACTGCGCCGCGAGCGCATCCCCGTCTCGATATACCTGGTCAACGGCATCAAACTGCAGGGCACCATCGAGAGCTTTGACCAGTTCGTTGTCCTGCTGCGCAATACCGTCAGCCAGATGGTCTACAAGCACGCCATCTCCACCGTGGTCCCGGCGCGCAACGTCCGCGTTGGACCGGGCGGCGGCACCGCGGGGGCCGGCGACGACGACGAGGCGGGCCAGGACGATTGACCGTCCCATGCTGAGGTTCCGCGATGTTTGAGCGCGCCCGCAAGGGTGAACGCGCCCTGCTGATCCAGCCATATGCGCCGGGCCGGCAGGATCCGGCGCTGCTGGAGGAATTCTCGGAGCTGGCCCGCTCGGCCGGTGCCACCGTGGTCGGCACCCTGACCGCGCGGGTGGAGAAGCCCAACGCCGCCTACTACATCGGCACCGGCAAGCTCGAGGAAGCCCAGGCCGCCTGCGAGGCCACCGGCGCCGACCTGGTGCTGGTCAACCACCTGCTGACGCCGGGCCAGGAACGCAACCTCGAGAAAGTACTCAAGCGGCGCGTCGTCGACCGCACCGGCCTGATCCTGGACATCTTCGCCCAGCGTGCCGCCACGCACGAAGGCAAGCTGCAGGTCGAACTGGCCCAGCTCAAGCACTGGGCCACGCGCCTGGTGCGCGGCTGGACCCACCTCGAGCGCCAGCGCGGCGGCTCCATCGGTTTGCGTGGCCCCGGCGAAACCCAGCTCGAGCTGGACAAGCGCATGCTGCAAAAAAAGCTGGAATCGCTGCAGGCCCGGCTGGACAAGGTCGAAGTGCAGCGCACCCAGATGCGCCGCGCCCGCATCCGCAACGAAGTGCCGCGCGTGGCGTTGGTGGGCTACACCAACGCCGGCAAGTCCACGCTGTTCAACGCGCTGACCGGTTCGGGCGTGTATGCCGACGACCGGCTGTTCGCCACGCTCGACCCCACCGTGCGCCGCGTGGACGGCGTCGCGCCGCTGGTGCTGTCGGACACCGTGGGCTTCGTGCGCGACCTGCCCCACGAACTGGTGGCGGCGTTCCGGTCGACGCTGGCCGAGGCGCGCGAGGCCGACCTGCTGCTGCACGTGATTGACGCCGCCGACGAACTGCGCGACGAGCGCATCGGCCAGGTGGACAAGGTGCTGGAGGAAATCGGCGCCGGCGACATCCCCCAGGTGCTGGTGTTCAACAAGATCGACCGCATCGAGGGCGCGCTGCCCCGCCAGGACCCGGAGGTGCAGGGCCGCGAGCGGATCTGGCTCTCGGCCAGGGACGGGCAGGGCCTGGACCTGCTGCGCACGCTGCTGGCCAACCGCTTCGTCGAGGCCCGGCTGAAGGCCGAACTGCGGCTGGGGCCCGACCAGGGCCGCCTGCGGGCGCGCCTGCACGAAATGGGCGCCATCACGTCCGATCACGTGGACGAGACCGGCTGGGTGCTCCAATTGGACCTGCCGCGGGCCGCGGCCGAGCGCCTGGCCGCCGAGCCGGGCGGATATTTGCTTCACGCCCTCTTGCTTGTGGCCCCCGGCGCCCCTACCTACAATCCTGACACTGACTAAAGCGACCTTTCCGGCCCTGGCCCCTGCCAGATCGCCGTTTGGGAGTGCGCGACGGAGCAAGCATGGCCTGGAACCAGCCTGGAAAAGGCAATCAAGATCCCTGGAAGGGCAAGGACCCCGGCAACGAGGTCGACGCCTTCGTCAACCGCCTCAAGGGCATGTTCGGCGGCGGCAACGCCGGCGGCGGCCGCGGCAGCCAGTCGGCGGGCGCGTTCAACCCCCTGCCCTGGATACTGGGGTTGGTGGGCATCTGGCTGGTGTTCAACAGCTTCAAGCTGATGGACGAGCGCGAGCGCGGCGTGGTGCTTCGCTTCGGCGAGTTCAACCGCATCATGACCCCGGGCCCGAACTTCAAGTGGCCGTGGCCGATCGAAACCGTGACCGTGGTGGATGCAACCCAGGTGCTCACGCTAAGCGATGGGGTGCGCGTGCTGACCAAGGACGAGAACATCGTCGACATCAAGTTCAACGCCCAGTACACGAAATCCGATCCGCGCCTCTTCCTGTTCGGCTCGCGCGACCCGGAGGGCACGCTGCGGCAGGCCGCCGAAGGCGCCGTGCGCGAGGCCGTGGGCCAGAGCACCATGGACACCGTTCTGTCCGAGCGCGCCCAGCTGGTGGTGATGGCGCGCGAGCGCCTGCAGGCTTCGCTCAACGACTACCAGACGGGCCTGGTGCTTACCGAGTTCAACCTGCCCGATGCGCGCCCGCCGGAAGAAGTGAAGCCGGCCTTCGATGACGCCATCAGCGCGCGCGAGGACAAGAACCGCATCGAGAACGAGGCCAAGGCCTACGCCAGCAAGATCGTTCCCGAAGCGCGCGGCACCGCGGCCGTGGTGCGGACCCAGGCCGACGGCTACCGGGTTTCGGTGATCGCCCGCGCCGAAGGTGACACCGAACGCTTCCGCCTGCTTGCAGATCAGTACCGCAAGGCGCCCGAGGTCACGCGCAAGCGGCTGTACCTGGAAACCATGCAGGAAGTGCTGTCGGCCAACCAGAAGGTGATGTCGGGCAACGACAACATCCTCTATCTGCCCCTGGGCGGTACGCCGGCCGGCGCCGGCGCCCCGGCCGAAGCGCCCGTGGTCCGGATGCCGGTCACCCAGGCCACCAACTCCGAAAACCCCACCGTCGAGCGCCCGCGCGCCGACGCCCGACCGGGAGGACGCTGACATGCTGCGCGGTTACCCACTGATCATCGTTTTTGCCGTGGCCGCCCTGCTGGCCGGCATGGGCTCGGTGTACGTCGTCAACGAAAGCCAGACCGCCATCGTGCTCAACCTGGGCAAGGTGGTGCGAAGCGGCATGGAACCCGGACTGCACTTCAAGTGGCCGCTGGTGGAGGAGGTGCGAAAGTTCGACCGGCGCATCCTCACCCTCGACGACGCCCCCGAGCGCTACCTCACGTCCGAGAAGAAGGACGTCAGCGTCGACTTCTTCGTGAAGTGGCGCATCGACGACGTCTCCACCTTCTACCGTGCCGCGAGCGGCGGCAACGAGGAGGCGGCGAAGCTGCGCCTCACGCCCATCATCAAGGACGCGCTGCGCAACGAGATCAACCGCCTGAGCCTGCAGGAAGTCGTTTCCGGCGGACGCGTGGACCTGACGGCGCGGCTGCTGGCTGAAACCAAGGGTGGCGCGGCCACGCTGGGCATCTTGATCGTGGACATCCGCATCAAGCGCATCAACCTGCCGGAGGACAGCACCATCCTGGGCTCGGTGTTCGACCGCATGCGCGCCGAGCGCACGCAGGTGGCCAACCAGCTGCGCGCCGAGGGCTCGGAGGGTTCCGACGAGATACGCTCCGAAGCCGAGCGCGAGCGCCAGGTCATCCTGGCCGAAGCCGAGCGTGACGCCCAGCGCCTGCGCGGCGCCGGCGATGCCAAGGCGGCCGAGCTGGCGGCCGCGGCCTATGGCCAGGATGCCGAGTTTTACGCCTTCTACCGCAGCCTGGAGGCCTACCGCAACTCGATGGCCGACGGCCGCACCACGCTGGTGCTGGACCCGGACTCCGAGTTCCTGCGGTATTTCGGCAACGAGCCGCGCTGATCCGGCAGGCCGGCCCCCGCGGGGGCCGGTTCCGGGCTAGCCCCGGCCGGGCAAACCGAGGATAATTTCGAAAAGCCGGGGCGACCTCCGGCTTTTTGCATGTCTGGGCCCCGGAACGGGCCAGGCGCCCGTCGCCCCTCCATTCAAAATAATTCCGGAGTCAGGTCATGGGTCAGTCGGTGGTAGTGCTGGGCGCGCAGTGGGGCGACGAGGGCAAAGGCAAGATCGTCGACCTGCTCACCGAGGAGATCGGCGCCGTCGTGCGCTTCCAGGGCGGCCACAACGCCGGCCACACGCTGGTGATCAACGGCAAGAAGACCGTGCTGCACCTCATTCCCTCCGGCATCCTGCGCGACGACGCGCTGTGCCTGATCGGCAACGGCGTGGTGCTGAGCCCGGCGGCCCTGAAGAAGGAAATCGCCGAGCTCGAAGCCAACGGCGTCGAAGTACGTTCACGCCTGAAGATCAGCCCGGCCACGCCGCTGATCATGCCCTACCACATCGCCCTGGATCAGGCCCGCGAGAAGGCCGCGGGCGGCGCCGCCATCGGCACCACCGGCCGCGGCATCGGCCCGGCGTACGAGGACAAGGTGGCGCGCCGCGGCATTCGCGTGGCCGACCTGAGCTACCCGAAGGAGCTGGCCGAAAAGCTCCGCACCACCATGGATTACCACAACTTCGTGCTGACGAAGTACCTGGGTGTGGAGGCCGTCGATTTCCAGAAGACGCTGGACGAAGCGCTGGAATTCGGCGCCTGGGTCGAGCCGATGAAGGCCGACGTGGCCGGCATCCTGCACGAGCTGCGCAAGCAGGGTAAGCGGGTGATGTTCGAGGGCGCGCAGGGCTCGCTGCTCGACATTGACCACGGCACGTACCCGTATGTCACCTCGTCCAACACGACCATTGGCGGCGCCATGGCCGGCACCGGCGTGGGTGCCGATGCCATCGACTACGTGCTGGGCATCGCCAAGGCCTACGCCACGCGCGTGGGCGGCGGCCCGTTCCCAACCGAACTCAAGGACGAAACGGGCGAACTGATCCGCCAGAAGGGCGCCGAGTTCGGCGCCACCACCGGCCGCCCGCGCCGCTGCGGCTGGATCGACATCGTCGCGCTCAAGCGCGCGGTGGCCATCAACGGCATCTCGGGCCTGTGCATCACCAAGCTCGACATCCTCGACGGCATGCCCAGCCTGAAGATGTGCATCGCCTACCAGTACCGCGGCAAGCGCACCGAATATGCGCCGCTGGACGCCGCCGGCTGGGATGAGTGCGAGCCGGTTTACCTGGAGTTCCCGGGCTGGGAAGAAACCACCGCCGGCATCACCGAGTGGGAAAAGCTGCCGCCCGCGGCGCGCGCCTACCTGCGCGCGCTCGAGGAGCTGGTGGGCTGCCCGCTGGCCATCGTGTCCACCGGCCCCGGCCGCGAGGCGACCATGGTGCTGCAGGACCCGTTCGCCTGAACCACGCGCGCATGCCCTTCCAGGCATGCGCGGCTGCCGCGACGTTTCAGGACTGCGGATGGGTCAACGTCCGCGCGTGGTCCGCCTGGCCACGCTGCTCGGCGAGCTGGGTGGCAGTGGCGTTCGCCGGCAGGTCCAGGCGCGCCGGCTCTTCGCGTTTTGCCCGGGCCGTGCCGCTGATGACAAGGAAGGCGAGGGTGAGCAGGCGGAGCTTGGAAAGGCGCGAAGGCATGGCGATGTCCGGATCGAAGGCGCCCGCATCCCAGGTTCCGCCCCCGTGCAGCGTCAAACCGGCCTAGGCCACGTCATAGCCCAGACGGAGCGCATGCTCGCCCAGCGTGTGCAGGAAAGGCTGCAGCGGCGTGCGGTAGCGCTGCCAGTGCGGCACGGTGCGGCGCGCGGCGGACGCCGGGCTGCGCATCGTGACGTTGGCCGGCGCGTCGGCCGCCACGGCGTCCAGCAGCGCCGGGTCCCAGGCGATACCCAGGAAGCGGCAGGTTTCGGCCAGTGCGGTCTCGGGCGCCATCGCCACGTCTTCGTGACGCAGTTCGGCGACCGGCAGCACCAGGCGCCGCTGCAGCTTGTCCCATAGCGCGAGCGTGGCGTCGTAGAGGCGCACGGCGCCGGCCAGGGTGTGGAAGTTGGCGGCGGCGTCGCCGGGCGCCGCATGAATGAAGTTGTCCAGCACCGCGTCGCAGGGAT
>Ga0105046_10011948_pt1 | contig 13477 bp, 7 predicted proteins | sample MAT03_FD_78385 | JGI IMG/M metagenome (GOLD analysis project Ga0105046, IMG submission 78385) | Freshwater microbial communities from Lake Fryxell liftoff mats and glacier meltwater in Antarctica - MAT-03 (megahit assembly) | ecosystem: Environmental > Aquatic > Freshwater > Ice > Liftoff... | reverse complement strand
CGGCGAATCCAGCCGCCACCGAGCACTCGATCACCGTCATAGAATACCGCCGCTTGCCCCGGCGCGACGCCGAAGATCGGCTGATCGGGATAGACCGTCACCGAGTTGTTATCGCCGGGCTCGATCACGCACGGTTCAGATATCTGTCGATATCGAACTTTCACCGCACACGTCATGCGCGATGTCGGTCTATCCGAAAGCCAATTGCAGTCCACAGCGCTGATGACGGTTGTCGCCAGATCTTCGCGATGTCCCAGCACAACCTGCCGAGACCCTGGACGGATTTCGATCACGAAACGTGGTTCACCAAACGCCAGCCCCAAGCCTTTGCGTTGGCCGACTGTGAAGTGTTCGTAGCCTTCGTGCGATCCAAGAACGTTTCCCTGCATGTCAACAAATTCGCCTTCCGTGCCTTCGTGACCACGGTAGCGTTTCAGAAAACCAGCGTAGTCCTGGTCCGGCACAAAGCAGATTTCGTACGAATCTTTCTTGTTGGCAACTCGCAAACCTGAATCTCCGGCGAGTCGGCGAATGTCGGGCTTTTGAAATGTACCAATCGGCAGCAAGACATTCGGCAACAGCTCGCGACGGATGCCGTAGAGAACATACGACTGATCTTTGTTGTCATCAAACCCGCGGTACAGTCCCCATTCGTTTGTAGTTTCGTCCTGCAGAATACGAGCGTAGTGGCCCGTCGCGATGTACTGCGCGTCGACCTGCTGAGCGAACTCCCACAGACGTCCGAACTTCAGCCAATTATTGCATTGGACACATGGATTCGGCGTGCGACCGGCAAGATATTCGTCCGCGAAGTAATCCTTGATCTTCAGGAATGCGTCATGGAAATTCAGCGAATGGAAGGGAATTCCCAGTCGATCGGCCACACGTCGCGCATCGGCGGCGTCTTCAGAGCTGCAGCAGCCCTGCCGATTTGATGCTGGATTTGCAATCGGCAGCAATCCCGTCGCTGGCACCGCGCAGGCAGACTCCGTTTCACCGGACCGCATAAACAGCCCGATGACTTCATACCCCTGCTCATGCAGCAGAACTGCCGCAGCGGAACTGTCAACTCCGCCACTCATTGCTAAGACAACACGTTCGCCCACTTACGTCTCCTGTTCTGAGAAAGTTCGCCCCGCCCTTGTTCCAAGGATCAATAACTAAATCCATTCTTCCGCACATGTACAAACGGCTCAAACTGTGACGGATCCTTGTGGCTGATCGCATTCGTGATTGTCACTAACAGAATTCGATGATCGCCCGCATCCATCTGACCACAGACAGTGCCTTCAAGCGTTGCCATTGCAGATGACAAGGCCACCAGTCCATTGTTCGCTGGAATCAGGTCAATGCCTTCGAATGCATTTGCATCCGGCTCGAAACCTTTCGAAAAGTGGCGAAACAACGTGTTGTCGCCCTTTGGAACCTGATTCAGTGTCACGGGCGATCCGTCTTTGAGCCAATCGATCAGGTAACGTGATTTGTTAACTGCGATTGTGACTTGAGGCGGATCAAAGGATGCCTGCTGAACCCAGCTCGCGAGCAGTCCCGTCCTTTGTCCAGTGCCGTCACCGGCAACCAGAATGAACACTCCACTGGGGACTCGGCCGAGGACTGGAGCGATGCGTGATTGAAGTTCTGGATTTGTCATTTCGTAGTGGTCCGCGCAATGAGAGGGTTTAGAATCGTACGATGCGTGCAGCGGAGCGAAACGCACCCAAGGGAAAGTATGATAACTGGTGTGTTTCGCTCCGCTGCACACACCCTACATAAATCACAAACATCGCATCGCGGCCTCTGGCAAAACGCCTCGCACGATTTCTACATGCCCTATCCGTGACGGCAGCACAAAACGCAACTCACGACCTTCGGTCTTTTTGTCCAACATCATACAAGCGACGATGTCATCATGTCGATCACGCAGATCGGCCGGTACGGAAACAGGCAGCTTCAGTTCTGAAAGCAGTTTCTTCTGCCGCCGAGTGTCTTCAGCCGTGATTCGACCAAGCGATTCCGCCAGCCGACTTGCACAGATCATGCCGATGGACACAGCTTCACCGTGCAACAATCCGCCGTATCCCGCCAGAGCTTCAAATGCATGACCGAACGTATGGCCGTAGTTCAGGACCGCTCGCAGCCCGGTCGTTTCGTATTCATCCTGACTCACAACGTCCGCCTTCAATTCGCAACTGCGGCCAATAACATGACGCAGCACATCCGGATCTCGCGAATTCAAACCTGCGACGTTGTGTTCCAGATACGCAAAGAACTCCGCGTCCAGAATGACGCCGTACTTCACAACTTCGGCCAATCCGGAACGATACTCACGATCCGGCAGAGTATTCAGAGTCTCCAGATCGATGATCACGCCAATCGGTTGGTGAAACGCTCCGATCAGATTTTTGCCTCGAGGATGATTGATGCCCGTCTTACCGCCGACAGAACTATCGACCATCGACAGCAACGTTGTTGGCACCTGTACGAATCGCAAACCGCGTGCGTAAGTTGCAGCGACGAAGCCTGCCAGATCACCTGTCACGCCGCCACCGACGGCCACAACAATCGTCTTGCGATCGGCCGTCATATCGACCAACTGATCGTACAGCGCCTGAGTCTGTGGGTACGACTTCGAATGTTCACCGGACGGAACGATGGTCGATTGAACGTCGGCACCAGCGGCCTGCAGACTCCGTTCAATGGCACGGCCATGCTCTTTGTAAACTGCGGAGTCTGCGATCAACAGAACGCGCAGGCCTTGCGCGGTGTCGAGTTTAAGCCAACCAGCCAGCAGCGATCCGGCATGCTTCGTGCCGCCCTCGTTGATCACGATGTCGTAGCTTCGCGACCCGAGGTTGACGGAGACAATGCGGTCGAAGGTAGTTTGGTGTTTGGTCATATCGTTAATTCAGCGAAACCTTCGGCCACCATCTGCCGCAGGGGGGCTGTCGATTTAATCGCAACCCGCTGCGTCAGCGAGGGATGCCTGGCGAAAAATTCAGGCCATTTTATCTCTCACTGACGTTTCGGGTTGTGAAAACCCATTAAATCGACAGCCCTCAGGGTTGAAAGGAATGAGTGTCGTCGGTCAGATACTCACCGCAACACATTCTGTCGCATTCGCGGCGAAATTCCGGAAAGCAAATCTCATGTTGGCTAAGCGTATCATTCCTTGTCTCGACGTTCACGCGGGCCGAGTGGTCAAGGGCGTGAATTTTGTCAATCTCCAGGATGCCGGAGACCCTGTCGAAATCGCCAAACGCTACGAACAGCAGGGTGCAGACGAACTCGTGTTTCTCGACATCACCGCCAGCCACGAACAGCGGGATATTATCCTGGACGTCGTCTCCCGCACTTCGGAAGTGATTTTCATGCCGCTCACCGTCGGTGGCGGAATTCGTACCGTGGACGATATTCGCCGCCTGCTGCAGGCCGGTTGTGACAAGGTGTCGATCAATTCCAGAGCCGTGACAAGTCCAGAATTCGTCCGCGAGGCCGCTCTGAAATTCGGCAGTCAGTGCATCGTCGTCAACATCGACCCCAAACGCATTCAACGCGCCGGCAAGGAATTCTGGGACGTACACATCAACGGCGGTCGCGTTCCGACGGGATTGGAAGCAGTCTCCTGGGCTCGCGAAGTCGAACGCCTTGGTGCTGGTGAAATTGTTCTCACCTGTATGGACGCTGACGGGACAAAAAACGGTTTCGACCTTGAGATCACTCGTGCCGTCGCCGATGCCGTCTCAATTCCCGTCGTCGCCAGCGGTGGCGCCGGATCACCGGAACACCTCTATCAAGCCGTCACCATCGGCGGTGCCAGCGCGGCATTGGCGGCGAGTATTTTTCATTACGGCACCTACACGATTGAAGAAACGAAACGCTACATGGCCGAACGCGGCGTGCCGGTGAGGTTGTAGTTTGTGGATGCTTTCCTAAATTCCGGCGAGCGGCATGCGTCAGCTTGCCGGTACATTGCGACTCCAGAATTCACAGCGTGTTACGGAATTGGGGGAACAAAACACTTATCGCGACGTTGATGAGAACGATGAGTTTTTGCGAAGTCTGAAGTTTAATAAACAGCAAGCTCGCCAATAGCCTGTCAGCTCAGCAGCATGGTCAGATCTTCCGCAGACAGCGAGCTGATCAGGCTGGCGTCGGCGGAGATGATGGAATCGGCGAGATGTTGTTTTTCTTTTTGCATCTCCAGAATACGTTCTTCAACTGTGTCTTTGCAGATCAGGCGATATGCAAACACATGCCGGTCCTGGCCGATGCGGTGGGCTCGATCGACGGCCTGCGCTTCGACGGCGGGATTCCACCACGGGTCAAGGATGAATACATAATCGGCAGCAGTGAGATTGAGTCCGTGTCCGCCAGCTTTCAGGCTGATCAGAAACAGCGGGCATTTTTCATCGTTCTGAAAACGTGAAACGATCTCTTGTCGCTTGTTGGATTTGCCATCGAGATACTCGTAAAGGATTCCGATCTTATCCAGTTTCTTCTTCACGATCGCCAGCAGGCTGGTAAACTGCGAAAACACCAAAGCCTTGTGTCCGTCTGCGGCAATCTGAGTCAGTTGTTCGAGAATGGCATCCAGCTTCGCGCTGTCTTCATTCTGGCGCTTGGAATCAATCAGCCCTTGATGACACGCTGCCTGACGCAGTCGGAGCAGTGCTTCCAGGACATGTATCTTCGATCGTTTCAGACCAAGTTCCTTGATTTTGGACGACAACTGGACTCGGTAATAGTCCCGCAATTCGTTATACAGTTTGCGTTGTTTAGGCGGCATCTCGCAATACAAAGTCTGCTCGGTCTTGCCGGGAAGTTCTGTCAGAACCTGCTGCTTGGTTCTTCGCAGCATGAACGGACGCAATGCCTTCGACAGAGTGTTCAGAGCAGCAATCCTATCCTCTTCGTTGTTTGACGCAGCTGTCAGTTTCTGAAACGCGCTGCTGGCACCAAGCATGCCGGGGTTGAGGAATTCAAACAGCGACCACAGTTCCCCGAGATGGTTTTCGACTGGAGTTCCCGTCATCGCCAGTCGATGATCGGCCTTCAGCAAACGGCACGCTTTGGCGGCCTGTGAATCCGAATTCTTGATCGCCTGGGCTTCATCCAGAACGACATAGTCAAATTGCGTCTTCTGGAGATCGACAATGTCCTGCCGCAGTGTTCCGTAGGTGGTCAGAATGATGTCCGCTTCTGCCAGTTCGTGACCGCGTCGCATCAATCCGGTGTAGTTGACAACTTTCAGTTTCGGCGTAAACCGAGCGGCTTCGTTCGTCCAGTTGAAGATCAAACTCTTCGGCACAACAACCAGCGATGGCCGACGAGTTTCCTCAGACTTCAGCCGTCGTGTTCGACGCGCTTCGAGCAGGGACAGAACCTGAACGGTTTTCCCGAGTCCCATGTCATCGGCAAGGCACCCGCCCAGACGGAAATCATTCAGGAAATGCAGCCAGCTCAGCCCTTCCTTCTGATAATCTCTCAGTTCGCCCTGAAAGGACTGCGGAGGTGACTTGGGTTTGATACCGGTGAAGTCATTCAGCTTCTTGCAGTAGGCTTTGAACCCACGGTCTCGCGTCACGTTTTCCTGAGCATCCAGCAACGCATCAAGGATCATGGCCTGAGACGGCTTGAAGCGGATGGCATCACCATCAATTTCGCCAAGGCTGGCAATTGTACCGTACCGACGAAGCCATTCTTCCGGCAACATGCCGCGTGAGCCGTCGGTCAAAGTGACAAAGTGCGCACCGGACTTGATGGCCTGCAGCAATGCCGGCAGAGCCGCCGTGGCACCGTTGAAATCCATTTCAGCGTTGAGTTCGAACCAGTCCAGTCCGGATGTCACACCGATTCGAAAACTGCCCGGGCGTTTGACCAGCGCTCCTTCCGCTTCCACATCCCAGCCAAGATCCATGAGCCTGCGAACGACACTGGTGGCCTGGCTGCTCACGAACTGAACATCGATTTTTGGTGCATTAAAGCACGCTGGTATGGGTTGGCCACCGAGTGTGGCAAGAGATTCCAAATGATCAGCTTCGACGGCAGGATTTCGCCAGAAGGCTTCAGATGACGCTTCATTCCAGATGGCCTTCTGTAGATTGCGAACTGACACAGAAAAGTCGTCGTAAAGAAAATCAACAACGCCGAAAACGGTCCGCATATGATGAAGCATCTGCGGCAGCTTGTCCGTGGCCAGCAGTCGCAGCCGAGGCTTACACGTCACATTCTGCCGCTGAGGACAAAAATTGACAGGCAGCGGCATCCGCAGCAGTTTCGGAGTCTGCAGCACTTGTTTCAGAAACAGTGGATGATCATCAAAGGAGATGTGGAGTTCTGGTTTTCGCTGGAGCAATCTCACCCAGTCCTCTTTGTCACCAAGTCGCACGGATGACAACGATTCTGGAAAGATGGCGAGACCAGCGGATGTCAGCAACATCATGTCGGCAAGTGGCCGCGTCTGCTGCAGGTCTCCGTTGGGATCGTTTGCGGCGAATGTCTTTTGCATCATCCGCCCCGTGATGATCCATTCCTGCTGCGAGGGTTTCTTGACAAATTCAATCTCGGGTTCCCAGATCGCATTGTCGTCGTATGTCAGAAACTTTACATCCTCAATGGGAACCTGCGCAGAAAGTCGCCAACACAGGCACCCCGTCCTGGCAAGTTGTGGCAATATGCCTGTCTGAACCAAAGGCTTAATATCGATGGATGTTAAGCTGGGCTGCGAATAGTAGCTGTAAGAATGCGCCGGCAGGTTTGATAACCCGACGTCGAGCAGTTGCTGCATGAGTGCGGAATGGACAGGATCTTTGAGGTCTCGTACGCTGCTTCGATCCAGTCGGAATTCCTTGATCACTCCGAGGACACCGCTGGATAGGACTTGTCGAGTCATCAGGTCGATGGCAATAAAGTCCTTGTGGATCGAGCGACTGATGTCGATGACATACCAGAACTGCTGTCGTTGCAGAATCAGTTCGCTGTTGATCGCGGGGTTCCGAACTGCGGTTGTTTCGGAAGATTCACTTCGCAGTCGATGCAGTTCGATCATCCAGTCTGGCGAGTGCTGCTTCTGCGGCTGTGAGTCGCTCGTCTTTGCTCTACTGCCCTTCGGTGCCGGCAATCGAGCCTGACTGACGGTTGACTCTTTATCGTCGGCATCCAGTTGCAGTATGGTGGCCCAGATATGCTTGCATTCGTAGTGGTCTTCGAAGTACGGACAGGTGCATTCCGAGTCGAGGAGATCCACTGCTTCCGAGTCAAGGATCATCTGAACTTCATAGAAGCCACCACTGCCGTTTTTAACAACAGCGATGGCCAAGTCATCGGTTCGCGTCTCAATCCTGACGAAACCCGCTTCGAAGTAATCTCGCCCTCGCGAGCGAATGACAGATCCAAAAAGATTCTTTTCCCGAGCGGCTAGACTCATTGGCAAAACTTTCTTCCATGAAACAGTTACCGGCGATTAGCAACAGAAATCGCTCGATCAAACAGTGTCCAATAGTCGTCTTTGGCTCCGGGAAAGTTGCGTTCTTTGGCGGAGCGAAAGGCGACAATCATTAATCGAGCGATCCTCACTAAACCACTCAATATGCGGACCGGCATGATACACAGAGGAATATCAAAGAAAAAACGATAACGACGCGATCTTGTAACATCATTGCGTGAAATTTTGTTGCGAGGACCGATTTCTGATTGACCGAGGCGAGTTCAATCTCCCGATCCGTTGACTTTCTCGCCATACTCCGCCCATAATGTGTCAGCCATGCTATCTCGCCGACTACCTTTTACCTGCTTTCTGATCGCTAGCCTGGCTTCGAATCTGCTGACCTCAGGTCTTTCAGCGGAAGATGCGAAGAACAATTCTGACATTGAATTCTTCGAAGCAAAGATCCGGCCGGTGCTGGTCGCCAGTTGTTACGAGTGCCATGCTGCGGATTCAAAAATTGTTCGCGGTGGTTTGCAACTGGACAGCCGCGAGGCAAGCCTCAAAGGCGGTGACAGCGGACCGGCGATTCTTCCTGGCAAGCCTGAGGACAGCCTGTTGATTCAGGCCCTGAAGCATGAGTCCGTTGCGATGCCGCCGGATTCCAAACTGCCGGATCAGGTGATCGCCGATTTTGAAGAATGGATTCGCCGAGGAGCCCATGATCCTCGCGAAGAGGTGAAGACCGGTAAGTTGAAACCTGTTGACTGGGAGACAGCAAAAAATCATTGGGCGTTTCAGCCAATCAGCGATGCTGGACCACCGACGACAGCTTCCAACTGGCCGCAGTCACCAATCGATCAGTTTGTACTGCATCGTCTTCAAAGTGAAGGTCTGCAGCCTACAACAGCCGCAGACAAGCGCACGCTGATCCGACGAGCGACTTTTGATCTCACCGGCTTGCCTCCGACTGTCGAAGAGATCAATGCCTTTCTGGCGGACTCAGCCCCCGACAGCTTTACTCACGTCGTGGATCGGCTGCTCGCGTCGCCTGCTTATGGCGAACGCTGGGGGCGGCATTGGCTGGATCTGGTGCGATATGCGACAACGAACGGTGCCGATGAAAATCACGGGCTGCCTGAAGCGTGGCGGTATCGTGACTGGGTTGTGCGAATGATCAATCAGGATCTTCCGATGGACCAGTTCATCACGCAGCAGCTTGCCGGTGACCTGCTTCCAGTCCCGTCCGACGAACAGCAGGCTGGTGATCTGTTAACTGCGACCGGCATGTTGGTCATCGGGCCAAAAATGCTGGCAGAGCAGGACAAGGACAAAATGGTCATCGATATTGTCGACGAACAGATCGACACTGTCAGCCGCACGATGCTGGGACTTACCATGGGATGTGCCCGATGCCACGACCACAAGTTTGATCCGATTGCCGCTCGGGACTACTACGCACTCGCCGGAATTTTCTACAGTACAAAATCGATGGCCAATCGTGAGTTCGTTTCGAAGTGGATGGAACGACCCCTGCCATCACTGGAAATTGAAGCAAAGCGGGTTGAACATCAACAAAAGATCGATGCGGCAAAGGCTGAGCTGGCGCAGCTGAAATCTCCAGCCGACGATGAGACCATCAAGCAGAAGAAGGCAGCCCTCGAACAACTCGAAAAGGAGATGCCGCTATTTGCGATGGTGATGGCGACGGCCGAGGGAGAAGCTCAGGATCTGCCTGTCCATCTTCGAGGCAATCACCTGAAACCGGGGCCGGAAAAAATTCGCCGAGGCATGCCGTCGATACTCACAGACGTTGCTGCTGCACCCGAGATCGTTGCAGCTCAAAGTGGCCGACTTCAGCTGGCCGAATGGCTTGTATCGCCATCGAATCCATTGACAGCGCGGGTCATGATGAATCGCGTGTGGATGTGGCATTTTGGGAAGCCGCTCATGCGAAGCCCTTCGAATTGGGGTCTTCAGGCGGATGCGCCTACGCACCCTGAACTGCTGGACTGGCTGGCTCAGGAATTGATGAGAGGCGGCTGGTCGCTCAAAACCATGCATCGCACAATCATGCTGTCATCCACTTATCAGATGGGCAGTCAGACGAATGCTGAGTTTCAGGAGCGAGATCCGGAGAACCGTCTGCTCTGGAGACAGAATCGAAGAAGACTGGAAGCGGAGCCAGTCAGAGATTCCATTCTGTTCGTTGGCGGAGGACTTGATCGAACCATGGGTGGCATGGCCGACGGTGTAGAAGCCAAACGAAGGGCTCTCTATCTACCAGTCGATCGGAGTGCTTTATACGAAATGTTTTCCACTTTCGATTACGTCGAAACAGCAAATCACATCGAACAACGGCCTGCGACAACGGTTCCCAATCAGGCTTTGTATCTGATGAATAATACGACGGTCCACGAACAGGCTCGACGATTGATTGAGCAGCTTCCCACCAGCGATCCCGGTGTTCCACTGAGTGATTTGAGTGCGGTGGTCGCCGATTTGTTTCAGCGACTCTATGGAAGGCTCCCGAACGACGATGAAACGAAGCGCGCCATCGTGTTTTTAGAGCAGTCGGAACAGACTCTTTCTGCCGTGGAAGATGTTCGCGAACGTCGTCTGCAATCATGGGCCGCATTGTGTCGAACTTTGATTGCCGGCAATGAGTTCATCTATGTGAATTGACGCACGATCTATTGGCTGAATAACAAGCGGTGTGCCTTGTCGAGATGTGTACACGAATTCCACGCGAAGAGTTGAGATCCCGTCCATGAACAATCCTCTGAATCGCCGACATCTTCTCCGGTCGTGTGGTGCAGGGTTTGGTGCAATCGCATTGAACGAACTGCTCGTCAGGACCGCAGCCGCAGAGATCAAACATAACGTCGCACCCGAGAATCCGTTGCTTTGCCGTCCAGGCCATTTTCCGGCCCGGGCGAAGCGCGTGATTTTCCTGTTCATGCACGGAGGTCCGTCGCATGTGGACACCTTCGATTACAAACCGATGCTGGCCAGGCATGATGGCCAGCCGCTGCCGTTTGACAAGCCTCGAATTCAGTTTGCTCAAACGGGCAATCTGCTGCGAAGTCCCTGGCCGTTTCGGCAGTATGGTCAGAGCGGTGCGTGGGTCAGTGATCTGTTTCCGCATGTGGGCCGCTGTGCAGACGACATCACGTTCATCAAATCCATTCATGGTTCCAACGAAGCTCACGGCGGTGCTCTGCTGAAGATGAATACTGGTTCCGACACGTTTGTACGGCCCAGCATGGGAGCCTGGATCAGCTATGGTCTGGGCACAGAAAACGACAGCCTGCCCAGTTTCGTGACGATCAATCCGACGCTTGGGCATGGCGGGGTTCGCAATTTCGGATCCGCGTTTCTGCCGCCCATCCATCAGGCCACTCGCATCGCGACATCTCGCGATAACGGGCAAACGAGCGCTCGCATTCAGAACCTGACCAATGAACAGACTTCACGAGACCTTCAGCTCCTGCAGCTCGGGTTACTGCGAGATCTGGACGGACTGCGGCCCGACAAGTCTGTTCATGCCGCCGCTGCGGCTGCAGATGCGGAACTGAATGCACGCATCGATTCCTTTGAACTGGCGTTTCGTATGCAGACCGAGGCGCCCGAGATTTTTGATTTGTCGAAGGAGACCGAGGCGACTCGTAAGCTTTATGGACTCGACGAGGACCGTACCAGCAATTTTGGAACACAGTGCCTCCTGGCTCGACGACTATCCGAATCCGGCGTTCGTTTCATCCAGGTTTCCCACGCCTATTGGGATCAACATTCGGACCTCAAAGAGGAGCATACTCGGCTTGCAGGTGAGGTCGACAAACCAATCGCCGGTCTGCTTCAGGATTTGAAACAGCGAGGTTTGCTGGAAGATACGCTTCTGATGTGGGGCGCGGAATTCGGGCGAACACCAACGGCTCAGGGAACGAACGGGCGCGATCACAATCCTCACGCCTTCACTTACTGGATGGCGGGCGGCGGCGTCAAAGCGGGATTCAGCTTTGGGGAATCTGACGACTTCGGATTCTATACCGCCCAGGATAAGGTGCATGTCCACGATTTGCACGCCACCATTCTGCATCTGCTGGGTCTGGATCACGAACGCCTGACCTTCCGCTACGGCGGCCGCGACTTCCGTCTGACCGATGTGGAAGGCAATCTGGTACCTGGAATTCTGGCGTGAGTTGAGACCAGATGTTCTGCATAGCAAGTGCGACTATGGTGCCGCAAAAATCGTCACAGCATCGTCGTAGGTACGGCGCTGCCATGAAGAAACCTTTCCTTCGTCATTCATCATGGGAAACACGTGGACAGGAACAATGTCCACCTGCCATGTGCCGTTTGTGGCCGGATGCACATCGATTTCCAGATGACCATAGTGTTTTCCACCGGACAACAGTTTGCCGAATTGCCAGACTTCCGGGCAGTTTTCGTGAGCAAGAAATTTGCGATACGGATTGTCGGAACTCGTCGATGGTCCTCGAAGACCATCACCGCCAATTCCAACATCGTAACAGTGAATAGAATGAGGTTTTGTCGAGCCGTCGGCGAGCAATTCCTCGCCGGGGACCAGTGATCGTTCGAGCATTTCATCATGCCCGGAAAAGACAAGATCGACACCATACTGCATAAAGAGCGGCAACAGGACTCGCATTGGAATTCCCGCCTGCCCTGAAAAACTCGCATTTCCAAACGGAATGCTGTGAGGCCCGGAACCAAACATCGTGTGATGAAACTGCACAAAGGTAAATCGCGATGTCTTCTGAGTGTCTGCCAGTTGAGCCTCAAGCCACTGATACTGTTCGGAGCCGGGATTAAAGTCGGGTGCGTTGCTGCCTTCCAGATTATGGTTTGTATCGGCAGCCGTTTTGTGTGGATGTCCATCGCTGGAGTCCAGTGTGATCAGAGTGATCGGGCCATAGTCCAGCCGATAGTATCGTCCTTTATGCTTTGCATCCTTCGCGCCGTTGTCGGGTACGTTAAAGTACGTGAGGTACTTGTCCGTGGAAAAATTTGCGCCTTCTGCTGAATATCCGCCGCCGGGACCGGCATAGTTTTCATGGTTACCCAGTGCGGGCAGAATGGGGATCCGGCTGGCCAGTGATCCGAACTCGCCTGCGTTGTGTTTCCAGAATTCATCCCAGTCGCGTTGCTCACCACCGCATTCTGCCAGGTCTCCCACGACGAGCAGCAGGTCTGGGCAACGTTCCAAAATCATGCGGCAATTCTCGCGATAGCCAGTCGTCTGATCGACAAGATAGTTCACGATCCCGTCAGGGCGGTTACTGCCCGTGGAAATCGGCCACGCGACAGGGGGCGAAGTGGAAGACTCCGGTTCAGTTTCGGAATCGGAATATACAATAAGCCGCACAGCATCGTCACGGCCGGGTGATGTCGTGAACGATGCAGAATATGTTTCCTCGCCCTGAATGACCGAATATTTATACTCAGTGGCCGCCGTCAATCCTTCAATTCGTGCAGAGTGTATCCATGGCAACTCTGGATGCGGACCGTCAGGCTCTTCCTTGAAGGGATTGTACGCCAGTGCAGATGCCACTTCTGGTACTGACTCAATTTCGCACTGCGTCCCTTCGCGTATCAGTGTCACAACTCCTGGATGATGAGAATTGGTGAGCCAACGCACCGTCATGGCGTGGGACGAGGGATTTTGTAAATATGGTAGTACACGGAACTCACTGCCATTTATTGCCGACTCAGTAAGGACCATCGCGAAAAGAATCAGGACTCGCATGTGAGCAACCTCAAATCGAAGACATCTGGACCAACATACCCGAATAGATCACGGCAAACGACAACCTATGCTTTTCAACCCCTGAAGCGCTTCGATTTCCAGCATCAGAATTATAACCGGCAAACGAAAAAGCTCGTAGTCTAAAGACAACGAGCTTGAGAGCATCCGTGGCTGGAAGCATTTTAACGATTAGTCCACCAGCGGTAATACTTCCCCCGAGCCATCAGAAATCATGGTCAGATCGAAGGTGTTGGAGCCAGGCTTCACGTCAAACTTGAAGGCAT
>Ga0105046_10011947_pt1 | contig 13477 bp, 8 predicted proteins | sample MAT03_FD_78385 | JGI IMG/M metagenome (GOLD analysis project Ga0105046, IMG submission 78385) | Freshwater microbial communities from Lake Fryxell liftoff mats and glacier meltwater in Antarctica - MAT-03 (megahit assembly) | ecosystem: Environmental > Aquatic > Freshwater > Ice > Liftoff... | reverse complement strand
GGGCGGAGCGGGAGGCGTTGAGGGTGCAGCCTTGCGGATGGGAGACTCGCTCCCTGCAAATTCGATGACAGCGAGGATTAAGAAGAGGATGAGAATCTGAAGGCCAACGACGGCCGCCTGCCAGACCGTGAGCGAGCGAAGCAGCAGCGCCGAGCAGCCCGAGACAGCCGTGAAGCCCCAGAGCACAAGAACGGCGGCGCGGCGGGAAAGGCCGCGAGCGACGAGGCGATGGCTGACATGCTGCATGTCGCCGACGAAGGGGCTCTTGCCCTGATAAAGGCGCAGGCACGTGATGGTGATGAAGTCATAGAGCGGGACGGCGAGGATCAGCAGCGGCATCAGAACAGCGTGGAGCGGCCCGGCATTCCCAGTGCCTGTGGTTGTTGAATAGGGCGTGTAGAACGTCCAGCGTTCAATGGGCACGAAGGTCGTGCGCACGGTGAGGAACGCGAGCGTGAAGCCAACCACAAGAGAGCCCGCGTCGCCCATGTACATCGTTGCGGGCGGGAAGTTGAAGACGAGGAACGCCAGAAGCGCACCAAGCAGGAGCGCGAGCGTGCCCGCGACGAACCACTGGCCGGACAAGAGGGCCGCGAGGAGGAAGAAGACGCTCGCGACGGCCGCGACGCCCGCGCACAGTCCGTCCATGTTGTCGATGAAGTTTATCGCGTTGGTGATCGCGACGATCCAGAGCACGGTGATGGTAATCGAGAGCCATGCGCCGCCCACGGGAGCATCGAGCATGGTGAGAAGGCGCGAGTCGGTCAGCACGACGACCGTCGCGGCGGGCACGAGCATGATCACGAGCTTCAAGAACGGCCCAAGCGGCCGCCGATCATCGATCAGCCCAAGAACATGCAAGAGCGTGAGGCATCCAAGCAGCACAAGCCCAGCCCGCGCCGACGAGGCCAGCCCCGGCAGATGCGCCGCGAGCGCGCCGGTCCAGCGCGTCTGCGGCAGGTCCGCGGGATCGAGCCAGAGCGATCCCGCCAGCGCCGCGGCGAGCGGCAGCGCGAGCGCGACGAAGATGGCGATGCCGCCAGTGTTGGGGATTCGCTTGCCGCGCTCCTTGATCTGACCCGCTACGCCACCGGAGTCAAAGACATTCCTGCGCAGGCTGATGGACCGGATCACCCACAACGCGGGGAGCGCGATGGCGATGGCGACGATGATGAGTGAGAGGACGATGGAGGGCATGGCGTGGCGAAGTGGCGAAGTGGCGAAGTGGTCAGGCAGTCTTTGGCGGCTCTTTTCTTGAGAGCGCTTCAGAGATGGGCCAGACGGCCCAGATGATGACGTAGACGGTAAGGCCCAAGGCCATCATGGGCGGGATGCGCCATGGCCAAGGGCCGAGCTTGTCGACGAGCGTCGGATTCTCGGGATTTGAGTCGCCGACGTACAGGTAATTGGACCCCATCGCAATGTTGAGGCCGACCATCGCGAGCGTGAGCACAACGCTGAAGGCGCTCGCGAAGGCAAGGTCGCGCACGCTCGGTCGATAGCCGCGGACCGCGACGTCATAGATCGCCGAGCCGACGATCACGACATGCCCGATCCAGAAGAGCCAGAAGTGGAGGGAGGCCAGGCCGGTAGTGACGATCGGCGTGAAAAAGGCCTGCGTCGAGAGGCCGATGCCCCAGAAGTAGAGCAGCGTGCGCAGCTCGCGGCGCTGCGTGAGGAGTGCGATTGGTGCCACAAACGCCGCGAGGTCGCAGAGCTGCAGCGGCAGGCTGTAGTTGAGATCAAAGTTGGCGGGCAAGAGCCAGTAGATCGAGATGATCGTCTGGAAGGCCAGCACTGCGTACGCCCATCCGTTGCAGAAGCGACGCTCACGTTCGGTGCCGCGCCACCTTCGACCAATCCCGGACGCGGCGGCCATCGCCGCGAAGCACGCGAGCACCGTCAGCGCGTGGAAGACCGTGAAGGGTTGGAATGAGGCTAAAATGTCGGTGTGCGCGGCGAGATTGTTCGCGTCGGATGACATCGGTCAGAGTGTACTGGGCCGGACCGAAACGCACCGGCGCGGGTCGCCGCGCCGATCAGACCTTCTTCATCGTGCTGCGGCAGAAGCACCACAGCGTGTCCCGCACCTTGCCCGGAAGCCTGAAGTCTCCGCTGGGTGCCATCGTCGGCGCCACCAGCGCCGTGCCCGCCGCCGCGTACGCCTGCTTCACCTGCACCAGCGCGACGGGGCGCGACCCGTTCATCGGTGAGAGCGCCGAGCTCGTCACCATGCCGATGGGCTCATCCTTGCCCGTTGCGGGCTCGGCCGCGTGGATCTGCGTTCCCCCCAGCGGCTGGAGCGGAAATCCGGTCGTCGGGTCCATCATGGTGTCGAAGTCCACGCCCACCAGCACCTGCTTGGAGTGGCCTCGGCTGTGCATGCGCGCCACCACTTCCTGCCCGAGATAGCACCCCTTCGTGAAGCTCACGCGGTCGTTCAGCACGCCCGTTTCGGCCGGGAGTGAATCGGGCCCAAAGTCGATGTAGTACAGCGGTGATCCGGCCTCGATCCGTGCGATGTTGAACGCGTGCCAGCCCGCGGGACGCAGACGCACCTTTGACCCCAGATTCTGCAACGGGTGCGACTGCGCCGGTGGCGAGCCTTCCGGTGGAGCGCCGTGTCCATGCGCACGATCGTGCCCAGCCTCGATGAGCATCTGCCAGACCGCCAAGGCCTTCTCGGTGGGCACGATCAGCTCGAGCCCCATCTCACCAGCGAGGTCCTCGCGATACACAACGCATTCGGCCTCCGCGATCACGACCACCATCGCGCGCCCGGGTGCGAGTTCCTCAAGCCCCGGGCCAGAGGCCATCGCCCCCGTCGGCGACATCGAGATGCCCGCGAGCAGCCACAGTCCCGTTGGCCCGTGCAGCGAGAATCGATGGGCGTGCTCGGTCGCGTCGCGGATGCTGACACTCTCGGTGATGATGAAGGGTGTGAGCCCATTGACGGTGCGCGCCGCGGCGTGGACATCAAGTTCCAGCAGCGTCCGGTCCGGCAGATCAATGATGCGAAGGTCCGCCTCGATCCGCCCCTTCTTGTTGAGCCAGAAGCTCCGACGAACGCTAAAGGGCGGCATGCCCTTGAGCTCCTGCGTCACCATGCGATTGAGAAACTCGAGCCGATCAAGCCCGGTGATCTCGATGACCCCGCGCTGGGGCATATCAAAGAGCGCCACACCCTTGCGAAGCGCGGCGTACTCAAGCTCGAGCTCGCCATAACTCTCAACCACATCCACGCGCGAAGTTGAACCCGCGTGCGGTTCACTGCCGTTGCCCGAAAAGGGCGCGGCGTACTCGCGGAGCGAGGCCTCCGCCTCTTGGTGCAATCGAAGGATCGGTGAGCGTCGAGTCATGGCAAATGGTATGGGCCCGGACACGCCCGCCCGGCGCCCTCGTCATACATCATGTTCAGGGACATGTTCAAGTCCATGTTCAAGGCCAAGGGGATGACTCCCTTCTGCCTCCAGAGCAATCCAATCAAACACCCGAGGGCGGGCTCGAACCGCCGACCTGCGGTTTAGGAAACCGCCGCTCTATCCAACTGAGCTACCCGGGCACGCGGAGAGTGTATGGGGTGTTGGCGCTGAGGGGGCCAAAGCACCCGGAGCTTGCGCTCTTGGGCTCGGATCGGTGCTTAGCCGCGTGCCATGTAGTTGCTTGATTCCTTCGTGATCGTGATGTCGTGCGGGTGGTTCTCGACCACCGTCGCGGACGTCACGCGGCAGAAGCGTGCGTCGCGCCGAAGGTCCTCGATCGTCGCGCACCCGCAGTAGCCCATCGCGCTGCGCAACCCGCCCACGAGCTGGTACGCCGCCTCCGCGAGTGAGCCCCGGTATGGGACCATGCCCTCAACACCCTCGGGGACGAACTTCTGCGTCGCCTTCCCAGTCTTCGCATCGACCTTGTCGGCCTGGCGGTAGCGGTCCGCGCTGCCAGCGCTCATCGCGCCCTCGCTGCCCATGCCGCGATAGCTCTTGTAGCGCCGGCCCTGATGGATCACCATGTCTCCGGGGCTCTCATCAAGCCCTGCAAAGAGCGAGCCCATCATGACGCTGTGCGCACCCGCCGCGAGCGCCTTGGGAATGTCGCCGCTGTGCCTCACGCCGCCGTCGGCGATCACCGGCACCTCGCTCACGCCGCCAAACAATTCCGCCAGCGCCTGCGCCGCGTTCATCACCGCCGTGATCTGCGGCATCCCGACACCCGTCACCACCCGCGTCGTGCAGATCGAGCCGGGCCCGATGCCAACCTTGACCGCGTCGGCCCCGGCCTCGACAAGATCTCTCGCCGCGGCGCCGGTCGCGATGTTTCCCGCGATCACCTGCACGCCCATCTGCTGCACCCGCGCCATCTGCTTTACGGTCCGCACCGTCCGGAGCACATTCTCGCTGTGCCCGTGCGCCGTATCGACGATCAGCACATCAACCTCGGCATCGAGCAGTGCTTCGACGCGCTCATACTGATCCACACCAACCGCCGCCCCGCACCGCAGCCGCCCGCGATCATCGCGGCACGCACGCGGGAACTGGCTCAGCCGGTCGATGTCGCGCATCGTGATGAGGCCACGAAGCTGGAACGAAGCGTCCACGAGCAGCAGCTTCTCCACCTTGTTCTTGTTGACGATCGCCTCGGCCTGCTCGAGCGTCGTTCCCGCCGCCGCCGAGATCAGCCCCTCACGCGTCATGACATCGCCAACGCGCGTCGACGAGTCCTCAACAAACTTGAGATCGCGACGCGTCAGAATGCCAAGAACCTTCCCCTTGCCGCGGAGGTTCGCCGAACCATCCTCCGTGATCGGAAAGCCCGAGACATTGTGCTGACGCATCAGCTCCTTGGCCCGCGCGACCGTGTCGCTCGGCCCGAGCGTGATGGGATCAAGAATCACGCCATTGGCCGAGCGCTTGACCTTTGTCACTTCCCCGGCCTGCATCGCGGGCGTCAGGTTTTTGTGGACGATGCCGATGCCGCCCTCCTGCGCCAGGCCGATTGCGAGCGAACTCTCCGTCACCGTGTCCATCGGCGCCGAGAGAAGCGGAATGTTCAGCGTGATGGTGCGCGAGAGCCGCGTGCGCGTGTCGGCCTCGGAGGGCATGACAGCCGAACGCCTGGGTATCAGCAGCACATCATCAAACGTGATGCCCTCCTGCGCGATCTTCCCCTCGGGCGAGAACGCCACGGCCAATCCCGCCCCGGGCGCGGGCGTGATCGAGGATTCAGTTGTGCTGGAAAGGGGAACCGACGCTGCGTTCGAGCGGGTCAGGGTCGCCATGAGAGAGGGTTGGACGCCCGCGCGTGCGAGTCAAGCCTTCGCGCTGCACGAACTCGCCCCCGGCCAGCCCGCCCGTATGCTCCTTCCATGCACCCGATCGAGCACGACAGCGAGAACCGCAAGGCCTCCCCGGTCCGTGTCTCGTTCTGCCGCGAGGAAATCCTTGGCTCCGCGAACGTGCCCGCCCACGCGCGCCGCGAATGGCTCATGACCAACGGCCTCGGCGGCTTCGCCATGGGCACCGTCGACGGCCGCCCCGACCGCCGCTACCACGCCTGGCTCGTCGCCGCCTCCAACCCACCGGTCGGACGCATCGTCGCGCTCCACTCCTGCGCCGAGTGGCTCATCGTTCGCACCGGCCAAGGTGCCACAAAGTCCGAGCTTCGCCTCGATCTCAGCACCTACCGCTTCGCTGATGGTGCCCTCTCTCCCCGTGGCACCGATGCACTCGTTTCCTTCACGCGATCCGCCGATGGCGGCTGCCTCTGGGAGTACGAGCACGAGACAAAGCTCGCCCGCTTCCGCGTGACCCGCCGCCTCACGCTCGCGAGCGATCGCAACGCCGCGCAGGTCCAGTACGAAGTTCACTGCGACCTCGCCCGCGGCGCTCCATCGATCCACTGCTCGCTCGAAGTGCGCCCGTTCACGCCGCTGCGCGACTTCCATAAGTGCGAGCACCGCCACGACCACATCCACGCGCAGACCCTCGAGCCTGGCGCCGCCGCCCCAAACGCACCGGCCCCGGAGTGCATCGTGACGCGAGGCAATCTGCGCCTCGTACTCCGTGCAGGCGCCGGCTTCGCTTTCTCGCATGATGCGAACTGGTGGAACCGCTTCGCCTACGAGCGCGACCAGTTCCGAGGCCAGAACGAGCCCGAAGACCTCTTCTCTCCAGGCACCTTCACCCTCGCAGTGAAGTCCACAGGCCCAACCACCGCGACAATCACCGCGGACTTCGAGTCCGCACCGGCGACGACTCAAACTGCAAGCTACTCCGCCAAGCCCATCTCCCCCGGCACACTCCCAGCACTTCGTGCCCCCGGCGCGGCCGCGCTCCTGAACGCCGCAGCCCAGTTTTTCGTGCAGCGCACCAAGCACGGCGAGCCTGCGCCAGCATCCTCACCCGCTTCCGCCATCATCGCCGGCTACCCCTGGTTCGGCGACTGGGGCCGCGACACGTGCATCTCGCTCCCGGGCCTGATGCTGACCACCGGGCGCTTCGAGGAAGCACGCGACACACTCGTCGCGATGGCGGCGTTGCAAAGGAACGGCCTGATCCCCAACTGCTTCGACGACGGCTCGGGCCACGCCGAGTACAACACCGCCGACGCCTCTCTTCACTTCCTTCGCGCGTGCTGCGCGTTCGCACGCGTTGCCCCCGACCGGTCGCATTTCACGCAGCGCCTCCTCCCCGCCTGCCTCGAGATCATCGCCGCCTATCGCAGCGGCACCGATTTCTCCATCCGCGTCGATCCCGCCGATGGACTCGTCTGCGCGGGCGACGCATCGACGCAGCTCACCTGGATGGACGCACGCCGCGATGGCGTCGTCTTCACGCCGCGGCACGGCAAGCCTGTCGAGCTCTCCGCTCTCTGGTACTCGGCCCTCCTCGAACTCGCCGAAGTGATCGAGAAGTCGAGCGCGCGCCAGGCCACCGAGCTCCGCCAGCACGCCGATGTCACCGCCCGCAACTTCGTAAGTGAGTTCTGGAATGAACGTGCGGGATGTCTCTACGACGTCCTCACCCCCGCCTGGGGCCGATTCGTCCCCGACGCAAAGATCCGCCCTAACCAGCTCTTCGCTATCAGTCTGCCGCACTCGCCCCTCTCGCCCGAGCAGCGAACCGCGGCGGTCGCCTGTGTTGAAAAGCACCTCGTGACCCCCGAGGGCCTCCGGACACTCGCGCCCAGCGACCCCGACTACCGCGGCCGCTACGAGGGAAGTCTCTTCGAGCGCGATCGTGCGTACCACAACGGCACGGTCTGGCCCTGGCTCATCGGCCCCTACGCCGAAGCACTCCTTCGTGTCGGCAACTTCAGCCCCGACGCGCGAGCCCGCGCCAGGGCCGCCATCGCGCCCCTGCTCGCCCGCTTCGCAGATCCGATGAAGTTCCCCGCAGAGCCAATTCTCCAGCTCTCAGAGGTTTACGACGGTGACGACTCCCCCGAGCGCCCACGCCGCGCCGACGGCTGTCCGGCCCAGGCGTGGAGCGTCGCGGAGTTGCTGCGTGTGCTCAACTTGTGCGAATCAGGGGAGAGTCGATCCAACTAAGCGTTCTGCTAAGAGCTCGACGCTGCCTCGCGCGAGCCGCTCCTGGAATCCTCACGCGCCTCGCGCCGCCTCCGCTTTGGGCCGCAGCGACCCTCATCCGCACCCGAGTCATCAGCGCGGATCAGCCGCTCGGCCTGATCCGAAGTGAGCGATCCCTCGGCGACATACGCCGCAAGCTCGCGCTTGGTCTCCTCACGCTCGCGACGTGATCGAACGCCCGCGAAGATCCCACCCACAGTCGAGACGATGGCGACCGTGAATCCTCCAAGGATTGCAAGCCCCGCGATGACCGCGCTCGAGTCAATATCCCGAGCCGCGGCGATGATCGACGTTGATTCAATCTGCATGGCCAGCTCCTCAAGTTCGCCCGATCACGATCCGCACCAGCACGCGTGCAAAGATTCAGACCAGTCCCCGCCACTCCAGTCTATCTAGAAGGGCGGCCGACTCCGCTGCTCCTCCTTCATGTTTGGCAGACGAGCCAGCGCGTTTCAGGCACTCTCGCCAGCCCGGCCCCTCGCCCCGCCGGGTCCGCAAATCCCGCTCGCCTTAGTCCGCCCGATTCACGTATGATGGCAACCGTTCCCCGACTCGCGCGAGGTTCGTCCATGGCTTGCGCCGACCCGGCCGATCCGGGTCCCCGATCCCTGCGTATGGGCCGCAGGGTGCCGCCGTCTGCTTCGCTCCGGCCCAACTCGACCTTCCGTCCCGTTCGCTTCGTTCCATTCCCGAACACCAGCCTCCTCAGACCTTCTAGGAACCGACCATGTCCACGATGCAGATTGACCGCCTCCTCGACACCGTCGTCAAGCTCGGCGCGAGCGACCTTCACCTGACCGTCAAGCGCCCGCCGACCATCCGCCTCCACGGCAACCTTCGTTCCCTCCAGACCAAGGTCCTGGACTCCGACGACATGGTCTCGCTCATGAAGTCCATCACTCCCGAGCGCAACCAGCAGGAACTCCAGGAAGAAGGCACCACCGACTTCGGCTTCGCCTACGGCGAGAACGCCCGCTTCCGCGTCTCGGTCTTCCGCCAGCGAGGCGACCTCGCCATCTGTCTGCGACAGATCCCAAACAAACTCCTCTCGTTCGAGCAGATCGGCATCCCCGATGTCTGTAAGGAACTGATTCGCCGCCCGCGTGGCATGTTCCTCGTGACCGGGCCGACAGGCTCGGGCAAGACCACGACCCTCGCGACGATGATCAACTTCATCAACGAGACGATGGACCGCCACATCGTCACGATGGAAGACCCCATCGAGTACTACCACAGCCACAAGAAGTCGATCGTGAACCAACGCGAAGTCGGCACAGACGTGCCCAGCTTCTCCGAAGCTCTTCGTCGCGTGCTCCGCCAGGATCCTGACTGCATCCTCGTGGGCGAAATGCGAGACCTCGAAACCATCGAGTCCGCCATCCGCGCAGCCGAAACGGGCCACTTGGTCTTTGGCACCCTGCACACCACTGGTGCCGCCAAGACCATCGACCGTATCGTGGACGCCTTCCCGGTGACGCAACAAAACCAGATCCGAGTCCAGCTCTCAACCGCACTCCTCTGCGTCCTCTCGCAGGCGCTCCTGACCCGCGTCGACGTCACCGGCATGGTCGCCGCCTACGAGTTCCTGGTCATCACGCCAGCCATCGCCAACCTCATCCGCGACAACAAGACCTTCCGAATCGACTCCGCCATCCAGACCGGCAAGAAGTTCGGCATGCAGCTTCTCGACGACCACCTCTGGTCTCTCTACACGCGCGGCATGATCAGTGCCGAAGAGATGATCGACGTGAGCAAAAATCCAGTTGAGTTGACCTCACGCATCCACCGTCTCGGCCGAACCGTCGGTCGTCTTGAGTGGGATGAGGAGATTGACGACCCCAAGGGGGTCGAGGGGAAGAAGGCCTAGGCCAAGAACGTCGTCGTTGAAGCGTCAAAGTCCAATTGCTATGTCTCGAAACCCGCGTCATTCTGGGTTACAGGCTCGAACCGATCTGGTACACTGACCGAATCGGAGAGGGCGAGTCGTGCATCGTGAGCGATCCCAGGTCCGTCGGGGTACGTCATGTGCGTCACGTGCGTCACGTCCGTCACGTGCGTCACAGTCGATTGCTGGAGAACTGAGTTCCCATGGCCATTGATCTCGCAGAACTGAAGGGTCGCAAGCTCGGGCGTGTCCTTACCAAGCTCGGTAAGGTCAGCCGCGAGCAGGTTCACACCGCCCTTGAAGTCCAGAAGACCAAGAAAGCGCCCGTCGGTCAGCTCCTGATCGAACTCGGCTTCTGCTCAGCCAACGACATCGCTGAGGGCCTCGCCGGGCAGGCTGGCATGGCGTTTATGGACCTCAAGTCCTTCAACCTTCCCGATGCCCTCAAGGACGTCATCCCCTCCGAGAACGTCCGCCAGTACGAGGTCATCCCGGTGGACTTCAACACCACGTCCAAGCGCCTCCGCATCGCCATGAAGACCCCGGACAACTTCCGGGCCGTGGACGACCTGCGGATGCTGATGGGGTACAACGTCGACGCGGTGGTGGGGGACCCCGCCCTGATCGACGCGATCATCAAGAAGCACTTCAGCAAGGTCGAGTCGATCAAGGACGTCGTCTCGAACCTCGCGATCGATGAGAAGTTTAAGAACCTCGGCGGCAAGGGCGACCAGTCGATCGACCTCGACGCCCTGACAGAGGCCGCAAGCGACAACCAGGTCATCAAGCTCCTGAACCTCGTCATGCTCCAGGCCATCAAGGATCGCGCGAGCGATATCCACTTCGAGCCCTTCGAGCACGAGTTCAAGATGCGCTACCGCATCGACGGCGTCCTCTACGAGATGGTCCCGCCCCCCAAGCAGCTCGGCCCCGCGATCATCAGTCGTATCAAGGTCATGTCCAAGCTCGATATCGCCGAGCGCCGCCTGCCGCAGGACGGTCGCGTCGAGCTCACCGTCTCTGGCAAGCAGGTCGACCTGCGCATCGCCATCCTCCCCACCATCCACGGCGAGTCGTGCGTGATGCGCGTGCTCGACCGCAGCAACGTCGAGCTCAGCCTCGACCGCGTGGGCCTGCGTCCGGACGACTATGACACCGTCGTTCGTCTGATCCAGAAGCCCAACGGCATCGTCGTCGTCACCGGCCCCACGGGTTCGGGCAAGACCACGACCCTCTACGCCGCCCTCTCCAAGCTCAACGACATCGAGACCAAGATCCTGACCGCCGAAGACCCCGTCGAGTACGACATCGACGGCCTCTGCCAGTGCCAGGTCAACGAAGAGACCGGCACGACCTTTGGCAAGCTCCTGCGAAGCTTCCTGCGTCAGGATCCCGACATCATTCTCGTCGGTGAGATCCGCGACCTTGAGACCGCGCAGATCGCCGTGCAGGCCTCTCTCACCGGCCACCTGGTGCTCTCAACTCTCCACACCAACGACGCCCCCAGCAGCATCATCCGGCTCGTCGACCTCGGCATGGAGCCCTTCCTCCTGACCGCCACCATGGAAGGTGTCGTCGCGCAGCGCCTCGTGCGCCGCATCTGCACCAAATGCAAGGAAGAGTACATCCCCAAGGAAGAAGAGCTGATGGAGCTCAACCTCCGACCCGAGCAGGTACAAGGCAAAAAGTTCTCTCGCGGCCGCGGCTGCGACAACTGCAACAAGAGCGGCTTCCGTGGCCGAATGGCCCTCTACGAAATCATGACCATGGACGACGAGATGCGCGAGATGATCATGCGGAACGCCAACACCGCGATCCTTCGCGGCCAAGCCCGCAAGCGCGGCATGCGATCTCTCCGCGAGTGCGGCCTCCTCGGCATCTACGAAGGCCAGACCACGATCGACGAGGTCGTGCGCGAAACGCTGTCTGAAGAGGATTAAGAGTGGTCGAAGTGTCGAATTGATCAAGTAGTCAAGTGGTGGCGCAGAACCCAGCAACGAAGCAGACCGGCAAAGTCCATTCGCGTAAAGGAACGAGTTCATGCCGACGTACACCTATGAAGCCGTGAACGCTGCGGGCAAGACGCAGAAGGGCACCGTCGACGCCGGCACCACCGAGGAAGCCATCCAGCGCGTCAAGGCGCAGGGCTTCTATCCCACCTCCGTCAAGGAGCAGCAGGTCAAGAAGACCGGCGGCGTCGCCGGGGGCGAGGGCGCCAAGCTCAAGAAGAAGCGCGCCGCGGGCTCCTTCGGCAACGTCTCCAACAAGAACCTCACCACCTTCACCCGCCAGCTTTCAACGCTGCAGGACGCTGGCCTCCCCCTCCTCCGAAGCCTCCAGATCCTGGAGAGCCAGCAGAAGCCCGGCAAGCTGAAGAACATCTTGATGGGCGTCTGCGAAGAAGTCGAGGGTGGCTCGTCCCTCTCCGAGGGCATGAGCAAGTTCCCCAAGGCCTTCAACACGCTCTACGTGAAGATGGTGAACGCCGGCGAAATCGGCGGCGTGCTCGACATCATCCTCCAGCGCCTCGCCGAGTTCATGGAGAAGGCCGAGAAGCTCAAGCGCAAGATCAAGGGCGCGATGGTCTACCCCATCGTGGTCGTCCTGATCGCGGGCCTCATCCTGACGGGCATCATGGTCTTCATCATCCCGAAGTTCGAGGAGATCTTCCGCGACTTCGGCGTCGCACTCCCCATGCTCACCCGCTGGCTGATCAACGCCAGCCGCTCGTTCGCCGGTGCCAACCCGGGCCAGTTCCCCTTCCAGGGCGCAGTGATCGCGCTGCCGATGCCCGTCGTTCTCTGGATCCTCTTCAAGCTCATCCGCCAGACCAAGCCAGGCAAGGCCGTGACCGACACCATCCTGCTCATGATGCCGATCTTCGGCAACCTCGTCCGCAAGACCGTGATCGCCCGCTTCACCCGCACGCTCGGCACGCTCATCTCCGCTGGCGTGCCCATCCTGGAAGCCATCCGAATCACCAAGGAGACCTGCGGTAACTACGTCTTCGAGACGGCGCTCCAGGGTGTCTACGACAGCATCCGCGAGGGTGAAGGCTTCGCCGCGCCGCTCCGCGAGAGCAAGACCTGCGACGCCATCGTCGTCAACATGATCGACGTCGGCGAAGAGACGGGTGAGCTCGACGCCATGCTCCTCAAGATCGCCGACAACTACGACGACGAGGTCGATGTTGCTGTCGAAGCGCTCGTCAGCCTCCTCGAACCCCTCATGGTCGTCGCGCTCGGCGGCATCGTCGGAACCATCGTCGTGGCGATGTTCCTCCCGCTGGTCGCGATGATCGAAAGCCTGCAGGGTGGCGGCTAAGGCCGAGGCTGGCCCTCCGGGCACTCCAGCCCGGAGCGCACGCTCGGTGTGCCGCGCACCAACCGACGCGCCTCGTCGAAGTGGCAGGCGCGATCGATGAAGTCGGTCACGCTTGTCGGGTCCGTCACGCTGGCCACGCTGGCCACGCCGGTCACGGCGGTCGGGTCGGTGAGTGCAGATTCGTGTGTTCGGGCCTCTCCGGCCCTTGTGTGGATTGTGCGTTCGCCGCGCGTGGAATGTCCCCGCTCGGTCGCCCACTGTGGGCGTTCATTCTGGTGTCCTTTGGTCCCCTGATCCTGATGTCTGCTCAAAATGTCCCGGTCAGAACAGCGATCCGGTCAGAGACAGTTGTTCACTCAATCAGGATCTCTTGCAGCACGCCCAACCCGACGGAAATGGCATGCAACACACCGCAACTCCAATCCCCCCCGCACCCCCGCACACCCGAGTCCGGCAGCGTCGCGCCGCCTTCACGCTCATCGAGGTTCTCTTCTCGATCCTGATCATCGGCATCCTGCTCTCGCTCCTCATCGGCGGCGTCACGCTCACCACCCGCCTCGCCCGCGCCACCGCCGATCGCCAGGCCGTCTCAACGATCCGCTCCGCCATCGCGCAGTTCGAGAAGGAAGCCAGCTTCCTCCCGCCGCTGGTCCGCGATCGTGCCGCGACGACGCCCGCCTGGG
>Ga0105046_10011945_pt1 | contig 13478 bp, 13 predicted proteins | sample MAT03_FD_78385 | JGI IMG/M metagenome (GOLD analysis project Ga0105046, IMG submission 78385) | Freshwater microbial communities from Lake Fryxell liftoff mats and glacier meltwater in Antarctica - MAT-03 (megahit assembly) | ecosystem: Environmental > Aquatic > Freshwater > Ice > Liftoff... | reverse complement strand
TGAGGGGTTTTCGGAGCTATGGAAAGGAGCATTTTCAAACCGGAAATGGTAAAAGTCGGGGACGGGATTTCCTTCTCCCCCTCCCGGCGGGAGAGGGCTGAGGCAAGGGGGGAACGCCAGGGTCGGCTCTGCACTCGCCCGGTTTGTTTCCCGGGCGGGAGTTCTGAGCCTTGAACGGCCCCGCGACCGCGTTCATCCTGCGCGCGTGCCAACGAAAGTCATCGCGGTTGCCAATCAGAAGGGCGGGGTCGGCAAGACCACCACCGCCATCAACGTCGCTGCCAGCGTCGCCGCGGCGGGCCAGCGCGTGTTGCTGTTTGATCTCGATCCACAGGCCAATGCGACCAGTGGGTTGGGCTTGGAGAAGATTCCCGGTGCCAGCGCCTACGCCGCCATTCTCGAAGGCGAACCGCTCGAACCACAGATCAAGGCGACCGCTTTCGAGAACCTTTCCCTGATCCCCGCTGAGATGGATTTGTGCGGCCTCGAGATTCAGTTGGCCCGCATGGATGACCATCTCCAGCGCGTTGCCCGCGCGCTGAAACCGGTGGCCGACAGCGGTCGCTTCGACTTGATCCTGGTGGATTGCCCGCCGTCGCTCGGCATCCTCACGCTCAACGCCTTTGCCGCCGCCGAGGGGTTGCTGGTGCCGCTGCAATGCGAGTATTACTCGCTGGAAGGCATCTCCATGCTCACCCGCGTGCTCGACCAGTTGCGCGCATCCGGCGTCAATCCGGCACTCCAGATCACCGGCGTCCTGATGACGATGTATGACGGTCGCACGAACCTCGCGCAGTCGGTGGTGGGAGACGTGCGCGAGCATCTCGGCGCGCTGGTGTTCGACACCTACATCCCGCGGAGCACGCGCCTCGCCGAGGCGCCCAGCCACGGCAAACCCATCGGCCATTACGATGCCCACAGCGCCGGCGCCGCCGCCTACGACCTCGTCGCACAGGAGTTGATGGCGCGGTTGGGCCTCTGACCTCCGCACCCCGCGCTCATGCTGAATTACATCTGGCTCGCGCTGGTGCTGGCAGCCGTCGTGATTGGCGGGCTGAACAATTCGCTCAAGGCGGTCGCCGACAAGGCGTTCGAGATGGCGAAGTTTGCCGTGCTCGACACCGCGCTGCCGCTGGTCGGCATCATGGCGCTGTGGCTGGGCATCATGCGGATCGCCGAGCGCGCGGGGTTGGTCAGCCTGCTGGCCAAGGCGTTGCGGCCCTTGCTGCGCCGCATCTTTCCCGACGTGCCGGCGGAGCATCCGGCGATGGGTTCCATGCTCATGAACATCGCGGCCAACATGCTCGGCCTCGGCAACGCCGCCACGCCGCTCGGTCTGCGCGCCATGCAAGATCTCGAACGGCTCAACCCGCGCCCCGGCACCGCGACGAACGCCATGTGTACGTTCCTCGCCATCAACACCAGCTCCGTGCAACTCATTCCGGTGACTGCCATCGCCATCCTCGCGGCGAACAAATCCCTGAACCCCACCGCCATCGTCGGCACCGCGTTTTTCGCCACCCTCATCGCCGCCACCACCGGCGTCACGATGGCCAAGCTGTGCGAAAACCTCCCGTGGTTCCGCCTGCCGGCCGCGGACGCCACTTCCTCCCCTGCCCTGCCCGAATCCGCTGCGTCCAGCGCCCCGGCCGGGGCGGAGAAATCGCCGGTGCAGGAGGCCGCCTCGTTGCAACCGCTGCGCTGGTGGGGCGTGGTGGTGCTCACAGGTTTCGGCTTGTTTGCCGCGTGGCTGTTCTGCCGGTTTGCGTTCCCGGAATGGTTCGGCCTGGCGGCCACCGCGGAACAACTTCGCCAAGGCCCCTTCGTGCGGATGGTGGATGCCTTGTCGCGGATTTCGATTCCGCTGCTGTTGTCCGGCTTTCCGCTTTACGCCGCGTTGCGACGGGTGAAGGTCTATGAGGAATTCGTCGAGGGCGCGAAGGAAGGGTTCAACGTCGCCATCCGCATCGTCCCGTATCTGGTGGCGATCTTGGTGGCCATCGGGATGTTCCGCGCGGCGGGCGGCATTGACCTGCTGAGCGGCGCGCTCGCGCCGGTGATGCTGGCAGTGGGCTTCCCGCCGGAGATGCTCCCGCTGGTGCTCATGCGCCCGCTCAGCGGCAGCGGCACGCTCGGGCTGTTCACGGAGTTGGTGAAAACGCACGGCCCGGACAGCTTCCTCGCGCGCCTGGGCGGGACGATTTACGGCAGCACGGAAACGACCTTCTACGTGCTGGCGGTTTATTTCGGCTCGGTCAGCATCAAGCGCACGCGACACGCGGTGGTGGCGGGATTGACGGCGGATTTCGTGGCCGTGGTGGCGTCGGTTTTTATCTGCAAGCTGGTCTTTGGGAGTTGAAGGGAAGGACGGCGAAGGTTCCTGCCAGACCCTGCAGGTGCCGGCGCAAGGAGGCATCGTCCTTGGTGGCGTTTTGACCTGCCGGTGAACCGGCGCGCCGGCGCCCCCGCCCGCAGCAATGCCGTTGGCCGGCCCCGCTCAGGGCCCGACGATCACCGCGGCGTTGGTGCGCCACGCATCGTAGATCGCCCAGAGGTTTATGGGCGCGATGGGCGCGGGATACTTCATGAACCGCGCGCTGCCGTCGGCCATGGCGAAGTTCGAACCGCCGCCGCCGCGCTTGCCCTTCGTCGAGTGGCGGAAATACTCGATCTCCTCCAAATCGTTGCCCCGCCCCTGCGTGAGATCCATGTACACATGCGGAGAATTGGACTCCTTTTCACCCAGCAGGATGGTCTCGGACGGCAGGCGGATGAGGTTCTCCGGCATCGTCCAGATGCTGCGGGCTTGCATGTAGGTGCTGTAATCGTCCGGTGCGAGGAACTCCTGGAAATAGTCGTTCCAGGCATTAAGCAGGTAACTGCGCGGGGAGTTGTCGGCGAGAAACTGTGGGTTGCCGTTGAAGAACCGCGGATTGGGGATGTCGCTGGCGCAGCGCAGGAGGCGCACGTCGCGGTAGCCGAAGAGCAGCCCATCGGGCCACTGGGGATTGATGCGGCGGGGGTAACAGCGGGACTGGTTGTCGTCTATGTAAAGCCGGTGGGAAAGGCTGATCTGGCGGAGGCCGTTCATGCACTGAGTGCGCTTGGCCATTTCCTTCGCGGCACTGAGCGTCGGCAGCAGCAGGCTGGCCAAAATCGCGATGATCGCGATCACCACCAGCAACTCAATCAGGGTGAACCCCGGGGCCAGCCGGCGGCGGCTGACGGGCGGCGGGGAAGTGGGCTGGGGCAAGCGGCGGGACATGGTGGAATGGACGCGAAGGTAGCCGCCGCGATTCACCAGGCAATTAGCGGCAAGGAGTTTCCCGCCGGCACGCCGCCCGGTCGAGCCCAGCCCGCAAGCAGGGCAAGCCGGAGCCGCCCTTGTAAAGCACTTAGGAACCGACGCGAGGAGGCTCCTGCGCCGTGGAAATCTGAGCCTTCTCCCGCCGGCTCCTGCAGTTATGAAAGCAAGACCGGGGGCCGAAGCCTCCGGTCGCTGACTACGTTCCCCTCCCCACCTGTTGGCTACGGACGCGGAAGAACTGCGCGGGCGAACCGCCCACCGGCAGCGTGATTTCGCCGCTCTTGCTGTCGGGCACCGGCGTCCACGGGCCGATGAGACTGGGCGAGCTTTCCAGCACGCCGGCAGGACCGCCCGAGCGGATGGGGATGCCGGCAGGCCCGATTTCAGGCACTTCGAGCAGGTATTGCGGCGGGCCGGGATCGAGCGCCGACACGGCCAGTACTTCGGCATGAACGGCTTCGATTCGCTCGCCGGTCAACGCCGTCAGCGGCGGGCCGCAGGTGGCCGTTTGCACCCGCAATTTGGTGCCGGAATAGGTCGTGACATCGACCGTGAAGTTCACCGGTTCGGAATACGACCGGCGATGGTAGATGTCGGCATCCACCAGCCAGGTCACCGTGGGCCAATGCGTTGGGGGCAGGGCGGCGCACTTCACGCTGATCACGTCGGGGAGGATGGCGATCAGGGCGCCGTTGTTCCACACCTGCACGCGGGGCCGGCGGCAGCGTTTTGCGGTCTCCCTGGAGCAGGGCGCTTACCTTGAGCCAAAGGCCCGGAAAAACTCACTGCCACGGTGTAATCCCCCGCGTCGCCCGGGAGGTTACGATACACTTTCCGCACAAGGGTGCCTGTGGCCGGAGTCAGGGGCGGCGGCGTAGGAAACCGTGATGCGGGAGAGGCTTTGGCCGGTGCGGTTGCGGATGCGTGCTTCCACATAACCGCGGGCGGCCGGCGGCGCGCCCACGCTGGTGGGCAGGGTGCCCAGCGCGCGGTCAGTGCCGTTGGCACGGCCGATATTCCAGGCGGCAACCAGCCCGGCGGCGTGTTGGTGCCCGTCGGCCCCATGCTGTCGAAGTTCTCCCTGAGGGTGCCGCCGGGGCAGGAGATGAAGGGGGTGAGGGGCGAGACGACCAGGTTGACCTGACCGGGCGTCGCGAAGCTCAGCGAGCAATTGAAACCAGCCGGAGTGGCTCCGAGCGTCACGCCGTGGTTGACGAGGTTTCCGGTGCGGGTGAAAAGGGCGTACGTATTACCGGCGGCGAAGCCGGGTTGGGCGAGGATGTCCAAGCTACCGTTGTTGGTGAGGTTGCCGATAACGATGATCTGGTCATTGCCAAAGGGGCCGGGTGCGCCCAGCTCAAATTCCGATTTGCCGTTCGGCCCGTACGTGACGTCACCCGTCACCGTCACCACCTCAGGGCTGCATCCGGCCTTCAAGATCGAGCCGACCGTGATGCTGCTCACCGTGATGTTCCCGGACGCTTTGAATATCCCGCCGATGAGCGCGAGTTGGCCGATGGTGAGTTGCGAGGGCCAGGGGTTGTCTGGCCCCACGATGCCCGTGGAACCTTGGAAACACACCGTGCCGCCGAACACCGTGCCGGTGTTGAAGCTGACCCCATTCGTCCCGATGAAGGAGAGGTTCCCCCGATGATCTTGGTGCTGGCGATGTTCACGTCTCCGGGTCCACTGTTGTTGCGTTGATTAACGGTGAACGTCGCGAAGGGAGGAACCGGCAGAGTGGGGAAATATTGTTATTCACCAGGTAGAGAGAGAGGGTGAGGTGCCGGGGCTGTTGAGCGTCAGCGTCCCGACGGTCAGGCCGCCCACATTCGCCAACTGAACCGTGTCGGCACTGCTAATCGTGGCGGTATCCGTGAGGGCGCCCGGAAAGCCAACGCCACCACCGCCAGTCCACCGGGCCGGATTATTCCAGTTCCCAGGGCCAGGAGGGTTCCCCGTGTAGTTGACTGCGCGCGCCGCGGGCAGCAGCGGGCCGAACGCGAAGGCGGTCGGGAGCAGGAGGATCTTCAGAAGCGATGTTTTCATAGGTGTTGGATTTCGTGTGGGCCGCCGCGGATTGTCCGCGACTAAAGCCCGTTCATCTGCCTGCTGAACCGAACGCTCGCGACAGGCACACGGAAAAGTGAACATTCTGCAAAATGGATTCCTGTCTCGTACGGGACAAAAATCCATTGGCCGCCGGGCGGGTTGCTTGGTAGTCTGGCCCGGTGAAAGCCCGGACCGAAGAACTGCTTTACACCCTGCTGTGGGTGTCCGAGGCCGCCTGGCGGCCAACCTTCCGCAACCTCACCGAGTCCTTCGAGGGTTGGGCGTATCGGCAGGGGTTGCGCCAGCAGTTGGTCGCGTTGGAGAAGGCACAACTGTTGGAACGTCAGGGAGAACGGCCCACGGATCGGGTCCATCGCCTGACCCAGGCCGGACGTCTGGTGGCCCTGGGGGGCTGCGATCCCGTCGCCCGTTGGGAACGACAGTGGGACGGCCAGTGGCGGATGATCCTCTTTGACGTGCCGCAAGCGAAGGCCAGCGACCGGGTGCGCCTGCGGCGGGCACTGGCGGAACGCGGGTTCGGCTACCTCCAGGACAGCGTCTGGATCAGCCCGGACCCGTTGACGGGCGAACGCGCGGCGCTCGGAGCTGCCCAGGTGGATGTCGAATCGCTGCTGCTTCTGGAGGCCCGTCCCTGCGCCGGCGAGAGCGACGCGGAAATCGTCGCGGGGGCGTGGGATTTCAACGCCATCAACGATTGCTACGCCCGGCACGCCGCCGTGCTGGACTCCCTGCCGACACCACCGCTGCAGGACGAGGCTGCTGCCCAACGATTGCACCGCTGGCTGCGCGCGGAACGGCTGGCGTGGCTTGAGGTCACTCACCGCGATCCGTTCCTGCCCCAAGTCCTGCATCCGCCCGGCTATCCCGGCGTGAAGGCCTGGAGCCGGCGATTGGAAGTCATGCGCTCAGTGGGCCGGCGGATGCGCTCCTTCAAAGCTGGCGCTTAGCGCCAATGGATGCTTGTCTCGTACGAGACAAGCATCCATTGGCAAGCGAGGCTGAAAAAAAACCGAATCGCTGCGCGCCACTCTGGCAGGAAGACGGACGACGGCTTCGCACAGTCAGCGTGCGGTGAGTCAGCGAAGGCACCCGCGAGATGGGCATGTGCGCCGCCAGCGGGGAACAAGCACGCCTGCAAAACCCTGGGGTGGTCGCCAATGGATTTCTGTCTCGTACGAGACAGAAATCCATTTACAAGGGGCTGGTGGTCGTCGGGATTAGGGCCTTCGGATGGGCGGCCGGCGGCGGCGGCGGCCAGCGACCGGGCGCCGGCGGCGGTGAACGCAAGCCAGAGGAGCGGCTCGCCAAACTGGAGGTCGCGGAACACGGTGAGCACTTCGCGGCCCGTGGCGGTTTGCCAGAGTTTGAGGGTGCGGCCATCGCCGGAGGCCAGCGTGCGGCCCTCGGGACTGCAGGCGAGCGCGGCGACGGCGTGCTTGTGGCCGGCCAAGCTGCGCACCCAGCGCCGGGTTTGGCGGTCCCACAGTTGCACGGTGTGAGCCTCGCAGCCCACCGCCAGAGTCGTTCCGGGCCACGGCCAAAATGTTCAGGCGCGGTGAGAAGGCCAGGGCGGGCACCAACTGGCCGGCGAAGGAAAGGGGTTTTCCCCCGGGCTGGCCCAGCGGCCAGACGCGGACCCGGCCCGCCGCATCGGCGCAGGTCAGCCAGCGAAGATCGCTGGCGGCCGTCCAGTCAGCCGGGGCAGGCGTGAGGGTCACGTCGTCTGGCAGTGCCAGCGTCTGCACCAGAGTGTTCGTTCCCGCCGCGACGCTCCAGCGGCGTAGTTCGATACGGTTCGCGGCCCCACCCACCGTCAGGAGTTCCCGCCCGCCGGACGTGAGTTGCCGTGGGATGAGCGGCGCGTCCGAGGGAAGTTCGATGCTTGCGCCCCGATCGGGTTGCCAGACCGCGAGCTGCTGATTTCCAGCCGTCACGGCGCGGGTGCCCGCCACCAACGCCACGCCGGCTGCGGACAACAGCAGCGGCGGGAAGGCGGGCTGGAGCAGCGCGGGCGGCTCATCCCACTGGTTGGTGGCGGCAGCCGCCCAGAGCCGGATCGTGCGGTCCTTGCTGCCGGTGGCGATGAGTTGGCCGTCGGGCGACCAGGCGACCGCCGTCACTTCATCCGTGTGTCCCTGCAAGACGGCGATGTTTGTTCGCCGGGAAAGGTCGCCTGCAGCCCAGACGCGGGCGGTGTGATCCGCCGATCCGGTGACAATCCGCTGGCTCTCGGGAGCAATGGCCCGACAGCGGAGATCGCCGGTGTGACCGGCAAGCTCCCAGTAGTTGACGTGTGCCGGCTGGAACTCATCGAGCAGGAGACAGTGGCAATCCTTCGGCTCCGGGTTGTACCCGGCGAGGAAACGGCTATCCCGCGAGCGTTCGCAGTAATCAAAGCGATGCGCGCTGGGGATCACCTCCACGGCGCCGCTCGACTCCAAATCAAGTTGCACCCACTCGCCGGCCCGGCGTGCGAGCAGCCATCCCTCGCTCGTGAAGGAGTGGAACCAATCCACCGCGGGGAGGCGGCGCACGGGCGGGTCGGGATGAGTGAAGTGGGGCGCTTGATTACTCACCAAGCGCACCAGGTCACCCGCTTGCTGCGGAGGCCCCGGGCCGGGGCGAGCCAGTAGCTCGGGCCAGTCAAGGACGGCCGTGAACGGGGTGCCCGCCGGATCCTCCGCGAGAAAGGCAATGCGGGAGGCAATGGGCGACCAGAGGGCACGGGCTCGTCCGCCGGCACCCTGCGGCCGGGTGAGCACGCTGTAGCGGGCTTGCGGCGATGTGGTACCAACGGATTCGAAGACCGCCGCCTGCCTTTTGGCGCTGGCTATCGCAAGTGCAGACAGTTGCGGGCGCGCGGATGCTACCACCTCCGAAGCGGCCTCCGGCGAAGCCGGGCCCTGGCTCGGGGCACACGACACCCCCAACTCTGAGCCGTCAGGCGAAAAAGAACGCCCGCTCAATTCAAGCGGCACTTCCCCCGACCAATGTATGCTGCGCTCATTCCGCCAGGTGGTGGTATCCCAGAACCGGACGACCGGCCCCGCCCCCAGCGAGGCGGGCCAGCGGCCAGCCGGCGAAAAAGCGAGATTGCGAATTGGGCGCGCATGGCCGCGCAGCACGCGAAGTTCGCCGCTGCGCCCGGCTGAGATTCCCCTCCGCAAGGGCGGTCTGGGCCACCTGCATGTCCGCGGCGTAGAGGTATTCCCGGGTCCGGTCCCGTTCCCCGGCCAGCTTGGCGCCCAACACCAGCAAGACCGCGATGATGACCGCCGGGGCGGGCAGCGCGACCGCGAGCAGCCCCGCCCGGGCCGGATGGCGTTGGGTCCATTTGAGGGCGTGTTCCCAGATTTGACTGGGCCGGGCGCGGCTGGGCTCGTGGCGCAGCCAGCGGTCCAAATCTTCCGCGATCGCCTCGGCCGGGCCGTAGCGTTGCGCCGGGTTTTTCTGCAAGCACTTCAGGCAAATCGTTTCCCGGTCGCGGTCAACATTGGTAGCAGCCGACGTGAGGAGGCTCGGATGCTTTTTCCCGGCTTTGGTCAGAGCCTCTTTACGTCAGCCGCTACGAACGATAGAAGGTGGCACCGGCTCCTCCTCGATCACTTGCCGCAGGGTGGCCATCGCCGTGTCGGCGCGCAACGGCGGCCGGCCGGTGAGCCGTTCGTAGCGGATGGCGCCGAGGCTGTAAACGTCCGCCGCAATCGTGCGTTGCCGTTCGCCACGCGCTTGTTCGGGCGGCATGTAATTGGGCGAACCGAGAATCGCCCCGTTTACGGTGAAGTCGCTCGCCCCCTCCAACAGGCGTGCGAGTCGGAAGTCGGACACCATCGGCTCGCCACCGACATCAAGCAGGATATTTCCCGGCGTGAGACCACGATGCAGGACGCCGCGCTGGTGGGCGTGGTGGATGGCGTGGGCCACCTTCGCCAGAAGACGGACGGCGGAGGTCGGATGGCGGAGGTCGGACCTCTGATCGCCGCCTTCTGACCTCCGCTCTCCGACCTCGGCCGTCCGCCCCGCCAGCGTTCCGCCTTCCATCAACTTCATCGCGAAGAAGTGCCGCCCCTCACATTCGCCGACTTCGCAAATGGGCACGCTGGGCGGATGCTCCAAGTGCGCCGCTGCTTCCGCTTCGTTGCTGAAGCGCTTCACTTCCGCCGATGCCGCGAGGTTGCCGGTGAGGATGAGCTTGAGCGCCACGCCGCGGTTGAGGCGGAGGTCGCGCGCCCGGAAGACCACGCCCATGCCGCCGCGCCCCAGCTCGTCGAGCAGTTCGTGATCGCCCACCCGTTCGTGTGGCGCGGCCAGCGAGGGCATCGGCGCGGCCTCCGCGCCCGGCGCTTCCCCCAGCAAATCCGCCAGCGACAACCCAAGGCACACCGGACAAAGCCCCGCGGGCGCACTCGGGACTGACCCGTTCCGCGCAGAAAGGCACGGGAAAAAGCGCGTGCTTGGCGGTCGCGAGATTGGTTTCCGGCCAAATGAATGCTTGTCTCGTACGAGACAGCAATTCATTGGGGCGAGAACCCGGGCGGCGGAACGCGCCGCCTGGGTCAGTCCGCGAGGATGGCGAAAGCATGACGGATTTCATCCTCGACCGCTGCCAGGTCGCCGCCGGTCTGCGCGATCTCGTCGCGGACAATCTGCGCGTAGCGCTGGCGCATCCGCTAGACGACCAGTTAGAGCGCCCCCTCGCCGACCCCCAGCCGTGCCGCGACCTCCGCAAACGGCGCCGAGCCTTTCGCGCCGACCAGAAACCCCTTCAAATCCTCGAACGGCAGTGCGCGATCCGCGTACTCTGCCTCCAGCCGGCCCAGCGTGCGAGCCAGCAGCGTGTCCGCCCATTGCCGCTCAAACACGCGGTCGGGCGTCAGTTCATGGGCCGGTTCCAGCACGTAACGCTCCTCCAGACTCCAGGCGTCGAGCGAAAAGACCGTCGCACCGCCGCCGCGCTTCAGCCGGGCCGCGTCCCGCCGTTCATTCGCCATCCTGTTTTTGAACGACGCGAGCAGGAACGAGCAGAAGCGTCCGCGGTTCGGGTCGGCGGTCTGGAGGTAATCTTTTTCGAGCAGGCGGGAGAAAACTTCGTGGGTTAGATGCTGCGCGTCTTCCGGCCCGCACCCCTCGCGCCGGGCGAAGGCGTTGAGCGGAAACCAGTAGGCGCGGCACAATTGTTCCAGTGCCTGGGCAGCATCGGGCGACCGGCTGTCGCCGACGCGAAGGACCACGCTCCAACGCGTGGTGGCGAACTGCCGCGCATTGCTGTTGTGAGCAGTAGCGGGGGTGAGTTAATACGGCCCCTTCATATCGCGGATCAATGTGGCGTGCTTCACGCGGAACGCCCAGCCGAGGAAACAGCCGGAGGTGGAGCCGGCACCGGACCGCTGCCACCAGGGGATTTGAGCCAGGACGAAGGGTTGCTGAGATGAAAAAACCTAAGCGCAGGAGTGACCTGCGGGGCGGTGCTGGTGACGATGGCTGCCAGCCACGCCCTGGCCGCCGAGGGCGCGGTCCAGTTGAAGCTGTTCGTCAGCAGCGTCCTGCTCCAGGTGGAGGGCGACAAAGATGATGACTGGTGGGTGCAGACGGCCACCAACCGCAGCAGTCGCGACTGCGGCAGCCGACGCGCGGAGAAATCAGCGGACGCTGGCCAACCCGCGCCGGCAAACTCCTGACGCGGAACTGGAGATCCAGGGAGGTGATCCGAACGGCGCAGCCCACTCCCACGGCGAAAGCGGTGTGAGGGCGGCTCTTAATGGTGACTTAATCCGCCCAGCGTTAAGCTCGCGGCATGAAGTCTTTCCTCTTTGCTCTCGCCTGCGTGAGCATGTTTGTGGCGTGGTCAGCCAGCCCTGCTTCAGCCGCCGACGGGAGCGTCAAGCTGAAGCTGTCCGGCAGCAGTGTCCTGCTCCAAGTAGATGGCGACAAGGACGACGACTGGTGGATGCAGACTTCCACCAACCTGACGACTTGGACGACGCTGACGAATTTCGGGACGCTGCTCTCCGGCAACGAAACCAACGCCCCGTGGCGCGCCGCCGGCACCAAGGCTACCGCACCGACTTATTACCGGGCCTTGCAGACGGCGGGGCTGTACGACCCGACCCTCTTCCGCACCCTAAGTCTGGTGTACACCCAGGCGACCGCCGCGGCCTTTTCCAACTCGATGCGCCTGGCCCGTCAGTATGAAACTAACATCTATCTGCCGCGGCTCTGGCTGGAGAACGGCGCGACGAATTACCATCTCGGGGCACGGTTCAAGGGGAATAGTTCCTATGACATGGGCGGCCCCCGAAAATCCATCAACCTGGCCTTCGACTTCGTTGCTACCAATGCCAACTTGATGAACATGGAGACAGTGAACCTGAACAACGCCGCTGGCGACGAGACCGTGCTGCGCGAATCTCTATTCTTCAATATCATGAGCCAGTACACGGCCTGCCCACGCGGCGCGATCTGCCAGCTTTGCGCCAATGGTGTGCTCTGGAGTGTATATTCGCTCATCCAGCAGGAGAGCAACCAACTCATCAAGGAGTGGTTTCCCAACGCAGATGGGGATCGCTGGCGCGCGCCCAACGCGGCGCTGGGAAGCGGCGGGCCGGGCGGCGGGTTCTCAAGTTCCAACTCGGCGTTCATCGTGTTCACCAACCAGAGCGCCTGGTACTACACGAATCACTACAGTCTCAAGAGCACCAGCACCAACCTCTTCACCGCGCTACAGCGCCTGACCAACGCGATCTACACGCTGCAACTAACGCCCACGGACCAATTGCGCGACAAGCTGGAGAACGTCTTCGCCGTGGATGACTGGCTTTGGTTCCTGGGCCTCGAAATCCTGTTCGTGGACGATGATAGTTATTGGAACAAGGGCGCCGACTATGGCTTCTATTACGAACCTAAGAGCGGGCGCTTCCATCCCATCGAGCATGACGGCAATGAGGCGTTCACCGTGGCGACCGGCATCACCTACACACTCTCTCCGGTGACGGGCGCGACGGGCAAAAACCGCCCCCTGCTCTATCGCCTGCTGCCGATCAACGAACTCCGCCAGCGTTACCTGGCGCACCTGCGCACGGTGCTGGAGGAGAATTTCAACCCAGCCGCCATGACCCCACTCATCAACCGCTACCATGCCCTGAGTGTCAACGCCATCATTGCCGATCCCCGCAAAGGCATCACGATGGCCGCCTACACTAACGATCTGGTGGCACTGAAAACCTACATCACGAATCGCTATAATTACCTCCGCACTCACGCGGAACTAACCCCGCTGCAACCGGACATCCTGTGGGTTTCCGGCCCGACCGGCGCGGTTTATCCCACCAACGCGGCAGCCCTCACTGCCCGCGTGACCTCCAACGGCACCAGCGGAGTCGGCTCGGTCTGGCTCTATTTCCGGGATCAGTCGTATGGCCGCTTCACGGTGCGTCAGATGTTCGACGACGGCACGCACGCGGATGGCGTGGCCAACGACGGCGTGTTCGGCGCTGTGACGACCAACTTTCCCGCCGGCAACAAGATCCATTACTACGTGGAGGCCCGCGCCACCAACGCGGCGCAGGCCGTCCGCTTTTCGCCGGCCCGCGCGGAATGGGTGACCTATGACTATCGCGTCGGGTTGCTGACGGCTCCCAACACCAGGGTGGTCATCAATGAGTTCGCGGCCGACAACGCGGTTACGGTCGCCGACCCTCAGGGGCAGTACGACGATTGGATCGAACTGCGCAACCTCACGGGCACCCAAGTGGAGCTCACGGGCTGTTACCTCACCGACGATGCGAGCAGCCCGCGCAAATGGCCGTTCCCCGCCGGCACAACCGTCCCGGCCGACGGCTATCTGATTGTGTGGGCCGACGAGCACGGCACCGCCACGCCTGGCCTGCACGCGAATTTCAAGCTCGCCAAGTCCGGCGAGCAAATCCTGCTGGTGGACAAGGACGCCAACCACAACCAAGTGCTCGACGCCATCGTCTTCGGCCCGCAGGCGACGGATGTTTCCTACGGGCGCACCGCGGCGGATGCAGACGTGTGGGATGCCATGACGCCCACGCCGGCGGCGGCGAACCAGTAGGCGTGGCCGGCGGACCACCGCCGT
>Ga0105046_10011943_pt1 | contig 13479 bp, 9 predicted proteins | sample MAT03_FD_78385 | JGI IMG/M metagenome (GOLD analysis project Ga0105046, IMG submission 78385) | Freshwater microbial communities from Lake Fryxell liftoff mats and glacier meltwater in Antarctica - MAT-03 (megahit assembly) | ecosystem: Environmental > Aquatic > Freshwater > Ice > Liftoff... | reverse complement strand
GTGATTGACACTTCGGTTATTTTGTACAACCACGATTCTATCAATAATTTTGAAGATAATGACGTAGCCATACCGATTACCGTACTCGAAGAACTCGCTAACTTTAAAAAGGGCAACGACACCAAGAATTTCGAAGCCCGCGAGTTTATCCGGATTATTGATGCACTCTCCGAAAACGGGATGCTCACCGACTGGATACCCTTAGTAAAATCAAAGGGCGGAAAGTTTAAAGTTGTGATGAATGAGAAGAGTTCGGTGGATGCCCGGCTGATTTTTGATGACAACAAACCCGACCACCGTATCCTGAATGCAGCGCTGGCACTTTCACAGGAAAATCCGGACAGAAAAGTGGTGTTGGTTAGTAAAGACATCAACCTCCGCCTCAAGGCAAAATCGTTAAACATTGCCGCGGAAGATTTCCTGACCGGTAAAATTAAAGATGTTGAAGGTTTATATACCGGAATTTCAACCATTAACAATCTGAATGGCAGAGTTATAGATAAATTATATCAACAGGGCTATTGTATGCCAAAGGATATCGGGGTTAAGAATCCGATTCCGAACCAGTATTTCATTCTAAGAAATACCACAACATCTGCGTTGGCATTTTATAACTCATTGACAAAGAGAGTTGAGCGGATTGAGAAGAGATCAGCTTTCAGAATTACGCCACGCAATGCCGAGCAGGTATTCGCCCTGCACGCCATTCTTAATCCCGATGTTAAGCTGGTTACTTTACAGGGTGTGGTAGGTACCGGCAAAACCTTGCTGGCGCGGGCTGCCGCCCTTGATCAAAAACGCAATTTCAAACAGGTTTTCCTGGCCAGGCCTATTGTGCCGCTTAGCAACAAGGACATCGGTTTCCTGCCGGGCGATATTAAATCTAAGATCAATCCCTACATGGAGCCGCTGTACGACAACCTCAAATTTATACAAAGTCAATACAGCGAGAAAGACAAGGAGTATAAAAACATCACTGATTCATTGGATAATGAAAAACTGGTTATTCAGCCACTGGCTTACATTCGTGGGCGAAGTATCTCGAATGTTTGTTTCATTGTGGATGAAGCCCAGAACCTCACCCCGCACGAGATAAAAACCATCATCACCCGTGCCGGGCAGGGGACCAAGATTATTTTTACCGGCGATATTTACCAGATAGATACACCCTATCTTGATGCGCAGAGCAACGGGCTATCCTATCTTATCGACAAGGTAAAGCACCATTCGATTTATGCTCATGTCAGGCTGGAGAAAGGGGAACGGTCGGAACTGGCCAACCTGGCCAACGATTTGCTCTGATCATTCATGCGGTGTTTTTTGTTGCCGTTCCGGGAGTTTCTGTTGGGTCAGTTAAACCCCTGGCCCTGGGCGTTTTGCTCATACCTTCAAAGGCATCTTCCTTTGAATTGAAGGGTTGGCTTGGCTTATTTGTTTTGATTAAGTTTAAATCCAACAGGTTTTATGCGTTTGTTGGCCTTTTGGTGCAATGCATCAATTTTGTCCAATAAAAACCTGAAAGCCTGGTTGAGTTTGGCGTCGAGTTTCAGGATCTCATGTTTCAGTTCTTCGTTTTCCCTTAACAATGCCCTGTAACGGGCAAAAGCACGCATGATTTCGATGTTGATTTTGATGGCTTTTTCAGACCGTAATACCGATGAAAGCATGGCAACGCCTTGTTCGGTAAATGCCAATGGATTTACAGAAGAATGTTTCAGAATAGCTAACCGGTCACAATTTGTGACCAGTTCATCTTTCTCTTCCTTAGAGAGTTCAAACATAAAATCTTCGGGAAAACGTTCAATATTACGTTTGACCTGTTGCTTCAACGCTTTTGTCGGAACACCATATAAAACTGCCAGGTCAGCATCAATCATCACTTTGAAACCTCTGAATTGAAAAATCATGGTTTCGTATTCCGGTTTTATTAAACTATCCATTATTCTTGATTTTTATATATTTCACCCAAATTGCCTGAATAAAGCGCTTTTTCGCTGGCTCAAACCGCTCCACTTAGGTTTCAATTGATTTTCAGCAACTTTTGAAGCTTCGGCCCAAATTCTGCACTTTTTCTTAAATCCGGTTTTTTTTGATGCTCAGTTCTCCGTAAGAACCTTATATTCAAGCTGAACCAGGCCGGTTGAGAAATCCCGGGATTTGGTCAGTTTCAGATTCTGTTTTGGAAATCCGGGCCGGAAAAGCGGAATGCCATCTCCAGGCAATACAGGAATGATTGAGATAATCATCCGATCAATCAAATGCTCTTTCAGCAGCGAAAGTGCCACTTGTGAACCTCCGTCAACAAAGATATCCAGCCCTTTTCCGGCTTTTAGATTTCTGATAAGCGTCGGCAGATACTTTCCGTAGTACTCAGAATTGCCTGTTGTACCTTGTCTGCTTCCCGAGATTATATATACTTTTTTCCCTTCGTAGGGTTGTGGAATGCTAAAGGAGAGAATCGTATCCCAGGTTTTTCTGCCCAAAACCACCACATCAATAGTTGAAAAAAAATCCCGATAGCCATAGTCTTCGCCGTCTGTTTCAACCAATTTCAAAAAGCTGATATCACCTTGCTGGTCAGCGATATAGCCATCGAGACTCATGGCAATAAAGAGCAGAGCTTTCCGGTTGTCAACAGCCATTATTTTGATTCGTAAACCGCGGTAAGCACCGTGTGGCCAACAGCGTGAAGCGTCTCTTTGCTGATATTGCTCATGTCGTCGTTAACGGTATGCCAGTATTTAAAAAATCCTTTTTCCCTGTCCTGATCATAGTCGATGATATCGATGGTAGGGATTCTAAGGATTTGATTTACATAAACGTGATCATCGGTTATGGCCCCGGATTTCTTTGTCAGGAAATATTCCTCATAACCGAGTCGATGGGCGATGTCCCAAACCCTGCGCATAATATCGGGTGCATAGTACATCGAAGTGCCTTCCATGGTAAAGGTAGCGCCTTTGGCCCCTACCATATCCAGTAAAATACCATAACGGGCCGAATATCCGGGTACGTGTGGATTTCTCGACCAGTGCTGGGAACCCAATGCCCATGAATCTTCGTTTGTGCCCTGCATTTCCTGTGGTTCACCATAATCTTCGGAGTCGAAAAGAACAATGTCAACCCCAAGACCCGGGTTGTGCTGGCTCATCTGACGGGCAATCTCCAGCAAAACCCCAACACCACTGCCACCATCGTTGGCAGCCGGAACCGGTTTCTTTCGGTTGGCCGGATCCGGGTCGTGGTCGGCCCATGGTCTCGAATCCCAGTGGGCACATAACAAAACCCTGGATTGGATTTCGGGATTGAATACAGCGATGATGTTTCTTGAATCGAGCATTGTACCGTCAAAAGCCCTCAGGTTAGCCCTTTGAACTATAACATTTGGCGTAAATCGTTTAAATGAAGTTTCGAGCCAGGCGGCACATGCTTTGTGCGCGGCTGTGTTAGGCACCCTTGGCCCAAAAGCCACCTGACGCTCAATGTAAGCATAAGCCGAATCGGCGTTAAACGCCGGAACAAACACATTTTTAGTTTCAACTACTTTGTTGTCTTTTTCTGTGCCATTCTTACTTTTATTCCAACAACCATAAACTGAAAAAAGCAGGAAAAATGCTATCAGAATGGGGGTACGTTTAAAATTCATCATCGGGTGGGTGGCTAAAGGTTAAAAATATCAGTGGGCATTCCAAAGGTGCCGGTAAAGACCATATCATTTGATTTCCGGCGTTCGCGGGGGGCGATTTCCATTTCTTTCAGGTTTTCATGCAGAATCTCAGGATCGCCGATGTAACCGATGGCAATGGCCGTTGCCGCCTTATGATCATCCGGTATTTCAAATAGCTCAGCCGCCTGTGACGAACTAAAGCCTCCCATCTGGTGCACGAATAAACCTTCAGCAGTTGCCTGTATGGTAAGGTGAGCAACCGCTTGTCCCAGATCATAGAGTGCTGCCCTGTTTGGCTCTTCCCGGTTGTTGGTGGTTTTGGCAATAGCCAGGAGCAACACAGGCGCTGCTGTGGCCCACAACTGATTGAATTCAACCATGGTGCTGATAATTTTCTCATAAGTGTCATCCCCCTTCATGCCGATAATAAATCGCCAGGGTTGTAGATTCGAAGAAGAAGGTGACCATCGTGCGGCTTCAAAAATCCGCTGCAGTTTTTCTTTTTCAACCGATTGATTTTTGAATGCCCTGGGCGACCAGCGTTCGCGAAGCAGATCTATGATAGGGTATTCGTTTGAAGCAGTTTTAATATACATTGTTGAATTTTTAGGATTAGCAAAATAGTGAAATGGGAATTAAGGAGCAAATTGTTTTAAAACACCAGTGTGAAGACTGCACCTTCGCCGGGCCGGGATTTTACTGTAATGGTTCCTTTGTGCAAATGCATGATTTGCCTGGAAAGGCTGAGCCCGATTCCTGATCCTTCTTTTTTTGAAGTGAAAAACGGCATAAAAATCTTATCCAGGATATCAGGTTTAATGCCCGAACCATTGTCGGCAAAATCAATACTCATCCTTCCATTGGTGTTGAAAGAAGCTGTAACTGAAATTATTGGCTGCAATGTGTCTTTTACGGCGTCGATGGCATTCAGCAGCAGGTTGATCACAACCTGGTCAATAAGGTCAGGGTCGGCAGTTATCATCAACTCTTCAGGAAATACCCGGGCATTGCATTGAATCCCGAATTTTTCCATCTTTGGCCTTAGCAGCGAATGTGCCCGGTCGAAGAGTTCCTTTACCGGGAAGTATCTGAAATTGGGTCTTGGGATTCTGGTCAGGTTGCGGTAGGTCTCAACGAAGGTAAGTAACCCCTGGCTCCGGCTGCTGATGGTTGAAAGTGCCTGTTGAACGCTTTCAAGATCGTCTTCATCAAGTTCACGCAAACTTAGATTGCTTTCCGTTTCTTCGAGAAGCATTTCCTGTACCGTAGAGGCAAGGGATGATATCGGTGTAATGGAATTCATAATTTCGTGGGTTAACACCCGAATTAGATTCTGCCACGATTCAATCTCTTTTTCTTCCAATTCAGAACTGATATTTTGCAGTGAAACCAGCAGAAATTCCTCGCCGCGCATCCTGAATTCGGTTGCATAAACCGATAATTGCTGCAATTCATCTTCTACAACAAGTTTGATCAGTTGCTTGTCACCGGCCTTCATATTCAATAGCAGGCCCGGAAGTTCAGGTTTAACCGATTCAAGGTCCTGAATCTCTTTCAGGTTGCTTATCCTGAGCAGACGTTTTACAGCGTTATTGATAATATCAACTTTCCCATCCTTGCGGAATGCAATGATACCGATGCTAACATGCTGTACAACCGTTAACAGGTAATTATAATGCTCTTCCTTTTCTGACCTGTTTTTCCGGAATTCCCGGATTACCTCGTTAAATGCCCGGTTAAGACCCTCGAAGCTATGGCCAAGCCCTTTATCGCTGAAGGATGTACTGAAATCGGAATGCCTGATACTTTCGAGGAATTGGGTTAGTTTCCTGTTTGTGCGCTCAACATAACGCATGAGTTCGCTAACCTGCACAACGGCAATTAACCCGACAATCAGCGAGGTTATTTCGTGTTGCTGCCGGTTTATCAGGATTACAAGAAGTAACAGATTGGCTGTTATCAGTGCAATCCTGAAGAATACCCAAAACCTGAATTTTTTAAAGCCCATGTTTCTCTATTCTTCTGTAAAGCGAAGCACGGGTAAGGCCGAGTTCTTTGGCAGCCTTACTGATATTGCCTCCATGCTTGTCAATTACCTTCCTGATCAACAATTTTTCCCTTTCCTCCAGGTTGGTTATGTCATCGGACTCATCAAACTGATCGTTGTCGTCAACCTGCGACAGGAAAAAGTCCTGTGGCATCAGAATATTACTTTCACTCAGGATTACCGCTCTTTCCACGGCATGTTGAAGTTCCCTGATATTTCCGGGCCAGGCGTGTTTTTCAAGCCTTCGGAAAGTTGTCGGATTGATCCGCTTAAGTGGCATTTTATACTTTTTGCAATAAATGGCCAGAAAATGTTCGATCAGGGGCGGAATATCGTCGAAACGCTCGCGCAGCGGGGGCAGGTGAATTTCAACAGTGTTGATCCTGTATAGCAAGTCCTGCCTGAATTTACCTTCATTCACCATCTGGTAAAGCGGCATGTTGGTAGCGCAGATCAAACGTATATCTATCGGTATCTCACGGTTTGTTCCCAATCTCACGACTTTCCGGTTCTGAACCACACTTAACAGTTTCGACTGAAGGTTAAAAGTCAGATTCCCGATTTCGTCAAGAAAAATAGTGCCTTTATTTGCTGCCTCAAAACGTCCTGCGCGGTCTTCCTTTGCATCGGTAAAAGCACCTTTTTTAAATCCGAATAGCTCGCTCTCAAAAAGGGTTTCGCTTATTGCCCCAAGGTCAACACTGATGAATACTTCGTCTTTGCGGGCCGAGGCTCTGTGAATGGCGCGGGCAATCAACTCTTTCCCGGTGCCGTTTTCGCCAAGAATCAGCACATTTGCCTCGGTTTTTGCCACCTTTTCAACCGTAGCCATTACCTTTTTCATGGGGATCGATTGTCCGATCAGATTCCCGTAAGCCTGATCCTGATTGGCAATCAATACCTTCTGTTTGCTTCGCAAGTCCTCAATTTCTTCTTTTGAGTGACGAACTTTCAGGTTAGCAGTAATGGTTCCAAGCAGCTTTTTGTTGTCCCAGGGTTTCAGGATAAAATTGGTTGCGCCCTCTTTGATTCCCTGAACTGCCAGTTCAATATCGCCATAACCGGTTATGAATATTACCACTGCCAGCGGATCTATTTCAATGATCTTATTTAACCAGTGAAATCCCTCTTTCCCGCTGGTTGCATCCCTCGAAAAGTTCATGTCGAGCAAAATCAGGTCATAACTGTCATTCTTAAGCAGTGCAGCTATGTTTTCCGGGTTTTTTTCAGTGTGCACAACGCTGAAATGCTGCTTTAAAAACAGTTTTGCGGCTAATAAAACATCCTGGTCATCGTCAACGATCAGGATTCTGGCTTCAATTTTATTCATTGAGATAGATTTGAGGTTAGCGTTTAGCCCTGGCTATTTGCTATATTTGAACAGCTAATATACAAACATTGTTCGGAAACGAACAAGTATAAGAACGGCTACGAACAGCGCTAAAATGTTAATAAATTGTAAATATTTATAAATGCCTGTAAAACATGCTATTAGCGATAATGGCACAGTATTCGCTAAAGAGGAGACACAATAATGGCTATTTCATGGACAGGATAATTGAAAAGAAAAAATGGACTACCGGCAAATTGCTGGCAATGGCAGGAGGTGCTCTGGTACTGATGTTACTGGCCTGGATGCTTTTTTTCAGGGACAACCGCAGCAGTTTGTATGTTGATAAAAGCCAGGTGACAATCGCCGCGGTACAAAAGGGAAAATTTCAGGAATTTATACCTGTGGATGGAGTGGTTTTCCCCCGTAACACCATTTACATTGATGCTGTGCAGGGTGGAATTGTAGAGGAAGTATTTGTAGAAGATGGTGCTATCCTTAAACAGGGTGATCCGATTCTCAAACTGGCCAATGCAAACATGGAACTTAGTTACATGGATCAGGAAACCAGGATGTACGATGCCATTAACAACTTATCTAATACACTTATCAGTTTTGAGCAACTGCGATATACCAGGCAAAAAGAGATCATACAATTGCATTATGAAATCGATAAAGTAAAAACCGATTTTACTCGTAAGGAACAGTTTTATAAAGATGAGTTGATTTCACAAAAAGAATTTGAAGATGCAAAGCGCGATTTTAATTATTCACTGAAGCAACTCGAAATAACCCTCCGGCTCAGAAAACTCGATTCAATATCAGGGGTGGCGCAGGGATCCCAGATCAATTCATCGATGGATCGTATGCGCAACAATCTATCCCTGCTGAAGCGCAATATGGATAATATGACCATTAAATCGCCTGCGGAAGGCAAACTTTCATCGTTTATAGTTGAAATTGGTCAGACAAAATCAGCCGGAGAGCACCTGGGACAGATTGATCTTATGGATGGATTCAAACTCAGGGCCAATATCGACGAGCGCTATATTTCGAGGGTTTATACCGGCCAGAAATCTGAATTTGACCTCGGTGGCAAGATATATAGTCTGCAAATCAGCAAAATATATACGGATGTTACCAATGGTTCATTTCAGGTTGATCTTGTTTTCGATGGCAATGAGCCTGCCGATATCAAACGTGGACAAACGGTACAACTCAGGGTTCAGTTCTCCGGTGCAAACGATGCGTTAATCGTTCGCAGAGGAGGCTTTTTTCAGGAAACCGGAGGTAACTGGATTTATGTAGTTGACCCTTCAGGTACCTATGCCACCAAACGCAATATTAAGATTGGCCGCCAGAATACCAGCAATTATGAAGTGCTCGATGGCCTTCAGCCCGGCGAGCAGGTGCTTATTTCCTCCTACGATTCGTTTGGAGGAAAAGAAAAATTGATTTTCAGAAACTAAAACAGGATTTACCCTTTAAAAGCGATTGTGATGATAAAAACAATTAACCTGACGAAGATTTTCAGAACCGATGAAGTTGAAACCACGGCACTCAACAAGGTTTCATTCGAAATACAAAAGGGCGAATTTGTAGCCATTATGGGGCCTTCGGGCTGCGGTAAATCCACTTTGCTGAACATTCTCGGCCTGCTAGACAACCCGTCTGAAGGTGAATACTATTTTCTGAATAATGAGGTTTCACACTTTTCGGAGAAGCAAAGGGCCAATACCCGAAAACAGAACATTGGCTTTGTGTTTCAGAACTTCAATCTGATCGATGAATTGAATGTTTACGAAAACGTTGAATTACCACTAATATACCTGGGCATGAGCACTGCTGAACGGAAAAAGCGAGTTGAATCAGCCCTTGAGCAAATGCAGATTACCCATCGCCGCAAACATTTTCCTCTGCAATTATCGGGTGGTCAACAGCAAAGAGTAGCTGTTGCCAGGGCAGTTGTTGCAACGCCTCACCTGATTCTTGCCGACGAACCTACCGGTAACCTTGACTCGGCTCACGGAGAAGAGGTTATGAACCTGCTGGCTTCGCTTAATCAGGGTGGCACAACCATTATTATGGTTACACACTCCCAGCGCGATGCTGAATATGCCCAGCGGATTATCCGCCTTTTCGACGGACAGATTATCAACGAGAACATCAAGTCAGGCCGTTCGGGAATGCCTGTTATTTAGTCGCTTAAATTACAGACTTATTCAGGTTTTCGCATTGTTTTACCTTATTTGCTATGATTCCTAATTATCTGACCACCGCCCTGCGTAACCTTTTGCGACAGAAGTCTTATACCCTGATCAATCTGGCAGGACTATCTGTGGGCATTGCTTCATTTTTACTGATTGCCCTTTATGTTCAACATGAAACAGGATTCGATAAGCACCTGAGTAAGCGAGATAACCTATTCAGGGTTGTTGAAATCCAGAATGAACCCGGAGTGGGCGAACAGCATATAGCCATCACCATGGGACCCCTGGCCGGTAGTTTGAAAGCAGATTACCCTCAGGTGACAGATGCTGCCCGATTTATGCCAGGCTTCGATATACAGGTGGTCAATTACGGCGACAAATACTTTATGGAGCGAAGCCTCTACTATGTTGACCCATCGGTTATCAGCATGTTCGATGTCAGCCTTCTTCAGGGTGATCCCAAAACAGCACTTGCTGAACCGATGTCGGTGATTCTTTCTGAAAAGACCGCAATAAAGTATTTCGGTTCAACGAAAAGTGTTATTGGCAAATCAATGATGCTGGGTAAAAGAAGTTTTTCGGTTACCGGCATCATGAAAGAGCAACCAGTTGTAACCCACTTCTTTTTCGACATACTGGTTTCAATTTCATCGGTCGAAAACCTACCTGATTTTGAATGGATGAAAGGATGGGGTTCAAATTCACTCATTACTTACGTTCAATTGGACGACCCTTCATCTGAGGCTTTCATCGAAAAAACATTTCCTGATTTTATTAAAAAGCATGTCTTTAGCCAGGATGAAGGCTGGGAATTTCTGGAGATGTACTTACAGCCTTTGAATGAGGTTTATCTTCAATCGCAACATATCAAATTTCAGAGTGTTTCCGCTTCAGGTGACATCAACCTGGTCATTGCTTTCAGTGTTATCGCAATACTCATCCTTTTGGTTGCCTGTATTAACTATATTAACATATCCATTGCTCGTTCAGTCAAGAGATCAAGAGAGGTAGGCATCCGAAAAGTTCTTGGGGCCGACAGGCTCAGCCTGGTATATCAGTTTATCAGCGAATCATTCCTGTTAACATTACTGGCATCGGTTATCTCGGTCGGACTTGTCGAACTTGCACTTCCTGAAATGAATAAGCTGCTGGCAACCGATTTTCACCTCGATTTTACCGGTAACTACATCTTCAATTTCGGACTTTTGGCTTTGTTGATCCTGATCAGTCTGGCTTCCGGGTCTTATCCGGCATTTTATTTATCCAGGCTTCAGCCGGTAAATATTTTAAAAGGAGGTAAAAGTTTAAAAGGAAACAGCAGCAGTTACCTGAGCAAAGGCCTCGTGGTTTTTCAGTTTATCATCTCTGTTGGACTTATGTTTTCAGTATTGGTAATCAATGATCAGGTAAAATATATGGAGAGAAAGGACCTGGGCATCAATTACCGGGATGCAGTCTTTCTGTACTTTGGAAATGAGGGGGATACGCAGCGTTTTGAACCGCTTAGGGCAGATATTCTGAAGAATTCCGGAATCAGAAGTGTAGCAGGTTGCTCCTTTATCAACGGTGTAAGCGGAAGCCAGGGGCCGGTATTCGTTGATGATTCAGCCAAAACTAAACTTACTGTGCGTTTTGGATACGTTGACTATGACTTTTTTGATGCGATGGGGGTCACAATCAATACCGGTCGGAACTTTGACCGGGAAATGGCAGTTGACAAAGGAGGGACAGCAATTATTAATCAGGCGGCAGCCAGAAAACTGGGATGGGATAACCCGATAGGAAAGAAATTCAAACCTGTGATGGGTGCTGATACCACTATCAAAACCGAAGTAATCGGGGTTGTAAACGACTACCACTACTATTCGATGCGAAGCCTGATTGAGCCAGCCGTTTATATTATGTCACCCGACAGGTTTCGTGGACTCTTAATCGGATTTTATCCCAGAGCCGATCAACAAAAATTGCTGAAGTTTATTGAGTATAAATGGCGGGGCTATTTTCCGGGAACGCCTTTCCAGCCTGTTCTGGCCAGTGAATACGCAGCCAAAAACTATAAAAACGATCAGAAAATGTTTTCGTTGTTTGTATATTTTACCATTATTTCAGGCTTGTTATCCATATTGGGCTTATTAGGTCTTACTTCGCTGCTGATTGAACAAAAAACCAAAATTATCGGGATCAGGCGGGTATTGGGCGGCCCGGTCTGGAAAATAACTGCACATCTTATCCGGGATTATATGATCCTGGTATTTCTGGCGGGTGTAATATCACTTCCGGTTACTTATTACTTCCTCGATCAGCAATTAAACCAGTTCGCCTATCGGATTCACATCAGTGCGTTTCACATGATTTTCTCCGTGGTTTTTCTTTCTGCCATTGCCTTTCTCACCATTGTATTTAAAGCTTACCGTGCAGCAAATGCCAACCCGGTTGAAGCACTTAAATACGAGTAAATTCTGGCCGGAATCAAATCATTTGTGTATTCCAGGTTAATCGGATGTTGTTGTTAATTTCCCATTGGTCAGTTCCGGGGAACACGACTATTGAAAAGTTTTGGCAGATTGCCCATACCCTGATAGATAGTGTCCGTAGAAGTTCTGCATTATTAAATATTGAAAATTAGCAGGTTATAGTTTTCTAATTCAATCTACCGGCTATCAGTTTATCAAAGGGTTATTGTAAATGGAAAGTATCCGGATTTAATATTATTTCTCAATCCAACTTACACGGATTGCATAATACATATCAATTATTTATTGAAGTAAAGCCTAAGAATTATATAAAAAATTGAATACCATATAGATAATAAATTGTCTGATTTATATCTTAACTATTTTGGAATGTTTAGATTGTATCGAATTCCGGATTCCGGATTAGTTGGAAAAAATATGATAAATTGATTTAACTGAGTTACTTTATCACTTACCTTTGTAAATCTTTAACTTAAATGATTAATCTGTCAAATGAAAAACAAGTACATTGATCTGATCGAACAGACCTTCGATTTTCCCCAGGATGAATTCAGGGTTGAAGATAATGAACTTTATTTTCATAATATCCCATTAATGGATATTATCAAACAATACGGTACACCATTAAAAATCAGCTACCTCCCCAAAATCAGCCAGCAGATTCTGAGGGCCAAGAAGATGTTTAATGTGGCCATGGCCAAGGCTGATTACCGGGGCGATTATCATTATTGTTATTGCACCAAAAGTTCTCATTTCTCTTTTGTGCTGGAAGAAGTTCTGAAAAATGAGGTGAATCTTGAGACTTCCTCTGCTTTTGATATTTTTATCCTTGAATCGCTGCGCGAGCAGGGATTGATTAACCTGGATAACTACATTATTTGCAATGGTTTTAAAAGGCCGCAATACATCGAGAACATCAGCAACCTGATAAACGAGGGGTTCGAAAACACAATTCCCATTATTGACAATAAGTTTGAGATCGACCAACTCGACAAGAACATTACACGAAAATGCAAAATCGGGATCCGCATTGCTTCGGAAGAGGAACCTAAGTTTGAGTTTTACACCTCAAGGCTTGGTATCCGTTACAACGATATCATTCCTTACTATGAAGAGAAGATAAAGAACAATCCGAAGTTTCAATTGAAGATGCTTCACTTTTTTATCAATACCGGCATCAAGGACTCGGCCTATTACTGGAACGAACTTTCTAAATGTGTGAACCTTTACTGCCAGTTGAAGCAGATATGTCCTGAACTGGATTCTCTCAATATAGGCGGCGGTTTCCCAATCAAAAACTCATTATCATTCGATTATGATTATGAGTATATGGCCGAAGAGATTATTGCCCAGATAAAATTGATTTGCGACCGCAACAACACCCCCGAGCCTGATATTTTTACTGAATTTGGCTCTTACACTGTTGCTGAAAGCGGGGCTACCCTCTATTCCATCATCGACCAGAAACAACAGAACGACCGGGAATTGTGGGACATGATCGATTCATCATTCATGACCACTCTTCCTGACACCTGGGCGCTGAACCAACGCTTTATCCTCCTGGGAATAAACAAATGGGATTCGGAATACGAAAGGGTCTTCTTAGGGGGGTTAACCTGCGACAGTGAAGATTATTACAACGCCGAGGCCCATTCCAATGCTATCTTTCTTCCCAAAATGGATAACGACGAACCGCTCTATATCGGGCTGTTTCATACAGGAGCTTACCAGGAGTCGATTGGTGGGTATGG
>Ga0105046_10011942_pt1 | contig 13479 bp, 9 predicted proteins | sample MAT03_FD_78385 | JGI IMG/M metagenome (GOLD analysis project Ga0105046, IMG submission 78385) | Freshwater microbial communities from Lake Fryxell liftoff mats and glacier meltwater in Antarctica - MAT-03 (megahit assembly) | ecosystem: Environmental > Aquatic > Freshwater > Ice > Liftoff... | reverse complement strand
TCTGAGCGACAGCATCGGATTCCGTCAGCCATTCTCGGAAAGCTGCATCGTAGTCGGCCGCGTGCTCTTTTTCGGCGAGCCGTCGGCTGGACTCATACAAGCTTTCCTGCAACTGCAACGCTTCCTGTTGAGCGACCAGATCCGGATGATCGGCGGGAGTCTTCCAGTCCGCTGCAGCACAGAGTTTCAGGTTGTCGAAGTTGCGATCGATGCGAGCCATCGCTGCGGCCAGCGATTCGACCTTCGCAATTTCAACCAGCTCGGGAAGCTGCGTGTCGGCAGACGGTACTGTAAAAGTCTCGACGTCTCGCCACAGACTTTTGTAGTCGCGACTGGTGCCCGCGTTCTGCATGATCTTCAGCGAACCTGCGAGATCTACGATTCCCTTCGTGCGGCAGATGATGGCAGCAGCAGCCGGGCCGCGATGTTTGCCGTGATGGCAGTGGATGTACATCGGAGTCTTTGCATCCCGCGCGGCGCGGGTGAGAGACAATTGTGTGGCAAGCGGAATGGCATCGTAGCCGAATGGGACGTGGACGTATCGAATTCCGTACTTCTTTGCCAGGTCAATCTTCGGCGTCGCGCCATCGACGCTGACAATTGTCTGCACGCCAAGTTTCTTCAGGCTGGCAAATGCTTCTTCGCCGGCAGGCTCGCTGCCCGAATAGACGTCGGCCGATAGCTGCACGAGATTGTGTAATCCCGGCATTTCGTGCGGCACGTCTTGCTGGGCTGCTGCGTGATCTTGTAGCAGAAAGAAAAGAACGACGCTGAAGATGATGCTTTTGATGGCATGCACTAGACTTTTCCTCACTTGCGGGTTGTTGATTTAGTCTCCGCCGAGATCTTTTCCGTTTAACCCGACTCGAAGAGGAGGCGGGGCACTCGGTACCTCCTCTCCGAGTCGGGTTAAACGATTCAATCAGCTCGGTACCTTCTCTTCGAGTCGGGTTAAACGAATTAATCAGCACCCGCCTTGCAACAGTGGAACATGTTAGACTCCAAATGCTTCCTGATTTGTCTCATGTTTTCGCGAATTCTGCCAGGATGTCCAATCAGGCGGCGAATTATGGCCCTGCGAAACGATTTCGTGTCTCACGGAGAGGAACAGCTTCCATGCTTTCAGACGAACTTGAACGACTGCAGAAACTCCGCGACGCCGGAACACTCAGCGACGAAGAATTTCAGCTTGCCAAGCAACGATTGCTGCAAGCTCCAGAAACCAACATATTTACCGCCAGTGGTCTCAACGCAGCGAATTTTCAGCCAGGCAGAATTCATGGGCTGGAAGAAAAAACATGGTGCATGTTGATGCATCTGTCGCAGTTGCTGATCTTTGCCGCAGGGATCGGCGTTGCTGCACCGATCGTAATGTGGGCGATCAGCAAGGACGATTCACGGGCCGCCAATCGTCACGGCATGGTGATCCTGAACTGGTATCTCAGTTGTTTGATCTACGGCGTGATTTGCGGATTGCTGTGCTTTATCGTCATTGGCATCCCAATGGCCCTGGCTCTGGCAGCCCTGACTGTGATCTTCCCCATCGTCGGAGCGATAAAATCCAATGAAGGCACGTTATGGAACTATCCGCTGTCGATCAAGTTCTTTGATCCGGATGCAGTATAGTCGCCATTGTTGCTTTCAGCCGACTTCGTACGTCACGACGCCATGCCGCTGGGCTCGGCTGATGCGGTCTGTGGCATACAGCCCTGCCAGAACAAATTCCACACACGACGCTCGCACGGCGGCGTTGTCGGCAGCGTTCACTTCAAACGCTTTGTCCCAGATCGGTGGGACTCGTTTGAGCAGCGTTTCGTAATGCTCACTGGGCAGCATATCGCCGACTTCAATTTTGACGCCCTTCGCGAAAATCTGAGCGATGGATTCCAGCCCGTGCTGTTCGACATATTCCTCGAAGACAGACTTGATCGCTTCTGCAATCACCGCATCCAGAACCTGCCGCTCGGTCATCTGATGACTGCTCATCAAATCGACTTCCAGTTTACCGAGCGATGACGAATACAAATGGCCGAGATCACTGATTCGCGGTACGGCTGGTTTTTCGCCCAGCACACAGCCTCGACGTCGAGCGCTCGCGATCATCGTTTGATAATTTGCCAAACTGAAGCGGGCGCTGACGCCGGATTGCTGATCGATGTAGCGACTTTTACGAGCCGCACGGCTGATTTCTTCGATGATCTGCTTCATGAAAAACGGAACAACGATCGGGAAGTCACCGTCCAGCGACAGCTCACATTCCTGCTCCATGATCTGGATGCCGGAGTCGCGATCATGCGGATAGTGCGTCTGAATTAAGCTGCCGATGCGATCCTTCAGTTGCGGAATGACTTTCCCGCTGCGGTTGTACGTCGCTGGATTCGCCGAAAACAGAATCATGACGTCCAGATCAAACTGCACTGGATAACCACGAATCTGCACGTCGCGTTCTTCCAGAATGTTGAAGAGTCCCACCTGTACCAGTTCATCGAGTTCCGGCAGTTCATTCATCGCAAATAAACCGCGATGCATGCGTGGAATGAGTCCAAAGTGCAGCGCGTCTTCGGCCGACATGCTGGTGCCGCCCGCGAGTTTCGCCGGATCAATTTCGCCGATGATGTCGGCAAACTTGGTTCCCGGAGCAAGGCGTTCAGCGTAGCGCTCTTTCCGAGGCCACCAACGAATCAGAATCTTTTCCGACGGCAGTTCTTCGATGCAGCGTTTGCCCTGAGATGTGATCGGGCTGTAGGGATCTTCATGTACCGGGCAACCGGGAAGATCAAGGTATGGAACGAATTCATCCAGAAACTGGGGTAAAGCTCGCATCATGCGACTTTTGCCCTGACCCTTTTCTCCCAGGAACAAAATGTCGTGGCCAGCCAGCAATGCCAGGCTGATTTCCGGCACGACGGTGTTTTCGTAACCCACGATGCCCGGGAAGAGTTCCGCTCCGCTCGCCAGCATGTTCTGAAAGTTGGAACGAATCTCGTCTTTGACACTCCGCGACTTCCAGCCGCTGGCCTTCAGTTCGGCAAGATTCGTGGGGCGTTGTATTACTGCCATGTTGTCAGGATCCAATCGATTGCGGGGCTGCGATTCAACTCTGCCGGATTGTAGACGCCTGACGGCGGTTCGTCATTCGTTTTCTTAGGCCCACGAATATTGGGACGCAGCGACAATCGGTCGTAGCTCAAAAATAAGCGTTGACGATGCTGTAGAAGGTTCTTACAAACACTGAAACACGGCAGTTGTTGCGTCGTTAACGCAGATGCAGACAGAAAAACGGAGACAGAAAAATAACACAGACTTCAGCAACATTGTGCGACTCATTTTTCTGTCTCCCTCTTTCTGTCTACTAAAATGATTGAGCACTCAACGCCGCAATTCGCTCTCTGACTTGTTTGTACAGGTCGTCCGGGAGAGCACCTTTTTCGACAGCGGCAAGGTTCTCGATCAGATGCAAAGGCTTGCACGTGCCGACAATCGTGGTGTGACAATGCGGGTGGCTGAGCGTATAACGCAGGATCAATTCCGCGCGATTCATTCCGGCTGGCAGCAGGTCGTCGAGTTTCGCTTGACTCCAGACATCATTGATCGCCGGACGCTGAATTTCTGCATCGGGGCCGCCCTGAGCTATGCCGCCGCGTATGATAATTCCCGCACCAGATTCAGCCGCACGTGTGATTAAGTCATGATGCTGAGGCGCGAGACAGGAATAGGGAATCTGAAACGTGTCGAACACATTAAGATCGATCATCGCGGGTAAGTTTGGTAGTGAACTGGAGACTCCGATGAAGTTCACCATGCCTTGATCGCGCAAGCTCATCAACAGTTCAATCAAACCTTCCCGCTGCAAAGTTTCTGCATCACCGCCATGAAACTGCAGAATGTCGATGTGATCAGTTTGCAGGCGTTTGAGACTGGTTTCAAGGTTCCGCCTCAGAATATCTTTCTTCCAGATATGATCAATCTCAAGATGATTCTCGTGCTGCGTGTAGACACATCCGCATTTGGTCGCGAGGAAGAACTCACTACGTCGAGAGCCGATGTAGCGGCCGATGCGTTCCTCGCTGATTCCGTAATCGGGAGACGTGTCGATGAAGTTGATGCCGCTATCAAGCACAAGATTGAGCATCGAGTCGGCGTCCTCATCGCTCACAACACGCACGCCCCAGGTTCTGGGCCCGCGAATGCCCATGCTTCCATAGCCGAGTTGAGTCACTTCAAGGTCTGTTCGTCCAAGTTTCTTCCTGAGCATATGTTTCCGTTGAATAGTGCCGAATTAAGATTCAAATTCGAACAGAAGAATGTCTAAAACTGCGGAATCGCAATCAGGGCACTGACATCCCACGCTCGCCGGGTTACGGCGAGCCGCGAGACGTCAGTCTCCGGATTTTTTTGCAACATTGGATCCTAATTCGCGTTTAATCCTTCGCGCTCGAACGGCCCGGGCGATAGCCTTTGCCGGGTTTGTGGCGAGACTGCTTTTTTGAGCCTTTTCCCTTCGCAGGCGATGATGCCTGGACGGGCGATGCGGCTTGTCCTGCGGATGAGCCTGCCGCTGGAATGGTGTGAACGTATTCGCCTCGGACTCGGGTATTCGCATCGGCTCGGCGTTTATCAAGAGCCTCTCGGGGTGGATTCGATGCGATCAGGCAGTCGCAGCCCGATCCGATCAGATCCTGACGACCAGCCTGTTCAAGCGCTTTGCGGACGTCGAAATAATTTTCCGGCTTGAAGAATTGCATCAAGGCTCGCTGCAGTTTTCGATCACGCAGATGCTGAGCCACGTAGACGGGCTTCTTTGTGAACGGGTCTATTCCCGTGTAATACATCGCAGTCGCAACGTCGAATGGAGCGGGAATGAAATCCTGCACCTGATCCGGACGGTAACCGTTTCGCTTGAGGAACAGAGCCAGATCAATCATCGCGTCCAGATCGCTGCCGGGATGACTGGCGATATAATACGGGATGATGTACTGCTTCTTGCCAGCCGCCTTGGATTCGCGATTAAAGACTTCAGCAAATTGATCAAAATCATCGCTGGCCGGTTTTCGCATCAAATTCAAAACGCCGGCGTCACTGTGTTCGGGCGCGACTTTCAGATGGCCACCGACATGATGCCGTACCAGATCCTGCATGTACTCCGGAGATAGACGCGCCAGATCCATGCGGATTCCGCTGGCGACGAAGACCTTCTTAATGCCAGGTGTCTCCCGCGCGTCTTTCATCAGCTTCACCAGAGGACCGTGATCCGTACCCAACAACTTGCAGATCGTGGGATGAACGCATGATTGCCGTCGGCATTTGGCTTCGACTTCCGGTCGAGAACAACGCATTTCATACATATTTGCCGTCGGTCCGCCGATGTCACTGATGACACCTTTAAACTGCGGGTCCTGAGTCATTTCTTCGATCTCGCCAATGACTGAATCGTGGCTGCGAGACTGAATGATTCGGCCCTGATGAGTGGTGATCGAACAAAACGTACAGCCACCGAAACAGCCACGCATGATCGTGACGGAATCCTTGATCATCTCAAACGCAGGGATCTTTTCGGTGTACGATGGATGCGGTTTACGCGTGTAGGGCAGGCCGTAGATCGAATCCATCGCAGGCTGCGAAATCGGAAGCCGCGGAGGGTTGCAGACAACGGCCTGGCGATCATGGAACTGCACGAGTCCTTTCGCGTTGTAGGGATTCGTTTCGTTATGAATAATCTTGGTGGCTTCGGCAAACGCTGGTTTGTCCGATGCCACAGTTTCGAAACTTGGCAGACGCAGATAGGTCGGCTCACTTCCGGGTTCACCGAAGCGTTCCTGGGATTCCTTAGCACCCAGGACATAGGCCATGCCGCGCATGTCGCGGAGGTCACGCACGGTTTCGCCGGCTGCGAGGCGTCTGGCGATTTCCAGAATCGTGTCTTCGCCCATTCCAAATCCAACCAGATCCGCTTTGGCATCGAGCAAAATCGAACGGCGAACTTTGTCGCTCCAGTAATCGTAGTGAGCAAGGCGTCGCAGTGAAGCTTCAACACCGCCGGCAATCACCGGGACACCAGGAAATGCTTCACGAGCGCGTTGGCAGTATCCGAGTGTGGCTCGATCCGGTCGCAGTCCGATACGACCCCCAGGGGAATACGCATCGTCATTGCGGACTTTGCGATTGGCCGTGTAATGATTGATCATCGAATCCATGTTGCCGGCGCTAATGGCAAAGAACAGGCGTGGCTTGCCAAACGTGCGCCAGGCATCGCATGTTCGCCAGTCGGGCTGGCTGACGATGCCGATCCTGAATCCACCAGACTCCAGCACACGACCCAGAATGGCGCTGGCAAAACTTGGATGGTCGATGTAGGCATCGCCTGTGATGAAGACGACGTCAAGTTCATCCCAGCCGCGTTCACGAGCCTCAGCCATTGTCATCGGCAGCGGTTTTCGGTTTTGCATGGTACGCTCGCGCGCCTGCAGAGCTGCGAGAGGATCCGACTCGACATCTGAAAGGTTCAGGATCGGGAGGCTGCATGATGGTGGTTTTTTCATGTTCAACATGATACCACCGGAAATCGCTCTCATCCACTCTTCGCTGTTTTATCTCATGCAGTATCAGAAACAGCCGCAACTTGAGTCAATATTTGCGATTTCTGCACCAGCAGGCAATTCCGGAACGCGTCGTGCGGGAAATTGCGAATTCAAAACTGAAGCCCAATCCGAGCGGCTTTGGTATACAAAATAAATGCCTGAATGGCAGCTCAGGACAGATCAATTGTCCTTCAACGCCAGCGAATTCAGATGCTGAAAGTATTCAGCGATGCTTTCGGCAAGTTGTTTTGCCACTCGTTCACGAACGGCCGCTTTACGATAGTCCGCGCCAAATTCCACTTGAATAGCGTCGATTCCGTCCAGTTGATGGCTGCCGTAGGTTCTGACAATATAGCCACCCGTGAAGCCGGACTGTTCCTTGCCATCCAGCGGATCTGGATGCATCTTCCAACCTTTTTTTTTCAAGAGTCCACACAGGGAATCGGGACCAGAAAACGATTCTTCACCTAACATGGACTTCATGCCGGAAACAGTGAGACCATTACTTGTGCCTCGGTAGACCATCGACGCTGATGTCCCCTGTCCGTGAATATCGATCAGCAGCCCACACGCATGCTTTGAGCGGATCGTTCGAACGGATTCACTTAATGTTTGGTGGTACTGATCATAGACGACTTGAGTCGAAGGTGCTTCAACCGCGATGTTCGCTGGACGGTTGAAATCAACATAGCGTCGATGAACTCGGGAAATAACAAATGAAGGCTTTCCATTCATTCGCACTGCCAGCTGGCGTGCAACTTCCATTGCCAGTTCTTCTGTTCCTCCGTCGCGAACAACTCGAAACCCTGCAGGACCGCTCTCCAGACCTTCACCTGTTCGTGGTTCAACGCCGGGCAGTTTCATGTTGCCGCCGTGTGGGGCAGAAATTACAACTGGCAGATCCCCAATCTGAAATACAACGGGATCAGATTCTGTTACGTCTTTTGCCGCCGCCCAGCGCACAGCGGCTGGAATAACGGAATCAAGACCTGCGGTCCGTTCCGGATGCGGACTGATTGCCAGTACGCGTCCTTCGCCAAAGCGACCGGCTGCAATCGCTGTTTTGCCCGGCATTACGCCACCAGGCACTCCGGCTTTTGTGACCTCAGTCGCATACGAGGCCCATTCTTCATAGTCCTCAAGTTCTGGTTTGTTCGCCGGAGCGAGCAGTGGCCCTTGATGATAATAGACGGTCGTTCGATCGTTGGGCAAAGAAAGACGTTCCAGTCCGCCCGCATGGACTTTCAATTCCACATCACCAAAGCCGCGTGCCCAGTGATTGCGGTCCAGGACTTTCGCATCAAGAATATGCAGCGACCAGTCATAATCTGAAGATGCGAGATACGCACCAGCGCAGATGCCGACATATCCGCCTCCCGCTGCGACAAAGTGTTTTACCTTCTCTCGGCCGTCTGCTCCGAGTGACGTCGCCTGCGCACCGCCTGACCCGCCTGCAAAGATGACGACTTCAAAGGAGCTTAATTCGTCATTCAGGATTTGATCGGTGCGAATCCGTTCCACATGGATTGTGTGGTCGGTCTCCAGATCTTTCAGCACTTCAGAAACGCTGGCACTGACTCCTTTGCCATCGTAAACGGCGATGTGAATCTTTTCGTCAGGAACCGCAGCGGCATGTGCTGCGAACGGAGTCGCGAAAGTTAACAGGACGGCGACAAGAACGATGAGTCTCGTGCCGTCACGTGCGACGCGTGTCCAATCACGGGCGCAACTCGTTAACTTCGACTTGAACTTCATCGCACGCTTGATTGAATGCATCGGCGACAACCTGCTGACGGTTGAGGAACTTCAAGAAGGAAGATCGTACGTTAAGGTCTTTCCAGGTGGTGTTGTAAGCCTCTGAAGATCGGAATTCAACGCAAGCTGAGTTGCGTTCTTCGAAATTTTGAGATGAATTGGTCGAAAAGAAAGGTAATTACCATGACCCGACGCGTGAGCAAGGGATTGTCTTCCTGCATTTTCTGATTACTGCCGTGGCTTGATCCCTCGCTGAAGCGTTCCTGAGCCAGATCGAACGGAAACGTTTCGGCTGCCTGGCCGCTGTCATCGAATGAGTCCAGTGTCGTTAGGCGAGGCGGTGTCTTCCGTCTTCGTGACTTGAATGACAAATGAAAAATTGAATCACCATACGACGGCATCCTGTCGAATCAAGCGCGTTGTTTCAAACGCGTCAGACCCGCCGTCTGCCACGCCAGACAGGCGCCCGTCATGTTGACCAGATTCGTAAAGCCCGCCGCCCGCAAAAAACTCATTGCAATTGCGGATCGCACACCGCTCTGACAATGAACCACCTGACCAATGCAGTGCTACCCACCGCCGCCAGAAAAATCCCCACCGCTTCGCGCGGACCCACCGCCAATCGATAGACCAACAGCGGAACTGCAAAAAACACCGCCCCCGCCTCCAGTGAGTCCCAGCGCGAAGCCGACGATGCAACCGAAGATAATGGCTAGACCGAACATGATCCACCGCCTTCGACGTAGACCCCGTTTTCGAATCCCGCGTCGATAAACTCTATGCAAGCCCGGCTCGAACGATTGCCGCTTCGACCAATGACGTACACGCGCTTCGCCGGTGTGACTCTAGTACCGGTTGACCAGCAGTGCTGTTTCAGGCCGCCATAATGTCGGCCAACCGTTTAACATCAATCGTCTGCATTTTAATTCTCGACTCCACATCGATACGAATAAGGAGTGCTCTCCTGGGCGATTTTGCAGCCATCTCAATCTCTTCCAGACCGAAAACGCCGTTCAATGCTGACCATCATTCTCTGCGGACAACGTCGAAATTGTGACATTGATATCCGCGTCGTCAGTTTGTATATCGACAGATTCCGACATGTCAATTAATAAGTCGGTAGAATTCTGAAACACCATTGTGTCTCATGCTGAAAAAATCAGACTGAGTTGCGACTCAGGAATGTTCAGAAATACAGTACGGCAGCCTTTCGAGGCTGACTCGTTGTGTTTCATGTCAGGCTGGAAAGCCAGATGTACGTTTCGGGATGTTATTTCGGGACTGTTCCCGGGGGTACATGAATTCCCGCGAAACTGTGGCTGTCGCAAGTTCAGCATGGACGACGGTTCTTGCGAACAGCATAGTGAAGGCACAAATCCAGACCTGTATAACAGTTGACACGGGCTACATCGTGCCTCGACTCTCCGAGGCGAGAACTCATCTGAGACACTTGTTCCGGTCTTATAGTCTCGGTTTGAAAGATCGATTCACGTCGCATCAATCAGCGGCGTGGCGTTCCGAGGCAAATTCGAAAGCCATCACGGGAATCGGAGTAGGCGGGCCCCTGAAGACCAAGACGCACTGCGCAACGAGCATTGCCGGGAACATCGAAGTAATTACCACCTCGACACACTGGGCGAGGGTTCGTGTCCACAATGTAGATTTCTTCGTGTCCGCCTTTTGGATCAAAGTCATCCAGAATGACTTCCCAAACGCCACCACACATATCCGCCATGCCGAATCCATTCCGGCCTTTTTCACCATAATGATCCACCGGCGAGACGAACGAATAGCCGTCACTCCAGGGTGCATTCGCAAGTGGCCAGATCGTCTTACGACCAGGCAAAAAATCGACAGCGGAAATATTGAGTCGGCCCTGACCGTCTTTCAGGTCGTCACCCCAGCCGAACGCCTTGCTTTCCAAGCCCCCGCGACAGGCATACTCCCATTCCGCTTCCGTCGGCAGCCGATACTCGAGACCTTCGGGCAAACGACCTGCATCGCGTTCCGTTTTCGTGAGCCATGCGCAGAACGCTCGGCCATCATTCCAGCTCACACAGACGACTGGAAAATTTTCCTGCATCGGAAATTGAAAATTCGGATCAAGCCAGTTTTTTCTTTCCATCGGCTTCCACGGATGTGTGATCGTTCCCCGCAGATTGTATCCATCCCATTCCGGATCAAACACCTGAGTATGCCCACCTCTTTTCTCCGCATCGGTCACATAACCCGATTCATCTGCGAATCGCCGAAACTGACCGACACTGACTTCAGTACGCCCCATCCAGAAGCCCTCTTTGACTTGCATCAGTCGCGGTACTTCACCTTCGTACGATTCGCGTTCTGTCCCCGGCGTCGCTCCACCTTCGATGCCTGTCGCCCATTCGCGTTCGGCGGCAGTGCTTCCCATTTTGAACTCACCCGCCGGAATGTAAACGACCTCCAAAGTCACATCTTTCCCCATTGGCACAACCTTCGAAGCACCCTGCGCTGGTTCGTCGGCAGGAGCGGCATCGCACTTGAGGCTAAAAGGAACCATGATCGCCATCATTGCGACGACGAACGGAATTTGGCAAAAGGTACTGTAGAATTTCACGAGATACTCTCCGGTATTTTTTTGATCATTGTGTTCGCGGCGTTACTTCGAAGACTGTTTTCGGCAACGTGCCGACGCAGCGTATTCATCCGAGCTTCATCCGAGCAGTTCGTTTCGTACTCTACCATTTCCTGCGATGGGATGCGGGCGGCCCTGCTGATCGGGCATCGTCGTTGACTCATCGTAACCCAGCAGATGGTAAGCCGTGGCTTGCATATCCTTGGGCGAAACCGGCGTATCGACAACATCTCCGCCAATGGAATCCGTTTCGCCGACAACACGACCGCGAGCCATCCCGCCTCCTGCAAAGACGGACGAATAAGCACGCGACCAGTGATTGCGACCACCGCCTGCGATATTCGAATCAATCTGCGGCGTACGACCATGCTCGCTGGTACACAGCACCAGCGTTTCATCAAGCATGCCTCGATCGTCCAGATCTGTAATTAATGCCGAATAGCTCTGATCGAAAACCGGCAACAGATAATTTTTGAGTCTCGGGAAATGGTTCGAATGCGTATCCCACACGGATGCGCCATGCGGACCGAAGGGATCCCAGAACACGGACACAAACCGCGCGCCGGCTTCCACAAGTCGCCGCGCTGCAAGGCAGGACTGGCCGAACAACGACATTCCGTAACGTTCTCGCAGTGCTTGAGATTCACCACCGACGTCCAGAGCCTCGCGAATCCGATTTGATCCAATCAGTGAAAAGGCGCGCTGCTGTTGAGCGTTATAGTTTCCGATCTCCGCCGCGCGATCCAATAGCGGTCGTGTGGTATCGAACTGCTGAAGCAAATGGACTCTTGCATCAAATCGCTGCGCGGACAATTCCTGCGGCAGTTGACAACCGTCCGAAAGTTGAAATCGTGCCATGGCTTCAATACCGGCATGTGGATCCAGAATGTTTTCCGTTTGGCTGTTGGCATCCAGCTTTGGAACAATCACGGTTCCCTTGCCGTCGAAATCGGTCCAGAACGGATCGTGGCTGTCTCCTAAAAAGGCGGCGTAAGGACCCGCTTGATCCGATGAGCTGCCCTTGGAACAGAATCGCCAGGGCAGTCCGACATTACGAGGCATCGACGGTGATTTTGTCCCTGATCGACGTCCATCCAGATAATCCACGACCGAACCCATGAAAGGCCACTGCTGCGGATCTCGCGGACTCGTTTCCAGAGGAATGCTGTACGTTGGCATTCCGCTCATGACATAGGCACAACAGTGAATCGGATATTCGTGAGTCATTGATCTCACAACTGTCAATCGATCCGCGATGCGCGCGATCTGCGGCAATCCCTCACAGATCTGCAGTCCCGGGACCACTGTATCAATGGCCTTCATCTCGCCCTGAATCTCTGCGGCGGCCTGCGGCTTTGGGTCAAATGTTTCGTGCTGTGGAGGTGATCCGAATAGAAACACAAAGATGCAGGCTTTTGCTCGACCGCTACGCGGCCCCGACGTTTCGTTCGCGAAGCTCGCCCCGGAACCCAACCCGAGTGCGCTGATGCCGCCGATCTGTAGCAGGTCGCGACGAGTGATCCCGTTGCACAGCTTTTTTGCACTTCCCGATATTCGAAGCATTGGCTCTTCCCTTAAAGTCACGGGACACCCATTTCCGCCACGTCTTTGCAGACCAGCGAGCGTCCGTCATTCTAAACGATAGTATCAAGCGTGTCCCGCCAGCGAAGGGTCAATCACACGACTGCTTGAAAATTCAGTGTGCGTTGATGGTTCTGTAACAGGCACGTTCACTAATGTCCACCGGCTTTGCGTGCGTTCCGCAATAAGCGCGAGCTAAGGATCGCTCGATAAATAAGTGTCCGATCAGCCGGACTTGGCGTCCGGTTTTCCGGCCCAACGGGCCAGCCATAAGTCAGCCCAAGGCAACGCCCTGAGAAACAGTTCCACGCAATGATTTCCAGCCCCGAGTGGTCAACGCCGTTAAGGATTTTCGCCAATAAAAACCGCGGTTGCGAGGAATTCAGGAGTATGAAAAAAGCCAGACTCCCGCATGTGATGTGCGGACTGAAATTCAAAACGTTACAGGGGCTTACATGGGCGTTGAAGAAGTGGTCGGTGATACTTCTTCCACGCACTCGCCAGCGGATGCATGAACTCAGGGAAGAAGTTGGCGACGAGCACTGACGAATCGGACTCTGGGTTGCTCTTGCCGTGGACGGTTCGCGAGCCAGTACACCGCGAGCCAAAAGTAACGAACAGGCTTTCTCGGCGAAGAATTACGGCAAGGGCAAGAAAGCAAAGTCTCGAAAACAATGGAAGGATAAGCAGAAGCGAAGTGAGAAACTGTCGGCTCCGGTGAAACCACAGATGTGGCTCACCCTGAAATGGCACATGGGACTGAAAATGCCGTGGACATGGAAAACGGGCCCATCAACTTCGAGTGCATGGCATCATTTGATGGAACTGCTGAAAACGGAACAATTCCAGGAAAACACGCTGTTTTGTGGCGATGCGGGCTTTGTAGGCTACGAGTTCTGGAATGCCATTTTGATGAACGATCACCACTTTCTGATGCGTGTGGGAGCCAAC
>Ga0105046_10011937_pt1 | contig 13481 bp, 11 predicted proteins | sample MAT03_FD_78385 | JGI IMG/M metagenome (GOLD analysis project Ga0105046, IMG submission 78385) | Freshwater microbial communities from Lake Fryxell liftoff mats and glacier meltwater in Antarctica - MAT-03 (megahit assembly) | ecosystem: Environmental > Aquatic > Freshwater > Ice > Liftoff... | reverse complement strand
CTACAGCATCAGTCTGTTCACGACATGGCAGACTCCGGCATTTGAGCAGGTTTGGCTCAAGAGCCGTGTGGAAGACAACGCCTCATTCTGGGATAAGGACAGCTTCTATGGCGCAGCGCAAGCCACCGCGCCAACCCCGCCGATTGCCGAGGTTCCTGTCGAGAACTGCACAGAGCAGATGGGAGTTCACGGGTCCTGGAACGAACGCCTGTCGCACTTTCGCATGAACTTTGTTCCCAGCTTCGGCGAGGAGTTGCAGAGTGAATATTTTGTGTCGCGCCAAAATGCCCTCCTGGCCTTCGCCCGCATTCATGCACTCGGTGAGCGTTTAGTCGCCCATCTCCTCATCTCGGAAATTCGCACGATTGCCGCTGACGATCTGTGGATGAGTCCCTGTTATGGGCAAGCCTGTGTCGCGATTCACTTTACATGGCGGCAGAATTGGGAGGCTGTCCAGAAGCTGCTGCCGCTCATTGAAGCACAGCTTCAGCCGCTTCAGGCCCGCCCGCACTGGGGCAAGGTGTTTACATTATCACCGGATTATGTCGCATCCTGCTACGAAAAACTGCCGGACTTTCAACGCCTGCTGTCTCAATACGATCCAGCAGGCAAATTCCGCAATGCGTTTCTCGATCAGTATATTTTTGCAAGCTGATGCAATTTAACGTTTAAAGGCCAAAAAACACGGGCGGCATGATGCAACACATAAGGACGGATATAGAACAGGATCGTAGCAGCGCAGCGTGCTGCGCCCGATATAACAGTATCCTCAAAAGGGCGCTGCGCCCTACAGTCCCCAATTGGAATATCGAGAGAACGGGGTTTTTCTCCATCCTCATGTGTTGAATTGCATCATTGTGCCCACGACAAAAGATAATCAACCTGGGCGAGACATGCCTTACGATAGAAAATTCAGGGGAGATGACGAATGAGCGAAACGATTCTGATCGTTGATGATGAACAGCGCATTATTGATCTGGCGAAGATGTACATTGAAAATGAAGGCTATCAGGTGACCAGCAGCACCAATGGCCGCGAAGCCCTGACGCGCATCCTCAATGATAAACCTGCGCTGGTCGTGCTCGATTTGATGCTGCCCGGTATGGATGGTCTCGATGTCTGCCGCCGTGTGCGGGCTCAATCCGATGTGCCGATCATTATGCTCACCGCTCGCAGCGATGATATTGATAAGATCGTCGGGCTGGAATTGGGCGCGGATGATTATCTGACCAAACCCTTCAACCCGCGTGAATTGGTGGCCCGTATCAAAGCGATTTTGCGCCGCAGTGAGCGCAAGCCCACCGCTGAGAACCGCCCGATTCGCATGGGCAATCTCACCATTCACCCTGAGCAGCGTACCATCATCATTGATGAAACGTCGGTTGATCTGCGTATGAAAGAATTTGATCTGATCCTGATGCTGGCCGAAAATCCGGGCCTCGTCTTCAGTCGCGAGCGCCTGCTCGATGTGGTGTGGGGCTATAACTTTGCGGGCGAGACGCGCACTGTTGACGTGCATGTCGCACATTTGCGCCATAAGTTGAAGGGCATGAACGCGTTGATCGAAACAGTGTGGGGTGTTGGGTATAAACTGGTGATGCCATGAGTCCACGGGCGACAACACAGATTGCGATCCCGATCAAGAAAAATGTGCCGCGCCGCCATTGGAGTCTGCGCGTACATTTGCTGCTCTCGTATATCCTGCTGCTGTTTGTGGCCCTCGTTGTCATGGGGATAACGCTGATGATCGGCGTGATTGTGCAGCCCGCCCCGCCTCAGACAACCTATCAACGCTTTGCCGCGCTGATTCAGGGTCTTGATGAAAAGGCCATCGATCAAGAATTCACAGGACAGCCGCGTGGGCCAAATCGCAAGCGGCTCGTCAAGGTATTAGTCGATTTCGCACAGAGTCGTGATACCCGTGTCCTGTGGATCGAAACAACCGGTCCCAATCGCGCTACAGTTCGCTATGACACGGCAAATCTCTTCGATGAAGAAGCCTCCATCTACTTCAGCCGCGATGGATATATGAGTGGGCCATTACAGGTCAATTTGCCCATGCCATTTCGTCAGGTGTATGGCAGCTTTCGCAACACCGATCAAAAAGAATGGCTGTATGGCGGGCTCGTCCGTGAAGCCAATCTGCGTAAAGATGAGGGTCGCCAGCCGCTTTTTCAGACCTTCTTCGTGATGGCCGAGCCTCGTCCGACCTATTCGCTGCAAGAAGCACTCAATGATTTCAGTACCGCTCTCCTGCCCCCGCTGCTGCAAGCGGGCTGTGTGGGCCTCATTGTCGCGCTCGCCCTGGCCTTTATGATGACGCGCACACTGGCCCGCCCGCTGCAAGCCCTGGCGCAGGGAGCCGGAGCTGTCGCATCGGGCGATTACAAGCATCGCGTGGCGGAAATTGGGCCGTCAGAAATGAGGGCGGTGGCTGGAGCGTTTAACGATATGGGGCGGCAGGTGCGCGAATCGCAGCAGTCACAGCGCGATTTTCTCGCCAATGTCTCGCATGATCTCAAAACGCCTCTGACCTCGATTCAGGGTTATGCACAGGCCGTCATTGATGGCGCGACCCGTGATCCTAAAGCCGCCGCGCAAATCATCTACGATGAATCCGCCCGTTTGAATCGCCTCGTCCTCGAACTGACGGACCTGATGCGCATGCAGTCAGGCCGCTTTTCACTGCATATGCAGCCTCTGGATGTGAGCGAGATTGTCGCAGCGATTGGACAGCGTTTGAACGTGGTGGCAGAGCGAAAAGGGGTGCGTCTCATCCTGAATACACCTGCTTTGCCTGTGGTGACAGGCGATGGAGATCGTCTGGCGCAGGTGCTCACGAATTTGTTGAGCAATGCCATCCACTTCACGCCCGAAGGCGGAACCGTCACGGCCCAGACGCAGGTGAATCAAAATGGCGTTGAGATTCGCATACAGGACACAGGGATTGGCATTCCCTCGGCGGATCTGCCGCGCATTTTTGAGCGCTTTTATCAGGTCGATAAAGCACGCGGCCCGAATCGCGAAGGCAGCGGCCTGGGCCTGGCAATTACCAAGCAGATTGTACAGGCACACGGGGGGTATATTCGGGTGGAGAGTGCAGGCCCAAACCAGGGTGCAACCTTTACGGTCTGGCTGCCGTCACCGGAGCTATCAACCATGATTGCGCGACGCAAATCGTAAGGTTGATCTGGTAGGTCGCCCTTGATACGTGACGTGCTTTTGTGACATGCAAAATCATAGATGTTTCCTGTACCCCTCTCCTATGGAGAGGGGCCAGGGGTGAGGTCGCTCTACGCCCGTGCGTTTGCGCCAAGCAGCATCTTGAGTTGATGCAGGCCGCCCTCAGGGCTCTGGCGAAAATCAATGGGCGGCAGGATCAGAAGCAGCTTGCTCGTATCGCACGCACGATGCAGCACCGGAATCACAATCTTACCAGCCTCAATAAAGCGGCGATATTCGTTCAGCACATCGGTATCGCTCACCAGATCCGGCGACAGTAGCATCAGCATCGTGCCGCAGGCGTGCAGCGCCGCATCCACCGCACTGCGCCAATCGTCGGCTGTTTCCGGCACGTCCATCTCGTCCATCCAGACGCTCACCCGCGCTTCGTGCAGGGCCATCGAAATATCGAGGGCAAAGACTTCATCCGCGCGGTGATAGCAGACATAGACGCCATGACGGGCCGAATGTTGAATCAGGGTCGGCGTGAATGTGTCCAGAAGGGCCTCGCGCACGCGGGTGTCCTCTGGGTGTTTGACCAGGGCACGATGCAAAAGAACGCGCTTCTGTTCGACGGTAAGCGTGCGTGTACTAATGGCTGATACAGCCGAGGATTGAGACGACATAGAAACGCCACCCAAACTGAATTCCAACTATGGAGGCAGTATAGCAGGGAAAGGCGACAGGTGATGCTTAATCATCCTTCATGTTACAAAAATGTTATATCACAAAGCGGAACCCCTTCATTGTGGAAAAAATATTAATACGTATTATAAATATAACCGATGAAAATTACCTGATATTTACGTGGGAGTAAAGCTTCAATGTTAATGCGGCCAGAAAAAATTAAAGTTGAGCCGTTGAGCTTTGGCTCAATTATGTCATCTATGGTGCAAGGAACATATCGTATACCCCGTTTTCAACGTATGTTTGTTTGGGAGCGCAGTCGGATTCAATCTCTTCTGGATAGTATGTATAGAGAGTATCCTATTGGAACCATATTTCTTTGGAAAGCGCCAGCTCAATTCAATCATATGTTGCGTTCTGTGACCTATTTAAGTCAACCACCAATTGAAGAAAATCAATCCTACACATTTATTCTTGATGGACAACAACGTCTAACATCCCTGTATGTTGCAGTTAATGGGTTAGAAATCCGAGGTGAAAACTATGGAAAAATAGTTGCTGATCTTGCAAACGAAGAGGCAGGGCGACATTTTCAATATCGTACTCCAGATAATCGCCGTTGGGTTGCAGTACATGATTTGTTAAAGGAAAATGCTTTTCAGATTTACGATACACTTCCCTCAGAATACCGCCAGAGATTTCAAGATATTCGTCAGAGATTAATTAGCTATCCCTTTTCGGTTGTGAGTGTAAGCGGAATGGGTTTAGATGATGCTATTGAAATCTTTGAACGAATTAACCAACAGAGTAAACGCTTAACTCGCTATGACCTTATTGCCGCGAGCGTGCTAACTGATGAATTTGACCTACGAGAACGGTCTCAAAAAGACATTATCGAGCCTCTAAAAAAGTCTTTTGGAAACATTCCAGAAACGAACGTTCCTCAAGCTTTAGCTCTAAATATCAAAGGGCGAACAGAACACGCATCACAGATGGTATTGGAATCTAAGGAAGTACAAGAGGTATGGGAGAGAACTGTAGAGTGTTTAAAGCTCGCAGTAGAGTTTGCCCAACACAACCTTGGCGTTAAGCGAGCTGACTTCATCCCATATAGTTCTATGCTCCCGGTCTTGGCATATTACTTCTTCCATGCGGAAGTCAATAGTATTAAAACCAGCTTCCACCGTGATCAGATTGAAAAATGGTTTTGGCGAACTGCGTTTGCTGAAAGATATACCAGTGCTAGTCAAACTCGTATGACTGAGGATGCTGATCAAATCCGTCAGCTAATTGATGACAACAAAGTATTTGATTTCGACAGAATGCCTGTTGCGCTTGATGAAAGAGCCCTTATTCAGGCAAGTATGGGCACAACAACGTCTGCCGTACGTAATGGTGTGCTATGTATGTTAGCCCTTAAGCGCCCACTACATTTTGTTAACAAGTCTGAAATTGCTATTGAAGGGGAACATTTCTCTAAATTCACTCGCGCCGAAAGACATCATATTTTTCCGGTTTCTGTGTTACAGACGCAGAACTTAGCACAACGTCAGGTGCATAGCATCCCTAACTTTTGTTTTATCCCTCCAGATCTTAATCAGCAAATCTTCGATAAAGCACCCAGTGAATATTTTACGTCACTACGTGAACTTCATGGGGATAATGGTGGTTTTACGAAGATCATGAATACTCATTTGATACCTAGCGATGAAAACTCAGGTATATGGACAGATGATTTTAGATTATTTTTGAATCAGCGAGCACGGCTTATGATCACAGAGATACGGCGGCTTTGTGGGCTTACAGTACGTATGTCTGAAGAGCAACGTAATCCAGTGATCGATGCTGTAGAGATTGCTCTCCGTGAGAAAATTCATGAATCTTTAAGCGCAGCAGTGGGGCTAGATTACTGGCGAAAGACAATCCCAGGTGATATTCAGGAACGTGTTAAAACGCGTATTGAAACACTACTTAACAATGTACCCGGAAGTGAACGGAGTCACTTTAATGACTTACGCGTTCGTCTTGACCAATGCGATGTAGGAGATTACCCCAAAATCATTGCAACCAATTGGACGCACTTTTCGACTTACTTTCGATCAAAAAACGACTGTGACCGCATGATGAATGATTTTCGAATTTATAGAAATGCCATTAAACACAATCAACCTGTTGATGCTCTTCTTGACCTCAGAGGACAGGCATCTATCCTCTGGATATCACGTGCAATCGAGCTGGATTTATCCACTTTTGGGATAGATTAACATCGTACAAGGAGGGCATGATCCCTAACATGCCCTCCTGCCTACCCCGTCACCCCGTTCAGGAAATTGCGCACCATCGCAAAATAGACATCGCGATGCGTGCTGCCCGGTGAATGCCCCGCCCCCTGGAACGTATGCCCCACCGCACTCGGATACAGGGCTTTGAGTAGATTCTGCACCTCGGGCCCAAACGTCGCATCGTTATCGCTGTCGATGATGAAAATGCGATTCACCCATCCCGCAAAATCAGCCGGGGTAAATTGATAATTGCTCATGTAATCGATCACACAGGCATAACTGCTTAAAAGATCGGCCTTGCCCAATCGGACGCTGAACAACTCATCCAGATAGGCCTGCCAGAATGGGATTTCAACGGGCGACGGTTGCAGCATAGTAAGCATTTGCAGTTTGGCCCCCTCGCGCACCACGCTCTCATCCAGTTCATCGACCATCGCATACTGATCTTGATAACGTGCGGCCTGAAAGGGATCAGGCGGAGTCGTCGTCGAGAGAATCAGCTTGCGCACGCGATCCGGGTGACGATGCGCAAACACCTGCGCCACCATGCCGCCCATCGATCCCGCCAGCACGTCAGCCGCGCCGATATTCTCAGCGGTCAAAATCGCCGCCAGCCCATCGGCCAATTCAGCCATGCTCATCACAGGCGGATAATCGGGCACAATGAGCTTGAATCCATCTTCCAGCAGCGGTATCGAGCGAAAGGCCGCATCACCCATGCGCAGTGCCCCCACCAACCACAGCACAGGCTGTTCCCCTGTGCCGCTCACGGTGTAGGTCCAGGGCACATTGTTCCATATCGTGTGTCGAGGGTGATGCGTAGCGCGATATTCCTTTAACTCCTGCGTGAGCGCCAGCGGAGCCTCGTGATAAAACGTCTCAAAATTGACAGACATTGTTTATCCTTATTCGTCCATTAAAAGAGAAACACGACGATACAATTTGCCTTTTAAAGATAAAAATTGCTTTTCTATCTATTCCAAATATGGACTGTAGGGGCGCAGCATGCTGCGCCCAAAATGATCGCTTCGTTCGTGTCTCTATTCTGGTCGATCTTTGCGTATTTGGGGTGAGCGTTTTTAGAGAGGCGTTTTTGTTGGCGTGCCCGCTTTGCGCGGATAGAGAATCGGGGTTTTGCGCGTTTTGTCCACAATGACGAGATAATGCGCCTCTTCAACATCCGGCAAACGCACCTCAACAATCTCACGCAGTTCACCGCCGAGCACTTGCAGCGCGGCCTGGGCATCGCGGGCTTCATCGTGCGCTGTGACGCCTTTCATGGCGATGCACACCCCGCCAATTTTAGCCAGTGGCAGCAGATACTCCATCAAGGCAGGCAGACGGGCCACTGCGCGGGCCGTCACCACATCATAATGCGCCCGATGCCGCGTATCCTGTCCGGCATCTTCGGCGCGGGCATGCAGGGTACGCAGATGGGCCAGGCCCATCTGGTCTGCCACATGCTCGATAAACATGAGTTTTTTAGCAGTGGCTTTCATCGCCTTGACCGCCAGATCAGGCTTGACCATCGCCAGCGGCAGCGCAGGGAAACCCGCGCCTGTGCCGACATCGATGAGGGATGTGGCATCCGGCGGCAGATGCGGCACCAAAGACAGCGAATCGAGGTAGTGACGCACAGCAATCTCATGCGGCTGCGTGATCGCTGTGAGGTTCATGCGCTGATTCCAATCGATCAACTCGCGCGTCAGCACATCAAACTGCGTTTCGTGCGCAGGGGTCAACGTCAGACCAAACAGCGCGTTTGCCGCTTCCACAAATGGGCTGCTCATGATGTCCTCGTGAGGGCGGGAGCGACTCCCGCCCGTGTGGCATGCTTCGCGAATTAAGGTTACGGTTGGGTGATCGGAATGGTCGGATTCTTGTAGCCGACGTACTGACCAAAGGGATTGGGCTCAATCGTGTAGGTGCAGGTGCGATCAAACCGCTCAATGGCTGTGCCGGGGCCATAATCATCGAACCCATCATTGATCGGGTTGTTCCAGAACAGATGGAAGCCCACCTGATAATCCCCTGGCTGCCACGCATCGCCCAGATTGGCGGTGTAGAACACCCAGTAATTGCCATCGCTCAACTGTTTGATCTCGCTGATACTGACTTTGGTCGCACTCTGACCGTTAATCTGAATATCATACATCGCGTTGTTGATGTGATCCTGCACCTGTTCGGGCGTCTTGGCATACCACGACCAGAAGACCGTCAAATTGTCCGTATCGAACAGGCGGCCCGGCTTGGAAGCAGGGAACGAATCGCATTCCGCAAAGATCAAACCCGGATCGCTGGTGCGGCCTTCAAGGTTTTCAATCTCGCTTGGACGCACACCAATCTGCACCACTTCTTCTTTAGGAATGGCATAGATCAGATTGAGCATGCTGCCATCCGGCTTGAAAATGCCCGAATCGCCGACGATGATGCGCGTCACATTGGTCACCGGATCAACCACAGGTGTACCAACAATCGTGCCAGTAGAAGAGGCCGTTGTGCCATCGATGGTCGTCGAGGTGTACTGTGGCTCGGAGCAGCCATCCTGTGCATCGTCAACAGTCGTCTCAAACGTTGTTGTGCCCGTTGTCTCATTGGCAATGCGCAGTTTGGCGCTGCCAAGCGTGCCCAACAGCAGCATTTCTTCGCCGTTATATTCCAGCACACTGCTGGATTGGAACGTGCCGTCGATTTGCACACGAACTTCATTGGTCAGAGCCGCACCTGATGCCCCAAACCCACGAAACACCTGCACATACACATCCAGATTGCGCCCGATAATGCCATCCAGATCGAGGACAGCACGGTTATCGCACACGACAAAGAAGTAATTGACGTTTGTCGTGGGCGTGCCAACAATCGTTGGCGCGACTATAGGCTGTATCAGAAGCGGATTTGATGTTGGCGCAGGCGCAGCCGCCGTTGCATTTTGCGCCAGGGCCAGACCGCTGGCCCACAGCATCATAATCAAAACGAGACCACTTAGAGAAAGCAAAAGTTTCTTGGACATCCCGGAGTCCACCTTTCCGACAGGGAAATGAGAGCGTGCAACATTATAGTGGATGTTAACGCAAAATGGCGCAAATCCCACCCTACAAATGGCCTACGATGATTATCAATCAACATCCTCATCGAATTCCCATTCCTGGGATGTCCACACAAGATCAGCCGCGATCATTTCATAAAACACCTCATATGTTTGAAAGAGATAATGGTGCAATGGTCTTGATTTCACCTTCATGAGTTCAAGGAGAGCCATTGTTTCAGCCAACCACACCGAATGACTAACTTCAAAGGCGTAAGACATTGGGCACATCCCAGAGGAGAGACATTCACAATCTCGCTTACGATTCAATTCCTGCCACTCGTCTATATCTTGGGGAACCCCTGGACGTAAATCATAAGGAATATCACTGAGATCAAAATTGAAGTATGCCTGAACATCTCTATCAAAAGGCAAAGGATGCATTCTGATCCATGCTGGTTCACCAAAGGTAAGCGTAAGAGTGGTTCCAACAATCTGCCAGGTGTGCTCAAATTCACAGTCTAATGAGGATTTCGTGACTGTAAAAATTTTATGTGGAAATTCTTCAGGGTTAGCCAGAATATGGCCTGCAAAAGTTAACCTGACACTTTGTTGGTACTCACGGCAAGAGAGTTCGCCAGTGTCGCCTGAATAAGTTGACAGACGCCAGGGAACCTGAAGTGGGTGTAATTTTTGTTGATGTGGCATCTTATCTATCCTCATGCATAAACACGTTATTTTGCATCCTTCCATTCTCGCTATAATAATCTCCATCTATTCCACACTGAAAAGGGTTTTGCTGCGTGTCCGAGGTCGATCAAGACTCCAATTCACTGTGGACGCTGCTGTTTGAGATCGTTGTTGACATGGAAAAACGGCTCTTTGGGCATCTGGCCGCGCATGGCCTCACGCCGCCGCAGTTCTACGTCCTCAAGACACTCACCGAGCATGAAGGCCGCTGTCGCATCGGTCAAATTGCCGAGGAGCACCATCTCACCAACGCCACCATGACCGGCCTTATTAAACGCATGGAGGCCGCCGGATTGGTCACACGCACGACCAGCCCGCAGGATGGCCGCTCTGTTGATGTGATGCTGACCGAGGCAGGCGTGCAAAGATTCCATGATGTGCAGGAATCGATTATGGAACAGGTGCGGCTCGTGCTCCACCTCCTGCCCGCCGATGAACGCGCCCAGATTATTGAAAAAGTCGGCTTTTATTTTCAGGTTCTGCGCCAATTACTGCCTGCCACCTCCCCGATTGCCAATGACGAGCCAGAGTCATAATGCCCTGGCGGATGGCTACCCCAGCCCTCAAATAAGCCCAAATTTAATGATAAGTTCGTAGGGGCGACCCGCTGGATCGCCCAATGATATCGCATGATGTCAACATGTAATGGCACGAGCCAGCCTTGCGCATCAAAAAGAGCCCCACGACCTGATGTCCTTCTCCCCTCTCCTATGGAGAGGAGCCGGGGGGGTGAGGTTGTCCTGCATCCTCCAGACATTCACCCACATCTCACACCCTCACAAGACATATCTCAGATCATGCGGCTATGATGGCACAATCTAAAAGGCAAGTCGCCTTATCAACAGGCATGAGGCAATCGATGCGGCGTAAAAAACAAGACACGCGCAACATTATTCTCGCAGCAGTCAGCGGCACAGCCCTTTCCGCACTTGGCGTATGGTTGTGGCGGCGGCACTATGTGCCCTTGCAAGAGCAAACTCTCGATCTCAATGTAACCACCCCCTCCCCGCATGTGCTGGACGACAGTGTGTATGAGGGAGAGCGTACGCCACAGTTCATCCAGGAAGGCACAGGGCCGCTGTTTCATCGGCGTTACTATGCCGATATTGCCCATCCCACGCTGGGCCGCGAAGAGTTGATGCAGAAGGTCATGAACGATCTCAACACTATGTCGCCTGGGGAGATGATGTACTTCGAGCGCATCAGCGGTACCAAAGGCGAGATTAAGGTGGGGGATGAGTTTTACATTCACATCGCAGGCCCCTGGGATGGCCCTGTGCGTGTGATCGAAGTCATGCCGACATCCTTCTCATTCATCACGCTGGAAGATCACTTTGAGGCGGGCGAGATTCAATTCCGTGTGATTGATTCGCCACCTGAAGTCGATGGGTATCGCTTCGAGATTCGCTCGTGGGCCCGTAGTCGTACAGCTCTTGTCAGCTTTCTCTATAATATTTTGCCTTTTGTCCGCGTGGCTCAAACGCGTGTCTGGGCTTTTTTCTGCCATCAGGCCGTTGAACTCAGCGGCGGCGAAATGGTCGGTGACATGCAGGTGATGACGCATCGTGTCCCCTATCGTCCCGCGCAGGCCAAGCCCGTCTCAACGCCCAAAGATGAACCGCCCGCATGGAAACAGTATTCACCCTATTTTGAGCGCTACCGCGCCGCCAAACTCAACTTCGACCTCGATAAACGTGAGGACTATACCGAGAAATATGGCTGGCGCATTGATAAATACGCGGTCGATCTTCCAAAAGAGACATGCGGCGCACCCCAAACGCGAGGCTCGTTCGAACTGGCGAAAGAGGTACTGCGTAATTACGAATTCCCTGATCCGAGTCTCATCTCAGGCATCTTCGTCCCCGATGAGCCGCTCGAAGAACGTCTGATGGTGCTCAGAGCGCACTTTTTCATGTTTACCTTTTTCTTCGGGGTCAAGATTGGCGCTGTGGTGGATGAAAAGCGCACGGATGAAAAGCGCGGTGAGGCCCAGGTCTGGGGCTACAGCTATCGCACGCTGGAAGGCCATTTTGAGATGGGCGAAATTACCTTTGAAATCTGGAAATATCTCGCCAGCGGCGCGGTTGAGTTTCGCATCCATGCCTATTCCAAACGGACGCTCATTCAAAATCCCTTCTATCGCATTGGCTTCTCGCTCTTTGGCCGCAGTTTGCAGCTCCGCTTTGCCCGCAGCGCGATGGATCGCATGCAAAAAATTGTGATCAGCCGTCTGACGAATACCAAAGACGAGACGGAAAAGACCGAGGTTCAGACGACAAGCGAAGAACCTGCGGCGCAAGAAAAGATCAAAGAGGTCAAATCCGAGGATACAGTGCCGCCAAATTCATAGAATGCAAGAGGCTGCAACTGCGCTTTGGCAAACAGAATTATGCAATACGTTTCTAGACTCGTGACATCATGGGTTTGTAGGGGCGACCCAGCGGATCGCCCCTACAAACCTTTATTTAAAACATAATGTTATAGGGCTAATTTATGTCACTCCAACCCCGCCCCATAGGGCATCACATCTCGTGCCCGATCCAGATGCGCTGTAAACCAATCAAATGATTTTGAGCGCACGCCGCCCAACACCCACTTCATTTCCAGCACCCCACCATAAAACCGCGCCCGATCAATCAACAGGGCAATCCGATCATCGTAGCGGCCCATGCGCTGCACGAAGCGTTCCCCATACACATTGATCAGGAGGCCATAATCGCACGCCGGATCGCCCAGCCCTCCCGTGCCAAAATCGATCACGCCTGCAATGCGACGCGATTCTGCATCATACAAAATGTGATATTGCGCCAGATCATCATGTATCAGAGCAGCCTCAAAATCGAGCCAGTGCGGATCAGCCAGCAGAGGCGCAAAATGCTGGTGCACCCAGGTTTGCGTGCTGCGATACATCAGCAGGAACAGCTCGTTCTGAATCTCCTCGTACAGAGTCAGCCACTGGGCCTGTGTCTGCCGCCCGCCTGATGCACCAATGCCCTTTGCCGCCACTGTTTCACGCGGGATGGTGTGCAGTGCCTTTAAAAAGAGGTCCAACTGCTCCGCAAGCCCATCTTGATCCGCTTCAGGCAGGCGCAAAATATCGTTGCGAAACAGCGCTGCTCCCACCAGAAACGGATATGTCACAAAATCATCGTCTACGCGCTCAAACATGGGCACGGGCATAGTGACATATAAGCGCACCAGTTCCAGAATCGCGATTTCTTTGACAAGATTGATCTGTGTGTCACGGTTGCGGGCAAAGCGATACACACGTCCCCCACCGATGACCGCAACATTTTTGAGGCCATCAATATTAACGATGGCGTTGGTCAGATCCGTCTGGGGAAATGCGGCGAGAATACGCTCTATGAGCATATCGGGCGACTGTACATCAATGTTGGGCATAACTTAACCTCTCTCAATAATCAATACCTTCGCCAATTTTGAAAACACAGCCAAATCTGCCTTTTTAAAGCAAATTCGACTCCAAAACTTGGCTTATAAAAGGTCACGAAGTGCCAAATTTTGGCGAAAACCCTGCTTTTTCAGGTACTCTGAATTTTGGCGAAGGTATTGAT
>Ga0105046_10011927_pt1 | contig 13485 bp, 11 predicted proteins | sample MAT03_FD_78385 | JGI IMG/M metagenome (GOLD analysis project Ga0105046, IMG submission 78385) | Freshwater microbial communities from Lake Fryxell liftoff mats and glacier meltwater in Antarctica - MAT-03 (megahit assembly) | ecosystem: Environmental > Aquatic > Freshwater > Ice > Liftoff... | reverse complement strand
TTGATCCTGATTCTGGAAGGGAAAAAGGACCGGCTCATCCGCCGCATGGAACGCGACATGGCCGCCGCGAGCGCGGAACTGCAGTTCGAAAAAGCGGGTCGCCTCCGCGATGAAGTGGCAGCTTTGAGAAAGCTCGAACTCCGCGGCGACGTGGACAAAGACGTTCAACCCGAGGTCTTTCCGCTCGACCCGAAGCGGGGGCTCGCGGGCTTGCGCAAAGTCCTCGGCCTTGCGAAAACCCCGCGGAGCATCGAGGGCGTGGACATCGCCCACCTCAGCGGCCAGGAGACCGTCGCGTCGCTCGTTTCCTTCCTAGACGGACTCCCGTTCAAAGACGCTTATCGCCGCTACAAGATCAAATCGGTCGAGGGGATCGACGACTTCGCGTCCATGCGCGAGGTCATTACCCGGCGATTCAAAAAGCTCCACGACGACGAAAGCGTCTTCCCGGACATCCTCCTCGTGGACGGCGGCAAGGGCCAACTCAACGCGGCCCTCGATGCCTTCCGAATGCTCGGCATCGAACCCCCGACGGTGATCTCGCTCGCGAAGCAAGAAGAAGAAATCTTCCGCCCCGGCGAATCCGAATCGATCCGCTTGAGCCGCCACTCCGCGGCGCTGCGGCTGTTGCAGTACGTCCGCGACGAGGCCCACCGCTTCGCGCAGCACTACCACCACATTCTGCGGCGGAAGAAGCTGACCGAGGATTAGGAAGAAACTGTGCGATCGCAATTGCTTCGCTTATTGGCACTGCTGCTCCCCGGAGTCGCGATCCTTCTATCTATCCGCACGACTCCGGAGGGGAGGATGCCGCGAGAAGTCCAACTCACTCGCGGCAACTGGGGCCGGATTTTGACGAACGCCAACGTCTGGTCCCCCGACGGCGAATGGATCGTCTACGACACCCGCTCCGACCCCGCGGGCGAGAATTTCGACGGGAACCGCATCGAAGCCTTGAGCACCAAAACGGGCGAGGTCCGAGTCCTCTACCAAACAAAGAACGGCGTGCACTGCGGTGTCGCGACCTGGCACCCGAAGGAATTCAACGTCGCGTTCATCCTCGGCCCCGAAAACCCCACGGCCGAGTGGAACTACGGCCCGAGCCGGCGGCGGGGAGTCATCGTCGATTTCGCCAACCCCGGAGTCGCCCTCAATCTCGACGCGCGAAACCTCGTCGCACCCTTCACGCCCGGCGCTCTTCGCGGCGGGTCGCACGTTCACGTCTGGCACCCACAGGGCGAGCTCCTCAGTTTTACCTACGACGATCAACTCGTCGGTGGTGTCCCTCAACGCAACATCGGGGTGAGCACTTTCGCCAAGAGCGTCACCGTTCCCAAAACCCATCCGCGGAATCACGATGGTTCCGCGTTCAGCGTGTTGGCCACTCGGACTGTCGCGGAACCGAAACCGGGCTCGGATCACATCTCGCGGGCCTTCGAGGAAGCCTGGATCGGCTCCACCCGCTCGCTCGCATTCCAGGGCCACGTCCGCACGCTCACCGGCGAAACGATCTCGGAAGTCTTCGGAGTGGATCTTCCGAACGATCTCACCTCAGTCGGGCTCGGGCCACTCGAAGGCACTGCCGATCAACGCCCCTTCCCGCCCCGCGGCACGGTGCAGCGCCGCCTCACGAACACGACCGACCACAAGTTCCCCGGCATTCAAGGCCCACGGCACTGGCTACGCTCTTCCCCCGACGGTTCGCAAATCGGCTTTCTCAAGAAGGACGACGCGGGGGTGGTGCAATTTTGGACGGTCGACCCGCGAGACGGACCTCCGCAACAGATCACGCACAATCCGCACCCCGTTTCTTCGTGCTTCACCTGGCACCCCGATGGCCGCCGTGTGGCATTCGCGATGGACAGCAGTATTTGTGTAACGGACGTGACCACCGGCACCACGACTCGCTTGACCCCGCGGAGCGACGACTCGACCGCCCCGCGGCCCGGGGCGTGCGACTTCTCGCCGTTGGGGGATCGCATTGCGTTCGTGCGCCGCCTTCCCGACGGGGCCGGCGTCAGTAATCAGATTTGCACCGTCACCGCCGATCCCTGAGAAACTCCCCATGCCGCTCTCCGGACTGATCGCCGCTCCGCACACGCCGTTCCACGCGGACGGGTCGTTGAACCCGGACATCATCGACGCACAGTGCGAACACCTGCTCCGCGCCGGCGTGACCGGCGCGTTCGTTTGCGGAACGACGGGCGAGGGGCTTTCGCTCACCTCCGCCGAACGCCGCGCCGTGACCGAGCGCTGGGTGAAAGTGGCCCGCGGTCGTTTGGCAGTTATCGTGCATGTGGGCCACGCCGCGGCCGCGGAGGCGAAAGACCTCGCGGCCCACGCGGAAAGTTTGGGAGTGGCGGCCGTCTCCGCAGTCGCACCGTTCTACCACCGCGCCGCGGACGAAATTGGCGTCGTCCATTTCCTCCGCACGATTGCGGATGGGAGCCCGCGAACGCCGTTCTACTTCTACGACATCCCGAGTACGACCCGCGTGAACGTGAACACGCTGAACGTGATGAAATTGGCTGGAGAATCGATCCCCAGCTTCGCGGGGGTGAAGTTCAGCAACCCGGATCTGGTCTTGCTCCAGGAGTGTCTGCAATTCCAATCCCGCAAATACAACGTGCTCTTCGGCGTGGATGAAATGCTGCTCGCGGCGTGGTCGCTGGGTGTTCGCGGGGCCGTGGGGAGCACGTACAATTACCTCGCGCCGCTCTACCACACGATGCTCAAGAGCCCTCCGGACGAAGCGCAGAAGCTCCAATTCGCCTCCGTGCGAATCGTCCGCCTACTGGAGAAGTTCGGCGGACTGGCCGCGGGCAAAGCGATGATGAAACTCGTCGGCATCGATTGCGGGCCACTGCGGACGCCGTTGAAAATCGTCGATTCCGAGGCGTTGAAAAGCGAATTGGTGAAAGCCGGCTTATGGGACTCAGTTAGCCACGCCCCATAGAAGCGATGCTCAACTTCCGATAGTCCGCCATCAACTCCGCCCGAATCGGCCTCGCTCGATCGCACAGATTGCGCTGCTCCGCAGCGTATTCTTCCCGCCCTTCGCGAGTCTCGATGCGGATGGGCGCGAACCCGAACGCACTCAGGTCGTACGGGCTGGCCCGCATATCCATCTCGCGGGCGGCGACGGCCAACTCGAACGCATCGCCGAGCACTTCCGAGCGACCGAACGGGGCGATTTTGTACGCGAACTTGTAGAGGTCCATTGTGACGTGAACGCAGCCGGGCTGGTCGTGGACCGCGGCGAGCGAGCGTTCGAGGGGCCAGCGATTCAATGGAATGGCCGCGGGCGTGAAGAACCGAAACGCATCGTAGTGCGAACACCGAACGCCGCCTTCGACGACCGAATCGGTGTCCGCCCTCGTCAACCGCAATGGCACTTTACGGTGCCGAACCTCATCCTCGCGGTAAACCATCGCCCACTCGTGCAGCCCGAAGCACGCGAACGACGGTTCGCGGTCCTGCACGGTTTCCAAATAGTTGAGCGCCCAATCGACGTACTCCAACCGGTGCTTGGGGAACGCCGATGCGAGCAGGATTTGGCCGCCTTCGCAGGGATCGAATTCGGTTCGATAATCGAGGTCGTCCGGCGTGGCGTCGTCGAGCCGGACGTTGAAACCGGGGGACCATCGCAAAAGGTGCCCGGCACGGAAGGAGTAGTACTCGAAGAGGAAATCGTAAACCGGATGCTTCGCCCCGCGGCTCCCCCGGCGAAGCCGATCTTCGGCCCAGAACTTCAACCGATCGGAATGGGCCCGTCGGCGAGCCTCCCACGCGGTGCGCGAAAGCGACTCGTCGCAGCCCCTATCTTTCGCGGTTTCGGTGTGCGATAACACGTCGATCCCCTACCCCGCGATGGCACACCATGCGCCGTTCTCTCGCTTTCATCTTCGGCATTTTCGCCATGAACGTCTCGTTCGCTCTCGCCGCGGACCGCGACCTACCCGCGGCCGGAAAGTCCGGCCGCTCGGTCACTCACGCCACCAACGGCATGGTCGCGACGAGTCATCCGCTCGCAGCGCAGATCGGCCTCGACGTTCTCAAGAACGGCGGCAACGCGATCGACGCAGCGATCGCCACGAACGCCGCGATGGGGCTCTTGGAGCCGACCTCGAACGGCATCGGCGGCGACCTCTACGCCATCGTCTGGGACGCGAAGGCAAAAAAGCTCTACGGCCTGAACGCCAGTGGCCGGGCACCCTCGAAAGCCACTCTCGCTTACTTCAAGGAACATAACCTCGACCAAATCCCCGACCGCGGCCCGCTCTCGTGGTCGGTCCCCGGCTGCGTCGATGGCTGGGATCAACTCCACAAGAAGTTCGGATCGAAGCCGCTCGCGGAACTCCTGGCTCCGACCATCAAGTACGCGGAGGCGGGCACGCCGGTCCCCGAAGTCATCGCGGGTTACTGGAAAGCCAGCCAGCCGATGCTCGCCCGCGATCCGGGATTGAGCAAAACCTTCCTGATCCCCGACGGTAACGGCGGCCGCCGAGCCCCGTGGGTGGGCGAAGTCTTCGCCAATCCGGAACTCGCGGAGTCGTTGAAACTCATCGCCGCCGGCGGCCGCGATGCCTATTACAAAGGCCCGATTGCCGAAAAGATCGTCGCCCTTTCGGACAAGGCCGGTGGGCTCTTCTCGAAGGCGGATTTCGAGAATCACAAGTCCGAGTGGGTCGAACCCGTCTTCACCAACTACCGCGGCTACGACATCTGGGAACTCCCGCCGCCCGGCCAAGGCATCGCGGCACTGCAAATGTTGAACCTGCTCGAACCCTACGATCTCCGAAAACTCGGGCCGCATTCGCCGGACTACTGGCACCTACTCGTGGAAGCGAAGAAACTCGCTTTCGCGGACCGGGCGAAGTATTACGCGGACCCCGCGTTCAGCAAAGTGCCCGTCGAAACGCTCATTTCCAAGTCCTACTCCGAAGAACGCCGCAAGATGCTCGACCTCAAAAAGGCCCAAACCGCAATCCCCGCCGGCGACGCAAAGCTCGGCAAGGCCGAGACCATTTACCTCTGCGTAGTCGATAAGGATCACAATTGTGTCTCGCTGATTCAGAGCAACTACATGGGCTTCGGCTCCGGCCTCGCCGCGCCCGGGACGGGGTTCGGCCTGCAAAACCGAGGTTGTCTATTCGCACTCGACGAACACCACGCGAACCGCCTCGAACCCGGCAAACGCCCCTTCCACACGATCATCCCCGCCTTTGCGTCGAAGGACGGCAAACCGTGGTTCACCTTCGGCGTCATGGGCGGCGACATGCAGCCCCAGGGCCACGTCCAGATCCTCGTCAACCTCATCGACTTCGGCATGGACGTGCAAGCCGCGGGCGATGCTCCGCGAATCGAACACATCGGCTCCGCCACGCCCACGGGCAAGCCGGGCCGTGCTGATGGCGGCGCCATCCAGGCAGAGAACGGCCTCCCCGAGTCGGTCGTGAAGGAACTGGAAAAGCGCGGCCACATCGTGAATCGCGTTCGCATCAACGGCGGCGGCTATCAGGGGATCATGATCGACCCCAGAACGGGAGTGCTACATGGGGGGACGGAGACGCGGAAGGACGGGGTGGCGATTGGGTATTGATTATCCTTAACTCCTGAGTCTTCCCTTCATCGCCACACTTATTCGTAATGCCGAAAACCGACGTCCACTTTTCGAGGAACAGTATGACTCCGAAAACGCAAGCCGCGCATCTCAGGGCAAGCGTAGCGAAAGCCGCATCGGCGTTTCACGCAGATTGCATAACAAAGTTTCCTGGCGAGTCGCCGTATGGACTAATCTTATACTCAGACAATGATGGCCAAACCTGCGGGTTTATTGCTCGGACCGAAGAAGAGTTTCAGCGTCAGGAACTCGAGAGCCCAGGAACAGCCGAACGATGGGATATGGCCGCCTGGGAAATGCGTGATTACGGACGAAACGCCGCCCAAACATCGCTCAACATGCCGTGGATGACTCAAAGTGATGCGGTTTCGAAAACAAGTCGGAGACGTATCCTCGGTCTCGTTTTTGAAGCGTTCGTGGAAGGCCTCCAGGACTTCTTGGAATCGGGGGTTGCTGAAATGAACGGACAGACAGGCCGCCTCGTAATATTCGTGGCGATCGGCGATCCTGACGAAAATCTTGCTCCCAAGTTAAATGCTTGGGCTCGACGTCTAAATCCGGATGCCACCGACCTGTGGTTCCATCGAGTCGGAAATAGCTAGAGATCGTTCAATACTTGGGGCAGGTTTCCGACGTGCCATTTTTTCGGGCACGTTAAAAACGTGCCCCACAGTTGTGACCATCTCTTGCAATCGTTTCAAACGTGGCCGGTTCCCGCAAACCGTACCGCTGGAGATATTCGAGTGCGAGGAATTACGAAAGCAAGCCTGGCTTGCTCGATGTGGTGACTGACTGGAGGTAAGATTACTCGTTCCCACGCTCTGTGTGGGAATGCACGGGGGCGACGCTCCGCGTCTCGCCGTTCGGGCCGTGGAGACCGCGGATCCAGCATGCACTCGCCAGTTTCGCAACGCAGAGCGTTGCGACCGGCGTTCCCACGCAGAGCGTGAGAACGAGGATAAATATGGATTCTCAACTCAAACCATCTCCACCACCACCGCGGTCAAATCGTCGTCGAGCGACTCGGTTCCCGAGAAGGCCCTCTGGAAGAAGAGGATGTTGCGGAGGATCTCCTCGGCGGATTCGCGGCCGTGGAGGGCGAGGTATTCCATGAGCCTGTCGAGGCCGAAGAGTTCGCCGATTTCGTTGCGGGCTTCCATGATGCCGTCGGTGTAGAAGCAGATCTTGTCGCCGGGTTCGAGGACGACTTCTCGCTCGGTGTAAACCTCGTCCGGCATGATGCCGAGGACGAAGCCTTGCGCGGAGAGCTTGCGGACGACCCCATTGCGGGAATCGAAGTGCAGCGGTGGCGGGTGGCCCGCGGAGGCGAAGCGGAAGACTCTGGTGCGGCGGTCAAACATGCCGTAGAACGCGGTCACGAAGCGTTCTTCAGTCACTTCGTGGAGCCGGCGGTTCATCCTGCTGAGCACCTTGCCGGGGCTGTCGGTCTTCTCCGAGACTTCCTTGAAGGCGAAGTGAGCAAGCATGGCGACAAACGCGGCAGGAATGCTGTGGCCGCTAGCGTCGGCGATCAGGAAGCCGAGGTGATTCGGATCCGGTTGCGAAAAATCGTAGTAGTCGCCACCGAGGTGGTCGAGCGGGGCGTAGTGCACGGCCCACTTCATCTCGGACCAGTCCGGCGGCGCGTCGGGGATCATGACCCGCATTTGCAGTCGGCCCGTGGTCCGCAAGTATTGCAGAATCTCCGAGTCGCGAGACATCAGCGATTCATTCGCGCGCCGGAGTTCGGCAGTGTGGTCTTCGATTTGGCGGTTCAAGAACTCTGTGCGGCGGGCCATCAACAACCGCGTCGAAACGATCCCGATCAATCGTTCGTCTTCGATCACGGGCAAGTGGCGAACTCGCAGGCGGCCCATCATGCCGACGGCCTCGTCCCAACCGACGTCGGGGCGGATCGTGTGCGGGTCCGTAGTCATCCAATCGGAAACGGGTAAGTCGCGCCACGAGGCATCGGCTTCGACGACGCGCTTGAGTAGATCGCGTTCAGTGAAGATCCCCGCCAGCCGGCCAGCTTCCTCGACGACCAGGATCGACCCGATCCGCCGCTGGTTCATGAGCGCCAGTACGTCACGGATCGGCCTTTCTGGGGCGACGGCCGCAGGAGAACGATCCATGACCAGACGCACGGTCAGTTCCCGCGGCGCATTCGAATTCCGTTCGCTCAACTCAGCTCCCCCTCGGATTCGCGACTCGACGGTTCCGCGGGCACGAATTTCGCAAGAACTTGCTCTGTCGCATTGACCGCGCGCTTCGGATACTGCCAAGTATGTTGTAACGGATTGTGCGCGAGGTGAATTGATGCCCGACCCGGTTCTGCAAGCGGCGGCGATCCCCGTTCAAAACGGGCGAATCTGTCTGGTCACGTCCCGCAGCGGACGGCGATGGGTGATTCCAAAGGGCCGGATCGAACGCGGCCAGTCGCCTTCCGAAGCCGCAATCCTCGAAGCTTGGGAAGAAGCGGGGTTGGTCGGAGACCTCAGCCCGGTACCGCTGGGGACGTTTCAATACGAGAAGCTCGACCGGGTTTTTCTGGTGTCCGTGTACGTCCTGTCCGTGAAGGAAATCCGATCCGACTGGCCCGAACGTCGCGATCGTCGGCGGGAATGGGTCGAGTGGACCGTTGCGCTGGAGAGGATCGAGGAAGAAGGACTCCGCGAGATTCTCCGCAATCTGCAACCACTTGCACTGGCCGATTGAGCGCCTCACCGGCCTTGAACCAAGGGTCGAATCACACGATCGACATCGGCTTCCGTGCAGACGTTCGGTACGTTCCCGAAGATTTCCCACGACTCGACGAGTTGAGCGGATTGGCCGGGGGCGAGGGTCGCCAGTTCGCCGACGGTCTCCATCTCCAGCATGTCTTCGTTCGAGAAGGTTTGGTACCGCGTACCGCGATCCGGGTAGATCGCCCCTTCGCGGTAGTCGAACCGCTTCACGAAGAGCACGTGCGAATTCAGGTACGCCACCCAGCCCATGCGGTGAGCGAGCCCGATCTTGGTCGGCCCCTTGTTCACGTCCTGGCGGAGCAACGCATAGCGGTGGCCGAACTGCCAGCGGGTGTCCGTGAAATCAAAGTAAGGCCACAGAATCAGTTCTTGATTTGGGGCATAATCTGCCGGCGAACGGGCATTCTTGGTAGAACCGGGGTGCGGTGCCTTCGGCGGGAGTGGAATGATCTCCACTCCGCCCGGGGCCATCACCGTCGGACCCCAGGGAGCGAGTTCGGTCGAAGTTTTGGCGATGTTCGTGACTTTGAGCGTCACTTCGACTTTCGTTCCGCTCGCCGAAATCGCGAGGTGCATTTCTTTCTGCACGCCGTACTCGTCTTCTGGGGGCGGCAGAAACTTTGCGGAATGCGGTCCCGTTTGCTCCCACTTCACCGGCCGATTGTCCGGGAAGTACGTTCGCGTGAGGTCTTCTGGGGCGAGCCAGAATCGGTGGCCGCCGCGGATTTGCCACTCCGCCTCGTTCGTGCCGCCCATCATCGAGTCGTAGTTCTTCATCACGTTGAAACCGCCGGGCAAGCGGTACGCGATGACCCTTGGTCCCACGTCGAGCGTCACGACGAGTTCGACGGCTCCGTTCGACAGCAGCAGGTTGTTTTTCCACCCACGATATTCGACGATTTGCACGGCAATGACCTCGGAACGGAAACGGGACTACTCGGCCGCCTCGGCGGATGCAGCAGCTTTCGGATCGGGGGGTAGTTCCTTGCTTCCGACGATGGTCAAGTTGACGCCGATCTGGACCGGCACGGCCACGCCATCGACTTCGACAGTGGTTTTCCCGCCGAGGTACCACCCGAGGGAGCCGGTCGCGAATTCTTTGACCATCGCTGCCTGGGGGATGCCGTTGATCGTCACGGTCACCGGCTTCGCGTGGGACCGAAACTGGTCGCGCGTGATGGGGCAGTTAGTTTTGGCCATGAACGGAACCTCGAATCGGGCAACGAAAGGGGCCAGCATAGTACCATGCTGGCCCAGGAGAACTCAACGAGTATTGAATTGACGATGACCTCGTCAGGCTACCGTTACCGATCCCAGTTCGCTTCGCCGACGGTACGCACGACGTAGGGCGATCAAGCCCACTCCGAGAGCGCCGAGCAGAACTGCGGGTGGAGCGGGCACGCCCGGCGTGTCGGGCGGGGGCGGGGGAGGCGGCGGCGGAGAAGGAGGCGGTGGGGGGGGCGGGGGTGGCGGCGGTCCAAACGTCGTTGGTGGCGGGGGCGGCGGTGGGGAACCTGGAGGTGGTGGTGGTGGCGGAGGCGGCGAGCCGGGCGTATCATCCTGCGGTGCGCTATCGCTCGGCCCCTGCTGCGACGGACCTTCGATGGTTTCGGGAGTTACGGCGGCGGCCGTGGTCGGCAAGCTTTCGCTTGCGGTAGTGATCGGACTATTCGCTCCGGGCGAGCCAATGAACGGCAAGCCCGCACCACCGAAACCGGGAACGCCGCCGATGCCTCCGCCGGGAGCGCCGCCGCGGCCACCGCCGATGGGTGCTCCGCCGCCGCCGCCGCCGCCGCCAGAACCGATGGGGCCTGCCGTGCCGCCGGCCGCACTGATCGGGAGATTTCGAACGACGAATTGCGATTGTGCGATGATGCCTTCGGGCGATCGCACCGCCGTCAAGCGAACGATTTCCGTCCCGTTGAAGAACGAGTTATCCGTGAACGCGGCTCCGTCGCCGTGGAGCGACTGCACGTAAGTTTGGGCTTGGCGAACGAATTCGGGAGCCTGCTGAACGTCCGCATAGTTCGCCTGGAACGTTCCGGTGAACAGGTTGAAAGGCACGGGTCCTTCGGGAAACTCCTGCTCTTGGGTCAATTCCCAGAGCCCCGCCTGGAAGGCGTTCGCAGTGACCGGATCCTTAAGCGACGCCTGGTAGTACCGTCCGTAGAACTCGCGGATAAATGCGACTCGGCGATCGGTCCGCTTTCGGCCTTCGTCGGTTTCCGGATCGCCGTAGAACTTCGAATGGTCGATCGTATCGACGGTGAAGGCGTAGCTCGATCCCTTGTACATGGGCACTTGGGGCTCGACGCAGTACGAAACGATTTGCGGATCGAGGCCGCCGATGGGGAACGAACCGGTCGGATAATCGAGGTGCATATCCCCGATCGTCCGCTGGAATTCCCCTTCACCGAGCATTTTGTACTTGAATTCTTGGCCCTTGATGACGCCCAAATACCGCAGCGTGACCTGCGGCCGTTCCGCGGGCGGGACCGGTTCTTGAGCCATCGAGTAGCCGCTGGGGAGAATCGCCCCGGCGAACAGCCATCCGGCGATCCGAAACTGCGATCCGAAGATTCGATTTCTTAAAAACATACTTGCCTCGGCGAACGAGAGGCCTTGTTTCGTAAAACAGGCCGATCCTTCGGGCTGTTCAAACAAGTTACCCGAGTTTCTCTGGTCCGTGTAGTCGAGTCTCTTCTACCAAATCTAAAATATCAGATCAACGCGACTTCGAGTGTCGAGAAATCCGGCACCCTGAAGTTCGCGTCCGGTCTCAACCCCTAAGCGATGCTAATTGCCGTAGGATTTCGGTGTTGCGTCCATAGAATTACCCTATTGATCCGAAAGAAAGCAACCTCAATTGGTCCGCCTAAATGCCCGGTGTTTCCAGAAAATCGCGTCCGCTCGCCTTAACAGTTGTCGATCGAAATGCTCCCGCGCCTCTTGCGCCGACCTCGATTGAGGAAATGCGCGAACGCGGTTGGGACGCGATCGACGTTCTCTTCGTCACGGGCGACGCTTATATCGACCACCCCAGTTTCGCGATGGCGATCTTGCACCGGGTGCTGGAGCGTGCCGGGTTCCGCGTCGCCATTTTGAGCCAACCCGACTGGAAATCGTGCGAACCCTGGCGGCAATTCGGCCGCCCTCGCCTCTTCTTCGCCGTCTCCGCCGGGAACATGGATTCGCTCATCAACCACTACACGGCGAGCAAGAAAGTCCGCAACGACGATGCTTACTCCCCCGGCGGTCGGATCGGCCTTCGACCGGACCGGGCGACCCTCGTTTACTCTCAGCGCTGCCGCGAAGCCTTCCCCGGCGTTCCCGTCATCGCCGGCGGCGTCGAAGCCTCGCTCCGACGCCTCGGTCACTACGACTATTGGTCCGACACGGTGAAGCGTTCGATCGTGCTCGATTCCAAAGCCGACCTCGTGGCGTATGGGATGGGCGAGGCGACGATCGTCGAGATCGCCCGCCGGTTGCAGGCTGGCAAGTCCGTTAAGGACCTCCGGGATCTCCGCGGTCTCACGTACGCCCTCGGCGCCAAGGAGAGCGAAGAGTTCAAATCGCGAAATCCCGCGGACGGAGACTGGCAGACAATCCCTTCGTTCGAACGAATCCAAGGGGACAAACTCGCCTTCGCGGAAGCGACCCGGATCATCCACACCAACACGAACCCGTTCAATGCGGCGACGCTGGTGCAATTCCACGACCGGCAAGCCGTGGTGCAAACTCCCCCGCCGCTGCCGCTTTCCGAAGCGGAAATGGACGCGGTCTACGACCTCCCGTTCACCCGCCGGCCCCACCCGTCGTACGGCGAGTCGATCCCCGCATTCGAGATGATCAAGGACTCGGTCACGATCATGCGCGGCTGCTTCGGCGGCTGCACGTTCTGCTCGATCACGGCCCACCAGGGGCGGATCATTCAAAACCGGTCGCCGGAATCGATCCTCAAGGAAGTCGAAAACCTCGTTCAAGACCCGCAGTTCAAAGGTGTGATCTCGGACATCGGCGGCGCGACTGCCAACATGTACACGATGCGGTGCAGTCGTCCGGAAATCGAAGCGAAGTGCAAGCGGCTCTCGTGCATTCACCCCGGTATCTGCAAGCTCTTGGGAACCGATCACGGACCTTTGATCGACCTCATGAAAAAAGTCCGAGACGTGGACGGCATCCGCAAAGTGTTCGTCGCGTCCGGCATCCGCATGGACCTCGCACAGCTATCGCCCGAGTACGTCTCCGAACTCGCGGCCCACCACACCGGCGGCCGCTTGAAGGTGGCCCCCGAGCATACGAGCCCCGAAGTCCTCGAACGAATGAAGAAACCATCCGTCGATAACTTCGGCGTGTTCGCGGAACAGTTCAAGAAAGCTTCCGCCGCCGCGGGCAAGCCGAAGCAGCAGATCGTGCCGTACTTCATCGCCAGCCACCCAGGTTCGGGGCTCGCGGAAATGATCGACCTCGCGCTTTACCTCAAACGAACGGGGTATCGGCCGGACCAAGTCCAAGATTTCATTCCAGCCCCATTCGACATCGCGACGTGCATGTATTACACCGGCCTCGACCCGTTTACGAAGCAGCCGGTGCCGATCGCCCGCAATTTGAAAGACCGCAAATTGCAGCGGGCCCTCATGCAGTTCTTCAAACCCGAGAACTACTTCTCGGTTCGCGAAGCGTTGATTCAAGCGGGACGCACGGACCTCATCGGCGGCTGCGATGGCCTGATCCCGGCCCAGCCGCCGAAGGAAGCGTTGGACGCCCGCCGCCGCGAAGCGAACGCCGGCCGGGGGGACCACTACCACACCGTCGCGAATCCCGCGAATGGTGAGAAACCGGGTGAGCGGGGGGCCGAACCGCCCGCGAAAAGCACCGGTTACCGCCCCGGCCGCACGACGCAAAAGCGGCGCTTCAAGCCGGGCCAGAAGGGATATACTGGGGGAAACGGAGGTGGGGGATGAACGCTGAAATGGCCGCGGAAGTATTGGTCGGCGTCGCGACGCCGATCAAGAACGATCCCGAACTGCTTGAAGCATTTCGACAGGCTACCGATTATTATGAAAAGTCTATCAAAGCCCACAATTTGGATCCGGCAAAGCGGGAACTTCTCTG
>Ga0105046_10011925_pt1 | contig 13486 bp, 10 predicted proteins | sample MAT03_FD_78385 | JGI IMG/M metagenome (GOLD analysis project Ga0105046, IMG submission 78385) | Freshwater microbial communities from Lake Fryxell liftoff mats and glacier meltwater in Antarctica - MAT-03 (megahit assembly) | ecosystem: Environmental > Aquatic > Freshwater > Ice > Liftoff... | reverse complement strand
TGCCGTCAGGAACGCGCATCAACTTGCCGAACATATCTTCAGGCGCGTCGGTTACCCCGATGTAGTTGCCCAGGGACTTGGACATTCGACGTACCCCGTCGATACCGGGCAGAATCGGCATCGTCATAACGGTCTGGCGCGGACAGTTGTAAGCAGTCTGGATGTCACGCCCGAACAGCAGGTTGAACTTCTGGTCCGTCCCCCCGAGTTCGACGTCGGCGCGCACTGCGACCGAGTCGTAGCCCTGAAGAAGCGGGTAGAGCAGCTCGAGCGCGGAGACCGGCTCCCCAGCCTGCATCCGTTTCTGGAAATCATCGCGCTCCAGCAGGCGCGCCACCGTGGCCTTCGCCATCAGGCCGAGCAGCTCCTCGGGCTCCATCCTCAGCCATTCGCTGTTGAATCGCACCTCGGTGCGGTCGCGGTCGAGCACCTTGAATGCCTGCTCCTGAAAGGTGCGTGCGTTCGCGTCTATCTCTTCCGGCGCGAGCATCGGCCTCTGGTCCGAGCGGCCGCTCGGGTCGCCGACACGTGCGGTGTAATCCCCGATGATCAGGACCACGTCGTGCCCGTCTTCCTGGAACTGGCGCAGTTTGGTCAGGACGACGGTGTGGCCGAGGTGGATGTCGGGGGCGGTCGGATCGATCCCCAGCTTGACCCGTAGTGGCCTGTTCTGCTCCAGCTGGGTGACGAGATTGCCCTCCGGAAGGACTTCGACTGCGTTGGTCGCCAGCGCGGCAGCCCTTGCCGATGCTTCCGCGGACGGGGACGCTGCGGCTGAATCACTTGGAAGGGCCATCCGTCAATGCTAGACTGCCTGCTTGGCTCGGTGCCGCCGCCCGCCCGTCCGTTTCCCGCGGGCGCCCGTCTTCGGCGATATCTTCAGACGCAGCCCGGCCAAGCGACTCTTTCATGGAATCCGGAACCACAGAGAAACCACCGGGAAGCAGAACCCGGGAGAACGGACGGGCCCCAGGCCGGCCGGCCGCCGGCGACCGCAAAAGCAAGGGCGGTGGCAGCGTGCTGCGCCCGGCCGGAGCTGAAAAGAGTGGCAGCGTCGGGCGCAGGTGGCCCCGCAGAAAGGGTGGCCGCGAGTCGGACGGAAGCGGCGATTCGACCAGCCGCAGAAGCAACGGCAACGGCGGGCCTCCCGGTGGGAACGGCGGGCCACCCGTCTCGATGATGCCCATACCGCCGGAAGCCGGACGGTCGAAACCCCGCCTGAAGAAGCTGCGCGTCCTGTTCATCCTGCTCGGTCTAGGGGTCCTCGCCCTGGCGTCGACGCTGTTTGGCATGGTGATGGCGGTCTCGCAGGACATTCCGGCGATCGAGCGCTACGCACAGTTTGAGTACGCCCAGAACTCGACCGTGGTCGACAGCCAGGGCGAGTTGATCGGCACTCTCAGCAGCAACGAAAACAGGATCCTGCTCGAAGCCAACCAGATCTCCCCGAATATGAAGAACGCCGCGGTCGCGATCGAGGACGAGAGGTTCTACGAGCACCGCGGACTCGATTTCCGCGGACTCGCCCGCGCCATGGTGCAGAACGTGATGGCTCGCAGCGCCAGAGAGGGCGCCTCCACTATCACCCAGCAGCTGGTCAAGCAGGCGCTCGAGGCCCAGAACGACCGGACAGTTTTCCAGAAGGCCCGCGAGATCGCGGCCGCGTACCACCTTGAGCAGCAGTGGACCAAGGACAAGATCCTGACCGAGTACCTGAACACCGTGTACTTCGGCTCCGGTGCTTACGGAATCGAGGCTGCGGCCCGCACTTACTTCGGCGCCGCCCACCCCACCTGCGGAACCGACGAAGAGCCGTGCGCCGAACTGCTGACCCCGTCGGAGGCGGCCATGCTGGCCGGGATCATTCAGAACCCGTTCGGCTACGACCCGGCGATCAATCCCGAGGCTTCCCTGCTGCGGCGCAACACCGTGCTCCAGAAGATGTTCGAGCAGAGCTACATCACTTCCGACCAGCTCGACGAGGCAAACTCGGAGGCGCTGCCGCCGACCGCGGATATCTCACCCCCCGAAGTGGACTCCAAAGCCCCGTACTTCACCGAAATGCTCCGGCAGCAGTTGGTCGACCGTTACGGGGCGGGCCGTACTTTCTTTGGCGGGCTCGAAGTCAAAACCTCGCTCGACCTCGAAATGCAGGAAGCCGCCGAGGCCGCCGTCACCAACACGCTTTCGGGAGTCGGACCGACCGCTTCCGTTGTTCTGATCAACAACAAAGACGCAACGGTCGATGCCATGGTCGCCGGTCCGGACTTCGCGACAGCGCCGTTCAACCTCGCGACCCAGGGATACCGCCAGCCCGGTTCGACGATCAAGCCGTTCATCCTCACCACCGCGCTCGAGCAGGGCATCTCGCCGGATGCGGTTTACGAGTCCGCCCCGCAGTCCTTCAGCTTCGGCAAGAACGGTCGGGAAACCTTCGAGGTCTCCAACTACGCGGACTCCTATGCCGGATCGAGTTCCCTGTCCAGTGCGACCACGAACTCCGACAACGCGGTCTACGCACAGCTCGGACTCGAGGGCATCGACGGCGGGCCGAGAGCGATCGCCCGGACGATCCACCAGATGGGCGTGCGCGACAAGGTCCGGACCAACCCGGCGATGGTCCTCGGTACATCCGAAGTGACCCCTTACCAGTGGACCTACGCCTTCTCCACACTGGCCAACGAAGGCCGTCGGGTCAGTGGCACCCTCGCCCCCGAGCCCGGCGACTCTCCAGTGGCGTATACGAAGGTCCGGGACGTAAACGGCAATACGATCCGCGGCGGCGACAACGAGGTGATCAGCACCGGCGTGATCGATCCCGAAGCAGCCCAGACGGCCAAGGGCATCCTCAACACGGTGATCACCAGCGGCACCGGGGTCAACGCCAACGTCGGCGACGATTCCCAGTGGGGCAAGACCGGAACCACCGACGACAACACCAACGCGTGGTTCTGCGGCGCGATCACCGAGGTAACCGCCTGCGTATGGGTCGGCTACCCCGAGGGCTACCAGCAGATGCTGACCGAGTACGGCGGCTCGCCGGTGGATGGCGGCACCTACCCGGCAATCATCTGGGCTCAGGTGATCGAGGCGTGGAAGGCGATCGAGGCCGAACGCGCCGCCGGGCGCGAAGCCGATGCCGCAGCCGGCGAGTCGGATGATGGGACCACCGACACCACCGCTGAGACCGGGACGGTCGAAGTAGCTCCGGCTCCGGTCGAGACCGCACCCGCGCCGGCGCCGGTCGAGGCCGCACCGGCTCCTGAACCTGCCCCGGCACCCGCACCCGCGCCACCCGTGGCCCCTGCTCCTGCGCCACCACCGCTGCCACCAACCGGGGGCGGAGTCTCCCCGGGCGGCGGACTCTCACCGTAGTCGGGCGCCGGACGAGCCCTGACGGTTCGCCCGGCCCACTGCTCACCCGAATGGCTCAGGCCAGGCGGGCGAGGGCCTCTTCGGCCAGATCGATCTGACGAGCCAGACTGGCACTCGAAGTACCGCCTTCGCTGACCTTTGACTCAAGCCAGCTCGACTGATTGAGGACCTCGTAGTACTCGTCGTCGAGCAGGTCGGAGCGCTCGGCCAGCTCCTCGCCAGTGATCTCCGAAAGGCTGCGGTCCTCGGCCACACAGAGGCGGACAAGGTCACCGACGATTCCGTGCGCTTGGCGGAACGGCATCCCGCGCCGAACCAGCAGGTCAGCGACTTCGGTCGCGGCGAGCATCTCGTCGCCGGAGGCCTCGAGCAGCCGATCCCGATCGAAATCGACTCCCTCGAGTATGCCGGCGGTCATCGCAAGCGTCGCCTCGATCGTCTCGACCGCGTCGAAGAACGGCTCCTTGTCCTCCTGCATGTCCTTGCCGTAGGTCAGCGGCAGGGCGTGGAGTACTCCAAGCAGCGTGGTCAGGCTGCCGATCACGCGTGGTGCCTTGGCCCGGAGCAGTTCGGCCGAGTCCGGGTTCTGCTTCTGCGGCATGATGCTGGACCCGGACGTGAAGGGCTCGGCGATCCGGCAGAAACCGAATTCGGTGCTTGACCAGATGACCAGCTCGGAGCCGACCCGCGAAAGGTGGGTGGCGCAGATAGAGGCGGCCGAAAGGTAGTCGAGTACGAAGTCCCGATTCGAGGTACCGTCGAGCGAGTTCGGGGTGACCGAGTCGAAGCCGAGGTCCCGCGCGACCTGCTGACGGTCGATCTGCCAGTTGACCCCGGCCAGGGCCCCCGAGCCGAGCGGCATGACCGATGCGGCGGTGGCGGCGGCCTGGAACCTTGTCGCGTCACGGTTCAGCATCCAGAACCAGGCCAGCAGGTGGTGGCCCAGGTAGACCGGCTGGGCGCGCTGGAGATGGGTGTATCCGGGCATCGGCCACGAAGCGTGCGTGCGGGCCAGTTCGAGCAGGCGACCCGACACCTCGGCGATCAGAGCGCGGGCGCGGTTCGAATGGTCCATGACCGCCATGCAGATGTCGGTCGCGACCTGGTCGTTGCGGGAGCGGCCGGTGTGGAGCTTGCCGGCGAGCGGCCCGATCAGATCACCGAGGCGTCGCTCGACCGCCATGTGGACGTCTTCGTCGAGCTCGAGAAACTCGAAACGGTCCTCGGCAAGCTCGGCCGCGATCTCGGCCAGGGCAGCGTCGAGCCGCGGCAGTTCATCGTCCCCGATCACGCCGATCCGGTTCAGCGCAGCCGCATGCGCCCTTGACTGGGCGACGTCATACGGCGCCAGATGGCGGTCGAAATCAACCGAGCGGTTGAGTCGCCAGAAGCGCGGATCTGGTTCTTCGCGGAAGCGGGACACGGGCTGATTATGCCCCGAGAGCGACCTGGAGCGCGTCGGCGACGGTGGTGACGTCGCCTTCGGTCATCGCCCCGTGGAACGGCAGGGCCAGCGAGCGGGCGGAAATCCCCTCGGCGATCGGGAACTGACCCTCGTGGTAGCCGCGTTCGCGCAGATGGGGAAACAGGTGGACGCAGGGCAGGTACGCCTTGCTCGGAATGCCGCGCTCCGCGAGCCCGGCGATGACCGCGTCGCGGTCGGTGCCTTCGGCCAGCCGCACCGGGTAGACAAACCAGCTGCGGCGCGCCTGCCCCCGGCCGGCGATCGCGACTTCGACCCCATCGAGCGGTTCGAGCGCTTCGGCATAGAGCCCGGCGACCCGGGCCCGGTCGGCCAGCATGCGGTCAAGCTTTGCCACCTGAGCGACCCCGATCGCCGCGGCGACGTCAGAGAGCCGGTAGTTGTAGCCGAGGCGGTCGTGATCGAGCCACTCCATGTCGACCGCCCGCCCCTGATTTCTCTCCGATCGAATCCGCTCGGCCTCGTCCGCGTTACGGGGAATCAGCATGCCGCCCTCGCCAGTGGTCATCTGCTTGTTGGCGTAGAAAGCGAAGGCGGCGAGGTTGCCGCGACTGCCGACCTTGTGGCCTTCGTCGTCGATCGATCCGAGCGCCTGTGCCGCGTCTTCGAGCAGGCCGAGGCCGCGAGCCGCGGCGATCTTCTCAAAGGCGGTCAGGTCTGCCGGGTAGCCGAAGATGTCGATCGGCAAAAGCCCGACGGTGTGCTCGGTAATCGCCGCCTCTGCCGCGGACGGATCGAGGTTGAGGGTGACCGGATCGACGTCGGCAAATAGAGGCTTGATCCCTTCGTAGATCAGGCAGTTGGCGCTGGCAACGAAGGTGAACGGAGACAGCACAACCTCCTCCCCGCACTCCCAGTCGAGCGCCCGCACCCCCAGGTGAAGGGCACTGGTGCCGCTGCTGGTGGCGATCGCGTCATCGACCCCGAGCCACTGGGCGAAGGCCTGCTCGAAGCGCTCGAGCATCGGTCCGAGCGAAAGCCGGCCGGAGCGCAGCACCTCGAGCACGAGGCTCTCTTCCTCGGGCCCGATGTCGGGCCGGGCCAGAGGAAGGCGCTCGTTCACTGCCGGCCATTCTCCTGCGAGGCATATTCGAGCGAATCGACCAGCGCCTCCCACGACGCTTCAATGATGTTTTCCGAGACTCCGATCGAGCCCCAGGAACCCTCGCCGTCGGAGGAGTCGAGCAGGACGCGTGTGCCGGCGCCGGTGCCGTGATCGGAGTCGAGGATCCTCACTCGGTACCCGGTCAGCTCGATGTCGGCCAGGTGCGGGTAGTGGCTGGTGATCGCCGAGCGCAACGCCTGGTCGAGCGCGTTGACCGGCCCGTTGCCTTCGGCCACACACAGATGCCGCTCGCCGTCGACCCAGATTCTCAGGGTCGCCTCGGTCAGCACCTTGCCGTCCTCGCGCATCTCGGTCAGTACGCGGAAGCCCTCGAGCCTGAACAACGGCTCATATTCGCCGGCACAGCGGCGAAGCAGCAGGTCGAAGCTCGCCTCGGCAGCTTCGTAGTGGTAGCCCACGTGCTCTCGCTGTTTGAGTTCCTTGATCGCCCGGGTGGCCGCAGCATCGTCGAGCTCGAGTCCGATCTCCTTCGCCCGGGCGAACACCGTGGCCTTGCCCGACAGCTCCGAAGGCAGGACCGACCGATTGTTGCCGACCTGCTCGGGTTCGAGGTGTTCGAAGGTGCGCGAGTCGGAGGCGATCCCGGCCACGTGCATGCCGCCCTTGTGGGCGAAGGCGTTGCGGCCGACGTAGGCCTGGTCGGGGTCGACCGCTACGTTCAGTAGTTCGGCGACGTAATGGGAGGTCCCCGAGAGTTCGGACAGCTGGTCCGGATCGACCACGTCGTAGCCCATCTTCAACTGAAGCGCCGCCAGGATCGAGACCAGGTTGGCGTTTCCGCAGCGCTCGCCGTAGCCGTTGATCGTGCCCTGGACCAGCCGGGCGCCGTTGCGCACGGCGGCCAGCGAGTTGGCGACGCCGCATTCGGCGTCGTTGTGGGTGTGAATGCCGAGCTCTACCGGGTCTTCGAGCCGGTCGGCGACCGCGGCGACAGCGTCCCCGATCTGGTCGGGCAGACTGGAGCCGTTGGTATCGCAAAGGCTGAGGTTGACCGCGCCACCGGCGACCGCGGCCCGCAGGCACTCGAGCGAGTAGCCCTCGTCCTCACGCCAGGCGTCGAAGAAGTGTTCGGCGTCGTAGATCACCCGCTTGCCGTGCCCGGTCAGGAACCTGACCGACTCCTCGATCATCGCCAGGTTCTCCTCCGGGGAGACCCTGGTCACCTTTTCGAGGTGGAGCGACCAGGTCTTGCCGACCAGGGTCACAACCGGAGCGAAGGTTTCGGCCAGCAGCTGGAGCGACTGGTCTTCGGCCGCCTCGACCCCGCGCCGCCGGGTCATGCCGAAGGCGCAGATCTGGGCCTGCTTCAGCTCCTCGTCGGCCAGCAGGCCGAACAGCTCGGCCTCCTTCGGGTTCGAGGCCGGGAAGCCGGCTTCGATGTACTGGACGCCGAGCCGGTCGAGGGCGTGTACCACTCGCACTTTTTCGGCGGCCGACAGCGACATGCCGTGTCCCTGCATGCCGTCCCTGAGGGTCGTGTCGTAGAGCTTCACCTTTTCCATCAATGCAGTCCTTTCAGGAAATCAGATCCGGATCCGTTCAGGACCCGACGGGGCGAGACGCGGCGGGCGCCGCGTTGCCGTGGGCGGTTCAGCCCACAGCACCCGTAATTCGGGCGGCACCGGTGATCTCGAAAAGGCGGGGAAGCATCAGGAGGTGACCTTACCCGGTTCGGTTGACGGCTCGGGCTCGCCGACCGGGTCGAGCCACTCGTGGTACTCGGGCGCGCGGCCGTAGATTGCGTCCTCGTAGCGGGCCTGGACCAGCTTGGTGACCTCGCCGGGCTCGCCCAGCGGGTGGTCGTCGATCTCGCGCACCGGTACGACCTCGGCCGCCGTGCCGCACATGAACACCTCGTCGGCGATGTATAGCTCGGAGCGGGCGATGTCCCTCTGGTCGACCGGATAACCGCTGTCCTCGAGGATCTGCATGACCGACTTGCGGGTGATCCCGTCGAGGATAGATGCCACCTGCGGCGGGGTCGACACCTTGCCGTCCTTGACCACGAAGATGTTCTCGCCCGAGCCTTCGCAGACGAAGCCGCGCTCGTCCAGCAGGATCGCCTCTTCGTAGCCGGCGTTGGCCGACTCCGTCTTGGCGAGGATCGAATTCAGGTACTGACCCGAAGCCTTGGCATGCGGGATCAGTCCGGCGGAGGAGATCCGCCGCCAGGAGGAGACCTTGGCCCGGATCCCATGTTCCTTGCCGGCCTCGCCGAGGTAGGCGCCCCAGGGCCAGGCGGCGATGACCATCTCGACCGGAGCCGACTTCGCGTACAGGCCCATCTCCCCGTAACCGCGGAAGGCGAGCGGCCTGATGTAGCAGTCGCGCAGACCGTTCTTGCGGATCAGACTGCGGACCGCTTCGGTGATCTCCTCAACGCTGAAAGGCAGGTCCAGGAAATACATCCGGGCCGAGTCGGACAGGCGTTCGATGTGCTCGCGATGGCGGAAGACGGCCGGGCCCTTCTCTCCGTCGTAACAGCGCACGCCCTCGAAAACACCGGTTCCGTAATGGAGTCCGTGGCTGAGCACGTGCACCTGCGCCTCGTCCCACGGGACGAACTTGCCGCTGTGCCAGATGTACTCCGCTTTCTCCACTCAACTCTCCTTGCTTGCTGATGCCTTCAGGGCATGGTACGCCACTTCAGAGCGCCGCTCCGCAGCGGGCGGGCTCACGAAAGCTCGGTCAGCACTGCCTGCGTGACTTCGGCGGTGCCGACGGCAGTTTCGCCCTCGGCGCCGGTCGCCAGGTCCGGCGTGCGCAGGCCGCGGGCGAGCACGGCGTCGACCGCTGCCTCGATCCGGTCTGCTTCGGCCGCCATCGCGAGGCCGTAGCGAAGCATCATCGCGGCCGAGAGCATGGTCGCCAGCGGATTGGCCACCCCTTGCCCGGCGATGTCGGGTGCGGAACCGTGGACCGGCTCGAACAGGCCCGGATCGCCTTCGGCACCGACGCTGGCCGAGGGCAGCATGCCGAGCGAGCCGGTCAGCATCGCGGCTTCATCGGAGAGGATGTCACCGAACAGATTCTCGGTGACGATCACGTCGAAATCGGCCGGACGGGAAACCAGCTGCATCGCGGTGTTGTCGACCAGCATGTGGTCGAGTTGAACCTGCGGGTACTCGGCGGCGACGTTCTTCACGGTCTCGCGCCACAGCCTCGAGGTTTCCAGCACGTTGGCCTTGTCGACCGAGGTCAGTCGCGGTCCGGCTTCGCGTCCATTGGCCCGCTGCAGGGCGGCTTCGAAGCCGGCCCTGGCGATCCGCTCGATCTCCAGCACCGAGTAGGTGCAGGTGTCGTGGGCGCTGTCGCCACTGCGGCCGCTGTCACCGAAGTAGATGCCGCCGGTCAGCTCGCGCACCACCAGTAGGTCGGTTCCGGCGATCCGCTCCTCCTTCAGAGGACTCGAGGAAATCAGGGCCGGGGACGGCTTGACCGGGCGCAGGTTGGCAAACAGGCCGAGCTCCTTGCGGATCCCGAGCAGGCCCTGTTCGGGGCGCGGTGCGGTCGGGTCCTGGGCGACGGCTTCATCCCACTTCGGGCCACCGACCGCGCCGAGCAGAACCGCGTCGGCGCTGCGACACGCTTCAACCGTGGACTCGGACAGCGGTCCGCCCTCTTCGTCGATCGCGATCCCTCCGATCAGGTGCTCCTCATATTCGAAAGCACCGATCCGGTCGAGTACTGCGCGGGTCGCGGATACGATTTCAGGGCCGATGCCGTCGCCGGAAAGGACGACGATGCGGTTGGGGTCACTCACGGGCTGCTCCTTGTGCCGGCGACGTCACGGTCGCCTGGCCTTGATGTTGAGTCGGACGTACTGAAATGTCTCCGGCTGCCCCATGGCCTCCATCATTCGGTCGCTGAAGGCGTTGAACATCTCCGGGGTGAGCCGGGCCCGGACCGGTCCCAGTCCGGAGTTCTGGAGGAATGCCCGAGGATCCTTTGGCCGGGCCGCCCGCTTCTCCAGCGAGCACTCGACCTCGGTGAACCCGGCAGCCTCGAGCCGCCGGGTCGTCTCATCCGGTCCGGCGAAGTTCCAGGGTGCGGTGAAACCGGCGAGTTCCTCCTGCCACGGGGCCTCTTTCCTGACTGTCTCAAGCGCGGTGACGATCTCGGCGATGTTGCCCTCTCCCCCGCACTGAGCGACCAGCAGCCCTCCCGGACGGATCGCCCGGAACAGACCGGCGAACAGACGGTCGTGGTCGTCGACCCAGTGGAAGACGGCGTTGGAGAAGGCGTGGTCGGCGACCCCGTCCATCTCGAGTTCAGTCAGGTCGCAGCAGATGACCTCGACCCGGTCCTCGGGCAGCCGCTCCTTAGCTTTCTCAACCATCGACGGCGAACCGTCCACCGCGATCGCCCGTCCTTCCGGCAGCTTGGCCAGCAGTGCTTCGGTCACCTCTCCGGTACCGCAGCCCACGTGGAGCACGGTTTCTTCACCGTTCAGCGGCAGCCGGTCGAGCGCCGCCGCAGACATGACCCGCTGCGGGATCGAGACCCGGGTGGGCGTTCCCGTGTCCCAGGAGGCCGGTTTGGTCTCCCGTCCGCTCACTGGAGCGCAGTCGTCACGGGGCCGTAGCTTCCACCCGGGCCGGCCTCGAAGGCATCGATCTCGTCTTCGGCCTGGAGGGTCAGCGCGATGTCGTCGAGACCGCCGAGCAGTCGGCGCTTGATCTCGGGGTCGATCTCGAAGCTCGCCTCGCCTCCGTCCCAGGTCAGCTTCTGGCTTTCCAGCTCGATCCGACCACTGCCCGCCGCAGCCAGGGCCTCGCAAGCCGTTTCGTCGACTGCGATCGGCAGGAAGCCGTTCTTGGTGCAGTTCGAGAAGAAGATGTCCGAGAACGACGGAGCAACGACGGCCTTGAAGCCGAACTGCTCGAGCGCCCAGACAGCGTGCTCGCGGGAAGAACCGGAGCCGAAGTTGCGTCCGGAGACGAGGATCGGGTTCGGCTCGAGTTCGATCTCACCGTCGCGGATCCAGTCGTAGAACAGGAACTCGCCGAAGCCGGTCCGCTCGACCCGCTTCAGGAACTGCTTGGGGATGATCTGATCGGTGTCGACATCGCTTCGGCTCAGCACCGAAACAGGGCCTTCTATGACGTTGATTGCGTCCATGTTGCTGTTCTCCTGACTCTCAGTTCCAGTTGCGGATGTCGACGAAGTGGCCTTCGATGGCAGCCGCCGTGGCCATGGTCGGGCTGACCAGATGGGTGCGCCCGCCCTTGCCCTGGCGGCCCTCGAAGTTGCGGTTCGAAGTCGAAGCGCAGCGCTCGCCCTCAAACAGGGTGTCCGGGTTCATGCCGAGGCACATCGAGCAGCCGGCGCCACGCCACTCGAATCCGGCCTCCTCGAACAGCTTGTCGATGCCTTCCTCTTCAGCCTGGCTCTTGACCAGGGCCGAGCCCGGTACGACCATTGCCCGGATCGAGTCGGCCACTTTGCGGCCCTTGATCGCCCCGGCCGCTTCACGCAGGTCGGAGATCCGGGAGTTGGTGCAGGAGCCGATGAACACCCGCTCCGGACGGATCTCCTCGATCGGTGTGCCGGCTTCGAGCCCCATGTACTGGAGCGCGCGTTCGGCCGACTCCCGCTTGGCCGGGTCGTCGATTTCGGCCGGGTCCGGAACGCGGTCGCTGACCTGGACGACCATGCCTGGAGTCGTACCCCAGGTGACCATCGGCGAGATCACCGAAGCGTCGATGTCCACCTCGTAGTCAAACTGAGCGCCTTCTTCGGTCGGCAGTTGCTTCCAGCGCTCGACCGCGTCGTCGAAGTCCTCGGGCACACCCGGCTTGCCGCGCATGTACTCGTAAGTGGTTTCGTCCGGGGCGATCATGCCAGCCCGGCCGCCGCCCTCGATGGTCATGTTGCAGACGGTCAGGCGCTGCTCCATGGTCAGGGCCCGGATCGCCTCGCCGGCGTACTCGACCACGTAGCCGGTCATGCCACCCGTGCCGAGTTCGCCGATCGTGGCCAGGATCAGGTCCTTCGAGGTGACTCCGGGGCTGAGGGTGCCGCTGTAGTTGATCCGCATCGTCTTCGGGCGGCGCTGGACCAGGGTCTGGGTAGCCATCACGTGCTCGACCTCGGATGTGCCGATGCCGAAGGACAGCGCACCGAAGGCTCCGTGGGTGGAGGTGTGGGAGTCACCACAGACGATCGTCATGCCGGGCTGGGTCAGGCCGAGCTCCGGCCCGATCACGTGGACGATCCCCTGTGACTCCGAGCCGAGGCTGTAAACCGGCACGCCAAAGTCGGCGGCGTTCTGCTCGAGCGTCTCAACCTGCTTGCGCGAAAGGGTGTCGGCGATCAGCCTGGCGCTCGCAGTGCCGTCGGTCGGCACGTTGTGGTCGGCGGTGGCGACCGTCTTGTCCGGCCGGCGCAGCTTGCGACCGGTCAAACGCAGGCCCTCGAAAGCCTGAGGCGAGGTCACCTCATGCACGAGATGCAGGTCGATGTAGATCAGCTCTTTGCGGACCTCATGTGCTTCCCAGATCTTTTCGAACATCGTCTTCGGCATTCGTGCTCCTTTCTAGCCGCGGCGCAAACCGGCGGCGATAACGGCGACAAACCGGATCGGTCCGTCGCTCTCGTTCTCAAAATGGTGTGACAGATCGGCGTCAAAGGTCACGCTGTCGCCGGATTTCAGCAGATGTCGGTCCTGACCGAAGACCAGGGTCAGCTCGCCCTCGAGGACGACTGCGGTTTCCCGACTGCCTGGCTCGTGCATCGGGGCGTCGCCAGTTGCGCCGGTGGCGGCACCGGGGTCGAGTTCGTGGGCTGAGACGTCAGCTCTGAGGCCGGGCAGCGGGGGTGAGAGCTCCTCGATCCGGTGTCCCCCGCGCCGGTGACGCCGGTGCTCTGCTGCCCGCCCGATCACGACATGCGGCGTCTCGTCGAGGCGAAGAAGTTGGGAGAGGCTCAGGTCGAGGCCGGCTGCGATCTTCGAAGCCACCGAGAGGGTCGGGCTGGTCGCCCCTCGCTCGACCTGCGAGAGCATCGTCGGGCTGACCCCGCTGCGCTCGGAGAGGTCCCGCAGCGAGTAGCCGGTGGCTTCCCGGAGTGCCTTGATCCGCGAGGCTACGGCCGGACCTTCGGCGGCATGTTCACTCGATGCGGTGGCGGCGGCTGAAGCCATTGCTGTACGTTATCACGCACAAACGTACACCGCACTGTCGCCGGGTCGCCTGGCTGCCGCTGGCCGTGAGCCCCCTGCAAGACGAACGCCCCGCGGGGGCGGGGCGTTCGAAGGTGGTTCGCGTCCGGGTCAGGAACCGTTGCCGGGTCGTTTGACTGGCCTGGGCTTCTCTGCCGGAGTTTGTGCGTTCATGAGGCTGAACATGATCTTGCCCATCATGATTCTCACGTCTCGATTCGTTGTTCGTACGTTTGCGTGGTGACTACAACAACTACGGTAGGGGTTCGACCAGGCAACCATGGTGACAGCCGTCACTCCCCGGCCTAAGGTTCCGTAAAGACCCAGGCTCAGGGTCCGG
>Ga0105046_10011924_pt1 | contig 13486 bp, 12 predicted proteins | sample MAT03_FD_78385 | JGI IMG/M metagenome (GOLD analysis project Ga0105046, IMG submission 78385) | Freshwater microbial communities from Lake Fryxell liftoff mats and glacier meltwater in Antarctica - MAT-03 (megahit assembly) | ecosystem: Environmental > Aquatic > Freshwater > Ice > Liftoff... | reverse complement strand
GGGGCTGGGGAAGCCTTGGACATCGGCGCGGATACGGGCGCGGCCACCGCAGCCGGCAGCGGTGGCGCTGCGGCCGCCGGCGCGCTGGCGGCCAGCTCCTCGATCTGCTGCATGCCCTCAGGCGCCATCGCCAGCACCTCGATCCCGCCTTCGCAGGGCCGGGTGGAGAGCACGACGGCGTCGGCGCCGAAGGCCTGGCGCACCAGCCCGAGCGCCTCGCGCGAGCTGCGCGCGGTGAAGCGTCGAACGTTCATGCCGCCCTCCTGTGCAGAGGCCTGCGGTCAACCGGGCCCGACAGCGCCGACAACGAGTGAACCTGAACGTGGGCGGTCATGCGCTTGCTCCAATGATCGAGCCGATGCGGATCGAGTGCGTCTCGGGAATCTCGCTGTGCGCCAGCACCTTCAGCCTGGGCGCGGCGCGCTTGAGCAGCCGGGCCATCGGCGCGCGGATCAGGTCGGGCACCAGCAGGCAGGCCGGCACGCCCAGGTCTTCCTGGCGGCGCGCCGTGTCGGCCGCGCTGCGCGTGAGCAACTCGGCCACGCCGGGGTCGAGCGCCGCGCCGTGCGGCGAGGCCAGCGCCTGCGCCACCAGGCGTTCCAGATCGGGCTCGAGGGCGATCACGTCGAGGTCTTTCACCGGCCCGTAGATCTGCTGCACGATGGCCGCCGACAGATGCACGCGGATGCGGCGCACCAGCTCGGAGGCCTCGGTCACGCTGGCGCCATGCTCGGCCAGGCACTCGACGATCGATCTCATGTCGCGGATGTGCACGCCCTCTTCCAGCAGCAGCTGCAGCACCTTTTGCAGGGTGGCGATTCCGACCAGTTTGGGCACCACGTCCTCGATCAGCTTGGGGGCAAGGCGGGTCACGTGTTCCACCAGCTGTTGCGTCTCGACGCGACCCAGCAGCTTGGAGGCATGAACCTGCATCGAGTGTGAAAGATGGGTCGCGACCACGGTCGCGCAATCAACCACCGTATAGCCGGCCATCTGCGCCGCCTCGCGCTGGCGCTCATCGATCCACACCGCGGGCAGCCCGAACGCCGGGTCGGTGGTCTGCGTGCCGGGCAGCTGCGGCACGCCGCCGGCCGGGTTGATGGCCAGCCACTGGCCCGGGAAAGCCTCGCCCTCGGCGATCACCGCGCCGCGCAGCGTGATGCGGTAAAGCCCTGGTTTGAGCTCGAGGTTGTCGCGGATGTGCACCGACGGCGGCAGGAAGCCCACCTCCTGCGCGAACTTCTTGCGCACCCCCTTGATGCGCGCCAGCAGGTCGCCGGCATTGCCCTGCCCGCGGTTCTTGTCGACCAGCGCGATCAGCCGGTAGCCCACCTCCAGGCCCAGCGTGTCCACCGGGGCCAGGTCGTCCCAGCTGGCCTCGCCACCTGGCCCTGCGTCGGCAGCGGCGGCAGCGGCGTCGTTCGCCGGTTGTGCGGCCAGCCGCCGCTGGCGGCGCGTCAGCGTCCACGCCAGCGCGCCGAACGCGCCGCCGATGAGCAGGAAGACGAAGTGCGGCATGCCGGGCACCAGGCCCAGCGTGCCGATGATCACCGCCGCCACGCCGAGCGAGCGCGGCGAGTCGAAGACCTGGCTGCGGATCTGCGAACCGATGTCCTCCGACACGCCGACACGCGAGACCACCATCGCCGCGGCCACCGAGATCAGCAGCGCCGGCACCTGCGCCACCAGCGCATCGCCCACCGCGAGCAGCACGTAGGTCTTGGCCGCCCCGCCCGCAGGCATGCCGTGGCTGATCATGCCGATGGCGAAGCCACCGATGATGGTGATGAACAGGATCAACAACCCGGCCAGCGCGTCGCCGCGAACGTACTTGCTCGCGCCGTCCATCGAGCCGAAGAAGTCGGCCTCCTCGCCGACCTCCTGGCGGCGCTGGCGGGCCTGCTTCTCGTCGATCAGGCCGGCGTTGAGGTCGGCATCGATGGCCATCTGCTTGCCCGGCATCGCGTCCAGCGTGAAGCGCGCGCCGACCTCGGCGATGCGCTCGGCGCCCTTGGTGACGACGATGAAGTTGATGACCACCAGAATCGCGAAGACGATCAGGCCGACGGCGAAGTTGCCGCCGATCAGGAAGTGGCCGAAGGACTCGATCACCGCGCCGGCCGCGCCGGGGCCGTTGTGGCCGTCCATCAGCACCACGCGGGTAGAGGCGACGTTGAGCGACAGCCGCAGCAGCGTGGTCACCAGCAGCACCGTGGGCAGCGCAGCGAAGTCCAGCGGCTTGACCATCTGCGCCGCCACCATCATCACCACCAGCGCCAGCGCGATGTTGAAGGTGAACAGCAGGTCCAGCATGAAGGGCGGCAGCGGCAGCACCATCATCGCCAGCATCATGACGATGAACACCGGCATCGTCAGCGAGCGGATCATCGCCGCGTGCGGCGCGACGCGCGCGTTCAATGCGGCCATCAACCCGTTCACAGCTCAGGCTCCCGGCGTCCTGGCGCTGACGCTGACGCTGGCGTTTGTGTTTGCGCCGGGTCCAGCTCGGGCGGCACCTCGGGCACCGGCGCCGGTGGTGTGGCGCCGCGCCCGCTGGCCTGGCGCAGCTGGAACACCCAGGCCAGCACCTGCGCCACGGCGCTGAACAGCGCGGCCGGGATCTCGCGGTCGACTTCGGCGTGGGCATACAGCGCACGCGCCAGCGGCGCGGCCTGCAGCACCGGCACGCCCGCTTCACGTGCGATGTCGCGGATGCGCAGGGCCAGCAGGTCGGCGCCCTTGGCCACCACGCGCGGCGCGGCCATCCGCGCCTCGTCGTATTTCAGCGCGACCGCGTAGTGGGTCGGGTTCATCACCACGATGTCGGCGCCGGGCACCGCGGCCAGCATGCGGCGGTTGGCCAGCGCGCGCATGCGGGCGCGGATCTTGGCCTTGATCTCGAGGTTGCCCTCGATGTCCTTGAACTCCTTCTTCACCTCTTCGTGGCTCATGCGCAGGCGGCGCAGCAGCATCTGGCGTTGCAGCGGCACGTCGATCAGTGCGAAGAGCAGCAGTGCAAAGCCCAGCAGCGCCAGACCGCCCAGCAGCACGTCGGCCGCCGAGGCCAGCGCGGCCGGCAGCGGCAGGCCCAGCAGCCCGGCAAAGCGCGGCAGCGATGACTGCAGGTAGAACCCGCCGATGGCGAAGAGCACCGACGCCAGCGCGACGGCCTTGAGCGCCTCGACCAGCTGCTGGCCGGAGAACAGGCGGCCGATGCCGGCAATCGGATCCAGACGCTGGAACTGCGGCGCCATCGCCTTCCAGGTGAAGTTCCAGCCGCCGGCCAGCACGCTGGCGGCCAGCGCAGCGAACGCCACGCCGGTGCCCAGCGGCACCACCAGCCACAGCGCCTGCACCACCAGCGCCGACAGCGTGGCAGACATCGACTGCGGGTCGGCCAGGGTGCGCGCATCGAAGCGCAAGCCCTGCTCGAGGATGCGCGCCGACCAGGCACTGACGAAGGGCGCCAGCGCGGCCAGCGCGACACCGCCGACGCCCAGCACCGTCAGGTGGCCCAGCTCACGCGAACGCGCAACCTGGCCCTCTTCACGGGCCTTGCGGATCTTGCGTTCGGTGGCGGGTAGCTGGCGGTCCTGTTCCTGGTCGGCCATGAGGGCGCGCTCGCTGGGAGAGAACCGTCATGCTGACCGCCGGGGCGCCGAACTTGAGCCCGATAAGCGGCACAAAGCGCCCCGTCTTCGGGGCGCTCTGCACACAGGGACGAAAGACTGGCAGCGAGCCGGAATCGGCCGCAGCACCGGGCTCAGAAACCCAGACTGGCCAGCAGGTCGTCGACCTCGTTCTGGTTGGCCACCACGTCGGTGCGGCGCTCGGGATTGACCACCGGGCCGTTCAGCGCGTTCGGGTCCACCTTGTGCAGCTTGTCCTGCGGCACCACCTGCACCAGCAGGCGCACCAGGCTGACCTCGAGATCGCCGGCCAGCGCCACTACCTTGGCCATCACCTGGCCGGTGAGATCGTGGAAGTCCTGCGCCATCATGATGTCGGTCAGGTGGTCATCCACGCGTGCAGTGCTGGCCTCGACCTCGCCGACGAAGTTCAGCACCGCGCCGCTCGCCAGGGCCTTCACCGGGTCGGCGGCCAGAGCCGCGGCCAGCTTGCGCGTCTCGGCGGTGATGCGCAGCTGCTCGGTCTTCGCCTGCTCGACCGAATTCAGCACCTTCTCTGCCGCCGCGGCGGTCTTGCCGGCCACGTATTGCAGCCGGCTGCGTGCGTCGGGCAGGCCTTCGGTGGCCAGCTGCAGCGCGGGCATCACGCCGAGCTGCTCCAGGGTGTCGTGCAGCAGGCGCGTCAGCGCGCCGATCTGCAGGAAGACGGTGGTCGTGTCGGCGCTCACTGGGACGCTCACAGCGGCGGGCTTGGCCAGGACTTCAGGGCTGTCGATCTTCATGCTGCTTCTCCGTGCCCGCTCAGGCGGTGGCCTGCAGCTTCTGCAGGATCTTCTGGACCTTGTCTTCCAGCGTCGCCTTGGTGAAAGGCTTGACCACATAGCCGGCGGCACCGCTCTGCGCGGCGAGCACGATGTCTTCCTTGCGCGCCTCGGCGGTGACCATCAGCACCGGAATGTGCTTGAGGCTGGGCTCGGCCTTGACCGCCTTGAGCAGGTCGAAGCCGTTCATGTTGGGCATGTTGATGTCGGAGACCACGAAGTCGAACTTCGAGGACTTCAGCATGCCGAGCGCGATGGAGCCGTCCTCGGCCTCCTCGACATGTTCGCAGCCCATCTCCTTGAGCAGGCCGCGCACGATGCGCCGCATGGTGGAGAAGTCGTCAACGACGAGGAAACGCATTTCGGAGTGTTGGCTCATGGCGGTAATCGGGCCTGGAATCTCTGGTTTATCGGCGCGGGGCGGGAAGAATTGAGGGCGTCGCCGACTCGGCATCGAGCGCCTCGGCCAGCTCGGGGGCGGTGCGGAAGAAGCGGTCCTCGGCGGCGCGGTTCATGACGATGATGCTGATGCGCCGGTTGCCCGGGGAGGCCGGGTCCTGACGGTCGAAGGGCACGCTGGCGGCCAGCCCCTGCACACGCAGCGGACGGTTCTCGGGCATGCCGCCGGCCATCAGTTCGCGGCGAGAGGCATTCGCACGGTCGGCCGAGAGCTCCCAGTTGCTGTAGCCGCGGTCACCGCCGATGAAGGGCTGGGCATCGGTGTGGCCTTCCAGCGTCAGCCGGTTGGGCACCTCGCCGAGCACACCGCCGATCTCGCGCAGCAGCGTGCGCATGTAAGTCTCGACCACCGCGCTGCCGCTGGAGAACATCGGCCGGTTCTTCTCGTCGACGATCTGGATGCGCAGTCCGTCGCGCACCATCTCCAGCCGGATCTGCGGCGACATCAGCTTGAGCGTGGGGTTGCTCGCGATCTTCTCTTCGATCTTGCTCTTGAGCTCTTCGAGCTTCGCCACCTCGGCGCGGATCTGCTCGGCCTTGAGCTTGCGCAGGGTGATCTTGTTGTGCGTCGGATCGACGTCGCCGCGCTTGACCTGGCCTGTGGCGCGCGTCATGTCCTCGCCGCCGCCCTTGACCACGCTGGACGAGTCGCCCGAGCCCGAACCGCCGAGCATGGCCACCTTCAGCGGCGCCTGGAAGAAGTCGGCGATGCCCTTCTTGTCACCCTCGGTGGTCGAGCCCAGCAGCCACATCAGCAGGAAGAAGGCCATCATGGCCGTCACGAAGTCGGCATAGGCAATCTTCCACGCCCCGCCATGCGCGGTGTGGGCGGCCTTCTTGATCCGCTTGACGATGATCGGTTGGAGTTTCTTCGCGTCGCCGGCCATGGTTCAGGCCCCCGTCACTTCTTCTTCACGTGGGCTTCCAGCTCGGTAAAGCTGGGGCGTTCGGTCGAGTACAGCACCTTGCGGCCGAACTCGATGGCCACCTGCGGTGCGTAGCCCTGCATGCTGGCCAGAAGCGTGGTCTTGATGCACTGCAGCTCCTTGCTGCCCTCGTCCACCTTCTGCTCCAGCAGGCCGGCCATCGGCTCGGCGAAGGCGTAGGCGAGCAAGATGCCGAGGAAGGTGCCGACCAGCGCCGAGCCGATCATCGCGCCCAGCACCGCCGGCGGTTGGCCGACCGAGCCCATGGTCTTGACCACGCCGAGCACGGCGGCCACGATGCCGAAGGCCGGCAGGCCGCCGGCGATGCGCTGGATCGCCGCCACGGGCGCATGAGCCTCGTGGTGGTGGGTATCGATCTCGTTGTCCATCAGCGACTCGATCTCGTGCGCGTTGAGGTTGCCCGAGACCATCATGCGCAGATAGTCGGTGACGAACTCGGTCACGTGATGGTCGCTGCCGACGCCGGGGTACTTTTGGAACAGCGGCGAGTTGTGCGGGTCCTCGACGTCCTTCTCGATCGACATCAGGCCTTCCTTGCGCGCCTTCTGCAGGATGTCGTAGAGCAGCGCCAGCAGCTCCATGTAGCGCGCCTTGGTGTACTTGGAACCCTTGAAGCAGCTCAGCGTGCCGGCGATCGTCGACTTGATGACCTTCATCTGGTTGTTGGCCAGGAAGGCGCCCAGCGTGCCGCCGCCGATCATTGCCATCTCCCATGGCAGTGCCTTGAGGATCGGGCCCATGTTGCCGCCGTGGGCGATGAACACCCCGAATATGCAACCGAGCACGACGACCCAGCCGATGATGACGAACATGTGTGGACTTTCTGCGGTTGCCGCCGGCACTGGCGGGATGGACTGCCCTGGTTATCGACCGGGGCGCGCCGCAGTTGAGCCGGTGCCTGGCCGGTAGACCCACAGCGGCCGACCGTCGGGGGTGCGCAGCACGCTGTGTGGCGCTGTGCCGACCGACTCGAACTCCAGGCTCACCAGCCAGGCATCGGGGCGCAGTTCGGCCCGCGCCTTGGCCAGCGCGCGCGGCATCGACTCCGGCCGCTGGAACAGGTAGACCAGATCGCAGCCGCGCCAGTCGGCCCGCCACAAGTCGCCGCGGCGCACGCGCGCGAAACGGCAGCGCAGTGCGGCCAGCGCCGCCAGCGGCCAGCTCCACTCGATGCCCTCGATGCGTGCCTGCGGAAAGGCGCGGCGCAGCGCGCGCAGCCCGGCACCGGTGCCGCAGCCTGCGTCAAGCACCCTCGCGCCGCCAGGCAGCGCCAGCATCGCCAGACCGTCCAGCGCGGCAGCAGGTGTCGGGAACAGCGGCGCATCGCGCCAGGCGCGCACCGGATAGATCAGCAGCAGCAGCGTCAGCGGCAACAGCCAGACCCACGCCGGCCAGGCGCCTGCCGCGCCGAGCACCAGGGCGGAGAGAGGAAAGCCGACGGCCGCCAGGGCACCACGCCACAGCCGGCGCAGGGCGAGCGCGGCAGCCCCGCCGATAGCCAGGCCAGCCAGCGCGGCGGCCACCTGCGAGTGCGGCGAGATGAGCATGAAGGCCGTCCACGCCCCGGCCCAGGCCAGCACCGCCGGCAGCGGCCACGGCAGGCGCAGGGCTCTACGGAGGCGCAAGGCGCGTGGTGAATCCGGGCTCGAAGCCTGGCTCTGGCGGGCGGCATCCATCGGGCGGCCAGTGTGGAAGATCGGCGGCGCGCGCAAAAGGCGCATCAGGGCCGAGAGCACCGGCCAATCTGTGCCGCGCGGCGTGAACAGAAAAATGGCGGGTCCCGAGAGACCCGCCAGAAAGGCACAACGAATGTGCCAGGAGGAGCCAGACTGCAAGCCTTTATCGACGCGCCGCAGCGCCACTTGAGGGCGGCGGCGCGCGACCCGGCGTCGCGAAGTTCAGTGCGCCACGCCCGCCGAGCTGCGCGCCGGTCGCGGACGCGTCGGTGCCGCGGCGCGCGCCGCAGGCCCGGCCTGCGCGACAACGGGCCCGGCCGCGGTCGGTGTGGCCGACAGATCGAACGCGTCGTGGTCAGCGCGAAGGTCGGCATCCGTGTGCAGCACCGCAGCGCGCCGGGCGCGGCCGGACTCGAGCTGCAGCGCGCCCGCCAGACGGCCCTTGCCCGCACGCGCCGGCGGGTTGCACAGGCCGCAGACGTAGTGGCGGGCGATCTCGTGGGGATGGGTCACGAAGTGGCCGCCGCACTTGCTGCAGGCGGTCATCGTCAGCATGCCGTTGTCGACAAAGCGCACCAGGCGCCAGGCGCGCGTCACGCTGAGCAGCGCGTCCAGCCCCTGGGCCTGGATCTGCTCTTGATAGAGCTGGTAGGCCTTGATGACGACATCGATCTCGTCGAGCGCGGCCACCTTGTTCAGGTACTCGTGGATGTTCAGGAACAGGCTGGCGTGGATATTCGGCTGCCAGGTCATGAACCAGTCGGTGGAGAAAGGCAGCTGGCCCTTGCTCGGGCTCTTGCCGGCGACTTCCTTGTACAGGCGCAGCAGCCGCTCGTAGCTGAGGTCGGTCTCCGACTCCAGCACCTGCAGCCGCGCGCCGAGGTGAATCAGCGTCACCGCGCGCTCGATCTGCCGGGCTTCGGTCAGGATGCTCTTGTTGCGGGCCATGGTGCGTCGTCCTGTTGTGGTTGTTGTCGTTGTGGGCGGTGCGGGCGGGGCCGGGCGGGGCCCGCTCAGGCCGCTTCCTGGTGACGGCCCGCCATCAGGATCGACGCGTGCAGACGCGCGACACCTTCGTTGGCGGCACTGCGGCCGTGGCTCGTCAGCAGGCTCCAGACGAGCTCGTCGTCCATGCGGAAGCGGCAAAGAAGCGTGTTGCCGGCGGCGATCTTCATCATCTGCGCCGGCGTCAGCAGCGCGATCATGGTGGCGGTGTCTTCGTTGACCCCCAGGCGATACAGCGCCTGCTCGCGGTCGCTGCGGATCAGGCTCTGGGCCAGCATCAGATAGGACAGGTTGGCTTCGCGGATTTCTGCAAGGATCTGTTCGGCGGTCATCTCAAGCTCCGGGTTCGGGGTTCGCTGTGACGGGTTGTCCAGCGGCTGAAACGGACTGTAGGGATCGGAAATGGGGTGCAACATCAGGCCGGTTCCGTGGCTTGAGTCCGCGAAGTTCCCGTCCGGCTGTAGGGCAGATTCCTATACAGCGCGCCCGGACCGCGGCGGCCACGCCAGCGCAGCGACAAGATGGCCCACCCGCGCCGTGCATTTCGGCCCATGGCGCAGCGGGGCGCTGCCTAGACTGCGGCGACGATCCCCCTGCCCTGCGCGCCGCCATGACCACCACCCAATCGTTGCTCGGCCTGATCAACGCCTATCTGGCGCCCGTCTTGCTGGCGGTGCCGGTGGCGGTGCTGTTGCTGCTGCTGGGTATGCGGCGCGGCGCCGACGACGAGGACGCCGCAGCGCACGCCAGGCGTGAAGCCGGGCGCGCCCTGCCCGCGCCGGCCGCCCAGAACGCACCGGCAACGACGACCTCGGCGACCGCGGCGGCGGCGCCTGCCCTTCCCGCCGCACCCGCCGCACCCGCCGCACCCGCCGCTGCCGGGCTGGTGGAAGCCGCCAGCGTGCTGGTGGTCGATGACTCGGCGGTGGTGCGCACCAAGCTGCGCCGCCTGCTCGAGGGCGCCGGCTACCGCGTGCTGCAGGCGGCCGACGGCGAGCAGGCGCTCGAGGTGCTGGCCCGCGAGCCAGTGTCGCTGCTGCTGACCGACCTGGAGATGCCCAACATGGACGGCTTTGCGCTGATCGCCGCAGTGCAGGGCAGCCTGGAGACAGAACATCTGCCCATCGTGGCCATCACCGGCCACGAGGAGCTGCGCGCACGCGTGCAGGATTGCCAAGGCCTGTACGGCCTGCTGCGCAAGCCCTGGAACGACCGCCAGTTGCTCGACCGCGTGGCTGCGCTGGTGGCCCTGGGCCGTCGCTCGACACCGACCGTGCACCCCGCCTGAACCCCGCCTGAACCCCGTCTGAACCACGGCCCGGACCATGCGCCCCAACCACGTTCTTCAACGACACCCCCGCGCCGCCAGGATGGTCACCGGCCCAAGCGCGACCCCGGCGCAAGTCAAGCTGCTGCTCGACGCCCGCAGCGCGCTGTGCGAGCAGCGCTGGGCCGACGCCGGCCGGCTGCTCGAACGCGCCGTGCTCGTCATCGGCCGCCATGCCGATGTGTGGCTTGCGCTGGCCGAGGTGCGCCACCACCTGGGCAATTCGAAGGGCAGCGTCGAGGCCGCGCAGATGGCGCTGGCACGTGACCCACGCGACCTGAAAGCCTGCCTGCTGTCGGCGCTGGGCCTGATGCGGCTGCAGCGTCACGCCGAAGCGGTGGCCGTGTTCGAGGCCTTTCCGCCAGAACTGGCCGCGCAGGACCGTCAGTTCCACACCCACCACGGCGAGGCGCTGCGGTCCATCGGCCGCCCGCAGCAGGCGATCGGCCCGCTGATGAACGCGCTGGCGCTCAAGCCCGACGATGTCTACGCGCACAGCCAGCTCGGCTTCGCGCTGCGCGCGCTGGGCCTGCACGCCGAGGCGGCAGAATGCTTCCGCACCGTCACCGTGCTGAATCCGAAGAGCCTCGTCGGCCACGCCTACCTGGTGCACTGGGAGCAGTTCTGCAGCCGCTGGGACGACTTCGAAGGCAACGTGCAGCGCCTGATCGAGGCAGTACATGGCGCCGTCGAACAGGCCGACGCCTGGCAGGAGTTCAGCGCCCCGTTCGTCATGATCGGCCTGCCGCATCACCCGCTCGACCTGCTCGCCGCGGCGCGGTTGTCGGCACGCTTCGTCGCCCGCGGCACCACGCCGCTGCCGGTCCGCCCAGCGGCGAGTCAGGTCCGGCGCAGCCCGCGGCTGCGCATCGGCTACCTGTCGGCTGACTTCCACACCCACGCCACCGCGATGCTGCTGGTGCAGGTGCTCGAGCAGCGCGACCATGAGCGCTTCGAGGTGGTGCTGTTCTCGCATGGCGCTGACGACCGCTCGCCGATGCGCCGCCGCATCGAGGCCGCGTGCGAGCGCTTCATCGACGTACGCACGATGACCGCGCGCGAGACCGCACAGCGCATCCACGAGGAAGACATCGACATCCTGGTCGACCTCAAGGGCTACACCGGCGACAACCGGCTGGGCACACTGGCCTGGCGGCCGGCGCCTCTGCAGGCCACCTGGCTCGGGTTCCCGGGCACCACCGGCGCGGACTTCATCGACTACTTCATCGGCGACCCGGTGGTCACGCCGCTGGACCATGCGCCCTGGTACAGCGAGACGCTGGCGCAGATGCCGGTGTGCTACCAGCCGAACGACCGCCAGCGCGTGCGCCCGGGCACGGCGTCGCGCGCCGAGTGGGGTCTGCCCGAGGATGCGCTGGTGCTGGCGAGCTTCAACCAGACTTTCAAGATCACGCCCGAGGTCTTCGATGTCTGGATGGACCTGCTGCTGCGTCTGCCGCAGGCGGTGCTGTGGCAGTTCTACAGCGGCGAGCAGTCAGGCGAGCGCCTGCGCGCCGAGGCGGCGCGGCGTGGCGTGGACCCTGCACGCATCGTCTTCGCGCCGCCCGTCAAGCCCGATGCGCACCTGGGGCGCATCCCTGCCGCCGACCTGGTGCTCGACACCTGGCCCTGCAACGGCCACACCACCACCAGCGATGCACTGTGGGCCGGCGTACCCGTCGTCACGCTGCAGCAGCTGAACTTCGCCTCGCGCGTGGCGGCCAGCCTGCTTCACGCCGTGGGCCTGGACGAGCTGGTCTGTGAAGACACGGTCCGGTACCGCGACACCGTGCTCGCACTCGCCGCAGATCCGGCGCGGCGCCAGGCGCTGCGCCAGCATCTGGTGGCTGCCCGTGACAACGCCCCGCTGTTCGACGCAGCGCGCTTCGCGCACGACCTCGAGGCGCTGTACCTGCGCATGTGGCAACGCCACTGCGACGGGCTGGCGCCGCAGGCGCTGCCGGCGCAGGCCTCATCGAGCAATCGGATCGACCCGCCGGCGCTTCAGGCGGCAGAGGCGGTCGCCTGCCCGCTGGCGTCGAAGAGGCCTTCGAACAGCACGGTGCTTAGGTAGCGCTCGCCCGAGTCCGGCAGCACGACGACGATCATCTTGCCCTCGTGCTCGGTTCGCCTGGCGACGCGCACCGCCACCGCCGCGGCGGCGCCGCAGGAGATGCCGCACAGGATGCCTTCCTCGCGCGCCAGCCTGCGCGCGAAGTCGACCGCCTCTTCGTTGCTCACCTGCTCGATGGCGTCGATGAGCGAGAGGTCGAGCACCCCGGGCACGAAGCCCGCGCCGATGCCCTGGATCTTGTGCGGCCCAGGTTTCAGTTCCTGGCCGGCACGCGCCTGCGTCAGCACCGGGCTGGCACTGGGCTCGACCGCGATCGACAGGATCGCCTTGCCGCGCGTGTGCTTGATGTAGCGCGTGACGCCGGTGATGGTGCCGCCGGTGCCGACACCGCCGACGAAGATGTCGATCGCGCCGTCGGTGTCGTCCCAGATTTCCGGGCCGGTGGTGGCCTCGTGGATGGCCGGGTTGGCGGGGTTGTTGAACTGTTGCAGCAGCACCCACTTCGGGTCGCTGGCGGCGATCTCCTCGGCCTTCGCGATCGCGCCCTTCATGCCCTTGGCGCCCTCGGTCAGCACCAGCTTGGCACCGTAGGCCAGCACCAGCTTGCGGCGCTCGATGCTCATGGTGTCGGGCATCGTCAGCGTGATCGGAATGCCGCGCGCCGCGGCAACGAAGGCCAGCGCGATGCCGGTGTTGCCGCTGGTCGGCTCGACGATGGCCTTGCCGGGGCCGAGCAGGCCGCGCTTCTCTGCGTCCCAGATCATCGACGCGCCAATGCGGCACTTCACGCTGTAGGCCGGGTTGCGGCCCTCGATCTTGGCCAGCACGGTGGCCTTGGCCCCGTCGGTGACGCGGTTCAGGCGAACGAGCGGCGTGCGCCCGATGGACAGCGAGTTGTCGGTGAAGAACGCAGGCATGGCGGGATCCTGGTCAGTGCTGGGTAAGACTGCGGAGTGTGACTGCGGGGTAGGACTGCGGGGTGGCGCTGTGGGGTGCTGTTTCGGGGCAGTGCGGTGCCTAGTCAGCCAGCGCCGCGGTCGCAGCGTCGATACGAGCCATCACTTCGGGTGTCAGCTTGTCCATCACGGCCAGCGCGCCCAGGTTGGCTTGCAGTTGCTCAGCGCGCGACGCACCGGTGATGACGCTGCTGACGCGCGGGTTCTTCGCCACCCAGGCGATCGCCAACTGCGCCAGCGTGCCGCCCAGTTCGGCCGCGATGGGCTCGAGTTGCGCCACGGCCGCGTTCTTCGCCGCGTCGGTCAGGCCGTCGCGCAGGAAGGCCATGTTCTCCAGCGCGCCGCGGCTGCCATCGGGGATGCCGGCGCGGTACTTGCCGGTGAGCAGGCCGCTGGCCAGCGGGCTCCATGTCGTCAGCCCGAGGCCGATGTCTTCATAGAGTCGGGCATATTCCTGTTCGACGCGCTGGCGATGGAACAGGTGGTATTGCGGCTGCTCCATCACCGGCTTGTGCCAGCCGTGGCGGTCGGCGATGTCCCAGGCGCTGCGGATGTCGGCCGCGCTCCACTCGCTGGTGCCCCAGTAGAGCGC
>Ga0105046_10011923_pt1 | contig 13486 bp, 14 predicted proteins | sample MAT03_FD_78385 | JGI IMG/M metagenome (GOLD analysis project Ga0105046, IMG submission 78385) | Freshwater microbial communities from Lake Fryxell liftoff mats and glacier meltwater in Antarctica - MAT-03 (megahit assembly) | ecosystem: Environmental > Aquatic > Freshwater > Ice > Liftoff... | reverse complement strand
TCGCGGTTAACCAAATCAAAACGATGGCAACCGACTTCAACCGACCGACCGCATTTGCTGGCAGCGACCGCCGCCGCTTTCTGAAAAGCCTCAGCGTCCTGGGCGCGGCGGTTGTGGCAACTGAACTCGTGCCCCCCGCTGCTGTTGGCCAAGCGGATCGTCCCTCCGCCAGTTCAGGTTCGGTGCCCCGTCGGGCCTTTGGGCGCACCGGGGTACAAGTTTCAATTCTCGGCGTGGGCGGGCACACGCTGGCGATGGCTAAGACGGAGACGGAGGGGATCTGCATCATCCACGAAGCATTGGATGCCGGCGTGAACTTCATGGACAACGCTTGGGAATACCACGACGGGCGCAGTAAAGAATGGATGGGCAAGGCTCTGAGAGGTCGCCGCGCGGAGGCGTTCCTCATGACCAAGGTCTGCACGCACGGACGCGATGCGAAAGTGGCGATGCAGCAACTTGAAGACTCGTTACGTCGGTTGCAAACGGATTACCTGGACCTCTGGCAGGTGCATGAAGTGATTTATGACAACGATCCCGATTTGCATTTTGCCAAGGGCGGCGTGATGGAAACCATCGCCCAAGCCAAACAGCAGGGCAAAGTTCGGTTCGTGGGTTTTACCGGGCACAAAGATCCGGCAATCCATTTGAAAATGCTGGCGCACGATTTTCCGTTCGATGCCTGCCAGATGCCGCTCGGCCCGTTCGATGCCACGTTCCGCAGCTTCGAGCAAAAGGTGCTGCCGGAATTGAACCGCCGGGGGGGATTGCGCCCATCGGCATGAAAGGCCTCAACGGCACGGCGGAAGCGGTGAAGCAAGGCGTGCTCACGGCGAAGGAAGCGCTTACCTACGTCATGTCCCTCCCCGTCGCCACGCTCGTCAGCGGCATGAATTCCCTCGACGTGTTGCGCAAGAATCTGGAAATCGCGCGCACGTTCACCCCGATGAAACCGGAAGCGATGCAAGCCTTGCGCGACCGGTGCGCCAGACACGCCGCCGATGGACACTTTGAGCTCTACAAATCCTCCAAGAAATTCGATGGCAATCCTGGACGCGAGCATCATGGGTTTCCCCCGTTGACGGCGATGGCAGATTAACTAGCCGAGCGCCATGTCTGAACCTGACAACTTTGCAATCGCGGTCGGTGGTCGGTGCGGAAACGCCACCAAAGTTGAACGACAAATTGCGCTCGCCGTTGCTCTCGCAACTCAACCATAAAACTAGGCAATGAAAACGATCCAAACGTTCGCCACACTTGCCGCATCAAAATCAATTCTCTGCGCTGCCCAAAGGCCACCGAAAGCAAACAAACAGATGCAGGCGGTGCTGGACCAACTGCAAAAACTTGCCGGCAAACCCGTTGAATCATTGATACCAGAGGAAGCGCGCCAACAACCCTCGCCCGCGGATGCCGTGAAAGCCCTTTTGCAAAGCCAGGGCAAGAGCACCGCCCCGGAGCCAGTGGCGAGTGTGAAGAACCAAACCATTCCCGGTGCGGGTGGTGAGATTCCGATCCGCATCTACACACCCACTGGAGCCGGCCCCTTCCCGGTCATCCTTTACATCCACGGCGGCGGCTGGGTCTTTGCTGACTTGGACACCTACGATTCCTCGCCTCGCGGGCTGGCCAACGCCACCAAGGCCGTCGTCGTTTCCGCGCATTACCGGCAGGCGCCGGAACATCCGTTTCCCGCGTCACACGAAGACACCTTCGCCGCTTACAAATGGGTGCGCGAGAATGCGCGTTCATTCAACGGCGACCCCAGCCGCATCGCGGTCGCGGGCAAAAGCGCGGGTGGCAACATGGCGGTGGCGATTTGCCTGGTGGCGCGGGCACAGATGGTGCCTTTGCCCGTGCAGCAACTGCTCGTCTATCCCGTGGCCGGCACGGACACGACCACCCCGAGCCTCACCGAAAACGCGAACGCGAAGCCGCTGAACAAAGCGATGATGGAATGGTTTGCCAAACACGAGTTGAAAAAGCCGCAGGACAAACTGGACCCGCGCATTGACCTGGCGAACGCGGACCTGCGCGGTTTGCCGCCCACGACGATCATCACGGCGGAGATTGAACCGCTTCGTTCCGGCGGCAAACTGCTGGCCGAAAAGCTCAAAGCCGCCGGCGTGAAGATGAACTACAAGAACTACTATGGCGTAACTCACGAGTTCTTCGGCATGAGCGTGCTGCCGGATGAGGCCAAGGACGCCACTGCATTCGCCGCCCGTGATTTGAAAAAGAGTTTCTCGGCAGCCGAACATACAGACACCGCCCCGGTTCACTAAAATTCCTTGCAATGCGCGCACAAAATCTTTTACATGCAGTCGGGCTTTGTGCCGTTTTGTTGACGGGCTGTAGCAGCCTTAAACCGCGTGATTTCGCCGGATCAACCTCCACATTTGAACCCGATGAGTATTTCACCGGCCGTGTGCGATCGTGGGGCGTGCTGGAGAATCGTCGAGGCGAACCCAAAAGCCGTTTCACGACAGAATCCATCGGCACGCGGGAGGCGGGAGGCGATACGTTGATCATCCAGACTTTCAAATATGAGGATGGTCGAACCCAGCAACGCATCTGGCATGTTCACCGGCTGGACGGGCATCGTTACGAGGCGACCGCCAACGACGTGGTGGGCAAGGCGCGGGGCGAAGCGTATGGAAACGCTTTTCGTTGGGAATACACCATCGCCCTCAAACCCGGGAATCCGTTTTCCCATGTGCATCTCACGCAATGGATGTATCTGCCGGAGGGAACGCAATCCCTGTTCACTCGGGCGGTGGTCACCAAGTTTGGTTTTACCCTCGGCGAAGTGAGCGAATCATTTCAACGCCTGCCCGAACCGGTCACTGATTTATTGCCGCACTCAAAATAATCATGAACCCGCAACTCCAGATGATTGAAGAGCTGTCAATCCACGAACCGTGTCCAACCTCCCCCGTATGTTTAGCTCAAATGTCAGCGCCCCAGGAAACGCAATTATTGCGGCGAGTCGCGCAGCGTGACCACGACGCCTTCGCCTGTTTTTATGACCAGTATTCGCAACCGCTCTATTCTTTCGCAATGCGAGTTGTCAACGACCCGAATGATGCGGAAGAAGTATTGCAGGATGCCTTCGTCCAGATTTGGGAGAAGGCGGCGAGCTTCGATGAGGCCATGGGACATCCCTTCAGTTGGGCAGTGGGTATCACTCGTAACAGAGCCATTGACCGGCTGCGCGCGAAGCAACGCCGCGCGCGGCTGCTTGCCGAATCAACCAAGGCGGCGGACTTGGGGGAATCAGTGGTCGAGACCCACCCCGTTATTGTCGGCGAACTGACCGCTCAAATCCAAACGGCTTTGGGCGGCCTGCCTGCCGAACAACGTCGCGCCATCGAAATGGTCTTCTTTGCCGGACTGACGCACCACGAGATTGCCGCGACGCTGTCGGTACCGGTCGGCACCATCAAGGCACGCATCCGACGCGGCCTGTTGCAACTGCGCGGCTGTTTTGAGGACGCCTTTGATTGGCCCGCTCACAGCGCCGACAGATTTCCCCCAAGCCAGCCCGTTCCCCGACGGCTTTCCCCGATTTTGCTCCGGGAAAATAATTATTTTAAGATGCATCCGTTCCCAAGTGAGCGGCGTATAACTATTGGAGTTTAATCCAAAACAAACACAACACAGAGACATCAAGAAACTAAACACGAACCTATGAATAAACTGAAATTCTCGACGGCGCTGCTGGCAGGCGCTGTCGTAACCCTGACGACCCTGGCTTCCAGCCATCGGGAAGCACCCCTCATCACGACCACGCCGAAGCTGGATGCGGCGGATTTTTACATGTTTAACAGTTATGAGACGGGACGCTCGAACTTCGTCACCATCGTGGCGAATTACCTTCCCGACCAGACGCCCGGCAATGGCCCGAATTATTACAAGCTCGATCCCGATGCCTTGTATGAAATTCATATTGATAACAACGGCGATGCGGTGGAAGACATCACCTTTCAGTTTCAGTTGACCAATGTTTACCGGAAGATTTCCTTGCCCATTGGACCGCCCGGAAACCAGCGCACCAATTTCGTCCCGGTCGTGAACGTCGGCCCGTTCGGGGCCAACAATGACGGCGCCCTCAACGTGCTCGAGCAGTACCGCTTGAACATCATTCGCGGATTGCGCCGCAGCGGGGTATCAGCGGCGATCACCTCTGGCGGTTCGAACACGTTCACCAAACCGCATGACAACATCGGCCTCAAGTCCATCGCCAATTATCCCGCGTATGCCAATTCCTTCATCTACACCATTGATATTCCAGGCTGTCCGACGCCCGGAAGATTGTTTGTGGGCCAGCGCAAAGATCCGTTCGTGGTGAATCTGGGCGATATCTTTGACTTGATTAACCTCAACCCGCTCGGCCCCGTAGCCGGAGCGCAGGACGCTTTGCGGATGAAAAATGTGACCTCGTTTATTCTCGAAATTCCTAAAGAATGTCTGGTCTCCGCCCCGTCCAATACGATCATTGGCGGCTGGACCACCGCGAGCAAGATTACTCCTCAAGGCACCAATCAGCTTTCCCGTCTGGGATCGCCGTTGGTGAACGAATTGGTGTTTGGACTCGGCGACAAGGTGATTCCCGGTGTCCTCGACAAAGACGCCTTCAACACCACCATGCCCGCCGTGCCGGGTGATGCAGTCCTGATTGATTATGTGACTCATCCCACCTTCCCGGCCATCGTGGAACTGTTATTTGGCAGCGCCGGTGTCCGGGCGCCCACCAATTTCCCGCGCAGTGATCTCGTGGCTGTTTTCCTGACCGGCGTGGCTGGCTTGAATCAGACGGCGACGCCCGCCGAATATCTGCGCCTGAACACCGCCACACCCGCCGTGCCCGCTGATCAGCAGAACAATCTAGGAGTCATCGCCGGCGACAACGGAGGCTATCCGAACGGCCGCCGTCCCGGCGACGACATTGTGGATATCACCCTCCGCGTGGCCATGGGAAAACTTCTCTCCACGAACGATGCGCCGTCCGGCCAATTGCCTTTCACGGACGGCGCGCTGGTGAATTCCAGTTACTTCGAGACGAACTTCCCTTATATCAAGACGCCGCTGCCCGGTTCTCCCAACGACTTCTCGGTGCTCGTCACCTTGCAGGCGTCCAGTTCGCCCGGCGGACCTTTCAACGACGTGCCGGCGATTTATAACCCGGCCAAGCAAAAGCTGATCACGGCCAAGACGCCGGCCAACCAGCAGTTCTTCCAACTTCGCCAGGAGCCTGCTTCAGCGAAGCCTGTGATGTTTGATCCGGCGCGCCGGATCGAAACCGTGCCAAACGTCCAACTCGGCATCACCCGATAACCGAGCCTGCCGGGAGTGCCACCGCCGACTGCAGAGTACGGCGATGGCGCTTCTTAAAAAACTTTCACCCTAGACTTATCTCAATATGAAAACCAAAAACTCCGGTTCGAAGTTGTTCGCGCCCTTCGCGGTCCTGCTCGCGGGCGGTCTTGGACTTTGCCCGATGGCTCACGGCGAACTTCTCTACGGCCTGACCACCGCAAACAATCTGCTCTCCTTTGACAGTTCCAGCCCCGGCTCAATTGCCTCGGTGCCGATCAGTGGACTCGGCGGCGATTCGCTGCGCGGCATAGATATCCGTCCGCTGAACGGGAGCCTGTTTGGCGTTTCCAGTTCCCAACGCCTGTTTACAATCAACCCGCTGACCGGGCTGGCGACAGTCGTAGGCGCGGCCTCGTTTAGCACCAGCCTGCTGGGCACAGTTCACGGGTTTGATTTCAATCCCACCGTGGATCGCATTCGCCTGGTCACCGACCAGGCCGAGAATCTCCGGCTTAATCCGGCGACCGGGGGCTTGGCGGCCACCGACGGAACGCTGGCTTATGCCGTGGGCGATTCTAATTTCGGTTTGGACCCCAGTCTGGCAGGAGCGGCTTACAACAACAATTTTTCCGGCGCGGGTTCCACTTCCTTGTTCGTCATTGATTGGATGCTCGACATCCTGGCGCTACAAAACCCGGCCAACTCCGGCGTGCTGACCACCATTGGCGGTCTGGGTTTCAATACGACCGGCAACGTGGGTTTCGACATCTCGGGCGTGACGGGCACCGCCTACGCTTCGCTGACTCGTCCCGGTGCGGCGGGGTCGCAACTCTTTCAAATCAACCTGGGCACAGGTACCGCAAGTTTGCTGGGGACCATAGGAGGAGGCGAACATTTGTTGGGCCTGGCCGCGACCGTGCCTGAACCCGGCGTTCTCGCGTTGAGCGCGTTGGGCGTTGGAATCGCGGTCCTCATGCGCCGCCGACGTGGGGCATCGTAAAGCGGGTTCCAAAGCCGCGTTTTCTGCATGGTTGAAAAACTCTATCTGCGAGGACCAGCCATCGCGGTGTTGTGTGGATGGTTGATTGTTCAGAGCATCTTCGTCCAAGGCGCGCCCTTCGTGCCGGCCTCGGACAACCAAGTCCTCGAACGTCTGCGCACCACCCCGCTCACCTTGGCGGACCGTGAACTGCGCGCGCTCCGCGCGCAAAATCGCCAACACCCTGACGACTTGGCCACCGCCTTGGACGTCGCCCGACGGTTGATCGAAAAATCCCGCACCGAAGCTGATCCCCGCCATTTGGGTTACGCCGAATCCGCGCTCGGTCTTTGGTGGGATGAACCGCAACCGCCCATTGAGGTGCTGCTGCTGCGGGCCACCATCAAACAAAGCCAGCATGATTTTACGAATGCCCTGGCCGACCTGGAACTCGTTATTCGGCTGGCTTCCCGCAACGGACAGGCATGGCTCACGCGGGCCACCATCCTGACCGTGATGGGTCAGTACAGCGAAGCGCGGCGCGCCTGTCTTTCCTTGGCGCAAGTCGCGCCGGGCTTCGTCGCGCTGACGGCTACCGCGAGTGTGATTTGTTTGAACGGTGAATCTGAACGCGGTCTCGTTTTACTCCGCAACACACTGGCCGGAAATTCCGCCGCCAGCGTGACGGAAAAATTGTGGGCGCTTACGGTGATGGCGGAAGTTGCCACCCGGCGGGGCCAGGCTGCGGACGCTGAGGAGTATTTCAAACGCGCGTCCGCGCTGGGTCGGCGCGATCCTTATTTGCTAGGCGCCTACGCGGATTTTCTGCTCGATCAAGGCCGCGCCCGTGACGCCGCGAATCTTTTGGAGAACGAAACTCGCGCCGACGGATTGCTCTTGCGGCTCGCCTTGACGGAATCGGCCCTCGTGCCCCGCCCTCCGGATTTCGACGCTCACGTGGCTACGCTCCGCGCCCGATTCGAGGCGGGCCATCTTCGCGGTGAAACGGTTCATCAACGCGAGGAAGCTCGCTTCAATCTGCATCTTCTCAAACAGCCGCAACCGGCCTTGCGCCTCGCCCAGGCGAACTGGCAGGTGCAGCGCGAGCCGGCGGATGCGCGCATCCTGCTGGAAGCCGCGCTCGCCGCCGGAGATCCCGCAGCCGCAAAACCGGCGCTGGATTTCATTCGGACCAACCGTTTGGAAGATGTCGCGTTAACAAAACTGGCGAACCAATTAAACGCGGATGGAACCCGGTGAACAAACATCTGGTGAGCCGGTGCGGTTGCGTGTTGGCGTTCTTCGTCACGTTGTTCACTGCTCGCGCGCATACGGCCAGCGATGCCTATCTCACGCTCCACGCGGCGGCCTCCAGTCTGAACGGGGAATGGCATCTGGCCTTGCGGGATCTGGAAGAAGTGGTGGGCCTCGACGCGGATGACGACGGCGCGATTACATGGGCGGAACTGCGCGCACGGAAAGAGGTGGTCTGCGCGTACGCCCTTTCACGGTTGCAAGTAAAAGCCGATGCGCAAACGGGAGCAATTCATGTCACGGATTTCCTGGTGGAGAATCATTCCGACGGCGCGTATGCCGTGCTCCGTTTCGCCGTGGGAGACTTGAGGAATCCCGCAGCGCTGGAACTGAACTATCAAGCGTTCTTTGACACCGACCCGAAACATCGGGGGTTGCTGCGGTTCGAGCACGACGGAAAAATACAGTTGGCCGTCTTCGCTCCCACGACCAAGGTGCAGCGGTTTGAATTGGGCCGCCCAGCGCCTCCAGCGAGGTTGTTCGCAATTGTTCGCGAAGGCGTGTGGCACATTTGGTCAGGCTACGATCACATCCTGTTTCTGCTCGCCTTGTTGTTGCCCGGTGTGTTGCGGCGCGCAGGTGGAAAGTGGGAGCCGGTGTTGGTTCCCCGGCCCGCCGTGGTCAACGTGTTAAAAATTGTCACCGCTTTTACCGTAGCACATTCAATCACTTTGACTCTCGCCGCTTTGGGCGTGGTGCAGTTGCCGTCACGCCTCGTGGAATCAGCCATCGCAGCTTCGGTAGTGCTGGCGGCCTTAAACAATTTGCTCCCTTTCTTTGCCGAGCGGGGATGGATGGTTGCATTTGGTTTTGGATTGGTGCACGGCTTCGCGTTTGCGAATGCGTTGCGCGATCTGGGTCTGCGGGAGGGTCAGCTTGCAATCACGCTCTTTGGATTCAACTTCGGCGTGGAACTGGGCCAGTTGGCGATCGTGGCCATATTTCTTCCGCTGGCCTTCAGTTTGCGTCGCCTGAGGTTTTACGAACGGGTCGTTTTGCAGGCAGGTTCAGCGGCCATCATCGTCCTGGCCTCAACGTGGCTCGCCGAACGATTGCTGAATTTCAAGGTGCTCCCATTTTAATCTCTCCACTTTCCACAAATGAATTGATGGACCGGGGGCCGTTTGCAATCTATTCTTGTTGGAGAATTCATGCGGATGGCTTTGCGCTGGCTGGCTGAAAATGGATTGGTCGTTCCGTCCAACCACACTTCGCCGAGGTTTTGCTTTATAAGTTGCTCATCCCATTTTTGCCACGACTGCCGAAAGCTTTGAAAAGCTCTTCTCCTTCGCACTGGGTCTCCGGCAGGGTAACACCCCATAGCGCGGAAACGTTTTCCTCCTTACTGTCCCGCCATGGAAAAATATAAATTCTTTCAAGACAAGCAGTAAAACTATGATCGCATTTACACTGGTCCCAATGTTTGCGGCGGCAGGATTTTCGCTCGTTTATCTTCTGGTCGGCGGAGGGTTGGTCGGAGCCATCCCTATCTTCGTCGTCGCATAAATTTTCGGAACATAATTCGCGGGTAAGGATTCAATGATTCGACGACTAGTTCGGCGTGTGACCCCTTATTCAATCGCTGGACGGTTTGATGATTAAGCCTGTGCCGAATAGTCCAAACGCAATTGTGACAACACCCATTCTTACTAAGGATCACTCCGGAAGAAGCGTTTCCATTTGGATGGCTACGGCCCCTTTGCCGACGTTTGCCAAGCTGGCCGCCAACCGACCCAACCGCATTCATTGCGGCGGCAAAGACCCGACAATCGGAGCGGGAAAAGTCCGTTCTGAACTTGGCCTGACCGCCTTTGCAATGTTTTAGAACCAAGCGAAGCCACCATGAAATGTCTTATTGCTCTTAATTCTCACGGCCAACCCGGGGTTACCGGAAAGAAAACCGGATTGTGGCTGGAAGAGTTTGCCGCGTTTTATGATGTGCGGAAAGATTCGGGAGCGGTGATCACACCGGCCTCGCCAAAAAGGCGGGCAGCCGCCCAACTCGTCAAAGGCGCACAACTGATCGTTTACTCCGGCGTCCCGCACGGCCTGACCCACACGCTCAAGGACAAGCTCAACACGGACCTGCTGGCGTTCCTGAAGTCGTGACCATGCCAGCGAATCAAGATCTCGATGCCCTCGCCCTGGACAGGACGCTGCTGTCCGCCGAACGGACATTTTCCGCCTGGATTCGGACCGGTTTGGCGGGAGTGGGCGGCGGTCTGGCGGTCTCGCGCGCCCTGGTTTTTCAAAGTTCAGTGCAGCAGGTGATCGCGGCGGTGGTGGCCGGGCTCCTGGTGATTTGGGGCGCCAGTCTCTTCGTTTACGCGACGATTCGCTACCGGCGCACCTGTGTGAGACTGGCGCACGAATGTGGCGCGAAACAATCGCCCTGGGCCTTAATGGTGATGACGGCAATGCTCCTCATCATTGCCACGTTGATATTCGGATTGTGTGTCCGTGGAACCGGTATCGAGTCTGGCGAAGGGAACGCGGCCAACCCGCTTAACGCCCCAACCATCCCGTTGTCGCATGCCTCAACCTAACCCATTTTAATTCAACCCGATTCATCCTATGGCCCTCATCTTCGAACAGATTCATACCCCCGGCATCGCGCAGCTTTCATATTTGCTCGGCGACGATGCGAAAGGGATCGCGTGCGTCATTGATCCCCGGCCCGACGTCGATTGCTATCTGGAATTGGCGCGAAAGAATGCGCTTTCCATCACTCACGTTTTCGAGACGCACATTCATGCGGACTTCCTGAGTGGCGGGTTGGAACTGAAGCGCCGCCTGCCATCCGCCAAAGTATTTTGCAGTCACGAAGGCGGAGCGCGTTACGGCTTCGATCACGAGAAGTTGAAGGCCGGCGATACGTTTGAGTTCGGTGATTTGATTCTCACGGTCAAACACACGCCGGGTCACACTCCGGAACACATCTCGTTTGTGGCGGCGGAGACAAAACGTCCGAAAACTCCTTGGGGCGTGTTTAGTGGCGACAGCTTGTTTGCCGATTCCGCGGGCCGTCCCGACATCAAGGGCGGCGAGCATGAGACGCGGAAGCTGGCCGAGCAACTCTTCACGACGATGACGGAGTTCTACGCGAAGCTCGACGATGGGGTCACCGTTTATCCCGGCCACGGCGCGGGTTCCTCCTGCGGCCCGGAGATTGGCGACCGGCGCAGCACGACGATCGGCTACGAGAAAAAGCACAACCCGTTTCTCCAGTTTCAAAACCAAAAAGAGTTCGTGGAATACACGACTTCGACGGCCACGCCGGTTCCTACTTACTATGTGCCGATGAAGAAGGTGAACCAGAAAGGGCCACCTACGTTTGGCAACCTGCCGCCCGTGCCCGCGTTGCCAGCCGAGAGTTTCAAGGAAGCCATCGCGCACCGTGGCACGGTGCTGGTGGACACGCGAAGCATGCTCGGCTTCGGCGGAGGTTACATCAAAGGCGCGCTCAATATTGGCGCGCGCGCGGAATTGTCCCCGTGGGCCGGATGGATGCTCAAGTTTGACGATTCGATTCTGCTCGTCATCGAGAAGGATGAGCAGCTCGACGAAGTGATTCCCTACTTGTGGCGCGTGGGCATGACCCAGTTTGCCGGCTATCTCGTGGGCGGAATGAAGGCGTGGGACAATGCCGGTTTCGAGTTGGAACAGATTCCGCAGATCACCGTGCATGACGTGAAGCAGGCCGGACACAAGATGCAGATTCTCGATGTGCGCGCGGCCGATGAGTGGAAATGCGGGCACATTCCCGGCGCGAAACATTTCTTTGTGCCCGACGTGCGCGAGAACATCGATCAGTTCGACAAAACCAAACCGATCGCCACCTATTGTGACAGCGGTTACCGCGCGAGTCTGGCCGCTAGCATTCTGAAGCAGGAAGGATTTATATCAGTGTACAACATTCCCGGGAGCTGGCAGGCATGGAAGAAAACGGGTTATCCAATCGAGGGAGAAATTAGCAAATGAGTCGTTCGATCTCCATTGCCGCGGCATCGTTAGCGTTGTTTCCACTCACGGCATTGGCGGGTGAACCGGCGATTGATGCGCTCAATTATCCCGGCCCCGCGTGGTCGCCCTACATCGTCGGTGCGGGAATCGGCGTTCTCTCGTGGCTCACCTTTTATTTCTCCGACAAACCGATTGGCGCGTCGTCGTTCTATGCGCAGGTCGCGGGCTTCATCGGCAAATTCTTCTCCAAACGACATACGGAGTCGCTACCCTACTTCAAAGAAAATCCACCGCGCGTCGGCTGGGAATTTGTCTTCGTGCTGGCGACCATCGTCGGCGGTTTTCTGGCCGCGTGGACCGGCGGTGAGTTTGAGAACGAGTGGCTGAGCCCGATGTGGACGGCGCGGTTCGGTGACAGCATCGTGTTGCGAGCCGTGGTCGCGCTCGGGGGCGGTGTGCTGATGGCGTTCGGCGCGCGCCTGGCGGGTGGTTGCACCAGCGGTCACGGCATCAGCGGAACGATGCAACTCAACGTCGCTTCATGGCTCGCGGTCGTTTGCTTTTTTATCGGCGGCATTGCGGTGGCCATCCCGCTTTTTTTCTTATGATTGATCCAGGCAAAGCAGTCAAAACGTCCAGCGCAGAGCAGCCCTCGCCCATCGCTTCCCCCGGCAAACTCATCGGTGGAGTGATCTTCGGTCTGATGTTTGGTTTCCTACTGCAGAAGGGCGGCGTGGGAAAATATCACATCCTGATGGGCCAACTTCTATTGCAAGACTGGACCGTCGTGAAAGTCATGATGACCGCCATCGTTGTCGGCATGGTCGGCATCTTCGTGTTACATCATTTCGCGAAGGTCAATCTGCATATCAAACCCACCAAGCTCGGCTCTAACATCATCGGCGGACTCCTCTTCGGCGCGGGCTTCGCGCTTATCGGCTACTGCCCTGGCACCGGTGCTGTGGCGCTCGGCCAGGGAAGCTGGGATGCGCTCTTTGGGGTGGCGGGGCTCGTCGCCGGTTCATGGCTCTACGCCGAGCTTTCCGGCTCGCTGAAGAAGACCGTCGAGAAGTGGGGCGACCTTGGAAAACTCACGCTCGCCGACGCGCTGCACCTCCCGCCCGGTGCGGTCGTCGCGATCATGGCCGTGCTGCTCACCGGCGCCATCTTCGCGCTCGAACGGTTCTTTCCCCGCTAAACAACAAAGCCAAATCAACCCATGAAACCAAATGCGTCAGGCCGAATTCAGGATTCCGACGCAACCCGCGCATCCGGCGGAATGATCGTCCGCGAGAAGGACCCAGTGAACCTCGAGATGCCGTTTGGGTCGCTTGATGCTTTCATCACCCCTGTCGAGCGCTTCTATGTCCGGTGCCATCACCCGATTCCCCGGATCGATATCGGAACGTGGCGTCTGAAGATCGAGGGTGATGTCGAAAATCCGTTTGAGATAACTTACGCCGATTTGCTAGAAATGGAGACCCGCACGATCACGGTCGCGATGGAATGCGCGGGCAACGGCCGTGCTTTCCTAAAACCGCAACGCGATGGTGCCCAGTGGGAGAGGGGTGCCGTCGGCAACGCCGAGTGGAGCGGGGTGCCGCTGGCCGCCTTGCTGAAACGCGCGGGTGTGCGCGATTCGGTGTGCGAATTGATCCTCGAAGGCGCGGACCAAGGCGAGATCAAGGAACCGCCGCGGCCGCAGGGGAAAATTCATTATTCGCGCAGCCTGCCGCTGGCCAAGGCGGGCGACGATGTGCTGCTCGCCTTCCAGATGAATGGCGAAGAGTTGACGATTGAGCACGGCTTCCCACTCCGGGCGATCGTGCCCGGCTGGTATGGCATGGCCGCCGTCAAATGGCTCACGCGGATCGTCGCCCGCACCGAGCCTTATCACGGCTACTATCAGAC
>Ga0105046_10011922_pt1 | contig 13486 bp, 12 predicted proteins | sample MAT03_FD_78385 | JGI IMG/M metagenome (GOLD analysis project Ga0105046, IMG submission 78385) | Freshwater microbial communities from Lake Fryxell liftoff mats and glacier meltwater in Antarctica - MAT-03 (megahit assembly) | ecosystem: Environmental > Aquatic > Freshwater > Ice > Liftoff... | reverse complement strand
GAGAATTGTTTAGACAAACTCTATCCTTAGATGTAACCATTGAGAACAGAATATTCAGCCTTTTGAGATGGATAAAAATGCAAGTAACTCATTATCAACACTTAAAAAAAGCTGGGTAGAGTAAAATTTATTATTTATCTATTTGAATATTTGCCGTTATCACCAACAAAAGTAACATTTTTTTCATTATCCCTTAAATTGAGGTATCAATTAATGAGATGCCGAAAAAAAACACACCGTTGATTACTTTTGCTGAAGTTGAACTATAAAATTTAGAAATACCGTGGCTATTCTTACCGCTTTTATTTTCTACCTCAATCATCAGCGAGCCACCTACCAACACGTTGCTGTATGTCATGCCGTAGTGGGGCGCGTCGGGGCGGCCTGCTATTTGCCCCGACGCGCCCCACTACGGCATAAATTATACCTTCGTTTTTGTTTACGTAGGCGCAAGAGTTGGGCGTGCCGTGTAGCGACCATTGGCTCGATTGACCACGTGCAGGCTGGCATTAAAAGTATTGGAAAAACCACTATGGCCGCGCATCAACGCCGACCGCTCGTAAATGTGGCTGTGGCCCGACAGCACCAAATCTACCTTGTGGCGTTCTAATATTGGGGTTACAAACTGCCTAATGAGGGCCAAATCGCCCGACAAGTCGGATGGTGAAAAAACACCACTGTCCAGGGTTGTTTGTTGGCGGCCAAGTCTTTTTTAAGCCACTGAATTTGCGGGCCCAGCGTATCCGACATTCTAAATAGGTAGAACCCACCACGGGGGCAGTTTTGAAGTAGTTTTCTTTGCCAGATTGCAGTGTGGTGGTGCCATTGCCAACAGGAGCGGCAATTTTAGACGCATGTTTTTTTGAATAAAAATGGGGGTGGTTTTTAAGCTATTTGATAATGCTGCCTCGTTAGATTTTTCGATACCAACTTATATTCGAGGGGTCTTCATGCCCAAATTTTATTCTGATGATACAAAACTACAACTTTCAACGAGATAATAAACAAAAATTTGGAAACCAACTTGTGCTTTTTTAATTTTACACTTTAATAAAAAAGTTGCCTTATTTCAGGACAGGACCGAACAACCTTCGGAATGTTTGGTCAAATCTTTTGCGGGTTCTCTCAAAATGGGTTTGTGGGGCAAGTGATGGTACAATTTAAGCTACACCCGTTGCATGTTTTACGACTTTTTCGCCAATGGAGGCAATTTTTTTACGCATTTTTTGTTAGTTTTGTGTAGCAAAATTGGGTTAAAATGGCAATACAAAATTACAATCGGTCAAAATATGTACTTCTCGCCACCACACTTGGCCAAAGTCTTTGGTTGTTGTTGGTGGTTTATTGTTTGATTGCTCATAAATGTTATTCGCAACAAATCCCTAATAACCAGTGCTTTGACACCAGCGTTCTGAGCGGATCAATGGGTCTAAAATCAAGCGTTGGCTGCATACCCTTTACGGCCAATGCCTTCAATACCCTAAAAGGTGCCCTCAACCACCGTTATATTTTCGACTACCGAGGCGGGCCAGCAAGTGGGTATAAATTGGCCACCGATTCGAGCTATACTTACCCAAAAGCGGGTATTTACGTGCTAATGCAACTGGGAGAAAAAGACGGCAAGCCCACCCGCGTGTGCGCCACCATTACGGTGCAAGATACCACGCCGCCCGTTGTGAGGATGCAACTCTGCGCCAATGGCTTGGCCACGCTCACCATTCTACCCGACCCTGCCAACCAGTACGACGACTACGGCATTCAGTGGGGCGACGGTAGCGGCGAGATTATTAACCAACAAACCCGAACCCTCACCCACCGCTACACCGACAACCTGCCCAAGCAAGTACGGGTGCAGGGTATTCATAAGTATGGCAAATGCGGCGGCACAACCGTGCGTTTGCTCTCTTTGGCAACCGCAAATGCCGCTCCAACACTGACAAAATTGGCCATTATAGCCCCCAATGTTGCCGAATTGACCATTGAAAACCCCACCGAAAATAACTGGCTCTTGTACCGTCAAGAAGGGGTCAATACTTTTTCGTCGTCGGGCAAAACCATCAGAAAACCCAAAGAAACAGTGCAAGTTTTGGTGGACAGTAACCAAATTACGTGCTTTAAACTACAACCCACCGACAGCTGTGCGGCCAATGTATCATCTAACGTACTGTGCGTCAGCTATATTAAAGTTCTTTCAGAGCCCAATCTAAACCGCGTTTTGATTGGGCCGTACCGATACCCCAGCGAGGTCAAAAATAGTTTGGTAAGCCGCAATGGTCTGCCTTGGTGGAGTGGTGAGCGCACCGAACTTAGCCGCGAAGATACCGACCCAGGCTGCACCCCCAAAACCTGCTACCAACTCAAAATAGAAACTGACAAAGGCACGGTACTTTCTAATGTTGCTTGCGTGCCGCCCCCGCCCGTGTTGTGCAATTTGTTGGGCAGCATTTTTGTGCCAGATGTTTTTAGCCCCAACGCCGACGGCATCAATGATATCCTCGAAATAAAAGGCGACCTGTCGCAAAACTTTCAGTTGATTATCTTCAACCAATGGGGCAATGCCGTCTTTGCTACCTCAGACCCCACGCAAGGCTGGAACGGCCAACAGGACGGAAAGCCCGCCAAAGAGGGCAATTATTTCTATCGGCTCGACGTGTTCGACAAATCAAAACGGACATTTAGCAAACGAGGCTCTTTTTTGTTGCTAAAATAAATCGTGGTTTATACCGCTCATCTGTGCAACTTTTTGGGTAGCTCCGACGTTTTATCCAAGTTCAACAAATTCAATTAATTCTATCTTCTTATGAAAAAATCAGCTTTTCTCCTTCTGTTCTCCATTGTTGCCGCCAATTTTGCTTGCAACAGCCAAACCCCAGCCAGCCCCCGCATCAAAGCCGAAGGCACAAACGTAACAGTAGCCTACGGTCAGCCGGCTAAGAAAGGCCGTGTGGTATTTGGAAAAGAAGGCAGCAACGCCCTCGAAACTTACGGCAAAGTATGGCGCACGGGTGCCAACGAAGCCACCGAGATTACCTTCAAAAAAGACGGTATGTTTGGCGGTAAAGAAGTCAAAGCGGGCACTTACTCACTGTTCACAATTCCTGGCGAAAAAGAGTGGTCGGTTATCTTGAATTCGTCGTTAAAGCAATGGGGCGCGTACGACTACGACAAAATCAAAGACAAAGACGTAGTAAAAATTAGCGTACCAGCCCAGTCAATGAAAGAACCCGCCGAAAAGCTAACCTTCGCTGTTTCGGACAGTAAACTTGATTTTATGTGGGACACGGCCATGTTTTCGGTGCCGCTAAAATTTTAATTTTTGCAAAAAACCAAAAAGGACGCAGGAATGGGGTTAGTTCTCCGTACTTGCGTCCTTTTTTTATTTTTTGTGCGCAAATTTACCCCTTCCACCAAATGCTATCCGCCAGCGAACTGCAACGATACAGTCGGCATTTACTCATTCCTGGGTTTGGGATTGAAGGCCAGCAACGCCTCAAAGCCGCGCGCGTACTGGTGGTAGGTTGCGGCGGACTGGGCAGCCCCGTACTGTTGTATCTAACAGCAGCAGGCGTGGGGACACTCGGCATCATTGACCACGACTTAGTGGACATCAGCAACCTCCAACGCCAAATTTTGTACGACACCGAGTCGGTGGGGAAGCCGAAAGTAGCCGAGGCTACCAAACGCTTGCAGGCACTCAACCCCCACGTGCACATTGCGCCACACTACGGACAACTCACCGCCCAGAATGCCCTCGAAATATTTGCCCACTATGACTTAATCGTGGACGGCTCCGATAACTTTCCGACGCGCTATTTGGTAAACGACGCTTGCGAGATTTTGAACAAGCCTTTCGTTTACGGGGCTATTTATCGTTTTGAGGGGCAAGTGGCTATTTTTAATTACCAAAATGGCCCCAGCTACCGCGACCTATTTGCCGCCCCTCCCCCACCCGACCTTGCCCCCAACTGCGCCGAAGCCGGCGTATTGGGCGTATTACCGGGCATTGTGGGGGCCATTCAAGCCAGCGAAGTTATCAAGCTGTTGGCTCAAATTGGCGAACCACTCACGGGGCGGCTGTTTGTTGTTGATGCCCTCACGCTTACCACGCGCATTGTGCGCATACCCAAACTCCCCAACCGACCAAATATTACCAAACTAATCGACTACGAGGCATTTTGCGGCACATTTACTGTTTCTCAAATCAACACCAAAACCCTGCGCGAATGGCAGAAAGAAGGCCGCGATTTTCAGCTCATTGACGTACGCGAAACCCACGAATACGCCGCCTCAAATCTGGGCGGGCAGTTGATGCCCCTTTCGGAGTTGGAACAATATGTGCCTCAAATCGACCGCCACAAACCCGTGGTGGTGCATTGCCAAAGCGGCCTAAGAAGCCAAAAAGCAATTCAGCTACTTCAAAGCCAGTACAACTTTACTAATTTAATCAATTTGACGGGTGGCATTGGCCATAGAAAATGACCTCAACTTCCAAACCGCACCTTGGGGTTTTTTAAGCATTGCATAGCTTGGGTTAAACCGCTGATAGTGAGCGGGAACATTCGGTTTTCAGACCAGTCGCGTATTAGACCGATGCTGTGGGTATATTGCCAATAATCGGCTACTGTAACGGGGTTGAGCCACACAAAGTTGGGGTATTGGGCCTTAAAACGCTCGAGCCACGTCATGCCCGACTCTTCGTTGTAATGCTCCACACTGCCGCGTGGGTGCGTAATTTCGTAAGAAGCCATGGAGGCATCGCCCACAAAAATCACCTTGTAGTCTTTGTTGTATTTGTGCAACACTTCGCGCGTTGGCACGCGGCTGTGGCGGCGGGAGTTGTCGCGCCAGAGGGTTTCGTAAACGCAATTGTGAAAATACAACTGCTCCAAATGTTTAAACTGATACTTGGCCGCCGAAAACAACTCCGAGCAAAGCTCAACGTGTTCGTCCATAGAGCCACCGACATCGAGCAGCAGCAGCACTTTTACGTTGTTTTTGCGCGACGGGTGCAGGCGAATGTCCAAAATCCCTCCGTTGCGGCACGTTCCCGCAATGGTTTCGTCCATGTCGAGTTCTTCGTCGTTGCCTTCGCGGGTTAGCATGCGCAAGCGGCGCAAGGCCATTTTGATGTTACGGGTGTTGAGTTCGAGGTCTTCGTCGTAGTTTTTGTAGGCGCGGTTTTCCCACACTTTGACCGCAGTGCGGTTGCCCGCCGAGTCGCCTTTTACGCGAAACCCTTCGGGATTAGACCCGTTATTGCCAAAAGGCGAAGTGCCGCCGGTGCCTATCCATTTGCTTCCGCCGTCGTGGCGCTCTTGCTGTTCTTGGAGCAATGCCTGAAAACGCGCAAAAAGGGCTTCGAGGCCGCCCAATTTCTCAATCATTTCGCGCTCTTGGTCGGTCATTTCGTTGGTAAGCGCATTTTTAAACCACTCAGGAGGCAAATTTTCGGATAGAATGCGCGCCCCAACGGTTTCCATGTTTTTGAAATACGCGCCAAACAGCCTGTCGAAGAGGTCGTAGTGCATTTCATTTTTGATGAGTGCCGTTCGACTAAGATAATAAAAATCGTCCACGTTCATGTCAATTATCTGGCGTTTGAGTCCTTCCAAGAGGCTCAAGTACTCGCCAATGCTGACGGGAAGGGCATTTTTTTTGAGCAATAAAAAAAAATCGAGGAACATGATTTTGTGTTTTTTAAATAGTAACTCAATACCGTAAACCCTTTGCCCGTAGTGCGGCGTACAAACCGTTGTCTTGCTCATTTTTGAGCAATGACCCAATAAAGGGCGGCACGTCAGGCATGGTTTCGAGGTCTTTGAGGTCGTCGGCACTGACTTTGGCCCACAAAAGCAGCTTAATCCAGTCTACCAATTCGCTGGTCGAAGGTTTCTTTTTGAGGGCTTTGGTGTCGCGCACAGCAAAGAAGGTTTTGATGGCTCGCTCCAGCATTTCTTTGTCCAGCTCAGGATAATGCACGTTCACAATCTGCCGCATGGTGTCGCGGTCGGGGAAACGAATGAAATGAAAAAAGCACCGCCTCAAAAACGCATCGGGCAGTTCTTTTTCGTTATTGGAGGTAATAATCACAATCGGGCGTTGTTTAGCGGCAATGGTGCGGTCGAGTTCGTAGCAATAAAACTCCATGCGGTCGAGTTCTTGCAGCAAATCATTGGGAAACTCAATGTCGGCTTTGTCTATTTCGTCAATCAGCAACACCACTTGGTCTTGGGCCTCAAAAGCCTCCCACACCTTGCCCTTTTTAATGTAGTTTGCTACGTCATACACGCGCTTGTCGCCCAGTTGCGAGTCGCGCAAGCGCGACACGGCATCGTACTCGTACAAGCCCTGCTGCGCTTGGGTGGTGGACTTTACGTGCCACGTTATGAGGCGTTTGTCCAGGGCTTTGGCCACTTCGTAGGCCAACATGGTTTTGCCCGTGCCAGGTTCGCCTTTCAACAATAGGGGCCGTTGCAAGCTCACGGCGGCATTTACTGCCACGGCCAGTTCGCGGGTGGCCACGTAATTTTCAGTTCCTTCAAAGGTCAGATTCATTGATTTTTGGGTCGTTACTGTAGTTTGTTTCGTTACTTTTGTGCAGCTACAAACATAACAAAAAAAAACAGCAGACGGTTAAAATTCTCTTCGCGCAGCCTTTCATTGATCAACACAAACAACCAATGGACAATGCCCCACCGTGGCCGCTACCCGACCAATGTTACCGACAGCAACCCCACTCCGAAAAGAAAGGGAGAAATTGAACTTATAGGCTTGTTTTCGGGCTAAGAAAACGTATTTTTGTTGATAAAAAACGAACATTGGTACATGAAAAAAATTGAGATAAGCGGCTCACTACTGCTTGCTCCACTTTGGTGTCGGTATTCTGTTATCGTTGTTAATTACCGCATTAATCACACCTTTGATATGAACAGAATCTTTACTAACCTCACCTTTTGGGTTTTGACGGCCATTACTTGTGGCGTGTTGCTGGGGCATTTTAATCCCGAACTTGCCCTGCAACCCATTTTAGAAAAAGGCTTTAAAATTAATCTCTGGATTTCAGAATTTGAAATAAAAACCACTTTTAGCGAGTTTTTGAGCAGTATTTTTATCAGCATTGTCAAGCTGTTTATTACGCCCATTATTTTCTTGACCATCACGCTGGGTATTATTTCAATGGGCGACCTAAAAAAAGTGGGCAAAGTAGGCGCAAAGGCGCTGCTTTACTTTGAGGTCGTTACTACCATTGCCCTGATTATTGGCGTGGTAGTCGCCAACGTTATTCGGCCTGGCGACGGCGTAGCAACCGACAATATCAAAGGCGGCGATATTAGCAAGTACACCGCTAAGGCCCAAGATTTTAGCTGGGTTAAGTTTTTTTGGGACAACGTAACGCTGCAAGTGCTGGTGCTGGCCATTGTGCTGGGCGTGCTGTTGAGCAGCTACTCGGGCCGCCAAAAAGTAATAGACCTGCTGTCGCCCATTTCAAAAAAAATCTTCTGGGCCTTGCACAAAGTCATGATTTTGGCTCCCATTGGGGCATTTGGGGGCATGGCTTTTACCATTGCGAAGTACGGCATCAAAACGCTGCTGCCGTTGGTCAAACTCATGGCAACGGTCTATGCTACAATGGGTTTGTTTATTTTTGTGGTGCTGTATTTTATTTTGCGCACCTACAAAATCAGCCTGTGGTCGTTCTTGAAGTTTATCCGCGAAGAGCTGCTGATTGTGCTGGGTACGTCGTCGTCGGAGGCGGCTTTGCCTTCTTTGATGGAAAAACTCGAAATCATGGGCTGCTCCAAGTCGGTGGTGGGTTTGGTAGTGCCTGCGGGCTATTCGTTCAACTTAGACGGCACAACCATTTATTTATCAATGGCCATCATCTTTTTGGCACAGGTGTTCAATGTGCACTTAGATTTGACCCAAATCTTGACCATAATTGGCATTTTGATGGTTACTTCCAAAGGCGCAGCGGGCGTAACGGGCAGCGGTTTTATTGTGCTGGCCAGTACACTTACGGCCATCAAAGTGATACCCGTCGAAGGTTTGGCGTTGTTGCTGGGAGTAGATAGGTTCATGTCGGAGGCGCGGGCCATTACCAATTTTATCGGCAACGGTGTAGCCACGGTTTGGCTGGCCAATAACGAAAAAGAGTTTGACCGTCAAAAAATGAATCGGGCGTTTGCACAGTTCGAAAAATACGAACAATTGGGTCAATAATTGGCATTTACTACGCGCTAAAATTCTGATAAATGGAATCCATGATGCGTACAAAATGCGCGTAGTCGTCGTCGCTCAGGTCGTTCCAGCCTTTGCGGCGAAGCGATACCACCACGGGCAGTACTTGGTCAAATTTAGCCTCCCCCTGCGGCGTTAAACAAACATGAAACTTGCGGTGGTCGGCTTGCGACATCTTTCGTTCAACCAATTTTTTTTTGACCAATAAATCCAAAATTCGCGTTACGGTGGGTGCGTCTTTGGTGGTGATTTCGGCCAGTTCGTTTTGAGTAATACCCTGATTTCGAGCAATATGGTCAAGCAATACCCATTGGTCAACGGTCAAATCAAAATTTGCTTCGTTGAATTGTTTCTGCAAAGCATTTCTGATTTTTTTGATGGTGGTATCAATCTTAAAAAAATACGCGCGGTGGTCGGAAGAATGGGTCATTGGGCCAGTACAACAATAATTGTTGAACAAAGTAACGCGAAATTTTGCGCAAAGCCACAAACAGGCCGCTTCACCACAACGGAAAGCGCAGCACAAAATGCTGCTTAGGTTGTTTTTTACGAAAAAAAATCAACCCTACCCACCACAAATCTATGGAAACCGTAACCGACGGGTGCTGCCGAATGGTAGCCCAAGCCTGCTCCATTTCTGCCGACCAGTGAATGTCGTCAAACACAAAAACGCTGTCTTGGTGGGCTTTGGTTAGGCAGGTTTCAAAGTACCGCACGGTGGGTTCGTAGCGGTGGTTGGCATCAAAAAACACAAAATCAATGGGAGATGAAACGGCTACTTGCTGGGGCAGGGTTTGGTCAATGTTTCCTACCACGATTTCGACGTTGCACGCCTGCCCTTTTTGTGCCGCCCAACTGGCAAAATTTTGCTGGGCTATTCGGGCTGTTTCGGGACAACCCTCAAATGTCCAAACTTTACTTTGGGCATTGGCGGCGGCCAAATAGAGCGTAGTAATGCCCAAAGAAGTACCCAAATCAAAAATGGTTTTTGACTCAAAATGTTGCACCAATCTATAAAAAAGCCGCCCCAATCGGGGTGGTTTTTCGGAGTTGCGGGCCACGTCGCGCACAGCCCGTACAGACGAGGTATTTATTTTTGAGCCTGCCCCAAAATCAGTAATCTGGATTTGCTCGCTGCGCTGACGCATGGCGTTTCGTATTTGCTGAATCGGCTCAAAATCAGGCAATAAACCATCTTTTTCGATTGTATTTCGGTACAAATCAAAGACAAAAGGAGAATGTAACCCATGCTGATTTTGGGCAGAAAATAGATACCGAAAAAGTGACGAAATAAGCAAAATGAAACGATAAAAAATTGAGCGATTCAGCACCGCAAATTGTTTTCAAAAAAATAGCACCAAAAAACGATTGTCGTTCAGTTTTTTAGCTCACGCCATGTCCAAACTGCCAAGGCGGTTTCGGCCAGTGCCAACCCAATAAAAGCAGGCTTGGCCAGGCCAAGTAGCACAAAAACCACCAACCCACCACAAAAAGTAAGCCGCCCCAGCACGGTGGCCCACACTACTTTGTCGTTGCCGTATTTGGCCATGTAGTAGTAGTAAAAAGTGAGTACCAGCACCAGTAAGCCCATGATCCGAATCCAGATTTCTTGGGTAGGTTCAAACCCAAAAAGCCCCAACAGCACATTGGGGATAAACAACAATTGCAGGCCAGCCAGCAGGACGTAAATCAACTGGCCGTACATGGAACGATAAGGAGGTTTCATATAAAAAGAGGTAAGTTTTGGGTACATAAACGCAAAAAACTACTGTGCAAGTTACAATTAAGTTTTATGTTCGCCGCTTTGAAACGTGGATTTTGGGGGGTTTTAAAGCGCAGTCTAACGGGGCTACACCACAGTCAAAGCGAGCGCAACGGTAAACTGTTGCGCTCGCTTTGACTGTGGTGATTGGTTGATGCCAAATTACAAATTTTTCTTTTTCAACTCATCAACGGCAAATTTAGCGGCGCGGGCCGTGAGTGCCATGTAAGTCAAAGACGGATTAACGCACGAGGCCGAGGTCATGGCTGCGCCGTCGGTCATAAAGATATTTTTGCAGCTATGCACCTGATTATGCGCGTTGAGCACCGACGTTTTGGGGTCGCGGCCCATGCGGGCGGTTCCCATTTCGTGAATACCGATACCTGGGTTTTTGCTGGTGTCATTGTAAGTACTGATGTTTTTCAGACCTGCTGCTTCGAGCATTTCGGCGGCATCGTTCATCATGTCTATCCGCATTTTGCGCTCGTTTTCGCCGTAGGCTGCGTCAAACACCACCACGGGCAAGCCCCATTTGTCTTTTTGGGTGGGGTGGAGCGTAAACCGATTATTTTCGTCGGGTATTACCTCGCCAAAGCCGCCCAATCCCATTGTCCAGCCGCCTGGTTCTGAGAGTGCATCTTTGAATGCAGCCCCAAATCCTGGCCTGTTCGTACCGCGTTTCCAGCCCTCGCGTCCTGCGCCACCTTGGTAGCCAAAACCGCGCAGATAGTCGCGCTTATCGCTGCCCCAGTTGCGGTAGCGTGGCACATAAACGCCATTGGCACGGCGGCCAAAGTAGTATTGGTCGTTGTAGTCGTCAAAGGCCCCCGAGGCGCCCACGCCCAAATGGTGGTCCATGATGTTGCGGCCCAGTTGGTCGGAGTCGTTGCCCAAACCATTGGGAAAACGACTTGATTTAGAGTTCATCAGAATAGAAGCCGACGGAATGGCCGAGGCGTTCATAAAGATAATTTTGGCGTAGTATTCTTTGACTTCCATGGTGTTTTGGTCCATGGTGCGTACGCCAGTAGCGCGGCCTTTTTTCTCGTCATAAATTACCTCCATCACAATTTTATTGGGTATGAGCGTAAGTTTACCCGTTTTCATGGCCGCAGGCAACGTAGCCGACTGCGTGCTGAAATAAGCGCCAAACGGGCAGCCCCTCATGCACATATTGCGGTACTGGCAAGCGGCTCTACCAAGGGCACTGTGCCATGTTTGCGGCTTGGTGAGGTGTGCCACGCGCCCAATAGTGATGGTGCGCCCCATTTTTTTCATTACTTCACTTTTTACGTGTTTTTCGAGGCAGTTTAGCTCCATAGCGGGCAGAAACTGACCATCGGGCAGCACAGACAGGTTGTCTTTTGAACCGCTGATACCCGCAAACCGCTCAACGTAATCGTACCAAGGTACCAGGTCTTTGTAGCGAATAGGCCAATCTACCGAGATACCATCTTTGGCATTGGCCATAAAATCTTCTTCGTTCAAGCGGTAGGTTTGGCGGCCCCACAACAACGAACGCCCCCCCACGTGGTATGCCCGAATCCAGTCGAAGCCCCGTGTTTCTAAGTAAGGGTTTTGTTTGTCGTTTTCAAACAGGTAGCGGTGTTCTTCACTGACGGTGTAGCCCGTGCGCATTCCTGCCCAATATTCTTCGGCGGCCATGTTTGAGGGGCGGCCACGGTGTTCAAACTCCCAGGGAGCTTTCATGGCCGTTTCGTAGCCTTCGATGTGCTTTATGTCGCGGCCGCGCTCCAAGCAAACCACGCGCAACCCGCGCTCGGTTAGTTCTTTCATGGCCCAGCCGCCGCTAATTCCCGAACCTACCACGATGGCATCGTAGGTCTGCTCTTTAAGGGCATCTATGTTTAAATTCATTTTATTTGATTGTGAATGATTGGATAGGGAATGAAATGATGATTGGAATGAATGAATTTTACTATTCAATCATTCATAACTCATAATTATAATGCGTAGGCTTTGTCGCCTTTTTTGTAAGGAATGCAGCCTTGGTATTTGCCCGGAATCGGTATGTAGTTCAGGGCTTTGGTAGCACCTTCTTCGGAGGTAAAATAGCCAAAAAGGGTAAGTTCTTTCATCAAACGCCAAAACGGAGTTCCTTTAATTTTTTTACCTTCTATTACTTCTTTGTCCACATTGTCGCCTACTTTTACTTGCTTTACGCTGGCGTTTTTCATCAACTCAATGGTGTCTTTTTCAATTTGGGTAAGCAGTTCCATTTGCTGAGCAGCCGTGGTTTCCATGAATTTTTTACCAAAATCTTTGGTGGCGCGGGCATCGGCATCGGCCAGGCCGTCCAAAAAATTTTGCTGCTCTTGGGCGCGGTAGCAATCTTTAAGCATTAACTCAATAAATGGTCCTACTTTGGCATCTTTAGCACCTGGTGTGCTGGTACGGGGTATGATAATGTCGGCGATTTCGCTTACCAATGCGCGTTGGGCATCGTTGAGCATAAAATCGGCACTGGTTAAACTGGCGTTTGAGTTGGCACCAAAGGCCATTAAACTGGGGGCGGAGAGTGTTCCTCCCATCAATAGGGCAACTCTCGACAAGGCTTCTCTGCGCTTCATTGGGATGTTAGGTGATAGTTAGAACTGACTAAAGTGTAAAAATACGTTACTTTTATCCAAAATTGTACGCGCCGAATTAAATTTTTCGACCAACTCACATCTTTTAACGATAAATAAGGAAATAGCTATCAAAAAAACAATTAATTTGTAATTTCTAAACCTTTTCGTGCTTCACAAATGATTCTCAATTATCTCTGGATTGGCTTTTTTATCGTGGCGTTTGTGGTGGCTTTGGCCAAATTGATTTTTTTGGGCGATACCGAAATTTTTAAACTCATTGTCGAGGGCATGTTCGACTCGTCAAAGGCTGCCGTTATGGACATTGCCCTGCCGCTGGCCGGCGTGATGACTTTCTTTTTGGGGCTGCTCAACGTGGGCGAAAAAGCGGGGGCAATCAATTTGCTGGCGCGGGCCATTGGGCCTTTTTTTAACAAAGTTTTTCCCGAAGTACCGCCCGACCACCCCGCTAATGGCCAAATGATCATGAATTTTTCGGCCAATATGTTAGGCCTCGACAACGCCGCCACGCCTTTTGGCCTCAAAGCCATGCAAAGTTTGCAAGAACTCAACCCCAGTAAAGAGACGGCCTCCAACGCCCAGATTATGTTTTTGGTACTGCACACCTCGGGCTTAACCATTATTCCGCTCAATATCATGGCGCAACGGGCCATTTTGGGAGCCCAAGACCCCTCCGATATTTTTATTCCTTGTTTGGTAGCCACGTACGTTACTACGGTGGTGAGTTTATTGTTGGTGGCGGCTTATCAGCGCATCAAACCCATTAAGTTAAGCCCCAAACGTGGCAGGATGCTTGCTCTATAGCGTTTTGCCACGTTTGGGGCTTATTTTTTGCCAACGTAAGTTTAATGTAGCGCATAAGTTTCCCTGCCGTGTT
>Ga0105046_10011921_pt1 | contig 13487 bp, 12 predicted proteins | sample MAT03_FD_78385 | JGI IMG/M metagenome (GOLD analysis project Ga0105046, IMG submission 78385) | Freshwater microbial communities from Lake Fryxell liftoff mats and glacier meltwater in Antarctica - MAT-03 (megahit assembly) | ecosystem: Environmental > Aquatic > Freshwater > Ice > Liftoff... | reverse complement strand
GCCGCCGAGGGGAAAGATGACCCGGCCGGAACGTTGGTAGGCAGTCGCGGTCGCGCATTCTGATTCGTTAACACGTTGTCACCGTGATTTCACAGTTGTTGCCTAATCTCACCCGCCAGAATTCCCCCAAGAATATCCACAGGAGATCAGTCCATGACGCGCAGAACCGGCAAGATCGTTGCATCCGTCGTCCTGGTTGCAGCCGCGAGCCCCATCCTGCCGGCGAACGCGGTGCAGATCGACCTGCAGCTCCTCAACTCGTTCACAGCCGCGAATGGAGCGCGCAATGGCAGCGCGGAGATTGTCGATTTCTCCCGTGACCAGAACACCGTCGTCAGCACCATGGCCGGAACCAGCGGGTTCGGTGTGCAGGTGCTGACGCTCGGCAATACGGGCAGTCTCGGTGAGCGCGGTATCGTTACCTTCAATACGGCTTTCGGAGCGGGCACCGTCCGGGATGCGTCGTCCACGGCCATAGACCCCCTGCAGCGCGGCTTCGGCGTCGTCACCCTGATCCCCACGGCCAACGGCACGACCCAGGGAAAGATCGGCTTTTATGACTACCGCACCGGAAGCGTGGGTGCCATCAAGACCCTGGATGTGGGCTTCCACCCGGACAGCGTGAAGTTCTCCGCCGACGGCAGCAAGCTCTACGTCATCAATGAGGGCGAGTACACGAGCGGCGGCGCAACGGACGCCCCGGGCTCCATCAGCATCATCGATCTCTCGACAGTGAGCACGATCGGTGACGTGACCAGCCTCAGCAACTCCGCCGTCAGTACGTACGATTTTCAGGCCGCGAATCTGGCCTCTGGTGTGTCCGTCAGCGGCATCCGCTACAACGATGTCACCGCGGGCGCGGTGGCGAACCGCTTCCGCCACATCGAACCCGAGTACCTGACGGAACAGAACGGCAAGTTGTTCGTCAGCCTCCAGGAGAACAACGCCCTGGCGGAGTTCGACCTGGCAGCCGGCAAGTGGGCGGCCATCCGCAGCCTCGGGCGGATCACCCAGACCATCGACGCCTCGGACCAGGACGGCCCTGGCGGCACGGCGGCTGCCATCATCAACGATCAGGTCGCCGGTCTCCCGATGCCGGACACCATCGCCAGCTTCCAGCTGGCAGGGACGACCTACATCGTGACCGCCAACGAAGGCGACTTTCGGGTCGATGACGCGGACCGGGTCCGCGTGTCCGCTCTCCCGGCCTCCGGCGCGGGGTCAGTGGATGCGACCGTCGCGGGGACGCTGAACCCGCTCTACGGCGGCAACTACCGGGCGGACGGGGCCCTTGGCCGCCTGCGCGTGTCCAGGCTGGATGGCGACACGGACGCCGATGGCGACATTGATGTGCTGACGATGACGGGAACCCGGTCGTTCTCGATCTGGGATGCGGCGACGGGCGCCCTGGTCAAGGACAGCGGCTCCCTGGAGAGCATCCTGCTCGGCGTCGACCCGCTGAAGCACAACATCACGGATGGGCTCCTGAGCAACTTTGACGCCCGCTCCCCGGACAAGGGTCCCGAGCCTGAGGCGCTGGCTGTGGCAAACATTGGCGGTTCGTCTGTGATGTTTATCGGCATGGAGCGGCAGAACGGGCTGCTCGCCTACGATCTGACGGACCCCAACAACCCGGTCCTGCTGGACTACATCAACAGTCTCAGCAACGGACTTCTCGCGCCGGAATCGCTGTTGTTCATTGACGCGGCCAACAGCCCCACCGGCCAGGCGCTTCTGCTGGGAGGTTACGAGCTCGGCGGCGGCGGGATCGGGGTTTATTCGGCAACGATCGTGCCGATTCCCGCAGCGTTACCCCTGTTCGGGGCAGGCCTGGCGGCACTGGGGTTGATCCGTCGCCGCCGGCTGGCCACTGGTTGACACCTTTAGAGGCATCGCGGGCGACGGCGACGGCGACGGCGACGGCGATAGCGCCGCGCTGCTGCAGGTCGACTTGTGCGGCCGACCTTGGCAGGATCACGCCATGGCGCCCGCATCCCGGCTTGGCAGACAGATTCAGGAGGTCCTGGCTGGTTTTGACCGTATCGGCGCACCGACCGCGCTGATCGGCGGCCTGGCCCTCGCGCCCTACCAGGTCATCCGGGCCACTCAGGACGTCGATCTGCTGGTCGACGCTGACCGTGCGGACGACAGCGAACGGGAGCTCAAGGCGCTGGGCTATCACTGCATCCATCGCAGCGTCGATGCGGCGAACTACCTGCGTGGCGACGAGCGGGTCGACCTGCTGTATGCCAGCCGTCCCCTGGCGCGCCAACTGCTGGAATCCGCGGTGGGCCACAAGACACCCTTCGGCGACCTGCGAGTGATCAGTCTCGAGGGCCTTATCGCCTTCAAGCTGCAGGGCCTGGTGAACGACCCACGACGAACGCAGGATCTGGAAGACATCCGGGCGCTCCTCCGGGTCAATCGGGACACCGTGAACATGGCGGATGTCCGGCAGTACTTCCAGCTCTTCGACAGGGAGGCGTTGCTCGTTGAAATCCTCGCTGGACTCGACTGATCCGGTGCCGCGCCTCCTGGTAGCGGAACCCCGGGCAACCGGGGCTCACGCGGCGCCCGCGCCCGCTGGTGAGCCCTTTGCCGCGCTGGACGACCTGATGGCCGTTGTCGAGATGCTGTGCGCAAAGTGGCCGCCACGCCCCACGTTCCGCACCACCGGCATGATGCGACTCTGATCGCCCGGCTGTTGGTGCTCATCGGGCATCAGCCGTTCATCATCCCGTGGCGTAAACTCATACCGTCGTCGGACTACTCGACATGGGCAAGGCCGCGTCCCGCCGCCTCACCCGCCGGGCGATCCAGCTGGCGGTGCTCGCGGACAGCGCCTGCCTGGCCGTGATCCTCGGCTTCACCGCCTATGCCGTCAGCGTGCTGCCCGACCTGCAGCCCTGGCACACCGAGCGCCTTCGCGGAGAGTTCTCTGCGCCCCTCGACAGCCAGCTCGATTTCGCGGGCTACCTCGAACTGGAGTCGCGTTTGTTCGAGGCCGCGCGCCAGGCGGATACAAGCTGGGGCGATAGCGGGTACGGTTACGCCTACAGCCGGTTCAACGCCGCGAGTCCCATCCAGAAACTGGCGGAGGGCGCGCCCTATAACCGCTCATTCCGGCTGACTCCGACGACGCCGGTGGGCGGGGCGCTGCTGGTTCACGGCCTGACCGACTCGCCGTATTCGATGAAGGCGCTGGCCGATTCCCTGTACCCCCGTGGCTTCGAGGTCACTGTGCTGCGTCTGCCGGGCCATGGCACGTTGCCGTCGATGATGACGGAGGTGCATTACCGTGACTGGAAGGCCGCGGTGCGTCTCGCGGCGCAGGACGTGGCAGCGCGGACCGGACCGGACCGGGCCAGCCCTTCTATGTCGGCGGTTATTCGACGGGCGCGAGCCTGGTGCTGAACTTCGCGCTCGACTCCCTCGATGAGAAGGAACTGCGACGGCCCGACCGCGTGCTGCTGATGTCGCCGGCCATCGAGCTGACACGCGTCGCCGCGCTCGCCAACATCATCGACGTGCTGAGCATCGTCCCGATCCCGGTCCTGGAAAAAGTCCGCTGGCAGGAGATCCTGCCCAAATACGATCCCTACAAGTTTAACTCGTTCCCGGTCAACGCCGCGCGGCAGGTCAATCAGGCGACCAAGAAGCTGCAGGCCGCGCTCCAGTCGGCGGAGGACGGCGGGCGCCTGGCGCAACTGCCGCCGGTGGTGACCTGGCAGTCCGTGGTGGATTCCACTGTCGGTTCCGGCGGCACAGTGGACCGCCTCTATGCCCGCCTCCAAGGTGGGCGGCACCGGCTGGTCATTTTTGACGTCAATCGCTTCCTCGGGTACGCCAGCATGCAGCGCCCGGCAGCCCGCCAGCTGATCGACCGGGCCATCGCCACCCATCCCGGGTATACGCTGGAGGTCGTCTCGAACGTCTCGGCCGCGCCCTTCGTCGAGCCCCTGGACCTGGCGTGGCCGAACGACGGGGTCTCCCTCGGCCACGTGTCCCTGCCGTTTCCGCCGGATGACCCGCTGTACGGGTTCCTGCCCGGCAGCGGCCGTAACGGCGTGCCGAGCCTCGGCTCGCGGCTGCTTCGCGGGGAGAGCGGCGCGCTGACCATCTCGCTCGGCTCGCTGACGCGCCTGCGGAGCAATCCGTTCTGGGGCCTGATCGATGCCCAGGTGGGGGACCTCGTCGCGGCGGATAGTGCCGGTGCTGCGCAGAACGGTGAGCCTGTCGGTCTGCGCGTGGACGAGTAGAACCACGCCATTGGGCTGGTTGCAGGTCAGTTCTCCAATCACCGGCACTTTGTGGCGAAACTCCCCACAAAGTAGGACTGGATATCAGTAAGGCCTCCGGGACAATCTGGGCGTGCGTACTACGCCCCAGAATCCCCGAAGGAGGAATCCCATGGACTACCTGTACTCGCTGTATGATGCTCTGGTAAGTATCAACGTCCCCAACGACAAGGCGCGTGCGGTAGTGGACGCCATGGAGCGTGACATGGGTACGACAATTGCAACCAAGGCTGACCTGCTGATTCTCAGGCAGGAACTGACGTCGTCATTCCACGCCGATATCAGTGACCTGCGCCATGACATGGGACAGGAGCTGGGGCACCTGCGGCAGGAGACCGGCCTGATCCGCAAAGACATGGAGATTCTCTCCAACGCCATTACCGTCCGGCTCGGGTCCATGCTGATGCTGGGCCTGGGCCTCTTGTTTGCAGCGCTCAAGCTCACCTGAGGGCACCCCAAGTGAACGAGTTCGACTTCAGCCGAGCACTGCAGGCCTCGGGCCATTCGGCACCCTGGCGCGCCGGCGCTGGCTGAGGGATGCCTGTCCCTCACGGCCCAGGGCCGGGCGCTTTACGCCTTAAAGACGCCCTCCCAGGACGGCACGACCCCGGTGGTCTTCGCCGCGCCGAACCAGTCGATTGACACTCCTTAGCTAAGTGGGGTAGTTTTACCCATCTTGGGGTGTTTAGCCCCATTGGTGTGTGGAATTGGGGAGTTTGTCATGACTATCAGAGCCTTGAAACTTGTCGGCGTCGGCGCAGTGGGGTTTTTTCTGACGGGCTGCGGCGGTGGGGGCGGTAGTGCGGCCCCAGCCGCGGGTTCCAGCGTGGTCAGCTCCGGTGCAATCACCGGTTTTGGCAGCGTCCATGTGAACGGCATTCACTTTGAGACCACCGGGGCGTCCTTCACCGTGGACGACGCGCCAGGTGGCCAGGACGACCTGGCCGTGGGCGATGTGGTGAAGATTCGCGGCCGGGTGAACGACGACGGGCGCACGGGCACCGCCACGGAGGTTATCGGGGACGACGCGGTGGAGGGGCCGGTGACGGCGCTGGACCTGCTGGCTGGCACCCTGGTGGTCGCCGGGCAGTCCGTGATCACGGATGCCGACACCTCGTTTGATGACAACATCCCCGGCTCGTCCCTGGCCGGCCTGGTGGTGGGTGACCTCGTGGAGGTCGCCGGGTTCTTTGATGCCGCCGGCGCAGTGCGGGCCACCCGCATCGAAAAGAAGACGGTGGGCAGCAAGATTGAGGTCCATGGCCTCGTTGCTGATCTCGATACGGTGAACCAGCGGTTTCGCCTCAACGCGCTGACTGTGAGCTATGCCGGCGCCGTCCTCGACGGCTTTCCCGGTAATCAGATCAGCGACGGGGATTTCGTTGAGGCCAAGGGCACCACCTTCGTCGCCGGTGTCTTGCAGGCGACGAAGGTCGAACTGGAGGGCCCGGACGCCGCCGACGACGGTGAAGACGGCGAAGCCAAGCGGGAGATCGAAGGCCTAATCACCCGCTTTGTCTCGGCAACCGACTTCGATGTGGCCGGCCGGCCGGTCACCACCACGCCGGGCACCGTCTACGAGAACGGCACTGCTGCTGACCTGGCCGTCAACCTCAAGGTCGAAGTCGAGGGTCCGGTGGACGCTGCCGGGATCCTGGTGGCGCGCAAGGTCAGCATTCGCCGCTCGGGCAACGTGCGCCTGACTTCGCTCGTGGACAGCATCAACACCGGCAATGGCACGCTGGTCGTGCTGGGCATCACCATCAAGGTTGATGAGCTGACCCGTTTCGAAGACCAGAGCGATGCAGACGTGGAGTCCTTCTCTCTGGCTGGCCTGCAGGTGGGTGACTACGTGGAGGTGCGGGGTGCCGAATCTCCTGCCGGCAGCGGGCAGCTGCTGGCCCGACGGCTGGAGCGGGAAGATGCGGACAGCCGGAGCCTCGTCCAGGGCCCGGTGACCAACCTGGCGGAGCCTGATCTCGAGGTCTTCGGGATTACGGTGCAAACGGGCGTCGATACGGAGTTCAGCGACGGGTCGGAGAACGACGTGGCCGCTGGCACGTTCTTCTCACTGGTGGCCGTCGGTGATCTGGTCAAGGCCCGAGGCAGCCTGATTGCGGACCAGGTCATTCAGGCCGACGAAGTCGAACTCGAGGGCGAGGACGACTAGCACCACCAGGCCAGAACCGACGGGCCTGAGGTTCTGCTGACCGACTGACGCGTCTCGTAGGAGCGCCTTTAGGCGCGATCGATACCTGTCGCGCCTACAGGTGCTCCTACGTTAACGCACGCAGCTGCGCGGCCAGCGCTTCCGGCGCCGCAAAGAACGGCGAGTGCCCGGTTGGCAGGGTCAGCACGGTCCCGCAGGGCGATGCCGCCACCATCTGCTCCTGGACGAACAAGGGCAGCGCCACGTCCCGGGAGCAGTGGATATAGGCCCGGGGTACGCGGCCGAAGCGCTCCGCCGTGACGTGGACCGCCTGAAACATCACGCCGAGCGGCTCCGGGCCGAGCCTTGTCCGGGCGAAGGCCAGGTCCTCTGCCGGGCAATCCGCGTAGAAAATCTCATGGAGGCGCTCCGGATCCACCGTCACGCACTGGCCGTCCGGGGTCCGGACCGACGCGGTATTCAACGGGTTATCGGGGTCCACGCTGCAGATGCGCACCAGCGAATCGCCATCCCGGGGCAGGAACGCGGCGACATAAACGAGGCGCCTCAGGCGTTCCGGGAGGGCTTCCGCCACCGCGCTGATGACCAGCCCGCCCAGGCTGTGGCCGACCAGGATGACCTCGCCGCCGAGGGCACCGACGGTCCCGCAGATCCGCTGCACATAGCTGTCGAGCGTCTGGGCGTTCGCCGGGGCCGGATCGTCCCCGTGACCGGGCAGGTCGGGGGTGACGACCACGTGGCCCTGGGCCCGGAGCAGGGGCGCGACGTGCCCCCAGCACCAGCCCCCGTGCCAGGCGCCGTGGACGAGCACATAACTTGCCATCGGTGGAAGTCTCGTTTGAGCCGGGACGCGAAAGCTGCGATTCTCCCGGCATTCATCACTCAAGGGCAATTCCATGAAGCTGTATTTCAGTCCGGGCGCCTGCTCCCTGGCGTCCCACATCACGCTGCTGGAGGCCGGGCTGCCTTTCACCGCGGACAAGGTCGATATGCGGACCCGCCAGACCGCCGGCGGGGTGGATTTCACGAGCGTCAATCCCCTGGGCTATGTGCCCGCACTGGTACTTGATAATGGCGACGTGCTCGCCGAGGGGCAGGCCATCCTCCAGTACCTGGCCGACCAGAAGCCCGAGGCCCACCTCGCGCCCCCGCCAGGCACCATGCCGCACTACCGGTTGCTGGAGTGGCTGAGCTTCATTTCCTCGGAGCTGCACAAGGGCTTCGGCCCCCTGTTGCGGCCGGGTGGCGCAGAAGATGTGAAGGCGGCTGCGCGGGACAAGCTGGGCCAGCGACTCAACTACGTGGCCCAGCACTTGGCCAGCCGGCAGTATCTGGTGGGCGAGCATTTCACCGTGGCCGATGCTTATCTGTACACAGTGCTGACCTGGTCGCGAATCGGGGGGATCGATCTGGCGGCCTGGCCCGTCCTCGCCGCCTACCGGGAGCGGGTGCAGCAGCGGCCCGCGGTGCAGGCGGCCCGGCTGGCCGAAGGGCTGAAGGCCTGACGGTCGTCGACGCCTCCGGGCTGGCGCGGCTGGAGCAAGCCAGCCCTTTCGCAGCGGACATCATCAGCCGTTTCCCGCAGCTCCTCGCTGCCCTGCGCACGAGCGGGCGGCTGACCCGCCGTTGCGCAGCCACGGAACATCGTGACCTGCTCGATGACGCACTGGCCGGAACGTCCGGCGACGACGAGTTTCTCCATCGCCTCCGGCTGTTTCGGCACCGGGAACTCCTGCGCATCATCTGGCGGGATCTCAATGAAGGCGCCGGCGTCACCGAGTCTCTGCGCGACCTGTCGGACCTGGCCGATGCGGCGATCAATGCCGCACTGAAATTCGCCAGCGACCTGCTCCGGGGCCGCCACGGAGAACCTCGCGCTGAAGATGGCAGCCCCTGCGGTCTGGGCATCGTTGCCATGGGGAAGCTGGGCGGCCACGAACTCAACTTCTCGTCGGATGTGGACCTGGTGTTCCTCTACTCGGCGGCGGGGGAGACTGATGGGCCCCGGGCGCTCAGCAACGAGGAGTACTTCCGGCTCCTCGCCCAGCGGGTGATTGACCTGCTCAGCCGGAACACGGCGGACGGTTTTGTGTATCGGGTGGACGTCCGGCTGCGGCCCTTCGGGACGGCCGGTCCTCTCGCTGTGAGTGTCTCTGCGCTGGAGAGCTATCTGGTGCAGCACGGGCGGGACTGGGAGCGGTACGCGTGGATCAAGGCGCGGGTGGTCAATGCCTGGGCCGACGCCGAGTCGCTGTATCGGGACGTGCTCCGGCCCTTCGTTTACCGCCGTTACCTGGACTACGGGGTGTTCAGCTCCTTGCGCGAGATGAAGGCGCTCATCGAGGCGGAGGTTGCGAAGAAGGAGTTTCGCGGCAACCTCAAGCTGGGTCCCGGCGGCATCCGCGAGATCGAGTTCATAGTCCAGGCCCTGCAGCTGGTGCGGGGCGGGACTGTAGCGGCGCTGCGGGAGCGGCAATTGCTTCGGGCGCTACCGGCGCTGGTGGAGGCCGGTTGCCTGCCGCCGGTGGATGCCGCGGAGCTCCGGGAGGCCTACTTTTTTCTCCGGCTGGCGGAGAACCGGGTCCAGGCACTGTACGACCGCCAGACTCACGACCTGCCCTCCGATCCCGGAGATCAGCGGCGCCTGACCCTCGCCATGGGGTATGCCGCCTGGCCTGAGTTTCTCGCCGCGCTGACGCTGCAGCGGGACTGCGTCGCTGGGCACTTTCGCGACATCGTGTTTCGCGGGACGAGTGGTGCCGGCAGCGGCGACGATGAGTACGGCGAGCACGCCGGCAGCACCGACGGCGGACCGGGTCGGCCCGAGGCAGAGCTGGCCCGGGTGTGGCTGGACGACGCGCCACCGGAGTTGCAGCAGCAGCGCCTGGCAGGGGCCGGGTTCAGATCGCCAGTGGAAGTGCTGGAACGCGTGCGTCGTCTGCGTGAGGGCGGCTTGCAGCAGCGGCTCGATCAGCCCGGCCGCCAGCGGCTCGATGCGCTGGTGCCCGCCATGCTGCGCGTGGCCAGCCGGCAGGTCGAAGCAACCCGCGCACTGGATGGCATGGTGCTGGTCCTCGAGGCCATCGGGCGCCGGTCTGCCTACTTTGCGCTACTGAACGAGAACCCGGCAGCACTGGAGCGTCTGGTCGGCATTTGCGCCTCCAGTGAGTTCCTGGCGCGGCTCGTGGCGACCCACCCGTTGCTGCTTGACGAACTGCTGGACCCCCGGGTCTTCGAGCAGGCTCCCTCCCGAAGCGAGCTGGCGGCGGACCTCGAGGTCCGGCTGGCACGGGTGCCGGTCGACGACGCCGAGGCGCAGCTTGATGCCCTGCGCAACTTTCAGCAGGCAGCCATCTTCCGCGTCGCCGTGGTCGATCTCTCCGGCGTCCTGCCCCTGATGAGAGTCAGCGACCGGCTGACCGACATTGCGGAGCTCGTGCTCGAAGCGGCGCTGGCGCTGGCCTGGCAGGAGCTGGTCACCCGCTACGGTGAAGCGCGGTGTGTCGTCGATGGAGAGACCCGCCCCGCGCGCTTTGCCGTGGTCGCCTACGGCAAGCTTGGTGGCCTCGAGCTGGGTTATGGCTCCGATCTGGATCTGGTCTTCCTGCACGACTCGGAGGGGGAACAGCAGCAGACCGATGGCCCGCAGCCGCTGGACAACGCCGTCTTCTTCTCCAGGCTCATGCGCCGGATCATCAGCATCCTGACGATGCACACCACCTCGGGGAAGCTGTACGAGGTGGACATCCGGTTGCGCCCCAGCGGGCAGTCCGGCCTGCTGGTCTCCAGCCTTGCTGCCTTCGATCTCTATCAGCGCCAGGACGCCTGGACCTGGGAGCACCAGGCCCTGCTCCGCAGCCGGGCGGTGGCCGGCGACGCCGGGGTCAAGGCGGCCTTCGAGCGTCTCCGGGTAACGGCCCTCACCTCTTACGTGCGACGGGAGAAACTCGCCACTGAGGTCGCAGACATGCGCCAGCGCATGCGCAATGAACTGTCCAGGGGTACCGCCGAGGTGATGGACGTCAAGCAGGACCCGGGCGGGATCGCGGACATCGAGTTCCTCGTGCAATACCTCGTGCTCCGCGACGCCCATCGGTACCCGGACCTGGTTCGCTGGTCCGACAATATCCGGCAGCTGGACGCGCTGGCCGCTCATGGCATCCTGGCGCCCGGGGACGCGGAAGCGCTGGCCGCGACGTACCGCAACTACCGCCAGCGCCTGCACCACCTGAACCTCGCCGGGCTGCCCGGTCAGCTGCCCCGGGCCGAAACCGCAGCCCTCGCGGCCACGGTGATCCGGCACTGGCAGGCGGTGTTCTATACTGAAACACCCCCGGTCGCTGAATAACGCTCCATGGTCGCGCCCAACACAGATTCCCGGCTTCCCCTCGTGCAGCCGAATGCCGAGAACCACTACGACGTCACCCGGTCGGACCTGCCACTGTCCTGCCCCATGCCCGGGATGCACCTCTGGAATTCCCACCCCAAGGTGTACCTCCCCATCGAGGAAGACGGTCGGGCCAAGTGTGGCTACTGCGGCGCTACCTATTCCTTAACTCCCGCGCGGTGAACGGCCCGCTCACCCACCTCAATCTGTCCCGCGGCTTCCGGGGTGGTGAGCGCCAGACTGAACTCCTGATTCGTGGCCTCGCTGCTCTCGGCTGGACCCAGCGTCTCGTGGCGCGGCGTGGTGAGGCGCTGGCTGACCGCTGCCGGGATGTACCCGGTCTCTCCATCGCCGAAGCCAGTGGTGGCGTGGCCGGCGCTTTTCTCGCCCTGCGCGGCGCTGGCCTGGTGCACAGCCACGAAGGTCGGGGTGTGCAGGCCGCCTGGCTGAACGGCCTCGTCCGAGGCGCGCCTTACCTCATCACGCGGCGCGTGCAGAAGGGCCCCACGGCCTCGGTCCTGAACCGCCGGATGTATCGCTCGGCCGTCGCCGTGGTGGCGATCTCCAAGGCCATACGGGCCGCACTGCTCTGTCTCGACGCGCGCTTGCCCGTCACCGTGATTCCCAGCGCCGGCAGCAGCCTGGCGGTAAACCGGGCAACGGTCGAAAGACTGCGCGCCGGTTTCGGCGGCGACTTCGTGGCGGGGCATGTGGGCGCCCTGGACGATTCCCACAAGGGTCAGCTGCAGATTATTGCGCTCGCCCGGCGCTGGCGGACCGACCACCCCGGGGTGCGCTTCGTGCTGGTGGGTGCGGGTCGGGACGAAGTGCGCCTGCGGGCGGCCGCCGCCGGGCTCGACAATCTGCACTTCGCGGGGGAGGTGGCCAATGTCGGTGACTATCTGGCAGCCTTCAATCTGTTTCTTTACCCGTCCCGCCATGAAGGCCTGGGCTCGGTCCTGATCGACGCCCTCGAGGCCGGGCTGCCCGTGGTGGCCACGGCCGTCGGCGGCATCCCCGAGATCATCCGGGACAAGGAGAATGGCGTGCTGTTCCGGCCCGACGACGCGGCGGCGTTCGAGGCGGCCGTGGCCGGATTCCTTGGGGATACAGCGCTGGGCGCCCGGGTTACTGCAGCGAACCGGCTGCGCGCCCGGGAGTTTTCCGCCACCACGATGACCGGGCGCTACGCGCGGCTGTACCGTGACGTGGCTGCCGGCCAGAATGTGGCGCTGACGCTGCCCTGAGGACCAATCCATGATCATCGTTACCGGCGGTGCCGGCTTCATCGGCAGCAACCTGGTCCGGGCCCTGAATCGGTCGGGCCACACCAACATCCTCGTGGTCGACGATCTCCGGGACGCCCACAAGATTCTCAATCTCTCTGACTGCCGGATCGCCGAGTACCTGGATATGCACGAGTTCGCCACGCGCATGGCGACGGGCCAGGATTTTGCGCCAAAGCTCGAGGCGATCTTCCACCAGGGCGCGTGTACCGACACCACCGAGTGGAACGGTCTCTTGATGATGCGCACCAACTACGAGTTCTCCCGGCACCTGCTCCGGCATGCCACGGAGCGCCGTGTGCCCCTCGTCTACGCCTCCTCCGCGTCTGTGTACGGTGCCGGCAGGGACTTTCGCGTCAGCGAAGACGGCGAGCGGCCGATCAATGTCTACGCATTCTCAAAGCTGATGTTTGATCGTCACGTCCGCCAGGTCACGGCCTCCTTCCGCTCCCCCGTCGTGGGCCTGCGCTATTTCAATGTCTACGGCCCGGGCGAGGCCCACAAGGCCAGGATGGCCAGCGTCATCCATCATTTTCGCGAGCAGCTGAAGACCGGCGACGAGATTCGCCTGTTCAGGGGCAGTGATGGTTACGGGGACGGTGAGCAGTCCCGGGATTTCATCCACGTGGACGACGTCGTGGCGGTCAACCTCTGGGCCTGGCAGCAGGGGGCCAAGTCCGGAATCTTTAACGTGGGGACTGGCCAGGCCCGCAGCTTCAATGACCTTGCCCGGGCAGTGCTGAAGTGGCATGGCCGGGGTCGCATCGAGTTCATCCCGTTTCCGGAGCACCTCAAGGGCAGCTACCAGAGTTATACCCAGGCGGATCTCACAGGGTTGCGGGCGGCCGGCCATAGCGCGCCATTCATCCCGATCGAAGAGGGCGTGCCGCGCTATCTCGACGCCCTCGGCTGAGGAATGCTGACCGGGTGACAGCCACACTCATCATCGGACCGGCCTGGGTTGGTGACATGGTCATGGCTCAGTCACTCTTCCGCCTGCTGCGCACGCAGGAGCCCGACATGGCGATCGACGTCGTCGGGCCACCCTGGTCCGTGCCCCTGGTGGGAAGAATGCCCGAGGTGCGCCGAGGGTTACCCCTCGCGGTTGCCCATGGTGAACTGGCTTTTACTGCACGGCGGACCCTGGGTCTGGCTCTGCGTGCCGCAAGTTACGACCGGGCCATCGTCCTGCCCCGGTCGTTCAAGTCGGCGCTGGTGCCCTGGTTCGCCCGCGTTCCTGTCCGCACGGGCTTTGCCGCCGAACTGCGCGGCCTCCTCCTCAACGATGTGCGCCCGCTTGACCGGCGCGTGCTCGACCAGACCGTGAAGCGCTTTCTGGCCCTCGG
>Ga0105046_10011919_pt1 | contig 13487 bp, 7 predicted proteins | sample MAT03_FD_78385 | JGI IMG/M metagenome (GOLD analysis project Ga0105046, IMG submission 78385) | Freshwater microbial communities from Lake Fryxell liftoff mats and glacier meltwater in Antarctica - MAT-03 (megahit assembly) | ecosystem: Environmental > Aquatic > Freshwater > Ice > Liftoff... | reverse complement strand
TAGATCGAATATTCGTCAATAGCTGGTATTCGGTTTCAAATTGGCGTTTTACGCATGAACACTGCTTCAGCTATTATTTTTAGTTTGTCTGTACTTACAACAAAGTTTTAATATATATGTAACATCATTGTCAAGGGAGAGTAGGAAAACTGAGAAACTTTATTTATCGTCAACTGGCCGACCCGAACTTGCGGGCTAGAACTAAGCCAATTGCCCCAATCAATGTCGGAGCGTCGCCAAGGGACGACGGAACGAGTTCAGTCGTCGGCAGCCCCGCAAGAGCGCTCCTTTCTGAAATGCGGTGAAGCTCGTCGGAAAACAGGTCCCATGCCTGCGTGATCTTACCGCTTACGACCACCACCTGCGGACTCAAACCAACGATCAGGTTCGAGATACCGTTACCGAGGTAATGTGCCGTTTCCTTAAGTGCGGCCGTCGCGTGTTTCTCACCGTTCATCGCGAGCTCGATCACGGTCTGGATATCGATACCGTTTTCCTTCATGTCGTCTTGCTTCAGCAGGTCGCGGTAACGCTGAATCATTGCCTTTTCCGAGGCGTATGCTTCCCAGCATTCACGGCTGCCGCAGGAACATTCAATCGGAGCATTCTCACCAGCGATCATATGGCCGAACTCGCCGCCCGCACCTTTCTCCCCGCGATACACCTGGCCGTCAAAAATGATGCCGGTTCCAATTCCCTCACCGACCAGAACCATCACAAAAGTATCAGTTTTTCGAACCTTTTCGTCCCCGAACCACATTTCGGCGAGCGATGTCGCGTTGGCGTCGTTCTCAACTATGACGGTTAAATTGGTTTCGGCCATCAGCCGATCGCAAATGTCCCAATCGCGCCAGTTGAAATACGGAACGTGAAATATTTTTCCCAATCCCTGATCAACGAGTCCGGGAACGCTCATCCCGATCTCGAGATCGCAGTCCTTGTATTTTTCAGCAAAACGTTTGGCACGGCTGACGATCTGCTCGGTCATGAAATCGATGTCCGGCGAGGTCGAAAACGTTTCATTTTCCAGCAATTCGCCCGCCAGGTCAGCGACCGCTACGGTTGTCGTCCGCGGCGTCACGTCGATGCCGATGGCGACCGCCTTGCCGATCTTAAGATTGAACATCGTCGGACGCCTGCCGCCCGAGGAAACACCTTCGCCGATTTCGACGATCATATCCGACGAAACCAGATCGTCAATAATTACTGAGACCGTTGAACGATGAAGTGCGGTTTCGCGCGCAATATCTGCTCGTGAGATCGGCGATCGGTCACGCACATAGTTGAGCACGATCTGACGATTAATATCGCGGATGGTAGCCGGTCGGGCGATCTGAGCTCTGGCCTTTTGGAGGTTAATTCTCTTCATTGGTCGATCAAAATTGCTCTGCCGATGTTAATTAGATATGAACTGAATGGAAATATACCTTAATCCCCGACTTAGTTGCAAGTTTAGACAAAGAAATTTTGAGAACTTCTAATTTTTTATTTTAGAGTGGAAACTGGGAACGCTTTAAGTTCGGTGAAATCCGCGTTCGATATCCTTCATTGACAGGCGCAGAATAACCGGCCGGCCGTGCGGACAGGTCGTGGGCGAGGTGGTGATCAGTAATCGGTCGATCAACCAATTCATTTTTTCGGGAGTGAGTTTCATGTTGATCTTCACTGCCGCCTTACACGCCAGGCTCGCCGCGATGTCGTCCCGCAGAGTAGACTTTGGCGACCCTCGCCTCTCCGCATCGATCGTATCAAGTATTTCGGCGAAAAGATTTCTCGCCTCAGATGGCGGCAGGTCCGTCGGAACACTTTTGATCGCGATTGTTCGGCCTGAGAGACGCATCAGACCGAATCCCAGCGATTCCAGATCGGCTTCGATAAGTTCGAATGCCTGCGATTGGGCCGGCGACAGGTCGAGCGTCTCGGGCAACAGTAAATTCTGCGATTCGATCCGGCGATCCGTCTCGCTCTGACGAAATTTATCAAAAAGTATGCGTTCATGCGCGACGTGCTGATCGATCAGCAATAGGCCTTCGTCGTCGACAGCAATGATAAAACTGTCGTGTAGCTGGCCGAGAGGACGGATCTTCGCCGCAAATACCTGTTCAACCGCGATCTCTTTCACCAGCTTTGCTGCGGAGTTGACAGGCGGCAACACGGCAGAATCAAGCGGTCTCGGTTCTGAAAGATCAGTTTGCCGTTCGGTCGCTATCTTATCAAAATTGATGGCCGCAGCGGTTGGTTCGTTGAGGGGATCGTCAAACAAGGTCTGATCCTGATCATTCTCAGGCTCAACCGGCATTTCATCATGAAAGCTGATCTCGTTGCCTGAGGAGTTGTGTGGCGGCTCAATATTATTTGCTGCCGCAACAACGCCGAAATCCATGCCGCCCTGCTCCGGTTGCTCGATCGGCGATATCTCGATCGCCTGCGGAGCTTCGAAAGATGTACGATTTCCACTTTCAAAGCTATCACGTTCGGTATCGCCGATGACTCCGGCCCGCGCCAGTGCCTCACGAACAGCTTCGGCGATAACATCCTTCACCGCCTCGCCCCGGCGAAACCTGACTTCGGTCTTGGCCGGATGGACGTTGACATCGATCTCGTCAAGCGGAATGTCCAGAAAAAGAAATGCGACCGGGTAAACTCCATGCGGGAGAACGCTTCGAAATCCCTCGAGCAGTCCACCGGCGATCGTCTTGTCGCGAACGAATCTTTTATTTACAAAAAAGTACTGTGAATCACGGGTTGTCCGCCGCTCCCTCGGAGCCGAAATAAATCCCGATACCTTCGCAACAAATTCGCGCCCGCCGCTGACCGGCAACAGGCTGTCAAGCAGCCCGGCTCCGAATATCTGAAACGCCCGTTCGCGTAGATCCTTCGCCGGCGACACGCGTATTACTTCCCTGCCGTTATTCGTCAGCGTAAATGCAATGTCGGGCCGAGCGAGGGCGTAGTGCGTAACGATACTCGTGAGATGGTAGTTCTCGGTCGCCTCGGACCGCATAAATTTGCGTCTCGCCGGAGTATTAAAAAATAGGTCGCGAACTGTGATCGTGGTGCCCGTATCACGGGCGGCGTCCTTCACGTCGATCAGCTTTCCACCTTCGATTACTACTTTTGTTGCCGCGATAACGTCGTCGGTCTTCGTGATGAGTTCGACTTTTGCAACCGATGCTATCGAGGCAAGTGCCTCACCCCGAAATCCCAGCGTCCCGATCGCACCCAGATCCTCAAGCGTCCTTATCTTCGAAGTAGCGTGGCGTTCAAAAGCAAGGATCGAGTCGTCACGCGTCATGCCTTCGCCGTCGTCACTGATTCGGATCAGTCTTCGGCCACCGAGTTCGATATCGATCTGCAATCGCTTGCTTCCCGCATCGATGGCATTCTCGACCATTTCCTTTACTACCGACGCCGGGCGTTCTACTACTTCGCCCGCGGCGATCTGGTTAGCCAGATTGTCGGGTAATACTCTGATCTTGTTCTGATGAACGATTGGCATTTTAGAGGCTATATCAGAGGCGAACAACGCGATGCGATTTATCTTCGAGAGCAATAACGTCGTAGATCCAGTCGATGAAATTGAATCCGTATCGATTCAAAAAGTGAATGACGTTGAGCGAACGTTCCTGCAAATGCTTGTGCGGCAGCAGATTAATGAACATCGAATCGATCTGCTGTCGAATAACCTCGTCTTTCCTGACCTCGACATTGTTGAATTTATTTCTCAGTGCCGATATATGATGGAGAACCTTCGGCCGCCGCTTGGCCAAATTCTCTATTAGGCTCGGATCGATCATCGAAAGCTCGCGATCAAGTTTTTCGAGCTGCTCGGTGATCTTTTCCTCGACATCGGCGAAGGTCTTTGACGTACCGGCATTTAAATATTGCTCTACGATCTGCGGCAAGATTTTTTCGAACCCTTCGAAGAGGTCTGTAAGTTTGAGATTATATCGATCCAGCGTTTTCGCATGTTTCGACTCGATAAAGGTGAAACTCTGCCGATGAAAAATATTCGTGGCAGGCCTGTCAAGAATTCGGTAGACCTCGTTACTTTGAGCAAAATAAGCGATCTCAGCGGCCCCACCGAAATAGCACACGGTCGGCAAGATATAATCTTGGACGACGGATCGTAAGACCACACTTGGACTAAATCGGCCCGGTTCGTTCGCCGCGATCTCTGCCAGTTCGTTTAACGTAAATTCTTTCGCTCCATCTTTAGTTCGGAACGTTCCATTCTTAATTTTCTTTAGGGCATTTCTCTTATCGTCGCTGCCCTGCCAGAAAAGGGGAAAGTAATCTTCACCGACCAAAACCTGAGCAGTGTAACCGTCGTCGACGATCTCGCTACTTCGCGCGATCAGAGCATCAACTATTTTAGCCGATCTTTTTATCGCCTCGACATAGATCGGGGCAGCCAGTCTTTTAAGCTTTCCGTTGAGCGGACATAGAATTATCAATCCGTACTTGCCGACAAGTTTCGTCAAAAGTTTGCCGAATGCATCGCCGAAATACTCGCCCGAAACCCACGTTTCCTCAACGAGTTCACGAACCTCTTCCGTAAACTCTGTCGGCGGTAATGATTCGATGAGGTCCGTTATGACCGGCCTGATTGAATCGTCCAACTTGATATAGCCGACCGGCAAGTTTTCGTAACAATTTTTGGGGGCGGTCGCGGACTCGACCAGTTCACCGGTGCGGCCGATAACGTACGTTTTCGACACTTCCTCGAAATCGTGATCCTCTGTCGCCACCCAAAAAACCGGAACGGCTTTGATTCCTTGCTCGGTCAAACACTCGGCTTCGCGAACTGCCGACAGCGCTTTGTATATAGTATATAGCGGCCCGGAGAACAGACCAGCCTGTTGGCCCGTAACCACCGCGACCGAGTCGGGCGATCGTAGCAACTCAATATTTCGGAAAGTTTTTTCGCTTGCACCGAATTTAAGGTTTATCTCTTTCAAAGCATCGCTCAGAATTTCCCGATCCGCCTTGTAGTTGGCTAACACTTCCGATACCCGCCCGGCAAGATCGGACTGCGACCCGACCACGGTCGAATAATATCGTTTGAGCGAAAGGGGATCGGTTTGATATTTATTGAAGAGTTTAGACTGCCCGGGAATTTCCGAAAATGGAACACTTTCCGCGTGTAGGATCATTTCTCCATGTTTGCTTTGACAGGCGATTTGTTGCTGCATGCTGGTTATGAATCAGATTATAGAATTCCAACGCTGAAGTTCCAAGTTAGAAACAAAAATGGGCGACACAAATTGCATCGCCCACGTATTTTGATCGTTTTGTTACCTTTATGGATTCACAGCGGCCTGGGGTATCGCAGCAGGCTCCTTTACGGCAGAATCACCGCGACGCTCAATTTTGTACACGCCGGATGAATGAGTCCCAGCGAAGATGCGATTCGGATCCTGCGGGTCGAATGCCATCGCCCAGACACGGCGACTCGGCAGCTTCCAATCTTTTCCATCAACCCGCTTCCATTTATTACCTGCGTCGGTCGAGACAAAAATACCGCCGTCCGTCTCTAATGAACTGGATACGATGACCTCATCAGTATTATTAGGGTTAATGAGGATGCTTGTGAAATTGCCCAGGGGCAGATTTCCTCCACGTTGGCGCCACGTAGCTCCGCCGTCACGGCTAGCATAGAGTGTCTGCGTCGTGCCGACATAAATGTAGTCAGGACGCTCTGGGTCGGATTTAATAGAACTGATAGGAACACCATCGGATGCACCACCGGCCTTAGCCCAAGTAGCTCCGCTGTCGCGTGAGACGATAACGCCGGATGTAGCGGTACCAATCCACAATGTTCCGGGCTTAAGAGGTGTGCTGTGGATAGCAAAAACATTGTCGTTTATTCCTGCTCCCAAATTGAGTTTTTCCCAGCCTTTTGTCAGGTCGTAACTTCGGTATATTCCCTTATCCGTTCCGGCAAGAATTCCGTTTTTTCCATCTTCTGTGAACGCCATAACCTTCACCTTCTCATTGAGACCTGGAATCATCTTTGCCGAATACCCAGTGGCAGCGGTTACAACTGCGGCCTTTGCACCGGCCACCTTGCGAACCGGTCGCTTTGCCAATGCTTTTTTTCCGGAAGCTGCCCTGACAACCGAAAGTGGAGCCCATGTGACGCCGCGGTCCAGCGAGCGATAGATTCCGATGTTCGTCCCAAGATACAATGTGTTTGCGTTCACTCGATCCTGAAGGATCGCAAATGGCGACACGCGATTAACGTCGAGACTTTTCGAAGGTGACCATGTAACGCCGCGATCGGTACTTACAAAGAAAAAACCGCCGCCTGTCGCAATGTTTCGAGTGGCAGCATACAAGCGGTTCGACTGCTGAGTGTCAGGAACGATCGAGTACGTGAACCGGCTAGTGAAGTTGTCGTTGGTCGCAGTAAAATTCTTGCCGCCGTCGTTCGAAACCATAACTCCGTAATTATTAGTTCCTATAAACACGCGATTCGGGGCGTCAGGGTGGACAGCTATCGAGTTGACCTCCAGGTTCCGCATTGTCGTCAGCGACCACGATTTACCCGCGTTCGAGCTCATCCAGAAACCTTCGGTGGTCGCGGCAAAGATCGTTCCCGGCATTGACGGATGCTGAACAATGTCGCGGGTTCGGCGCGACTGGGAAGGTATTCCCTGAATCTTAGCCCACTTTTCACCGGCATTTCCGGATTCATAGATGCCGCTGCATGCCGAAGAGATGATGTGATTCGGATTACGTGAGTTGATCGTGATTGCGAAAACATCCGAGTCGTCGATCATGCCGTCCTTGATCAGTCGCCAATTCTTGCCGCTGTCCGTCGTTTTGTACGCCCGCCACCAAGTTCCCGCGTAGATCGTACTCGTATTTCGGGGATCGATCGCCAAAGAATTTATGTTAATAGGCATCGTTGAAGACGAAATCTTTTCCCAATCTTCGCCCGAATCCCTCGAAACCCACACGCCATGCGTCGTCCCGGCCATGAGAACGTTCGGGTCGAACGTAGATTGCGTGAGCGAATGGATAGATTCTTTCTTCAGTTCCTTCGATTCCTTCCAGGTGACGCCTCCGTCGGTCGATCGGAAGAAGCCGCCAGGTTCTTTATGCCTGTGACCGGACGCATAGATGCTCTTCGAATCACGCGAATCGACAAACATATTGTCGATCACAAGCTCCGTCTGATTTAGGTTGACCAGCATCCGCCAAGTCTTACCCGCGTCACCGGAAGTGTGTATCTGCCCATCAAGCGTGCTGATGTAAAGCCTGTCCTTGTCTTTTGGATCAATGGCGACTGTGCGAACATCGCCACCGTCCGGGCCGACAACCGACCAGTTTTCAAACTTTGGGGTTTCCGCCGATTTGTTAGCGTCATCAGGGCCCGATGCAAAGACAAGAGACTGGAATATAACCCCGATAAGAACTAATGAAGATAAAAGAGTAATTTTCTTGGACGTTGACATAAAGCTTTCTTCCTAACGATCTATTTACGAAAATGGCAGTACACGTTGTTCCCATCAAACAACATCACGTAATTCAGATGTCGTTCGAGCTACGAGGGTTTGCACTGAACTAAAGATTATTATCCCGACGCCGAGTGATAAGCGTCGCCTATGACTACTATTCTACAAAAAAATACGGGACTTACCAAATAAACGAGAAAAAGCGGTCGGGGCTGTGATGCAAATCCCGACCGCTTTAATTTGAATGTTCAGGTCTCTCACGAGACGAGAAGCTATTTACCTACTACGGCATTGGATTTTCCGCACCGGCAGGAACGCGATACAACTTGGTGTTAATTCCGCCGTCCGATACCGAGTCGACAATAGTTATGCGACTCTTATCAAATTTACGGAAGTTAATCGCCTTCATCAACTGAGCTGTACGCTTCCTGGTCTCGGCACGCGTACCGTAGTTGATGATGTAACCCTGTGATGTCGGATCGTTGTTAAGCTCGATCAAGAAATTATCGAGGCGAGCCTTAACATCGTCATCCTGTAAAGGTCCGAATTCATCCGTCATATCCGCACCCGGTGGGGTTGAAATACCAGCCGTCTCAGAAGCTGTACTTGGGCAATTGCAAGTCGGATCCAAACCGCTTAGTTCGACCGTCGCGTTGACGTTAGAACCACCAGCGAGTCCGGCCGTATCGACCGTAATCGAAGCCGTTCCCTGACCTGCAGTGATCGAACCAGCCGAAACTGTCCAGTTGTAGGTAACATTGTCACCCTTGCTCAGGTTTGCTGTGAAAGTCATCGGAATTCCCGGTGCCGTAACACTAGAAGGTCCGCTAACACTCAGCGTACCGCAATCGCAAGTCTGAATAGGCACACAACCAGCACACTCTTCAACCGTAATGGTCTTTGTTTCAGTCTTGCCGCAAAGACCGCAACCGTCATCAACTCCGGTCGTGATGGTGTATGTACCGGCTTTAACGCCGCTCATATCCCAATCTACATTTGCGCCGCTTCCAACTATGCGTCCGCCTGAAACTGTGTAGTTATAGACGAGCGGATCGTTTTCAGGATCGGTCGCACTGGTTGAAACCTTAACTATCTGGCTGTCGTTGCAAGCACTTTCCGAACGGGTTCCAGGAGCACAACCCAACGTAACGACACTGTCGCTAAGGTTTACCGCTGTGACATTTGCCGGAAGGTTAATGACCTCTTCCTGACGCTTATCACGACGACCGATAAAGAACTGACCAATAAATCCGTGCGGATCAGAGGATGGCTGGAAACCGGCAGGTCGACCGGTTATAGTTGTGGTGATCGTCTGCGGAACACAACCCGTTTGACCTACTCGGCAAGGATTCAGGACGTTCGAAGTGCTCGGGTTATCCGTGCTGAAGCTGTCGTTATCCTGTTGATTAAAGTTGACTCTATATGCCGCACTGAAACCAAACCAGCGACGCGGGAAGATCCTCGCACCGGCGATACCGTCGATAGGATCAACCTCAAATGCGTTTGGCGTGCGTCCGCCAACGTACTGCAACGAGCGAAATTCAACAATAGGCTGGAAAAACTTATTGACCGGGAAATCGACACCGATCGATGAGCGAAGTTCATCGCCTCGATCGAGCAAGGTAAAGTTTCCGCTCGGAAACTGACCCTTTACTGCACTTGTATAAACATACTCAACGTTGGCCGAAAGATTTGCCCACTTTGCCAATCGGGCGTCAGCGAACAAGGCTGCACCAACGTCACCTTTGCTACCACCCGGACCGGCACCACGCTGCATCTGATTGAAGCCGGACACGGTGTCTGCTTTATCGGCATAGAAGCGGTAATAGGCAACAAAACCAAAACCGATCGGGCTATTGATGTTCGTCAAGCGAACTTTTGCACCGATGTCGTAAGAGTTAAATGCCGAGGTTCCCCAGCTACGGTTAACAAAGGGAGCATCAGCAACATAGGTCGGTGCCAAGGTGAAAACCGTCGGTGCCGTTCCTAATGGTGCGCCGGCAACGTTGAGCAGATTAGATGTCTGCAAAACCACGCCCGGCAAAATGCTTCCGAAGACCGAACCAATACCCGGGAAAAGGTCAGCACCGCCGCCCGTACTCGACGCGACGCCTAGCTGAGCATTCGTTCCCGCCGCGAATCCGAAGACCGGGCCTGAAAAGAAAGGAAAGTTAAATCCGTATGTTCCGGTGTTACCGCCAACAAACGGAAATTGTACAAACGGAGCACCCGCTGGACGGAAAACCGCAGCATTCGGAAACTGGCTGGTTCCGGGTCCACGCGGAGCCAGAACGATCGCCGGGCCCGACTGGAAACCGGTGGCCGTCGTAAACTGCGAATTCGGCAGGTAGTTAGAGGAAAGGTTGCGTCGCGAGTTAACTTTAACGCCGCGGTAGGCTTCCGTTCCAAAGAATAATTCGATATTGTCGGTCAGACCAACCTGAAAGCTAAGCGGAACAGTCGTGAAATCGACATTGCCCGGATCGCGGTCATAGTTGCTGATACCGGCACTGAGCGTGTACTCGCCCTTTCTCAGGGTTTGTCCGTCATATACCGTAAAGAGACCTGTCGGACCACCAGTTGCTCCACCGCCGCCCACTGTTGGTGCTGTGTTTCTGGGGTCTTTTGCAGATCTAAGATTTTGTGCCGTCGCTGTAAATACTAGCGTTAGCATTAAGAGCGTTAAAATAAACGCTTTATTTGCGAGTTTCATCACATTCCTCCGCCGAAAAATAAAAAATTGAATTCAATTGGTAGCCGTAGAAAAATCTACTACTTAATCTTTTTCAATAAGCCACACGATTATTGCATACGTTTGCTGACTTGCCAACCTGTAAAGGTCAACTCACGCTGCACAGTTACAAAAATTACGCCAAATATGTACGTTAATACTCATGAAAAATTCGAAATCCGGTGTTTAACACGAGGCTCTAAATTTTCCCTTCCGCCTATACTAAACGAGCCGCCTCGTAAAAGCAAGCGTTTTTAACACATTACGGGCATTCTCTAAGCGTAGATGCCGCGCATCCTCGTGTCATATGCCACTCTGTCGATCGCCATCATATAGGCTGCGGTGCGTGTATCAACATCATGCTTGGTCGCGTAATGGCATAATTCGTTGAAACTTGCGACCATTTTATCCGACAATCGAGCGTTGACTTCAGCTTCTGACCAGAAGTAACCCATTCGATCCTGAACCCATTCAAAATACGACACTGTCACGCCACCGGCATTGGCTAAAATGTCAGGAATAACAAAAATTCCTTTATCATGAAGGATTTTATCGGCCTTTGGCGTCGTTGGGCCGTTTGCACCCTCTGCAAGGATCTTACATTTAATGCGGCCCGCGTTTTCCGACGTGATCTGATTCTCGGTCGCACACGGTGCGAGAACGTCGCATTCGATCTCGAGCAGCTCTTTATTTCCGACGTGCTCGACATCCGGATAGCCCTCAAGCGATTTATACTGGTCGAGATACTCCATCACATGAGGAATATTCAGTCCACTGGGGTTATAAATTCCGCTTCCGATATCCGAGATCGCGACGACCTTGTATCCCTCTTCCCACATTAGCTGGGCGCCGATCCCGCCGACGTTCCCCGAACCCTGCACAACAATTGTCGTCTGCTCAGGAGTCAGGTTAAACCGTTTAATGGCCTCGTTAACACAAAACAGAACGCCGCGACCGGTCGCCTCCCGCCGTCCAAGTGAACCGCCCAGAGCGACGGGCTTGCCGGTCACGATGGCATTAACCGTGTGACGAGCATGCATGGAATATGTATCCATGATCCATGCCATTGTCTGCTCGTTGGTATTCATGTCCGGTGCGGGCACATCTTTATCCGGACCAATGAAATCCATTAGTTCTGAAGTATAGCGACGCGTCATTCGCTCTAATTCACCCAGAGACATCTGTCGCGGGTCGCAGATGATTCCGCCTTTTGCTCCACCGAAAGGAACGTTCACGACCGCACATTTCCAGGTCATCCAGGCCGATAGCGCCTTTACCTCGTCCAGCGAGACGTCAGGAGCATAACGAATACCGCCCTTTGCCGGTCCGCGAGCGAAGTTATGCTGAACGCGAAAGCCTTCGAAAACCTGAATGTGCCCGGTGTCCATCCGAACAGGCACATAAACCTTCAGTTCACGGCTAGGTACTCTCATAACCGCATAAAGATCAGAGTCGAGACCTAAAAGTTGTGCCGCCCGGTCAAAGCGCTCACTCATAGCTTCGAACGGATTTTTTTCATCGCTGCCTTTGAAGCGCCGCATTTCGTCGGCCATCGGATTTGCCATTTTAATCAATTCTCCAAAATTACTTAGTTAGTGCTAACTGTCTGAATGATCTCGTTCATCGAACCTGAACGAAACCCCTGCATGTCGAGGGTCACATACCTAAACCCAACCCTCTTTAATTCTTCCGTAATCTTTGTCAGAAGTGCCGGATCAAAAGCCTTAGTCATTTCTGCCGGAGCGATCTCAAGCCTCGCCAGTTCGCCATGAACACGAACGCGAAATTCTTCGAATCCAAGCGAGCGTAAATATTCCTCGCCGCGCTCAACCATCGAAAGACGTTTTATTGTGACGGGAACGCCATATGCGATTCGCGAAGACAAACACGGGCTCGCCGGCTTATCCCAGCCTTCGATGTTATGCAAACGGCTGAACTCGCGAATCTCTTCCTTATTTATATCTAACTCAGCCAACGGACTACGAACTTTGTGTTCAGAGGCAGCGACACGACCCGGACGAGGCTCCAACACGTCGTCCGCGTTCGTTCCGTCCAATACATAGGCGACCGAGCGTTGCGATGCTAGTGCCTCAAGCTTCGAATAAAGTTCTGATTTACAAAAGTAACAACGGTTGATCGGATTTGCCTGATAGTTTTCGTTGTCAAGTTCTTCAGTTGTTATCGTTTCGAAATTGAAGTCAAAATCTTTCGCGATCGCGACGGCCGATTCGCGTTGAAATTGCGAAACACTGGCAGACAAACCGAGCACGCAAAGCGCATTGTCACCCAATTCCTGAGTTGCGATCAACGCGAGATACGTACTGTCAACTCCGCCCGAATACGCGACCAACACCGAACCCATCTCCCGCATCATAGATCGCAGACGCATTTCCTTGCCCGGAAACGGCTTCGTTTCTAGTGCGGCGGCGATATTGGCGGTTGGTGCGTTCATTCTCGGATGGAATTCGCGATTGCAGCGAAGGAGAATGTTATCTCACTATAATTAGTGAACGCAAACCTTTGATCAAAAAAACGACGACGTTCGGCAAACATAATTTATGGCGTTTTGTTCCGACAAATGCTACGATTTTTTAATCTCATGATGACGTTCGATCGAAATTTGATCCGGAAAAAGTTTAGTCTGCGGGCGTTGGCGGCGGCGTTTCTGACGTTTGCGACCTTGTTTATCTCAACGGGGTCAACGGCTCAGGCCCAGGACGACGACGCCCCGCAGGACGCGATCGCCTTATTTAACGAAGCTCAGGAAATCCATGAGAAAGGCGACCTCCAGCGTGCGATTCTTTTATACGACAAAGCAATAGCGATCGTCGCGGAATTTCCCGAGGCAGAATACCAAAAGGGTGACGCCTTGCTCGCGTTAGGCAAGACAGATGACGCTGAGAAGTCCTTCCGGTTGGCGATCTCGCAACGGCCCGATTGGTCCCTGGCCCTTGCCCGGCTGGGCGAGATTCTGGTTCGCAAACACAACGCCGCTGTTTCGTCTTCCGATTCAAAAGCGGCAAACGAATTTTCAGCCGAAGCGGCCCAAACGCTTCGCAAGGCGATCGAGATCGACACAAAGAACTTTCCGGCCTATGCCGCTCTCGTCGATCTGCAACTCCATTCCTCGGCCTCGCCCGAGTCGCTCAAAGAAACTTTGGAAAGGCTCAGATCGCTGACGGACGGCAAAATGAATGTTCCGGCGTCGATCTGGACAGCACGGGCCGCACTTGAAGACCGCGTCGGCTCGCGTAACGCCGCCCGTTCCAGCCTGAAAAATGCACTTTCAGCCG
>Ga0105046_10011916_pt1 | contig 13490 bp, 11 predicted proteins | sample MAT03_FD_78385 | JGI IMG/M metagenome (GOLD analysis project Ga0105046, IMG submission 78385) | Freshwater microbial communities from Lake Fryxell liftoff mats and glacier meltwater in Antarctica - MAT-03 (megahit assembly) | ecosystem: Environmental > Aquatic > Freshwater > Ice > Liftoff... | reverse complement strand
TACAACTCCCGGGTTGTCCGGTGCGGTTTGCACCAGTTGTCCGTATTGTTGTACGGCAATCGGCTGAGTGCAAGTGGAGTTGTCCGGTCCTATGCGGACATGAAAAAACCCCTAAGCCGTTGATTTGCTTAGGGGTTTGATCTCTTCTGGCCCCTTGTGGAGCCTTGTCTGGTGGAACCGGGGGGAATCGAACCCCCGTCCGCAAGCCATCGCCGATCGGTTCTACATGCTTAGTTGTCTGATTTGGTTTTAAGGTCTCTGACCGCCCAGCAACACGCTGTCAGTGACCCGAGTCATTTGGTTTTAGGCCTGCCGCGAATGACACGTGGCAGGACGAGCCAATGTGAATGACCTCGCAGCTATCGAGACGAATCCCTCAAGCCCAGCCCATCGGCCAACTGTTGCGAGGCTCACCGGTTTTAAGCGGCGAGGGCGTACGTTTGATCGTTCGCAGTTACTTTGTTTCCAGTGGTTTTACGAGCGAACTGGTGCTCGGCATGCCCCAAAATCGACTCAGTACCCACGTCGAAGCCAGGTCGGTCCCAGAGCAAACAGTTTAGGGCATATCCAGCCATTGCAAGAGGGTGGCAGGTTCTGAGAGCACTGCATCTGCGCCCCAAGCCGTGACAGCCACCCCACTGCCGCCCACATAACCCCAGTGGGCGGCCAAGGTTTGCATGCCTGCGGCGCGGCCAGCGACGATATCGCGCAGATCGTCACCCACGTAAATGCACTGTGACGCTTCAACCCCCAATTGCCGCGCTGCTTCCAGCAGTGGCGCTGGATGCGGTTTGGTGTGCGGCGTGCTGTCACCGGCGACCAGCGTCGCCGCACCCGGCAACAAGGCCAGCGCTTCGCTGACCGGGCGGGCAAATCGCATGGCCTTGTTGGTCACGATGCCCCAGGGCAGGCGACGCGTTTGCAGCGCCTCGATCAGCGGCGGCACCGCAGCAAACAGTTGTGTCAGCCGCAGCATGCGCTGTTCGTAGCGCGACAGAAACTCATCACGCAACAGCTCATAGGCCGCGTCAGCTGGCTGGATCTGCAAACCAGTGCCCAGCATGCCACGCGCGCCCGAACCGCAGTGTTCACGCAACTCAAACTCTGGCCAAGGCTGCAGGCCACGGTCGTACCGCATGTCGTTCAACGTGCCGCACAGATCAGGGGCGCTGTCCACCAGCGTGCCGTCCAGATCGAACAGCACGGCGCGCACAGGGCGGCCGGTGCTCAGTCGAAAGACCATTGGGGCCACTCGCCAGGGCTCGCACAGACTTGAGCGACACGGCTGACTCCAGGCGCTGCCAAGCAGCAGACGGACATCATCAAGCTTGTTTCCGACAAGCAAAAAGGTAGTTGACGCTGGTGTCGGCAGACAACCAGTAGCGCTGTGTCAACGGGTTGTACTGCATGCCCTTGGTGGCTTGCAATGCCAGGCCGGCTTGGCGTGCCCAGCGGCCCAGTTCGCTGGGGCGAATGAACTTGGCGTACTCGTGGGTGCCGCGCGGCAAAAGGCGCAGCACATACTCGGCGCCCACGATGGCAAACAAGAACGACTTGGGATTGCGGTTCAGGGTGGAGAAAAACACCCAGCCCCCGGGCTTGACCAGCGTTGCACAGGCCTGCACGACGGCGGCGGGGTCGGGCACGTGCTCGAGCATCTCCATGCAGGTCACAACCTCAAAAGCAGCCGGCTGCTCTTGGGCCAGCGCTTCGGTCGCGATCTCTCTGTAGCTGAGATTGGCCACACCCGCCTCCATCGCGTGCAATCGCGCAACGCCCAGGGGTTTGGCCGCCAGGTCGATGCCGGTCACCTCGGCCGCCCGGTTTGCCATCGCTTCAGCCAGGATACCGCCGCCACAGCCTACATCCAGCACCGTCTTGCCACGAAGCGAAGCGAGCTCGTCAATCCACTCCAGACGCAGAGGATTGATCTGATGCAGCGGCTTGAATTCGCTTTCAGGATCCCACCAGCGATGGGCCAGGTCGCTGAATTTGGCCAGTTCATGTGCGTCTACGTTTTGCATGCGACAGATGCTAGCGCCAAAAACAAAGAACCCCGCCATGGCGGGGTTCTGCAACAAACTGGCCGGCCAGAAGGCCAGCCGAATCTCTGCTTGGCTTACCTGCGGGTGCGTGTACCGACCACCTCGACTTCCACGCGGCGGTTCTTGGCGCGGCCTTCGGAAGTGCGATTGTCCGCAACAGGCTGCTTCTCGCCCTTGCCTTCGGTGTAGACGCGGTTGGCTTCTACGCCTCTGCTGACCAGGAAGCGCTTGACCGCCTCAGAACGAGCAATCGACAGCCGCTGGTTGTAAACATCACTGCCCACTGAGTCGGTGTGACCCACGGCGATGATGACTTCCAGATTGATGGCCTTGGTCTTGTCCACCAGATCGGCCAGCTTGGCTTGGGCTTCAGGCTTCAACACGGACTTGTCGAAGTCGAAGAAGGCATCTGCGGCGAAAGTTACCTTCTCGCTGACTGGCGCGGGAGCCGCTGCAGGCGCTGCAGGTGCTGCGGCTGGAGCCGGTGCCGTCGGTACAGGTGCAGCGGGCGCCGCGCGTGGCTGAGCCGGAGGCACCTGGGCAGGCGCTGCGGCGGGTGCAGGTGCAGGTGCGGGCGCAGCGGCTGCAGCACGTGCCGGCGGCTTGATAGCGCCGTCGCATTCAGCAGCAGCCGTCGCAGGGGTCCAGCCTGCATCACGCCAACAAAGCTCGTTGGTGCCGTTCTTCCAGACGATGCCGTCGGCAGAACGCCAGTTATCGATCGTCTTCGCCTGCGCGAAGGCCAAGATCGGGGCGGCAAGTGCAGCGGACGCAAAGAGCACCGCCACCTTGTTCAATTTCTTCATGATTCTCCTCTCGAGGAAAGCCGCAGATAAGCCTGCGTTACGTCCAAAACAACAAGCGGGAAATTCGTCTGTTTTACAGGGCAAATCCCCGCAGCTGCAGGCACTTACCACCGACGGATCATTGTGCCATAGGGCGTCGGATGCACCGTATTTTGGGCCCTGCTGCGGGGCTGTCACAGCCAGCTGTTGCGCTGGCACGACAGGAGAGGGGTCGTAGAATCGTCCTCCGCAGGTCGCCATCCTCACATCGGGTGGACTTGGTTTGCCTGCTTCAAGGTGCATCCCAGCCACTGCCACCGATCAATTCTGGTTGAATGATCGCTCACAGTTTGACTACCGGACGCAAGTTGGTGCGACCCAAGGCCAGCCTTCGCGCCAGTCCGAGTTTCCTGGCAACTGAATTCACCTAGAAGCCAAAGCCGTTCACATCATGACTTCGTTCGCCAAGGAAACCCTGCCGGTCAGTCTCGAAGCAGAGATGCGCCGCTCGTATCTGGATTACGCGATGAGCGTGATCGTCGGGCGCGCTTTGCCCGACGCCAGGGACGGCCTCAAACCTGTGCATCGACGGGTCTTGTTTGCGATGCAGGAACTGAGCAACCACTGGAATCGGCCCTACAAGAAAAGTGCCCGCATCGTGGGCGACGTGATCGGCAAGTATCACCCGCACGGTGACACGGCGGTTTACGACACCATCGTGCGCATGGCGCAAGACTTCAGTCTGCGCCACATGCTGATCGACGGCCAGGGCAACTTTGGCAGCGTGGACGGCGACAACGCTGCCGCCATGCGCTATACCGAAATCCGCTTGTCGAAGATCGCCCACGAGATGCTGGCCGATATCGACAAGGAAACCGTCGACTTTGCCCCCAACTACGACGGCTCCGAGAACGAACCCACGGTGTTGCCCACCCGGCTGCCCAACCTGTTGATCAACGGCAGCTCGGGCATCGCGGTGGGCATGGCCACCAACATCCCGCCCCACAACCTCAACGAGGTGGTAGACGCCTGCCTGCACCTGCTGAAGAACCCGGAGGCGTCGATCGACGAGTTGATGGAGCTGATCCCGGCGCCCGACTTCCCTACCGCCGGCATCATCTACGGCTTGAGCGGCGTGCGCGACGGCTATCGCACGGGCCGCGGCAAGGTCGTGATGCGCGCCAAGTGCCACTTCGAGGACATCGACAAGGGCCAGCGCCAATCGATCATCGTCGACGAGATCCCCTACCAGGTCAACAAGAAGACGCTGCTGGAGCGCATGGCCGAACTGGTCCACGAAAAGAAGATCGAGGGCATCAGCCACATCCAGGACGAGAGCGACAAGTCCGGCATGCGCGTGGTGATCGAGCTCAAGCGCGGCGAAGTGCCCGAAGTGGTGCTCAACAACCTGTACAAACAGACTCAGCTGCAGGACACCTTCGGCATCAACATGGTGGCGTTGATCGACGGACAGCCTCGTTTGTGCAACCTCAAGTTGTTGATCGAGATCTTTCTGGATCACAGGCGCGAAGTGGTCACCCGCCGCACGGTGTACGAGTTGCGCAAAGCCCGCGAGCGTGGCCATGTGCTGGAAGGCCTGGCGGTGGCGCTCGCCAACATCGACGAGTTCATCGAGACCATCAAGACCTCGCCCACGCCGCCTGTGGCCAAGGCGGCGCTGATGGCCAAATCCTGGGACTCGTCGATGGTGCGCGAGATGCTGGCGCGGGCCGAAGAGGGCACTGCGGGTGGACGCGCCGCCTACAGGCCCGAAGGTCTGCCTGCCAGTTGCGGCCTGCAGCCCGATGGCTTGTACAGGCTTTCCGAAGACCAGGCGCAAGAAATTCTGCAGATGCGCCTGCAGCGCCTGACAGGACTTGAGCAAGACAAGATCCTGGGTGAGTACCGCGAAGTGATGTCGCAGATCGCCGATCTGTTGGACATCCTGTCCAAGCCTTCTCGCGTGGCCACCATCATCGGTGAAGAACTGGTGGCCTTGCGGGCCGAGTTTGGCCAGGACAAGCTGGCGCAGCGGCGCAGCGTGATCGAGCGCAACGCGCAAGAGTTGGGCACCGAAGACCTGATCACGCCGACCGACATGGTCGTCACACTCAGCCACACCGGTTACTTCAAGAGCCAGCCGCTGACCGAATACCGCGCGCAACGTCGCGGCGGGCGCGGCAAGCAAGCCACACAGACCAAGGAAGATGATTGGGTCGACCAGTTGTTCATCGCCAACACGCACGACTGGATCCTGTGTTTCAGCGACCGCGGCCGCGTCTATTGGCTCAAGGTCTGGGAAGTGCCGCAAGGCTCGCGCGCATCGCGTGGAAAACCCATCGTCAACATGTTCCCGTTGCAGGCCGGCGAGAAGATCACCGTGGTACTGCCACTGACCGATGCCACGCGCAGCTTTCCACCCGACCATTTTGTGTTCATGTGCACGGCTTTGGGCACCGTCAAGAAGACCTCGCTGGAGGACTTCAGCAACCCCCGCAAGGCCGGCATCATCGCGGTGGACCTGGATGAAGGTGACCACCTGATTGGCGCCGCATTGACCGATGGCCAGCACGATGTGATGCTGTTCAGCGACGGCGGCAAGGCCGTGCGCTTTGCCGAAGACGAGGTGCGGCCGCTGAGCCGTACGGCGCGCGGTGTGCGAGGCATGTCGCTGGATGAAGGCCAGCGCGTGATTGCGATGCTGGTGGCCGAAGACGAAAGCCAGAGCGTGCTGACCGCAACCGAAAACGGCTACGGCAAACGCACACCGATCGCCGAATACACACGCCACGGGCGCGGCACCAAAGGCATGATCGCGATCCAGCAAAGCGAGCGCAATGGCCGCGTGGTGGCCGCCACACTGGTGCGCCCTGCAGACGAGATCATGTTGATCACCGACAAGGGCGTGCTGGTGCGCACCCGTGTCAGCGAGATCCGCGAGCTCGGCCGGGCCACGCAAGGGGTGACGCTGATTGCCTTGGATGACGGCACCACGCTGTCCGGGCTGCAGCGCATCGTCGAGAACGACGAAGCCAATGGCGACGACAATGCGGGCTCTGCACAGGCTGGTGAGACCGGCACGGAAGGTCAAGGATGAAGTCTATTTTGAGCAAAGCGCCTGGCGCGCCGAAACTGTTGGCCTCCGCATTGCTGTGCTTGACCAGCCTGGGCGTTTTCGCTCAAGGCAGCACTTCAACACAGCCCGCCTCCGCTGAAAAGAAGCAACTGGTGGCGCAAATCCTCAAGCTGCAGCAGGGCGGCATCGAGGTGCTGGCGCGCGGCATTGCAGAGCGGCCTGCTGCGCAGTTGATCCAGCAAGCGGGCCTGGCCCTGCAGCGGCTGCCTGTGGAAAGCCGCGAGGCAGTGGCACGCGACATCGAGGCCGACGCGCGCAAGTACGCAGAGGAAGTGGTGCCGATCGTGCGCACCCGCGCACTGCAGCTGGCGCCCACCACCGTCGGCCCGATCCTGGAAAACAATTTCAGCGAAGACGAATTGCGCCAACTGATCACGATGCTGGAGTCACCGCTGAACAAGCGCTTCCAGTCGATGGCGCCCGAAATGCAGCGCGCCTTGACCGAGAAACTGGTGGCCGATTCACGCGCCGAGGTCGAACCCAAAGTACGGGCCATGGAGCAATCGGTGATCAAGCGGCTGGGCGCGACGCAATCCACACCCCCTGCAAGCGGCCCGGCGGCTCCCGTCAAGAAGTGATTCAAGGCCGTGCTCATGGCTGAGTCGCCAAATCAGGATGCGGCGCTGCTGGCCCTGCGCCAGCGTATCGATGCGGTAGATCTGGAACTGTTGGCGCTGCTGAACAAGCGCGCCACCCTGGCGCTTGAAGTCGGCGAGATCAAGAAAAGCCAAGGCACGGTGGTGTTCAGGCCAGAGCGCGAAGCGCAGGTCATCGACGGCCTGAAGAGCGGCAACAGCGGGCCGTTGTTGAGCAGCAGTGTGGCGCCTATCTGGCGCGAAATCATGTCGGCCTGTCGTGGCCTGGAGACACCGACGCGGGTGGCTTACCTCGGCCCGGCCGGCACTTTCAGCGAGCAGGCGGCGCTGGGATACTTTGGATCGTCGCTGACGCGCGTACCTTGTGAAAGCATCGACGAGGTGTTTCGCGCCACCACTGCCGGCGCTGCAGACTTTGGCGTGGTGCCGGTCGAAAACTCCACCGAAGGTGTGGTGGCGCGCTCGCTGGACCTTTTTTTGCACACGCCGCTGTTCATCATCGGCGAAACCAGCCTCTTCGTGCGCCACAACCTGCTGCGCGCCAGCCCCGGGCTCGAAGGCATTCGCGCGGTGCTGGCCCATCCACAGGCCCTGGCACAGTGCCACGCCTGGCTCAGCGCGCACCTGCCGAAAGCCGAGCGCAGGCCGGCTTCCAGCAACGCCGAGGGCGCACGCCTGGCAGCAGCAGATGCCAGCCTTGCAGCCATCGCCAGCGAGCGCGCCGGCAGCGAATACGGCCTGCACCTGGTGGCGCCTGCGATTCAGGACGACCCACACAATCGCACCCGGTTCGCCATCGTCACGCACCCGCAACAACACCCGGCTCCGCAAGCTTCCGGTCACGATTGCACCAGCCTGGTGGTCAGCGTGCGCAACCGGCCAGGCGCCGTGCACGACATGCTGGTGCCACTGAAGAACCACGGCGTGTCGATGACCCGCTTCGAATCGCGGCCGGCACGCTCTGGGCAGTGGGAATACTATTTTTACGTCGACATCGAAGGGCACCCTGCGCAGCCCCAGGTCGCAGCAGCCCTGCAAGAGCTGAATGCGGTGTGCGCATTCTTCAAAGTGCTGGGCACCTACCCGATCGACGTCAAATGAGAGCCTTTGGCGCCCACGATGTGCAGATCCTGAGGCTGCGTGCCCAGACAACCGAGACCGATCGAAGGCCTGGGGTGCGCCTGCAAAGCTGCCGCTGCCCTGCCAAGCCGCTGTTTGGCAAGCTGGGCGGCCGCTGATGTTCAAGCAGTTGGGCCTGATCGGCTGCGGCCTGATGGGGGGCAGCTTTGCGTTGGCCCTCAAACGGGCAGGAATGGTGCAGCGCGTGGTGGGCTACAGCAAGTCACCCACCACCACCGAGCGCGCCAGAGCCATGGGCGTGATCGACATCGTCGCAGAGTCTGCGCTGTTGGCCACCTCTGGCTCGGACCTGGTGCTGATTGCGGTGCCGGTAGCCGCCACCGAAACCACGCTCAAAGCCATCCGTCAGTTGATTGAACCCGGTGTCCTGGTGATGGATGTCGGCAGCACCAAACGTGACGTGGTGGATGCGGCGCGCCGCGTGCTGCGTGAGCGGCTGGACTGTTTCGTGCCGGCCCATCCGATTGCCGGCAAGGAAGTCTCCGGCATCGAGCATGCCGACGCCGTGTTGTTCGCCGGCCGCCAGGTGGTGTTGACGCCACTGCCCCAGACCGACCCCGAACTGGTGCAAAAAGCCACCGACCTGTGGTCAGCGGTGGGCGCGCAGGTCCTGCGCATGACGCCAGAAAACCACGACGCAGCATTTGCAGCCGTCAGCCACCTGCCACATCTGCTGGCTTTTGCTTTTTTCAGCGCCGTGGTCAACCAGCCTTCTGGGCGCGAATTCCTGTCGCTGGCAGGGCCTGGCTTCAGGGACTTCACCCGCATCGCTGCTGGTAATCCGCAGACCTGGCGCGACATTCTGATGGCCAACCGCGAAGAGGTGCTCAAGCAATCCACACGCTTCAGGCATGCGCTGGACGCGCTGGAGCATGTGATGCGCGAAGGCAATGGCGAAGCGCTGGAAGACCTGATCCGCAGCCCTGCAGAAGGCCGTGCTGGCTGGCAAATGGGCAGCAGCAGACTGGGCAGCAGCAACAAGAGCTGAGGGGCTGAGACGGCAGCACGCGCCAGCCAACCGCGAAGCCTGGCTCTCCCCGGCCGGCGTCGGCCGCAGCACCTGACCCCCATGAGCACCGATGTACGACATTCCTTTTCTTGACCTGCCACCGATGACGGGCGCCTCCGGCACCGTGCAGTTGCCGGGCTCCAAGAGCATCTCCAACCGCGTGCTGCTGCTGGCCGGCCTGGCCAGCGGCACCACAGCCATCCACGATCTGCTGGACAGCGACGACACGCAGGTCATGCTGCAGGCGCTGCGTTGCCTGGGCTGCGGAGTGGACAACGCTGCGGGTGTCTGCAGGATCACCGGGCTGGGAGGCCGTTTGCGGGTGCATGAAGCCCAGCTTTTCCTGGGCAACGCAGGCACAGCGATGCGGCCCCTGACTGCTGCGCTGGCGGTGCTGGCAGCCACCCAGGGCGGCAGTTTTGAGCTGCGCGGCGTGCAGCGCATGCATGAGCGGCCGATCGCTGACCTGGTGCAGGCCTTGCGCGCGCTGGGCTGCCAGATCGAAGAGCTGGGCCAACCGGGTTACCCGCCGCTGCGTGTGCATGGCCAGGCTCAAGGCCAGGCTGAAGACCAGTCGCATGACCCCCCCTGTCGCCCACTGGCGCTGGACGCGCCGATCCGCATCCGGGGCGATGTCTCGAGCCAGTTCCTGACTGCGCTGCTGATGGCCATGCCGCTGGTTGAAGCCCAGGCATCCGCTGCCGACAGGCCGGGGTCAATGCGCCCCATCGTCATCGAAGTGGTGGGTGAGCTGATCTCCAAGCCCTACATCGAGATCACGCTGAACCTGATGGCGCGCTTTGGCGTGCAGGTGCAGCGCGAGGGCTGGCAGCGCTTCATCTTCACCCCTGCAGACCCGGCGCCGCAGGCTGCATCAGGCTCTGCCGCGGCAGGCTCGCAGAGCCAGCACCGTGGCTGCGCGGGCTATCGTGCCGTCGCGGCGCTGCATGTCGAGGGCGACGCTTCTTCAGCTTCGTACTTCATCGCGTTGGGTGGCATTGCAGCCCATGGCGGTGCGCCGCTGCGCATCGAGGGCGTGGGTGCCGACTCGATCCAGGGCGACATCCAGTTCGTGCAGGCAGCGCAAGCAATGGGTGTGCAGGTCAAGGCTGGCGCAAACTGGATCGAAGTACACCGCGGGCGCTGGCCCCTCAGCGCAGTCGACATGGACTGCAACCACATCCCGGACGCTGCGATGACATTGGCCGTGATGGCGCTCTACGCCGATGGCCCCTGCCGGCTGAGCGGCATCGCCAGCTGGCGCGTCAAAGAGACCGACCGCATCGCGGCCATGGCCCACGAGCTGCGCAAGATCGGCGCCGTGGTCGAGGCGGGAGAGGACTTCATCACCGTCACACCCCCCCAGGGCTGGCGCCACGCGCAGATCGAGACTTATGACGACCACCGCATGGCAATGTGCCTGTCGCTGGCGGCCTTCAATCCGTTGCGCCAGCAGACCAAGACCCCCTGCATCACACGCATTCTGGACCCGCGCTGTGTCGGCAAGACCTTTCCGGACTACTTCGAGACACTGTTCGGGGTGGCGCAGGCCGATCCGGCGCACCTTCCCGTCATCACCATCGACGGGCCTACCGCCTCGGGCAAAGGCTCGCTGGCCAGTGCGGTGGCTGCTGCACTGGGCTTCCAGTTGCTCGACTCAGGCGCGTTGTATCGCGCCGCTGGGCTGGCCGCCAGCTGGGACGGTGTGGCGGCAGACGACGAAAAACAGGTGGCCAGGATTGCCAGCCTGCTGGATCTGCGCTTCGGGCAAGGCAAAGATGCGGGCCGCACCTGGTTGCGTGGCCAGGAAGTGACGGAGACACTGCGGCAAGAAGGCACCGGGATGCTGGCCTCGCAGGTCTCTGCACTGCCACTTGTCAGGCAGGCTTTGCACGGCCTGCAGCTGTCGTTTCTTCGCGCGCCGGGGCTGGTTGCAGACGGGCGCGACATGGGCACCGTGGTGTTTGCGCAAGCGCCGCTCAAGGTGTTCCTGACCGCCAGCCCCGCACAGCGCGCACAAAGGCGGCATAAGCAGTTGATTTCAAAAGGATTTTCCGCTAATATCACCAGTCTTCGTGCGGCTTTGGAAGCGCGCGATGCACGGGACGCTTCACGCAGGGTCTCGCCTTGCGTGGCAGCCCCTGATGCACAGCTTTTGGACAACTCAGAACTGAGTATCGAAGAGTCGGTGCAGCAGGTGCTGCAATGGTGGCAGCAGCGTGGGCCGTTTGCTTGAGGAGCTTTGTCCAGGAGCTCTGTTCAGGAGGTCTGTCCAGGCGGTTTGTTCAGGCGCATTGCACACCGAAGGCGCCCGCTTGCAGGCACTCTGAATCGCTTTGTCAAATGGCATCAAATGCGCCGACTTCAGTTTTGATTTCCAGCTTCAACGCCTCAACGGAGGCGTTTTTCGTCCCCCGCGGCACCCGCCGCAAGCACACCCGGCTCTGCCTTTCACTGCCCCGGGAAACGTCAGGAAATACATGTCCACTGCCACTACCGTCACCGCCATCGGCGACGCTTCTTCTTTTGCCGCTCTGTTCGAGGAATCCCTCAAGAGCAACGACATGCGTGTCGGTGAGGTCATCTCTGCCGAGGTCGTCCGTGTCGAGTTCAACCATGTGGTTGTCAATGCCGGCCTGAAAAGCGAAAGCTACGTGCCGATCGAAGAGTTCAAGAACGACCAGGGCGAGCTTGAAGTCCAGGTCGGAGATTTTGTTTCGGTAGCCATCGATGCCGTCGAGAACGGCTACGGCGACACCATCCTGAGCCGCGACAAGGCCAAGCGCCTGGCTTCGTGGATGGCGCTTGAAAACGCGCTGGAGTCTGGCGAATTCGTCACCGGCACCGTCAGCGGCAAAGTCAAGGGCGGCCTCACGGTGCTGGTCAACGGCATCCGCGCCTTCTTGCCGGGCAGCCTGCTCGACACGCGACCTGTCAAGGACATGTCGCCTTTCGAAGGCAAGACCATGGAGTTCAAGGTCATCAAGCTCGACCGCAAGCGCAACAACGTCGTGTTGTCACGCCGCGCTGTGGTTGAAGCCTCGATGGGCGAAGAGCGCGCCAAGCTGCTCGAGACCCTGTCAGAAGGCGCCATCGTCGATGGCGTGGTCAAAAACATCACCGAATACGGCGCATTCGTGGACCTGGGTGGCATCGACGGCCTGCTGCACATCACCGACATGGCCTGGCGCCGCGTGCGTCACCCCAGCGAAGTGGTCACCGTGGGCCAGGAGCTGAAAGCCAAGGTGCTGAAGTTCGACGCCGAGAAAAACCGCGTCAGCCTGGGCCTGAAGCAGCTGGGTGATGACCCCTGGCACGGTGTTTCACGCCGTTACCCCAACGGCACGCGCCTGTTTGGCAAGATCACCAACATCGCCGATTACGGTGCTTTCGTCGAGATCGAGCCCGGCATCGAAGGCCTGGTGCACGTCTCCGAGATGGACTGGACCAACAAGAACGTGGCTCCGGCCAAGGTCGTGACGCTGGGCGAAGAAGTCGAAGTCATGGTGCTGGAGATCGACGAAGACAAGCGCCGCATCAGCCTGGGCATGAAGCAGTGCAAGGCCAACCCGTGGGAAGAGTTCAGCGCCACCGTCAAGCGTGGCGACCGCGTCGCGGGCCCGGTCAAGAGCATCACCGACTTCGGCGTGTTCGTGGGCCTGAGCGCTGGCATCGACGGCCTCGTGCACTTGTCTGATCTGTCCTGGCACGAGCCTGGCGAGACCGCCGTGCGCAACTACAAGAAGGGCCAGGAAGTCGAGGCCATCGTGTTGGCGGTGGACGTCGAGCGCGAGCGCATCAGCCTGGGCATCAAGCAACTCGACACCGACCCCTTCACCAGCTTCACCACCCTCAACGACCGCGGCGCAATCGTCAACGGTGTCGTCAAGAGTGTCGACCCGCGGGGTGCAGAAATCCAGCTCAATGAAGACGTTACCGGCTATCTGCGTGCCAGCGAGCTGTCGCGTGACCGCGTCGAAGATGCACGCAACCTGCTGAAAGAAGGCGATGAAGTCAATGTGATGGTGATCAACGTCGACCGCAAGATGCGCTCGATCCAGTTGTCCATCAAGGCCAAAGACAACGCCGACGAACAGCAGGCGATGCAGCGCCTGAGCCAGACCAGCGAACGCGAAAACGCCGGCACCACCAGCCTGGGCGCTTTGCTGCGCGCCAAGCTGGACAACCGTCCGGAGTAAGCCCGGTCCAGTGCCCGTTGTGCCAGCCTTGGCACGCGGGCGCTGTTTGCTCAGTGCGCCCAAGTCTCACCTGAAGTGCCGCATGCATTTGCTGCGTCAACCCTGAAAGCTCATGCTCGCGATGACACGTTCAGACCTTGTGGCCCAGCTGGCTGAAAGATTCACACAGCTCACCCAACGCGATACCGAGTTTGCCGTCAAGACCATCCTGGACGCGATGTCCGGGGCTTTGTCGCATGGCCACCGCATCGAGATTCGTGGCTTTGGCAGCTTCAGCATCAGCCGCCGACCGCCCCGCGTGGGGCGCAATCCGCGCAGTGGCGAACAGGTGGTGATCCCCGAAAAGCTGGTGCCCCACTTCAAGCCTGGCAAAGCGTTGCGTGAAGCAGTGGATGCCAACGCTGCACTGTGCGAAGAGCAACTGGATGTCGCCGAAGCAGCGTTGAGCAAGCCCGATGCCACCACCACCGCCAGTGAAGCCGGGCCCGCCGCCCTGTTGCCGCTGCATCCGAAGGGCTGAACAGCGGGCTGCAGGTCAAGCGCCAGCAGCGCCTTTCGGGCAGGGCACGCTGTGACGGGC
>Ga0105046_10011915_pt1 | contig 13491 bp, 13 predicted proteins | sample MAT03_FD_78385 | JGI IMG/M metagenome (GOLD analysis project Ga0105046, IMG submission 78385) | Freshwater microbial communities from Lake Fryxell liftoff mats and glacier meltwater in Antarctica - MAT-03 (megahit assembly) | ecosystem: Environmental > Aquatic > Freshwater > Ice > Liftoff... | reverse complement strand
GTCTCAGAGATGCGCGCATCGTCGTCAACGCCTGAATTAAGCCGCGCCGCGAAGCGGCGTCGGTTTGAATGAATTGTGTACGCCCAGCATGGGCGTGAACTGGCGGGGTGGAAGTCCCCTGTCGGAGAACCGTGGTTCATCCATAACGGAATGAAACAACAACGACTAGCCAAAGGCAAGCGCTTGTTCTGAGGGAAGTCGAAGGGTCAGCAGCGATTCCTCGACCAGCTCGGAATGACAGACTCGTCAGAGCGAGATCGCGCGATCTTGTGAGCGTGAATCGTTTCCCCGAACCCACCCCCCGACCCCTCCGGTGGAGGGGAGCCGGACTCCGTGATTCCCCTCCTTGGAGGGGCAATCCGGCTGCATCGTGCCGGCTCAGTTTCGTCTAATGGAACCGAGGCCGGCAGGTTGTGGCCGGGAGCTTTGCGCTTGTTGGGGGAGCGGGCGGACAGGTAGCATGGGCGCATGCAAACGTTACCTGATGGTGTGCGGTTGGAGCCGGGGCGGGGTGGGTTGCGGCGGTTGGTAGTCGAGACGGCGGCGGCCACGGCAGAGATTTATTTGCATGGGGCGCACGTCACGCAATTTCAGCCGCGCGGTCATGAGCCGGTTTTATTTGTGAGTGAGCGGAGTTGGTTTGAGCCGGGGAAACCGATTCGGGGCGGGGTGCCGATTTGTTTTCCGTGGTTCGGCGCGCGACAGGATGGGCGGCCGGGAGCGGGACACGGATTTGCGCGGTTGCATGACTGGGAACTCGTCTCGGCCGCAGCCGGTGCCGAGGGGGTGGAGATTGGGTTGCGGTTCGCCGCCAATGCGACGACGCGGGCGGAGTGGCCGGGCGAGTTTGTGGCGGATTTCCGAGTGCGGGTGGGCGCGGCGCTGGGCATGGAATTGACAGTGCGCAACGCCGGCGCGGAACCGCTGCGAATCGAGGAGGCGTTGCACACGTATTTGGCGGTGAGCGACGCGCGGCAGGTGGGGATCACCGGGTTGGCCGGGACGGAGTATCTGCATACGGTGGGCACGCCCCGCGTGGAGACGGAAGGCACGGCACCGATTCGGATTACCGCGGAAACCGACCGGATCTATCGCAACACGCGAGCGACGTGCGTGGTGGACGATCCCGGCTGGCGGCGTCGGTTGGTGATCGAGAAAAGCGGTTCGGATTCGACCGTGGTGTGGAATCCGTGGATCGCAAAGGCGAAAGCGATGGTGGATTTTGGTGATGCGGAGTGGCCGGCGATGTTGTGCATCGAGACGTGCAACGTGCGCGAGCAGGCCGTAGTGATTGCGCCGGGGCAGGCGCACGCGATGGGGGCGGTGATCCGCGTGGCGTGACGGTGCGCCGGCTCAGGTGAGGGCGGTGTACACGCGGTGGACGTCGTCGTGTTCGTCAATGGCGGTGAGAAATTCGACGACTTCGGGACGCTGGGCGGCGGGGAGTTCGACGTGGTTCTTGGCGACGTAACTCATTTCGGAAGCGGTCACGGCCCAGCCGGCTTGTTTGAGGGCCTTGCTGACGGTGTCGAGGTCGGTGCGGTCACAGAGGAAGCGGGCGGAGATGTGATCGGGCGCGTCGTCGGCGGGAATGGTTTCCACGTTCTGCGCGCCGGCCTCGATGGCGACGGTTTCGAGGTCGAGCGTTTTGTCCGGGTGCTGCGCTTCGACAACGCCGAGGTGTTGAAACATCCACGTCACGCTCCCCGGCGCGCCGAGTTGGCCTTGTTTGAAGAGGACGCGGATTTCGGGCGCGGTGCGGCTGCGGTTGTCGGTGAGGCATTCGACGATGACGGGGACTTTGTGGGGGGCGAAGCCTTCGTAGGTGATGAGTTCGTAATTGATTTGCTCCCCGGTCAGGCCAGCGCCTTTTTTGACGGAGCGTTCGATGGTATCGCGCGGGACGGATTGTTTCTTGGCAGTCTCAATGGCGGCGTGGAGGCGGGGATTGAGATCGGGGTCGGGGCCACCGCTCTTGGCGGCGACTTGGATTTCTTTGACCAACTTGCCGAAGAGTTGGCCGCGTTTCAGCGCGCTGATTTCGCGCCCCTTTTGTTTCCATTGGGCTCCCATAACGGCCAAGTCTTAGCAGACGCCACTGGTTCGTCAATCCCGGTCGCGCGAGTTAGGGATTGACCGCGTTGGCGCGGACTGGTTTTCTGGGGACATGGAACCGATTCGCGGCATCATTTTCGATATGGACGGGGTGTTGTGTTTGAGCGAGCCGTTCATCGCGGAGGCGGCGTGCCGGATGTTTGTGGAGACGCACCGGGTGCAGGTGACGCCGCGTGATTTTGAACCGTTCGTCGGGACCGGCGAGGATCGGTTTCTGGGCGGGGTGGCGGAGCAGTACGGGGTGTCGTTGGTGATGCCGCGCGACAAGACGCGGACGTACGAGATTTACCTCCAAATCATCCAAGGCCAACTCCAGCCATTGCCGGGCGTGAAGCAGTTCATCACGAGTTGCCGGCGGAACAAGTTGAAGTTGGCGGTCGCGACGAGCGCCGACCGGGTGAAACTCGACGGCAATTTACGGGAGATCGGTCTGCCAGCGGCGAAGTTCGATGCCACGGTGAATGGCGATGAGATTGAACGGAAGAAACCGGCGCCCGATATTTTTCTGCTGGCGGCGAAGCGGCTGGGCTTGAAGCCGGCGGAGTGTCTGGTGATTGAGGATGCGCCGAGCGGCATCGCGGCGGCGAAAGCCGGCGGGTTCCGGTGCTTGGGGCTGACGACGTCCTTCCCGGCGGAGAAACTGCCGGGCGATTGGGTGGCGGCGGATTTGGAGAATGTGCCAAAGGAACTGACCAAACTCTTTTCGCAGCCGGCGCAGCCAGTCGCGGCGGCGAATCCACCAGCGCCGGGGTTGAAGATTCTCTTTGTCGCGGCGGAGTGCGCGCCCTATGCGAAAACGGGTGGCTTGGGCGATGTGGTGGCGGGGTTGGCGAAGGCGTTGCGACGCCTGGGGCACGATGCCCGGGTGGTGTTGCCGTTGTACGGTTCGATTGATCGCGCGAAGCACGGCGTGAAGCCGGCTGGGACAGCGTGCGTGCACATGGGAAATCGCGAGGAACAGTGGATCGGGGTGCAGCAGGCAATGATGGATGAGGAAGTGCCGGTGTGGTTCGTGGATTGCGAACGGTACTTCGGGCGCGCGGGGATTTATGGGTACGACGATGATGCGTTCCGGTTCGCGTTGCTGTCGAAGGCGGCGTTGCAGGTCAGCAAAGACCAGCAGTTTTATCCCGATGTGGTGCACGGCCACGATTGGCACACGGCGTTGACGAGCGTGTTTCTGAAAACGTGGGACCGGGTCCTGTCGCCGCTGTCGAACACCGCCAGTGTGCTCACGATTCATAATATCGGCTATCAAGGCGTCGTGCATTCCAGTTTGTATGGCTATCTCGGCTTGGGGCCGGAACACCTGACGCCCGATCGGTTTGAGGATCATGGCCGGTTGAATTTGTTGAAGGCGGGATTGTATTTCAGTGATGCCATCACGACCGTGTCGCCGACGCATGCGCAAGAAATTCTGACGCCGTCCGGCGGTATGGGCTTGGCGCCTTTCGTGGCCACCCGGCGCAACGACTTCTTCGGGATTCTCAACGGCTGCGATTACGAACATTGGAATCCCACAACGGATTTGCATATCCCGGCCCGTTACACCGCCGCCGATCTGAGCGGCAAAGCGGTTTGCAAAGCGGCGCTGCAACAGCGGATGGGGTTGGCCTTGCAGCCGGCGGTGCCGCTTTTCGGCGTCGTGTCCCGGTTCGCGCAACAGAAAGGGTTTGATCTGCTCGCGCGAGCGTTGCCGCGCGCGCTCGACACGATGGATCTGCAATGTGTCGTGCTCGGCGCCGGCGATGCCGGCACGGAGAGTTTCTTTCGGTCGCTGACGACGGCGTATCCCGGGCGCGTCGGCAGTTACATCGGCTATCACAACGATTTGAGCCATCTCATCGAAGCCGGCAGCGATTTCTTCCTGATGCCGTCGCTGTACGAGCCGTGTGGATTGAATCAGATGTACTCATTGAAATACGGCACGTTGCCCATCGTCCGCGCGACCGGCGGACTGCAAGATTCCGTGACGAACTACGAGGAAGCGACCGGGGCCGGCACCGGCTTCAAATTCACCGCGGCGACTGCCCAAGCCCTGTCCGACACCATCGGCTGGGCTGTCTCCACATGGTACGACCGGCCGCGTCACATCGAACAACTGCGCCGCACCGCGATGAACCAGGATTTCTCTTGGAAAGGTTCGGCGCAGAAATACGTCGAAGTGTACCAACACGCCATCACCCGCCGGCGGACGGTGATTTGATATGAGTGTCCTTCCTCCCGAATTGGAGAAAGTCAAAGCGGCGATGGGCTTGGAGAAGTACCGGCGGCATATTTTTCTGTGCGCCGACCAATCCGAGCCGAAGTGTGCTCCCCGAGAGGCGACTGTCGAGGCGTGGGAGTATTTGAAACGCCGGCTGAAAGAGTTGAACCTCGTCGGCCCGGAGCCGCTGGTCTATCGGACGAAAGCAAATTGTCTGCGAGTCTGCCTGCGCGGGCCGATCGCCGTCGTGTACCCGGAAGCCGTGTGGTACCACTCCTGCACGCCGGCGGTGTTGGAGCGCATCATCCACGAACATCTCATCGGTGGGCGAGTCGTGGCCGAGTTTCAGTTGGCGACCAACCCTCACTTGGCCGGCGATACGAACACGCCCTGACTGGCATTTTCGTAACAGCCGGTCGGAGTGGATTGCCACGCGACGGCGCGGACTTGGTAGTGATGTTCGGGCGAGCCGGCCACGTCCTGAAACTCACAGGCCGGGATCGGAGTGGGCGTCAGCCGCTCGTATGGCCCGAACTCTGACGCGGCGCGATAAACGTGATAGCCCCGCACCATTTGCGGTGACGCCTGCCAACGCAATTGGCCGGCCTCCAGCCGTAACGCCGACGGTGGCGCGACCCGGTGCAGACGCAGTGTGGGATCGCCCATCAACGCGATGTGGACGCCCCGGGCAAACCCGCCGCTGGGTTGGTAATCGCGGCCGTTATTATTTTGCGTCAGGCGGAGACACGCGCCGATGGTTTCGCCGAACGCCATCGGATGCAGATACCAATGCGGTCGGCCGGCCCAGCCGCATGTCAATGCGCCGCCAGCGGTTGCCAGCGCGGCGCGGAGCAGATTGTTGGGCACATCCCAGTCGCCGAAGTAACTGCCGAATAACATCGTGAACACGGCGTTCAACGGCGTCGCGACCAACGCGCCTGTGTTGCCGAATCCGGCCATGTGTTCTCGTCCGCCCTGGCCGCAGCCGTAAAACCAAAGATACATCGCGGGCGGGATGTTCGGCCACTCAGCGACCCGGACATTATCCGAGCCGACAAGGTTGGCAAAATTCTGCCAGCCGCTGTAGGCGAAGCGCTCGGTGTGGTGGATGAAATGATCCTGAATCAGCGCCTGGTTGATCGTCGGTAATGTTCCGTGCCGGTAGGCGTGGTTGCGGTCGAGGTACTGGCGCAGCAGCGCGGTTTCATTCGTAGCGAATGCCGGCAACGCCGACAAATCTACCCGGCCCACAGCGAGATGCACGGGGCCGGGAATCTGGTTTTGATCAAACTTGCCATCACCGGGGACGTTGCCGTGGCGACCGGCGACGGTATTGCTCACGACCGTGTCTGTCCATGCGGCGTCCCCGGTGCCGTAATACACATCGGCCGGCCACGCGCCGACCTGATCGTCGTGACCATCAGGAGCAAAGTGGCCGGAGTAGGGCACGGGGATGTGACCGAGCAGGAAGACCGTGTCCACCGCGGCGGTGATCAACTGTTTGACCGCTGCCGGTGATTCTGTCGCGGGGACATCTTTCCGCACCACCTGCCAACCGTCCCCGACAAGATCCAACATGAGCCGGCGGATCTCCGTCGCCAGTGGCGCGGCTTGCGATTGCTCGACGAGGAGCAGCACGGTGCCGCGCCGGTCGCGCAGCGGAATTTCGTGGCCGGCGTAGAAATAGTCGCGCGCCGGCGGTTCGCTCTGGCGGACGATGGCGTATTCATACACGCGGCCGGGTTGCACGCCGGTATCGCGGAACTCGCCTGCGGGCGCGTTTGTCGTCAGTGCTTGCCACAGTTGACCGGGTTCGCGCCGGGAAACCTGATACGGAGTCGTCGCCGCCGGCAGTGTCAGGACAAAGGATAGCGGGGAAGGTTCCACGCGGACGCGCGTATCAAGCGACCACTCACGGGCGGGAGTGATTTGATCCGGCAACGTCAGCGGGACAACCTCAACCACTGCGCCGTTGATCTCCAAAGTTGCGGAGTCGAGGCCGGCACCGGGGACAACGAGTTGGGCGCGGGCGTAGCCGGTGGCGTCGGTTTGCACTGGCGCGGTCGCGCCGGCGATGCGCGCGGTTTGGCCGGTCGAGGTGGCCGGGGCGAAAACGTGAAATTCGGTGCGATCCGCCCGGCGATCCAAGCGTCCCACGGCCCGGGCGGTGATAGGGGGACTTGTGGTGGTGGCGAGTTCGAGCCGGTGCATCTTGCGCGCGTCAAATGCCGCGCCCGGCATTGGGAACCAGAGGAGATGGTGCTGCGATTTGTTCACCATGATTTGGAACGCAACCTCGCGACCGACGACCGGCTCAATCGCGAGGGCAGTCCATGGGAGTAACGCTTCCAGATCGTAGCCGGTTGCGGTCCGACTACGGGCGACTTGAATCTCGGCGGGGAGTTGGCGGAGGTTGCCGGCGGTGCGGTGATCGTGCAGGTGGCTGCGAACCGGATCCGAGGCCGGCGCGATGAGCCACTGGCATTGGTCGCGCGAGCCGATGCCGGTCGCCAGGTGGAGTTCGACGGAGTCGGCTTTCCAGAGTTCGTCGAGTTTGTCGGCCTCCGTCCAGTCGCGGCCGGTCACGCTGACGAAGACGAGCAGCCCGGTGTCGTTCCAACCGAGCCGCACGCCGGCACTGAAATCGTGGCGCGCCGGTATGGCTCCTTCGGCTGGCACGAGTATGTCCACGGCAAAACCCTGCGTCCAATCCTGCGGATTGCCATCTATGACGATGTGTTCCAGCCGTGGCACGCGGAAGGACGGAGCGGCGGCAAAGGTGAAGGTGGTCAGCGCCATCAGCAAGGTCGCAGTCAGGAAGGTCATCGCGGTGCGAATCAACTCTCGCCGACGAGTCGAAACAACGGCGGTTCGTCTTCTTCGATTTTGGGGAAGCGACCGACGCTGGGATTGACGAAGAAATTGTCGTGTTGGTCGTCGTTCTTGGTGGAGACTTCGCCGACGATGGCTTCGTCGCTGAGCGCCCAGAATGCGTGATAGACCGGCGGGGGCAACGTGAGGCGTTCACCGGCGAGGAGATGGAGGATGGCGCCCGACGCGAGGGGGCGTTTGCGGTTGTTGACTTGGATGGTGCCGCGCTTGTCCCAGCGGCCGGGCTTGCCGAACCAGAGTTGCACGGAGATCACGCCGGCGCGGCAGATGATGTCTTCCTTCTTTTTCTTGTGGCAATGATTTGGGATCGCTTGTCGGCTGGTCAGGTAGATGAGTTTCTCGCTGTATTCCTCTTCCAGCGCGAGGTTGACGAGGACCGCGCCGAATTGGGGGAAGTCGTTCAACCCAAAATCGGTGGCATCCCAGCCCGGCTCGGGTGGCAAGGCCCAGCCGTGTTTGGCAAAGCAGTGAGTGGCATTCGCGAGTGCGTGGTTGATGGCGGAACGTTTCATCGGGCGGCGAGAATATCATTCCAACCGTGGGGCTTCAATCTTCCTGTCCGATTGACGCGGGGTGATTCTGCGGTTGACACCCGGTGCCGCTGTTCGTTTAGTGTCAGTGGAGATCATGATGAAACCGATTCATTGGCAGAAAGAGATGGGACGGATCACGTTGTTGCCGGAGCGGGGGCGCATCCTGCAGGTGACGGTGGGCGGCCAGGCGGCGTTTTGGAATAATCCGCAGTGGACCGGCGATTGGAACGTGGGCGGGGATCGGTTGTGGGTGGCGCCGGAAGTGGATTGGTTTTGGAATTCCGCCAAGCGACCGGATGTTCAGCAGTATCAGATACCGGCCACGGTGGATCCCGGGCGGTGGCAGGTGGAGAATCTGGAGCCGAGCAGTTGCCGGTGGCGGCAGCGGTCGCGGGTGGAATGCCGGCATCGTAAGAGCGCGGTGGATATCGAATTGACCCGGTGCATCAGTTTGGTGGCGGACGCGGATGTGCCGTATTTCACGCAGTGGATGGCGTACCGGACCGACAACGAACTGCGCGTGCTCAGCGGCACCAAGGGTCAACGGATCGGCCTGTGGAGTTTGCTGCAAATCCCGGCGGGCGGGCAACTGATGTTCCCGTGTCGGAGCAAGCCGGCGTTTCGATTGTATTTTGGCTCGATTCCCCGGGCGTTGTGGTCGCGGACGGCGGAGCAGGTGACCTGTCGGATTACCGGCGATCACCAGTATAAGATTGGTTTTGCGCCGGACGTGATCCGGGGGCGGATGATATATGCGCGGCCGGTGAAGGGGGGACAGTTGGTGACGTATCGCGAGTTTCATCCGCAACCGTGGCGAGACTATGCGGATCGTCCGCTGTCCGCGTTGCAGACCCAAGGCGACGCCGTCCAGGTGTACAACGATTCAGGGAAGTACGGCGGGTTCGGCGAGATGGAATACCACAGCCCGGCGCTGACGGTGGGGCGGGGGAATGATTACTTGCAGGACGCGAGCTATACGGTGGTGGGATTCGTGCCGACGAGGAATTGGCAAAAGTGGGTCCGCCATTGGGTGCGCTAGGGCGTCCCGTTCGGCGTTGACAAGGGCCTCTGCGGGTGGACAAATACACGGCACTTTCAATGAGTAAAAATTTACGAGCGGTGTTGGCGGGTTGTGGCGGAATGGCGGGCGCGTGGCTGAATGCGGCCAAGGAAGTGGGTGGGGTGGACTTGGTCGGATTTGTGGACATCCGCGAGGAAGCCGCGCGCAAGCGGTCGCAGGATGCCGGGGTCACCGATGCGGTCGTGGGCACGGATTTGGCGACTGTCTTGAAGCAGACGAAGCCGGATGCGGTGTTTGATTGCACCGTGCCGGAAGCGCACGTGAAAGTGACGTTGACGGCGCTGGAGCATGGTTGTCACGTGCTTGGCGAAAAGCCGCTGGCAGATTCGATGGAGCACGCGCGGCAGATGGTCGCGGCGGCGCAGCGCACCGGTAAGGTGTACGCCGTGATCCAGAATCGTCGCTACATTCCTTCGATTCGCCGGGTGCGGCGCGTCATTGAATCCGGTGCCATCGGCGATCTGACGACGTTGAATTGCGATTTCTTTCTAGGCCCGCATTTCGGCGGGTTTCGCGAACAGATGCAGCATGTCTTGTTGCTGGATATGGCGATTCACACTTTTGACGCGGCCCGGTTCATCGCCGGCGCGGATGCCGTGGCCGTGTATTGCCGGGAATGGAATCCGACTGGCTCCTGGTTTTCGCATGGCGCATCGGCGGTGGCGATTTTCGAGATGAGCAACGGCGTGGTGTACACCTACCGGGGCAGTTGGTGCGCGCAGGGAGTGAGCACGAGTTGGGAGTGCGACTGGCGGTTGCTCGGTTCGCGCGGCAGCGCGGTGTGGGATGGCGCTGAGAAATTCCGCGCTCAACAGTCCACCGGCGAGGTGGAGTGGGTGGACAAAATGCGCGACGTGGAATGGACGCTCCAGGCAGACGACAAGAGCGGCGGCCACGCCGGGTTGATCCGGGAATTTGTGGAATGTGTGCGCACGGGCCAAACGCCAGAAACCGTGTGTACCGACAATATCAAGAGTCTGGCCATGGTCTTCGGCGCCATTGAAAGTGCCGAGTCTGGCAAACGCGTGGAGATCAAATTATGAGCAACCCTCTTTTGGATATTCGGATTGGCACTCTTGTCAGCGCCGGGCCGAACGCCGGCAACTACATTCGGCAAATCAAAGGTTACGGATTTGAAAGTTTCTCGCTGACGGTCTGGCAGAAACTCGACGGGGTGAAACTGAAAGACGTCGCGCGCGATGTCCGCGACGCGATCGGCGAAGATGACATCAAGATTCAATGTCTCGGCGTCTTCGGCAATCCGCTCGAATCCCGGCCGATTGACAAGCAGACCATCGAAGCCTGGAAAGCGGCGATTGATAGCGCCCATCTCTTTGGCGCCACCGTGGTGGCCGGTTTTGCCGGGCGACTGATTGACAAGCCGGTGCCGGAGTCGTTGAAACAGTACAAGAAAGTGTTCGGCCCACTGGCCAAACGAGCGGCGGACAAGGGCGTGAAGATCGCTTTTGAAAATTGCGACATGGGCGGCGATTGGCAGCGCGGTGATTGGAATATCGCCCACGCGCCGACCGCGTGGGAAATGATGTTCCATGAATTGCCGGCTGACAACATCGGTCTGCAATGGGAACCGTGCCACCAGATGAACAGCTTGATTGATCCGCTGCCGCAGTTGAAGAAGTGGGTGAAGAAAGTGTTTCACGTCCACGGCAAAGACGCGACGATCTTGTGGGATGTGGTGCGCACCGTCGGCATCCGCGGCGGGCACCAATACGTTTTCCATCGCACGCCCGGCTTCGGCGACACCAACTGGACCGATGTGATCAGCATCCTGCGGATGAATGGTTACCAAGGCTGCATTGACATCGAAGGCTGGCACGACCCGGTCTATCGCGGCGACCTCGAAATGACCGGCCAAGTCCGCGGCCTGCACTATCTCAAACAGTGCCGGGGCGGCGACGCCTTCATTCCCAATCCCACCTGAGCCGGCTCAGGCGAATAATTCGAGCAGGGACGCGGCGCGGTCGAGTTTCACGGCACCGGGTCGCAAGACCCATTTCTCGGTGTGATGCAGGGAATCGCCGGGGCGCAAGGTGCGTTCCGCGCCCATGGTTTCCATTTCGACCATGAAGTTTTTCGGGCCGATGTAGAACGCGATATTGCAGCCGAGCGGGGTGGGTGCGGAAATGTCGTGCGCCACTTTCTTGGCGAAGGTCACGCTCCGCGCCGGGTCGCTCATCGCGATGATGCCGTGGTGCGATTCGAGCATCCGTTTGTTTTCGAGTCCGCGCGGCGTAATGACCAAGAGGTCCTTGCCGGCCACGATTTGTTTGTCGTTGAACCCGCCCTGACCATGGCCGGCCCAGCGGTGAAAGTTGACCATCCGGTACGCATTCCATTCGCTGCCGTCGCCGATGGGGACGCCGTACCGCGTGCCCTTGGCCGGCACGGTGCAGGTGAGCGTCCAGACGCCGCCGCTGTAGAGCATGTCGCCGGTGTTGCTGAGGAAGTTGTCCACGTCGAGCGTGTCGGATGCGCGGACTTTGACGGAGAAACCGCGCCGGGTACGGTTGGCGGGATTTTCGGCGCCGACGAGCCGGAAGCCGTCCTCCAAGATCTCCACATCGCACCGGCCATTGTCGGTGGCGTACGTGTCCTCGTTTTCATCGGCGCCGGGGCGGGTGACCCAGACGCGATGGCCGCCACGCAAATCCCAGGCGCCGCGCTTGTATTGGCCGGGTTTCCAGAGGAGGAGATTGGGACCTTTCGGCCGGCCGAAGAAGGCGATGCGGGGCCCAAATTGATACACCGCCACCAACCGCAAATCCGCCGTGAGAAGTTCCAAGGCTTTCGCGCCCTGAAAATTGATCTGGGAAATTTTCATGGGGCGACTGTAGCCAGTCGCCCCGGTGGCGGACAAGTTCTTTTACTGGGGTAGTGTCGCGAGAATTTCTTTGGCGTGCCCCGCCGGCTTCACCTTGCGATAGATCTGTTTGATGTGGCCGCGAGGATCAACGATGAAGGTGCTGCGTTCCACGCCCATGTATTTGCGTCCGTACATGCTCTTCTCTTTCCAAACGCCGTACGCCTCGCAGATCTGATGATCTTCATCGTCCACGAGTGAATAGGGGAGGCCGTGCTCGGCGATGAATTTCTCGTGGGACTCAGGCGAGTCCGGGCTGACACCGAGCACAATCGCCTCATGTTCCTGAATGGTGTCGTAGAGGTCGCGAAATTCGCAGGCTTGGGTGGTGCAGCCCGAGGTGAAATCTTTCGGGTAAAAATAGAGCACGACCGTGGTGCCTTTGTTGGCGGTCAGTTCGAGGAATGCGGGGGCTTTGTCGCCGATGTTGAGTTCTTTCATTGGGTCACTCCGATTTGCGGGCAATCATGTTGAAGTTCACATTGGATGCAGTCGGGCTTGCGAGCGTTGCAACGTTTTCGCCCATGCCAGATGAGCAGGTGCGAAAATTCAATCCAATCGGCATGCGGAACGATGTCCAAGAGGTCTTGCTCGATCTTTTCGGGGGTGTCCTGCCGCGTCAGCCCCAGCCGGCGGGTGAGCCGGTGGACGTGCGTGTCCACGACAATCCCTTCCGCGCGCTGGTAGGCGACGCCGAGAACGACGTTGGCGGTTTTACGGCCGATGCCGGGGAGGGGGACGAGTTCGGCGATGGTGGCCGGCACGTGGCCGTTGTGCTGGGCGACCAGTTCCCGGCAGCAGTTGCGGATGGATTTGGATTTGTTGCGGAAGAAGCCGGTGGATTTGATCAATTCCTCCAGTTCACCCGATGGCGCGGCGGCATAGTCGGCAGCGGTGTGGTATTTGGCGAAGAGGGCCGGGGTGACGAGGTTGACGCGTTCGTCGGTGCATTGGGCGCTGAGGATGGTGGCAACGAGGAGCTGGAGTGGATTCTCGTGATTCAAGGCGCAGCGGACATCGGGGTAGGTGGCGCGAAGTTTTTGGATGATTTTACCGGTGCGGGTTGCTAGAGTGCGCGCGTTGGTTTTCACCCCACGGATTATATCGCAAAGCGCAAAAGGAGATAGAATTTATGGCACACATCGTTGCGGAACCCTGCGTTGGCTGCAAGTACACGGACTGTGTGGAGGTCTGCCCGGTGAATTGTTTCTATGAGGTGGATGATCGGCTCTACATTCATCCCGATGAATGCATTGATTGCACGGCCTGTGTGCCGGTGTGCCCCGTGGAGGCGATCTTTGTGGAAGGCGATGTGCCCGAGGCGTGGAAGGGTTACATCGAGGAAAACCGCGTCAAGGTAGCCGGCGCCGCCAACATCACGTTGAAGAAAGAACCACTCGGCAAAGCCAAGCCGGAATGCCAGCCCGGCGCGCGCAAGCCGTAGCCGTGCGACTAGCGAGCGGCGACCAGTGGATCGGTCGGCTCGGCGGCGGGAGCGGAATCTGTTTTGGGTGCGTTGCGCGGATCGTTGATCAGTTGATAGATCGGCAAGTACCGGTAATAGACCTCCAACATCAGGCACGCCAAGGTAGTAGGGTACACGCGTGATTTTGAATGGGGGCTTGTGGCTTCAGCTTTGGGTGGGCCAGCCCAACTACCATCTTCGAGTTGGTTTTTGACGAGTGTGTCCCGCATCTGCAGGTTCCAAGATCCCCAATACTGTTCGCCGCCCTGAAACGAGGCGAGCGTGGCGTAGTACCAGCGGTACATGGTCCAACCGCCG